>Ga0105093_10000991_pt1 | contig 10807 bp, 10 predicted proteins | sample PPLLak3March2015_2_FD_79111 | JGI IMG/M metagenome (GOLD analysis project Ga0105093, IMG submission 79111) | Freshwater sediment microbial communities from Prairie Pothole Lake near Jamestown, North Dakota, USA - PPLs Lake P8 Core (3) Depth... | ecosystem: Environmental > Aquatic > Freshwater >... | reverse complement strand
TGCGGGACGCAGGATATCGGCTGCGGGACGAGGACCCACATGGCCGTCGTGGCCGCCGAGACGCTCGGCCTCGAGCCCAAGGACATCACGGTCAAGCTCGGCAATTCCGACTATCCCTGGGCCCCGGCCTCGGGCGGCAGCCAGACGACGCCGTCCGTGGCCCCGGCCGTGAGGGACGCGGCGCTCAAGGCGCTCGAGCGGCTCAAAGCGGTCGCCGCGGCCCGGCTCAAGATCGACGCGGGCGACGTCGTCATGGCCGACCGGAAGTTCTCGTCGAAGAGCGATCCGGCCAAGTCGGCGGCGTTCGCCGAGGTCTGCCGCGATCTCCGCCGGGAAACGGTCTTCCACGGCGAGCGCGGCGGCATGCCCATGGACCAATTCGCCTTCAACACCTTCGGCGCCCACTTCGCCGAGGTCGAGGTCAATGTCGAGACCGGGCAGGTGCGCGTCGTCAAGTACGCCGCCGTCCAGGACAGCGGCCAGATCGTCAGCAAGCTCACCGCCGAGAGCCAGGTCGTCGGCGGCGTCACCCAGGGGCTGAGCGCCGGGCTGTTCGAGGAGCGGATCATGGACGACGCGACCGGGAACCCGGTCAATCCGAACCTGCGCGACTACAAGATCGCGACCTCGCTCGACATCCCGGAGATCACCGTCCTGTTCGCCGACGTCGTCGATCCGCGGATCAACAACCTCGGCGTGAAGGGGCTGGGCGAGCCGGCGCGGGTGCCCAGCTCGGCGGCCGTCGCCAACGCCGTGTTCAACGCGATCGGGGTCCACGTCCGGGAGATCCCGATGACGCCCAAACGCGTCCTCGAGGCCCTGAAGAGGAAGGAGGCCCGGTCATGAGAGAATTCAAGATCGCCGAGCCGAAGACGGCGGACGAGTTGGCCGCCCTCCTGGCCGAGACGACCGAGACGACCGCGATCATCGCCGGCGGGACGGACCTCATCGACGAGCTGAAGAGCGGGGTCGCGACCGCGGGTCTCGTCGTCGACCTGCGGGGCGTGGCCGGGCTCGCGGGGATAACGAAAGAAAAGGACGGCGGGCTCAGGATCGGGGCCATGACCCGGGTCGTCGACCTGGCCGGGGATGCGACGGTGGCCAAGGATTATCCGGGCTTGAAGGAGGCGGCCCTGTCGCTGGCGACGCCGCAGCTGCGCAACGCCGGCACGGTCGGAGGGAATCTGTGCCAGCGGCCGCGCTGCTGGTATTACCGCGACCCGGAGGTCGTGTGCCGGAAGAAAGGCGGCTTCAACTGCTTCGCCTATCAGGGGCGGAACAAGTACCACTGCCTCTTCGGCGGGAGCGGCTGCTTCATCGTCGCCCCGTCGGACCTGGCCCCGGCGCTCGTCAGCCTGGGGGCGAAGGTCACGATCGGGAGCGCCAAAGGCGACAAGACGGTCCCGCTCGAAGGGTTCTACGCGCTGCCCGAGGTCGACGTGACCCGGGAGAACGTGCTCGAGAAAGGGCAGTTCCTGAAGAGCGTCGCGGTGCCCGCGCCGAAGCCGGGGCAGAAAGGCGTCTACGTCAAGCTCAAAGAGCGCGGCACCTGGGACTTCGCCCTCGCGTCGGCGGCGGTCACGGCGGTCGTCAAGGGCGGCGCGCTCGCGGAGATATCGATCGTCATGGGCGGCGTCGCGCCGGTCCCGTGGCGTCTGAAGAAGGCGGAGGAAGTCCTGCGGGGCAAGCCCGCGACTGAGCCGCTCATCCGGCAGGCGGCCGACGCCGCGCTCGCGGACGCGACGCCCCTGCGGGAGAACGGCTACAAGACCGATCTACTTTTTGCCGCGCTCAAACAGGCGGTCCTGGCCGTCGCCGCATGATCTACAGCTTCCCCAAGCTCCTCGAAACGCTGGCCGCGGGCCGGGGAGCCGGACCGGGCGAGGAAGGGCGGCTGGCGCTGGCGACGATCGTCGAGGCCGAGGGCTCGACGCCGCAGGGGGTGGGCGCTGCGGCCGTGTTCGGGGCGGCGGGGCTCGTCGCCGGGACGGTCGGCGGAGGCCTGCTCGAGGCGCGGGTAGCGGCGGCCGCTGATCAAGCGCTCGAGGACGGAGAGCCCCGGCTCATCTCGATCCGGCTCGACGCCGACCCGTCCGACGTCGAGGGCGCCGTCTGCGGCGGCGCGGCGCTCGTCCTCGTCGATCCGGGGGTCGGCGCGGCGAGGGGCGTCTTCGCCGGCGCGATCGAAGGCCTCAAGAAGCGGCGGGCGGGCGTCCTGGCCTACCGCATCCGGGCCGGGCACGACGACACCGCCGCCGTCGAACGGGGCTTCCTGCCGCTCGGAGCGCCGGTCCTGCCGGACGATCCGGTGTTCGGGGATATCGCGCCAGGGCTCCTCGAGGATGTCGTCGCGGGGGGGCGGGCCCGGCTCCTCAGGGAGGGCAAGCGGCTGACGTTCGTCCAGCCTGTCCTGCCGCTCGCCCGGCTCATCATCGCCGGGGCGGGTCACATCGGCAAGGCGGTCGCTCATCTGGGGAGCTTGCTCGACTTCAGGGTTACCGTCATAGACGACCGGGCCGAGTTCGCCAACATCGTCAACGTCCCGGAAGCGGAAGAGATGGTCTTCTCCGATATCGGTGAGGCGGTCCGGGCCGTCGAGGACGCGCCGGACAACTATTTCGTCATCGTCACCCGGGGCCACCAGAAGGACGCCGAGGCGTTGAGGGCGGCGATCGGCCGCGGCGCGGCCTACGTCGGCATGATCGGGAGCAGGGCCAAGGTCGAGCTAATGAAATGCGAGTTCCTGGAGAGCGGCTGGGCGACGGCGGAAGAGTGGGAGAAGGTCCACGCGCCGATCGGGTTCGATATCGGGTCCAAAACGGTCGAGGAGATCGCCGTCAGCATCGCCGCCGAGCTCGTCGCGGTCCGGGCCAAGCGCCGGGAGCCGGGCCGGCCATGATCTGGGCGGTCGTCCTGGCCGCCGGCGAGTCGCGCCGGATGGGGACGCAGAAGCTACTGCTTCCGTTCGGGGACACCACGGTCGCGGGGGCGGTGGTGAAGGCGGTAGAAGCTTCGCGGGCCAGCCGGACGCTCGTCGTCCTGGGGGCCGACCGTGAAGCGGTTCGATCCGAGCTCGAGTCCGAGGCGCCTTCTAAAAGCTTCGATTTCGCCGTGAACCCGGATTACCGTCTGGGCATGCTGACCTCCATACAAGCCGGCATCCGGGCGATGCCGCCGGAGGCCAAGGCGGCCGTGATCGTCCTGGGCGACCAGCCGTTCCTGGCCTCGCGCGTCATCGACATGATCGTCGAGGCCTACGGGAAGAGCGCCAAGGGCATCGTCATCCCCGCCTTCAAAGGCCGCCGCGGCCACCCCGTCCTCATCGACCTCAAATACCGGGCCGAAGTCCTCGCCCTTGACCCGTGCGACGGCCTCCGGGCCCTGATGCTCGCCCATCCGGAGGACATCCTCGAGGTCGAGGTCGACGATCCCAACATCCTCCGCGATCTCGACACCCCCGAGGACTACCGCAACGGCCCCAAGCCCAGCTAAGAAGGGGTCAAACCTAAATTATTACAGTTTTCCCGACGGCGATGATATCCAAAACAGGCCGAAGGGCTGAGGAAACTTTAAAAATTTAGGTTTGACCCCTTCTTGATTTGACGGAGGGGAGGCAAGGGCTTAGCATGTATCCAAGGGCAGCATCCCGATAAAGGGGGAGGCCATGCACGCGCGTCTGATCAGAATGCAGATCAAACCCGAGCGGATCGATGAAGCGTCACGGATCTTCGCCGAGGAGGTCGTCCCGGGCTGCCGTGTCCAGGCCGGCTATCTCGGCGCCTATTTCCTGGTCGACCGCAAGCTCGGCGAATGCGCGCCCGTCACGCTCTGGGAGTCGGAGGCGGCCATGATGGCCACGGAAGAGAACCGCTTCTTCCAGACCCAGCTGATGAAGTTCCTGGGCTTCTTCCACCACGGGCTTGTCCGCGAGGCCTTCGAGGTCGCCGTCGTCGACCGCATCTGACGCCTGAAGGGGTCAAACCTTAATTCTTATAATTTCCCCCACGGCGATGACCCCGAAAACGAGCCGAGGGGCCGAAGAAATCATAAGAATTAAGGTTTGACCCCTTCTTGATGATTGGCTATTCTTAGCGGGAAATCCTTCCCCGGAGGTGTCCCGCCATGAAAAAAGCCGTCGCCACCGTTCTCTTTGTTCTCGCCCTCGCCGCGGCCGGGCTCGCGGCCCCGGCGACCATCAAGGTCGTCAAGGATCCCGCCGAGCTCGCCCCGCCGTTCGCCCGCATCGCCCGCGAGGGCGACGTCTTCGTCACCGACGGCAAGTATTCCGCGGTCATCGCGGCGGCGCCCCGGACGCTTTGGAGCACGATCAACTACGGCCACCCCGACGTCGCCGGATACGTCGCCGCCTTCCTCCCGCCGGGAGCCTCCGCCCGTCCCGACGTTCAGATCGGCTACCCTGCGCTCAGGCTTAACGGCCAGGCGCTCATCGTCGGGGAGTCCAGCCTCCGCGCCGAAGGCGGCGCCGTCGTCGCGCGGGCCTCGTGCGAAGGCCCCGACGGCCTCCGCCTCGCGATCCTCGTCCGCTACTCCTTCGCCTTCGATGCGGGGCGCATCGATATCGCCACCGAGGTCCGCAATGCCGGGAAGGCCGAGGTCAAGGGCCTCAGCGCCGGCCTCGGCGCCACCGCCTGGCAGAACTACAACTTCACCCCGTACAACGCCAAATCCTTCCCGCAGCTCAACTTCCGGGTCTACGAGCGTCCCGATCACGCCCTGGCCTGGCATAACCCGAACCCGGCCGAGACGTCCGCAAAGCCCCTGCCCGGCACCCTCCGCCCGGGCCAGGTCCACCGTCTCTCCTATTCTGTCTTCGCCGCCGCGACGGTCCCGGAGCTCCTCGACCGCCTCTACCGCGCCGTCCGCGTCGAGACCGTCCGCGCCTCCCTCGAGATCAAGGGTTTCGACGGGCCGGCCGAGGTCATCGTCCGCGAGCCCGCGACCGGGGCCGTCTTCTTCCGCACCTTCCTGGCCGAGCCGGTCCCGCTCTCGTTCCCCCTTCCCCCCGGCACCTGTCAGGTCCGGGCCAACCTCTTCCCGGCCGCCGTCGAACGGACGTTCGCCGCGGTCCCGGCGAAGGGCCCGGCCGCCAACGCCTGGACCGTCGAACCGCCCGCTTTCGGCCGCGTCCGCCTCGCCCTCGCCGACCACAAAGGCCGCCACGTCCCGGGCAAGGTCTCGTTCATCGGCCTCGCGCCCTCGGCGACCCCCTATTTCATGCCCGAGGACCCGATCGTCACGGCCCGAAGCTGGGAAACTCTGAAGAACGCCGTCTATCCGCCCGCCGGCGGCGGCGAGATCACGCTCCCGGCCGGGACCTATCTCGTGACCGCCTCGCGCGGCCCCGAGTACGGCCTGGAGACCCGCGTCGTCGAAGTCCACGCCGGCGAGCCCCGCGACTTGAGCTTCACCGTGGGCCGCGCCCTCGAGACCCCTGGCCTCGTCTCGGTCGACACGCACATGCACACGCAATTCTCCGACGGATCGGTCCTCGTCGCGGAGCGCCTCCGGAGCGCCGCCGCCGAGGGCCTCGACATCGTCATCTCGGCCGACCACAACACCGTCACCGATTACCGGCCGGAGATCGACCGCCTCGGCCTCTCCGGCGAGCTCGCTTTCGTCCCCGGCGTCGAGATCACGGCCCGCACGGGCAGCATCCACCTCAACAGCCTGCCCGCCGCCGTCCGCCCCGGCGAGCCGGGGAGCGGCGCGATCTCCGTGCGCGACGAAACGCCGGCCAAGCTCTTCGCCCTGGCCCGCGAGAAGAACCCGGGGACGCTCATCCACCTCAACCACCCTCGCTCCGGCTCGCTCGGCTATTTCAACAACTACAATCTCGATCCCGAAAAGGCTGCCTTCGCCGACGCCGGCTTCGATCTCGATTTCGAGGTCATGGAGGCGATGAACGGGGCGAGATCCGGAGGCGACAACAGCCGGACGATCGAGGACTGGTTCCATCTCCTCAACCGCGGCTACCCCATCCGCATCGTCGGCTCCTCGGACGCCCACGGCATCGACGGCGGAGAGACCGGCTACGCCCGGACCTTCGCCCTCATGCCCGAGCCCGCCCCCGGCACCGTCGATCCGCAGGCCCTCGTCGCCGCGCTCAAGAAGGGCGGCGCCTTCGTCTCGAACGGCCCCATCGTCGCGGTCCGGGCCAACGGGCGAGCGACCTTCGGGGACACGGTCAAGGCCAGGAAGGGCCGCGTCGACCTCGACATCACCGTGACCGGCGCGCCCTGGCTTGACGTTTCCGAGGTCCGGCTCGTGGTCAACGGCGAGCGGCGGCCGCCCCTGCCCCTCGAGGGCGCCGACGGCCGCACGGTCAAGTTCCGCGACCGCGTCCGCGTCGAAATCGCCGCCGACGGCTGGATCGCCGTCGAGGTCCGGGGCGTCAAGTCCCTCTACCCGATGATCCAGCAACGCTCCGGCGACGGCAGCCCGATGGATGCCGCCTTTCCCTACGCCCTGACCAACCCGATCCTCGTCGACGCCGACGGCGACGGCCGCTCCGATCCCGTCTGGCCGGAAAAGGTGGCAATCAAATGATCCGTCCCGGAATAAACGATAGGAGGACGCCATGAAGAAGGTCACGGCGTTCGTCGGAAGCGCCCGCAAGATGGACACCTACAATGCCGCCAGCCGGCTCCTCGACGACCTGCGCTCGCGCGGCGGCGTCGAGACCGAGATCGTCCGCCTTCACGACTACGAGATCGGCATCTGCCGGGGCTGCAAGATCTGCTTCAGCCGGGGCGAGGAATTCTGCCCCGTCAAGGACGACCGGGACGCGCTCATCGGCAAGCTCACGGCCTCCGACGGGGTCGTCCTGGCCACGCCGAATTATTCGTTCCAGGTCTCCGGCGTCATGAAGCTCTTCCTCGACCGGCTCGGCTTCGTCTTCCACCGGCCGCGCTTCTTCGGCAAGGCCTTCACCAGCATCGTCGTCCAGGGCATCTACCGCGGCCGCCAGATCGAGCGCTACCTGAATTTCGTAGGTAAAGGCCTGGGCTTCAACACGGTCAAGGGCACCGTCTTCACGGTCCTCGAGCCGATCACGGCCAAGGAGAAGCGGCAGCGAGAGCGGGCTTTGGCGGACCAGGGCCGACGGTTCTACGAACGCATGACGGGGCCGGCCTATCCGGCGCCGTCGCTGTTCATGCTCATGGGCTTCCGGATGGGCCGGACGAGCATGAGGCTGGAGCTCGACGAAGACAGCTGCGACTGCCGATACTACAGGGACAGGGGCTGGTTCGAGTCCGACTATTTTTATCCGACGAAGCTGGGCCCGGTGAAAAAGGCCGTCGGCCGTCTCTCCGAGTCCTTCCAGGCACGCAAGACAAGGGCCAGGAACAATTAGGTACCCCTCCCCCGACGGACAGCCGGCGTCTTCTCCGGGGCGGCCAAATATGTTATAAGTCGCCTGTTATGAGGTGATCTCCATGACAAGAACCGCCATCCTCGCGACCCTACTCCTCGTCCTCGCCGCCTCGGCCGCCCTCGCCCAAGACCCCGGTCCCCTCATCCGGCAGAGCGACGAGCTCTACACGGAGCGCGCCGACCTGGCCAAGGCCAAGGAGGCCCTGGCCAAGCTCGAAGAGGCCCTGACCGCCGGCGAAGACGCCTACTCCGCCTACTGGCGCATGGCCCGGCTCGAATACTGGATCGGGGACCACACTGCGAACGGCGAGGCCAAGAAGAAGCTCTTCCTGCAGGGCGTCGAGCACGCCAAGAGAGCCGTCGAGCTCGATCCCGACAAGGCCGACGGGCACTTTTGGCTCGGCGTCTGCTACGGGGTCTACGGCGAGGCCAAGGGCGTCCTCAAGAGCCTCGCCCTCGTCAAGCCCATCAAGGCGGCCATGCGCCGCGTCCTCGAGATCGACCCGGCCTACGACCGCGGCGGCGCGGACCGCGTCCTCGGCCGCGTCTTCCACGAGGTCCCCCGGATCGCCGGCGGCAGCGAGAAGACCTCGCTCGAGCACCTGCTCAAGTCCGTCGAGTACGGCCCGCGCGTCGGCCTCAACCTGCTCTATCTCGCCGACACCTACATCTCCCTCGACCGGGTCGAGGAGGCCCGCAAGACCCTGGAGACGCTCCTGACCATGGAGCCCTACCCCGACCTCCTCCCCGAGACCGAGGAAGAGCGCGAGCAGGCCCGGGCCAGGCTCGAGAGAAAGCCCTTCAAGAAGAAATGAGCGGACGCGTCCCGAAGATCCTCTACGAAACCGACGACTTCATCGCCGTCAGCAAGCCCGAGGGGGTCGTCTCGGTCGCCGAGGCCGGCCGGGGCGGACTCCCGGAGCTTCTCCAGCCCCACTATCCCGGCCAGCTCTATCCCGTCCACCGCCTCGACCGCGGCGCCTCCGGCGTCATCGTCTTCGCCAAGAACGCCGCGGCCCACCGCCACCTCAACGGCGAGTTCGACCGCCGCGAGGTCCTCAAGACCTACCTCGCCGCCGTCGACGGCGTGCCCGAGTCCAACCGCGGCAAGATCAACGCCCCGATCCGCGAGTTCGGCTCCGGCCGCATGGGCGTCGACCCCAAGCGCGGCAAGCCGTCTTCGACGGAGTGGAAGGTCGCCGAGCGGCTCGAGGGCGCGACCCTCCTCCGGGTCAGCCCGGCGACCGGCCGCCGCCACCAGATCCGCGTCCATCTCTATCACATCGGCCACCCCATCCTGGGCGACCTTCGCTACGGCGACAAGGCCCGCCAGGAGCGCTTTCCCCGGCTCATGCTCCACGCCCTCTCGATCGAGTTCGACCTCCCCTCGGGCGAGCGCGTCACCGTCGAAGCCCCGCCGCCGACGTCGTTCGAGAAGGTCGTCGCCTCGCTGAGACGGCCTAAAAGAACAGGTTCTTCTCCCCATTCCGGGAATCCTCTCGAGGCGGCGAGGGATGTTGCCTCGAAGATCCCCGTCCGTGGAGAGGGGGCCCGCGAAGCGGGGGGAACCGGACGACTGGTTCCCGGGGGCCGGGGAGCGAGAGGCATATCCCGAGCAAAGCCGGAGAGAGGAGTTTCCCGGAATCCGGAGAAGAGCCAAAGAACGAGGACCCCGTGAGCGACCACGACCTCATCGTCATCGGCGGCGGCGAGGCCGGCATCTCGGCCGCCCTCCGCGCGACCCAGCTCGGGGCCAAGGTCTGCATGATCAACCGCGAGGCCGAGCTCGGCGGCGGCTGCGTCCGGACCGGGACGCTCCCCAGCAAGATCCTGAGCAACGCCGCCCACTTCCTGGAGAACCTCAAGCAGGGCAAGCGCTACGGCGTCCCCGTCGTCCCCGACGCCAGGGCCGACTACAAGACGATCCTCGACAGCCGCCACAAGACGACGATGTGCGAGTTCGGGGTCCTGGCGACGCTCATCCGCAAGAACGCCATCTCCACGATGACCGGGATCGCCTCGTTCAAGGGGGCGCGGGCGATCGAGGTCCGGCTCCCCGACGGCGCGACGACCGTCCTGGCCGCGCCCAAGACGATCATCGCCACGGGGTCGCGGCCCCTCGCCCTGCCCGGCCTTCCCTTCGACGGAAAAGTCGTTCTTTCGGCCGACGATCTCACGGCCATGGACGCGGTCCCGCGGCGCCTGCTCATCGTCGGGGCTGGCGTCATCGGCTGCGAGATGGCCTTCATCTTCCGCTCGCTCGGCTCCGAGGTCGTCGTCGTCGAGAAGGCGGACCGGGCCCTCCTCGGCCAGGACCACGACGTGGCCGCGCTCATCACCCGCGAGTTCAAGAAGCGGGGCATCCGTCTCATCCTCAAGGCCGGCCTCGAGCGCGTCGACCGGGACGCCGGGGCCCCGGACGGCCCGGCCCGGGCGACGATCGAGGGCGGCGAGACGATCGAGGCCGACCGGATCATCGTCGGCGTCGGCCGCCGCCCGAACACCGAGGACCTCGGCCTGGCCTCGGCCGGGATCACCCCGGGCCCGCGCGGCGAGCTCCAGGTCGACGACCGGATGCGGACCTCGGCCCCGGGCGTCTACGCGGCGGGCGACGTCCTGGCCCGGTTCATGCTCTCGTCCATGGCCGTCGTCGAAGCCCGCATCGCCGCCGAGAACGCCATGGGCCTCGACGTCCGGATGGACTACACCTGCGCGCCCTGGGGCATCTACACGGACCCGGAGGTCGGCTCGGTCGGCGTGACCGAGGAGTGGGCCAAGGCCGGCGGCACGGAGATCGTCATCGGCGAGTGCGGCTACAACGATCTCGTCCGCTCCTGCCTCGACGCCAAGATCGCCGGCTTCTTCAAGCTCATCTTCGACGCGTCGACGCGCCGGCTCATCGGCGCCCATGTCGCCGGGCAGGACGCCTCGGAGATCATCCACTTCGCCGCCCTGGCCGTGAAGATGGGCGCCCGGGCCGAGGACCTCAGGAACATGGTCTACAACCACCCGACCGTCTCGGAGGGCTTCGGCAAGGCCGCCGTCGACGCCCTCAAGAAGCTCGACGAGCTCGCGAAGAGCAAGAGGACCCCGCAATGAAACCGACCCCCCGAACGACCCGAACCATCCGACGCTCGCCCAGACGCATCTCCCGCCATCCGTCCGCGCTCCTTTTCACCCTCTTCGTCACTTTCGCGGCCGTCGCCGCCTACCTCGTCCTGCCGCCCTCCGGCTCAGTCCCTGGCGTGGGCGCGGCCGAGCGGGCCGCCGTCCGGGCCACGGCCGACGCGGCCAAGGCCTTCGCCCACGTCGCCTTCCTCGCCTCGAACGACTTCAAGGGCCGCAAGTCCGGCAGCCCCGAATACCGGCGCGCCGCCGAGTACGTGGCCGGCGAGATGAAGAAAGCCGGGCT
>Ga0105093_10000990_pt1 | contig 10820 bp, 8 predicted proteins | sample PPLLak3March2015_2_FD_79111 | JGI IMG/M metagenome (GOLD analysis project Ga0105093, IMG submission 79111) | Freshwater sediment microbial communities from Prairie Pothole Lake near Jamestown, North Dakota, USA - PPLs Lake P8 Core (3) Depth... | ecosystem: Environmental > Aquatic > Freshwater >... | reverse complement strand
CGGTTTTGGCCAGCACGATAAAGCCGCTGGGAATTTGCAGTAAATCCAAAATCGCCAGATGTTCTTTTGTTTGCGGCATCACCCCTTCGTCCGCGGCAATGACCAGCAGCGCCGCGTCAATTCCACCGATGCCCGAGAGCATGTTTTCGATGAAGTCACGGTGACCTGGCACATCCACAATGCCTACTTCCTCGCCATTTGGCAGTGTCATCCAGCCAAAACCAAGTTCGATGGTCATCTCACGCGCTTGTTCCTCCTTGAGACGATCAGGATGCGTGCCTGTGAGAGCCGCAATCAGCGTGGATTTGCCATGATCTACGTGACCTGCTGTGCCGATAACTCGCATGTTTTTCCCGTTTTATATTTACGCATTACGAATTACGCAACACGTAATCGTAATTACTTCGTCTTCTTCCCATGCCCCATGATGCGCTGGTAGGAGGACATCCATTCATGCACCACGTTCATGATTTCCTGCAATTCCTTTTCTGTGGCGTCGGTGACCTGGTGTATTTGATCCTGCAAGACCTGTGTGGCATCGTTTAGCGGTGTGATGCGTCCCTCTGTTTTTTGAAGGTCCTTTCGGATATCACGGAAGGATTCCTCATTGGACAGGCTGTAGCCCGTCCAGCGTTTCTGATCTTCCACTTTGAAGCTGATCCATTCCTGGCGCAGGCGATCCTCTGCCAGGCGCTGCATCTCGGTCACTTCGCTGATGCGGCGTTCCAGTTTTGTGTTGAGTTCGAGGTAGGTATCCTGCGCCTTCTTTGCGCCACGCAGGGCTTCATCCAGTTTTTGGATTTGGACATCCAGACTTGCCGATTCTTTTTGGAATGTCTCGGCTTTTTCCTTCCACTCCTTCCATGCACGGTCACGGTCAAGCTGCGCAACGGATTGTTGTTCGAGGAAGACCTTTTGCGCCTGCTTTCGTTCCTGCTCGGATGCCAGCAAATCTGTGAATCGGTTTTCGACGTTGCGTAAACCGTCGGCAGTCATGGTGTATTTGTCGCGGTTCTCGTCCACCCGCTTGCGAATGGAGACCAACTCCCCCTGAATGTCGGTGATGTGTTTCAGGTCGTTCCTGCGGGTTTCGTCCATGGCTTTCAAGGAATGCAACACATCCTCGTTGGACCGCGCCGCCTGTTCGACATGTCCCTTGAAGTCGCTGATGTTGGTCAACATGCGCTGGATTTCATCCGAACGATCCTTGAGTTGTTTTTTGATTTCCTGGATGTTGGTGGTGGTGGTCGTCTTGAGCTGGGTGACGGTTTTGTTGATTTCAGTCAATTCAGGCTGAAATTGCTTGGTGATTTCCTTTTCGGCGCGGGTGTGAGTCTTGTCGTTTTCCTCGATCAATTTGACGAGGTCGCTGCGTTGTTTTCCCAGCATCGCTTCGTATTGGTCCACGCGGTTGGCTGCGGGCGCAAGGTCCGTGACCTGCTTGCCCAGGGTCTTGATCTGCTTGGAAACGGCATTGACCGAGGTCTCGAAGGAATTCAAACGCTCGCTTAACTTGGCAAGGGCTTCCTTGTTTTCGCGCTGTTGCTTGTCCAGAAATTCGAGTCGCTTGACGATTTGTTCAAATTCCATGTTGTTCTCCGGGGATCGTAGAGGGATAAATAAATTATAGCATGTCGTAAAATGCCATCATTGACCGAGGTGCTCGAATAGGGACGGCAGGTTGGCGATGAAGGGCTGCGTCACTTGCGGAAACATTCCCAAAACAAACAGCCCAATTACGCCGACCCCGAGCATTGTGGTTTGCACCCAGGACTCGTTCCACTCCCAGGTTTTTTCTTCCTCTGCCATCACGAAAACGGCCAGCGTGCGCATGGCGGCGGCCAGCAAGCCAAGCAGACCTACAAACATCCAGAAGGACAGGGCGAGCGACTGGCCTGCCAATTCCTGCCACAGTGCGAGCCGGGGGGGGAAGCCCGCCAGCAGTGGGAAACCGGTCACGGAGAGGTGTGCCAAAATGAGTGCAGCAACGGCTATGGGGTACTTGCGCGCAAATCCTTTTACTTCGTTGAAACGCAGTGAATAAGCTTTGCGTTTGATGATGGCAAGCGCCAAAGCCCACACCGCCAATTCCAATCCACGCGGGATGAGCAGCAGGAAGGTGGTGTTTACGATTTCAACCGATCTTGATCCCATGGCCAGCACGAAAAGACCAGTCTCTACGATTGCGGCATAGCCCATGATCCGCCCAACATGCCTTTGCTGGGACGCAAAAAGTCCGCTGCTTGCCACCATGAAGACCCCCATGAATTGAATGGCGCTTGAAAGCTGGGGCGACGTTCGCAACCAGGTGTAACGGTCCAAAAAACCGAGCGCAAAGATGACTGTAAAAGTGGGCAGTGCCCAAAGCAGGAATCCCGTAACGTAGGGAGAAGCTTCCTCCATCAACATGGGTATCCAGTTGTACAGCGGAAAAACCCCCAGCAGGAAGGCGAATCCCAATCCCAGAACCATGCCGGTTTGTAGTGTGGAGCCAACATCCCCCGGGCTGGCTTCCACACCTGACAGCATCCATCCGGAAAAGAGGATGAAGGGCATGGCAAACGTTTGATAAACGAGAAAACGAATGACGCCGCGCCCGGGCTTTTGATACACGGGGACGAGCAACGGGATGACCAGCATTGCAGCCACATTCAAAAGAAGCGCAGAAAACAGGAAAGGCTCCACGGCAATCGAAGCGGTCAACAGTGCTATGATCATTAATCCCAGCGAGACAAAACGATTGGCCGAGCCGGATGCTTCCGTGCCAAAGAACCACAATGCCGCCAGCCCGTAAACGACGGCAATCAATGGCCCGTCCGCAGTGTTGAGTGCAAAACTGCGCCCTAAAAATTCCATGGACGGGGAAATTTTTATCGAGAGCGAACCAAGCAACAGGGCGGTGTCAATGGGAAAGATCACGGCAATGAGCGCAAGCACCGTGGAAACGCCCCCGCCGGCCAGCGGCGAAAGGCGTCCGCGCAGGAGGAATAAGATCAGAAAGCCGGCGATAAATGGGGTCAATATCCAGATCGTGGGGGCACTCATATTTCGTCCTTCAATTCAATTGGGGAAGTTCCCGCGATCAACAAATATGAACCTGTGATGCCCAGTCCCAAATTTGTAATAGCCAACAAGCCCGCAACGAGGATCGAGCTTTCGATTGCGGCATACAACACCTCGAAACCTGTCAGCATGGTAAGCAGTCCGAGGATGACATTCAATTCATCCGAGGTTATTCCCAGGTGCACGACCCCTATTCCGATCAACAACAGGCTGCCCGCAATCACCGGCAGACCCAGCCCGGGAATTGCGGCTTCGATGCGCGGGGATGTCCCGGCGATGACCAGTGTAACGACCAAAGCAAGGACCAAACGAAACCATTGTCCATGCGGCATGAAGGAATTTCCGTGAATGTCTTCATCCGTGGACAATCCGAGGCGTGTCATGCCAAGTATGGCGACCACCATCCACCCGGTAATCAATTTTACGGAACCCATCACAAAGGGCAGGTGTTGTGTCACCAGCCAAAAAGCCGCCATGTATTGCAGTGCCAGCGCGCCGAGACTCAACCGCCAGTCACGATTGAGCAACACAACGGTGGATGTAACCAGCATTAACCCCGCCGCAATCCATGAAATAATGTCGGGTATCATTTTACGGAGTCCCCTGTATAACGAAGGAAACAAACAGAATCAAAAAGAGCAACGTCCACATAATGCCGCCTTCCCCCTCCAGTATGGCGGTGAGGGTTTGGCTGATTCTCCCCAGAAAGCGGTAGATGACCCATAAACTGCTGTACGCGGTGGATAAGCCCGAGATTGCAGGGTTGACCCAGTGCGCGCGAACCGGGTTGAGAACGCGCAAACGGGGAGTTGCCCAAACCAGTCCCAGGGTTAGGGCTGTAGTGATCAGAGCTTGCAGCCAGGCACCGACCTGGAGCGCGCCGTCCCATCCAACCCATCCTAAAACGAGTTGAAAAGTGACCAGCAGGATAATTCCGGCGGGATAAATTTTATTTGCCCAACCCGGCTGCGAATCGAGCGCTGTGCGCCCCCCTGGGCGAAGCGCCTGACGCGCAAATCCGGCCATGAGCAGGGATTGCGCCACGATCACAAATGGGATGAAAAAGCCCAAACTGCCGAGCCATGTGCTTGCAGTCAATGAAAAAGGCAGGGAAGAAAGGCTCCACACACCGATGAGCAGTGCGCGATTTACCCAAACCTGCTGGGCCGACGCGAGGAAAAGCGAACCGCCGACCAAAATCAATGCACAACCCCAGGCAACCACACCAAGCGGGTTGCCGCTAAGCGCAGAGACGACCGAAAGTGCGCCCAGGCTGATGATCCAGTAGGGGCGTCCCGTCAGTTCATCTGGTGCGCGCAGCCACATCCAACCGCCGTAAAGCGCCGCAATGACCGCAAGTCCAAGCAGGAATGGGGTGAAAACGGAAGTCAAACTTTCAGGGGGGATGTGTGCCAACAGCACCAGGCTTGCCGCCGCTGAAACCAAACGAAGCGATGTTCCAATGCCGCGCCTCAATGTCACTTCAGATGAATAGGGTAAATGTAGAGGCAGCACACCCAATCGCAATCCCGCCGCGGCAACCAGATATAAACCCGCTCCCGGCGCGATGGATTGAAAGTCGAACGTATTTCCCTGTGAAATGCTCACAACGTTTGCCCACAATAATAAGCCAATGCCAAGCGCGCGTGTCGAAAAAGCGATCACAACTCTCTCGTTATTTGCAGGCCCATTCACAGACCGCAACTGAGTGACGAGTTCCATCAAATCCAGCGCGCCCCATACCAGCAGCAGCGTGAGCGGATTATCCGCCGTCACTGCCAAAATCCCGACCCCACCCAGCGCAAGTGTGCCGGCCCACGTAACCGAGTTTGTGATGGCTGAACGAGTTATTGCGGTCAGCAGGATGGTCAGGGTGAGCGCGGCAATGCTCAGGGAAAAGGGCCACGATAGCCTGTCCGCGCGGAACAGGATGGGATTTGTGAATACACTGCGCGGTTGCCATGCAGGCAGGCTCAGATCGAACGGCATTTGTGTCAGCCAGATGAACACACTTGCCAGCGCCAGAATCGCGCCGACCACCGCCACAAGCCATGCGTATCTCGCATTTGGCTGTGTGATCTGTAACACCATTAGCACCGACGCAGTGATAAAAAGAAGGAAGCAGGAGATTAGGATCAACATGGGACAAACAATTGTATCAGTTTTATTGCCGTGATACTTTAGCTTTTTGGTTTTGGTACAATCACAGCATGACATTTCGACGACACAATATCATGGGACCAGAAAGCATTTTTTTGATTTTGACCGCCATGCTGGTTGTATCCTGCGCCTCTCCTTCCCCCGACCCGTTTCCTGATTCGATTACTAGAGATGTGCCGGCAGTTCCTACGTTGACGCCTTTTCAACCCCAGTTCGCGACACCCATTAATCCTGCGCTCAAACCGAGGGCGCCGCAAATCGAGCCGACATATACTCCCTACCCGACGAAACTCGTCAGCGGTCAAAGTCTATCCACACCGGTCTTGACGGTTCCGATGCCGGGCGAAGGAAACTCGGATTTCAACCCGCTCAATACCAACAATCCGCTCACAGGTCTGCCCGTGAGCAACCCATCTCTGCTGGAACGCAGACCGATGGTCATCAAGATTACAAATGCACCAGATATCATCCGTCCGCAGTCCGGGCTGACCCTCGCAGACGTGGTCTACGAATATTACATCGAGTGGGGGGATACGCGCTTTATCGCGGTGATGTATGGAAACGACTCGCCGATGGTGGGCCCCGTGCGTTCGGGACGATATTTCGATGAACATGTTGCGCGCATGTACAACGCCTTTCTAATGTTCAAATTTGCCGATCCCCGTGAATACTCCTACCTGCAAAACTCCACTTTGAACGAGTTTCTGGTGGTTCCGGGAAATGGACCCTGCCCGCCATACATGTTTGGACCCGAAAAACGCGATGACTATAATAATTTCTTTTTCAACACGATCAAATGGGCAAACTGCGCCGCGAGAATGGGACTTGACAATTCAAAGCAAACCTTGCGCGGCGGTTTTTTTGCGGAATTTGTGGTGGAAAGCGATCTGGCCGCTGCTCGCATTTACTCTTTCTATTCCAAATACAGTTATAACTACTGGGAATATGATCCAACCACGCACAAATATTTCCGCTATCAGGAAGCCAACGATATCCTTGGCAAGAAGAGCGAAGCATACGCTCCTCTTTCAGACGCGCAAACCGGACTGCCAGTGACAACAGAAAATGTGGTCGTACTATTCGTTCCGCATACTTTCGAGAATCAATACGATGCCAACGACGAGGTCTATCACATTGATCTGATTGATTCGGGCAATGCCTATGTCTTCCGCGATGGATATGCCACTCCCGCCATCTGGAGGCGCACCGATGAAAACCAGCCCCTCCTGCTGACCACATTGACCGGCACTCCCATCTACCTTCGTCCCGGGCGGACGTTCTATGAAGTGATGGGAGTTACCTCCACCTACACCCAAAACAATGCCGACTGGCGTTTTGTTTTCAAGACCCCTTAGAAAAGACCTGCCGGGTTATTAGAAAACCTGGCAGGTCTCAAACTGTATAATGGATTAAAATACATCGCAGGAGTTCCCCATGACTTTTGACCCTGTTTTTTTAAGCAGTTTAACCATTGTCCTGACCGCGTTTGGCGGCGCATTCCTTGCTGCTTTGTGGATCAGCCTGGTGGTGTGGACATACCGTGATATCCGCGCCCGCGCCCGTGACCCGTTGGTGCAGACTCTCGCCGCCCTGCTTGTGGCGGTCTTGAATTTACCCGGCATGTTGGTTTATCTCATTCTTCGTCCGCCGCGTACTTTGGAAGAGGAATACCAGCGCACGTTGGAAGAGGAAGCCCTGCTCCAGGCACTGGAAGACCTTCCGCTTTGTCCCGGCTGTGAACGGCGCGTGAAGGAGGATTGGCAGGTCTGTCCGAATTGTCACACCAAGTTAAAGAAAGCCTGTCATAACTGCTCGAAGTTTATGGAGCTCGCATGGAATATTTGCCCGTACTGTGGAACACCCGCCCCCGGTATGCGCCTCGAATCCACCAGTTTGGATGATGCCCTGCGTGGCTTGAATGCAGGAAGTGAACAGGCGGAAGTAAAGGTCGATCCTTCGTCCTGAGCGAAGTCGAAGGACGTACCCTGTTACGTTTCGACTACGCTCAACGCGGACAGACAACCGTCGCAGGACAGGTTATTAAAAAGGCAAAATAATGAAAATAGGTTCCATCACACTCCATCATCTCAGTATGCCGCTTGTCGCTCCGTTTGAAACGTCGTTTGGGCGTGAGACAGACCGCGAATGTGTTTTGATCGAGATCAAATCTGAAGGGTTGACCGGCTACGGCGAATGTGTCGCCACCCGCGACCCTGGCTACAACTATGAGACCACAGGAACCGCCATTCACATTCTCAAGGATTTCATCATTCCCTTAATGCTCGGCAGGGATGTGAAGGATGCCGTCGATTTTCAGAATCTTGTTTCCGGGATTCGAGGTCATCTTCTGGCAAAGGCCGGTGTGGAAATGGCGCTCTGGGATTTGCTCGGTAAACGTGAAAATAAATCCCTGTGCGAATTGCTCGGCGGCGTATGCGACAAGGTCGAAGTGGGAGTCTCGGTTGGGATTCAGCCATCCGCTCAAAGCTTGGTGAAGACAGTGGCGGATTACGTCAGCCAGGGCTATGCCAGAATCAAGATCAAAATCAAGCCTGGTCGCGATATCGAAGATGCATCTGCTGTCCGGCAGGAGTTCCCAAATATCCGCCTGCAAGTGGATGCGAATTCCGCCTATTCACTGGATGATGTCCAAACGCTCAAGCCGCTGGATGCATTGAACTTGTTGCTGATCGAACAGCCTTTGTTCGAGGATGATATTTGGGATCATCATAAATTGCAGGAGCAGTTTGAAACGCCAATCTGCCTCGATGAAAGCATTGTGTCGCCGCGTCATGCGCGATACGCCATCGAGATGAAGGCTTGTCGCGTGATCAACATCAAAGCGGGCAGACTCGGTGGATTGAGCCAGGCTGTCATGGTGCATGATCTTTGTAAAGAAGTATCCATGCCTGTTTGGTGCGGCGGCATGTTGGAGACCGGCATAGGACGCGCTTCGAACGTGGCGCTGGCATCGCTACCGAACTTTGTCCTGCCCGGCGATATTTCCGCCTCGGACCGTTATTACGCCCGCGACATTACCAACGAGCGTTTTGTACTGAATTCGGATTCAACTATTGATGTGCCGCAGGGCGCCGGGCTTGGCGTGACCATTGATGAAGATGCGTTAAGAAAATTTTCACTCGCCACTCTATTCATTTAATTTATATTGTTCCCTGTGCTGCTTAATCTATTTTTGTCCGACCATTTAATAAAGCAAAGACACCAGGTCACTCAAGACAATATTTTTAGCATTTTGCATTAAATTTTTTGCAAATCTGTAAAGTGAATAGCTTGACTTAAATGTTTTTTGTTTTTCGTGTTCATTACAGCTTCATGATTATAAAAATTGTATTGAAGTTATTTTGAATCAACCAGCGCTACTTTCATATAATGCGAGGCATGAAGACGCCCCGCATTATATTTTTTGAACAGTTCAAATCTCATTTCATATCTATCCTTGCGCCTAAAATGTCTTTTCTCTATGCATATAAAGTAAAACGCCGCAGACATAAGGTCACGCGTTTTGGTTTTCTTCTCATCAGTATCCTGTCTCTGGTGGCGTGTCAGCCTTCGCTATGGGGTGCGCCGCCTCCTCAGCCCACGCTTGCCGCATCCACTGCAGTTCCGCTGACAGCCACGGCTACTGTTGTAATTCCCACGCTTGCGCCAACCATCACACCCATGCCGCCCACCGCCGTACCAACCCCGGTGGTGTTGAATGCCGCGCAGGTTTGGGCAAGCCCGGCCACCCCGCAGATTTTGCGGGACAAATTCCAAAGTTGGGGTTTTCAGATACTGGCAACCGAACAATCTTCCGCGAATCTGTATATTGATGTGGCGCAGACTTCCGCCGGCGCCATGCATGTTTCCCCTTGGACATATGCGTTGGTCGCTCCTTTCCCGACCTTGATTGACGATGTGGCTTCGCAGGAATTGCTTGCCGCGTGGAGCGGTTCTGCTTTTGGACCTTTTGTGGGCATTCCGCTTCTGATGGAAGAATCTACACTTGAAACGTTCACCGCATTGTGGGGACCTCCCGCAGAAGGTGTTGCGCAGGTTGTGGCGGCAGACCAACTTCTGGATATTGCGTGGGGTCAAATGCCTTCGTGGGCGATCATTCCGTTTGAGCAGATCGAACCCCGCTGGAAGGTGCTGATGATTGACGGTCAGTCTCCGATTCAAAAGAAGTTCGACCCGATCATCTACCCCTTGACTGTCAGCTACCGCCTGATGTGCGTGGACCAGTGCCAGATTCCCGTTGGCATGAATTTCTCCTTCCAGAATCGCGACCCGAACAAACTGACAACTGTCATCATGACCGGTGTGACCGCGCTAGTGCGCGCCACGGCAAAGACAATGAACGTGAAGGGAATTCTGTATCCAGGTGAGGAGATTCGTGATCTCTTGCGTGAAGCGGACATTACCCACATCAACAATGAAGTGCCGTTTTTTACAGGCTGTCCACAGCCTGATCCAAACCAGCCGGATCAGGTGTTTTGCAGCGCTCCGCGCTACATTGAATTATTGACCGATATGGGTACGGATGTGATCGAACTTTCCGGCGACCATTTTGCCGATTACAAGGCAACGGCAATGTATGAAACCCTTGAGATTTACAGGCAATATAATCTTCCGTATTACGGCGGGGGATACAACCTGGAGGATGGACGCAAACCCCTTTTGATGGAAGTCAACGGAAACAAGATCATGTTCATTGGCTGTAACTACAAGACCATCTATGCCAGTGCCACAGACGCTGTGCCGGGCGCAGTGCCCTGCGACTTCGACTACATGACGGAACAGATCCAATATTATCGTTCGCAGGGATATTTGCCGATCTCGACTTTTCAATATCACGAGTTTTCCACGCCCGATGCCCGTCCACAACAAAAGATCGATTTCCGCAGGATGGCGGATGCGGGCGCAATCATCGTGAGTGGAAGTCAGGCGCATGTGCCGCAGGTGATGGAATTTTACAACGATGGATTTATTCACTACGGATTGGGCAACCTGTTCTTCGACCAGATTTCAAAACGTGGTCCACACCTGACTGAAAACGAATTCATCGACCGGCACGTCTTTTACGATGGGCGTTATCTCGGCGTGGAGTTGTTTACCATGCGGCTGATTGATTATGCCAAACCACGCTATATGACTCCCGCCGAACGAGACAAGCTGTTGACCATGTATTTCAAGGAAAGCGGCTGGGGTTTCCCACAGGTGAAGCGCTAATTGAATCTCTTGCAAAAGACAAGAATGATAAAAAATCCTCCATCGGGGAACTGGCACCCCGATGGAGGGAGGGGAATCATCTAAAACCCTTCGTGCTCTGTTCTGGCGATAATCTCATCCTGCAAGGTTTTGCTCAGGTCACAGAAATAGTCACTGTACCCAGCCACACGGACAATCAGCGAGCGGTACTCTTCGGGATTTGCCTGCGCCGCTTTGAGCGTTTCCGCATCCACCACGTTGAATTGAATATGGTGTCCGTCCAGTTTGAAATATCCGCGCACCAAACTCACCAACTTATCCAGCCCTTCATCATTTGCCAGCACTTGCGGCGTAAATTTCTGATTGAGCAATGTTCCGCCAGTTCG
>Ga0105093_10000987_pt1 | contig 10825 bp, 7 predicted proteins | sample PPLLak3March2015_2_FD_79111 | JGI IMG/M metagenome (GOLD analysis project Ga0105093, IMG submission 79111) | Freshwater sediment microbial communities from Prairie Pothole Lake near Jamestown, North Dakota, USA - PPLs Lake P8 Core (3) Depth... | ecosystem: Environmental > Aquatic > Freshwater >... | reverse complement strand
TAAATGCAGCAATTAACGAGAAAATGAGTAGCCCCAGGACCACATCCCAGTAGAATAGTTCGAATCGCCAGCTTTTTGCGGCCAGCTTCTGAGTGTTAGCCCACGATCCCCAACAGGTCATGGCAACCACAAAAAAGAAAACAGCTAATGCATAATTATGAACCAGTACCATATCATTTAATATTATTGATGTTTATAGATTTCCCATCCCAGATAATTACCAATCGCTTCTTCGAGAATGTCGGCAACATGGCCGCGCACCATTCCCACGTGGTGTTCGAAACCGTTTTTACACATGTATTTCATTAAAATCTGGAGATTCGGGATTTCGCAAATAGCAATACCTCCGTCCATTCCATACGGATCATCGGTTATCATACCTTCACCTAAATAAGTTTTAATTGTTCCTTTTGTATCATCGGTAGAAACCCGGAAATAAGTCATTTTACCGGCTGCTACTTTACCTTTTACTGCACCAAATGTATCTTCCTGTCCGAGAACGGTTCCCAGAATATCCAGGCTGCCAATTTCAATGTCATTTTCAAAGAAAGATTTTGGATAGTTGCTACAATGCGTACATACTACTTTATTGCGGTCTTCAGCAAAATTGTTATTCCAGTCGAGGAGCGCCGAAGGTTTTTGCGTTGCCAGTGCAAGTGCATACATTCCGATAGTACCCATCACATCAACTTCACAAGCTGAAGGCATTAATTTTTCGCCCATCATACTCATGGTAACGCAAGCGGCACAACCATAATTTTTCTCAATAGACTCCCAGCACTGAAGAGCAGAAATATTGATATTGTTTTCTTCGATCCAGCGTTCAACAGCCAGTCCAAAGCGTGCCTGTTTCGAAATTTGTCCTTTGTGAAGTATTTTGCAGGTACCATAATTTTGAATGGCTACAACTTTTTCTTCAACTTCCGGTGCATTTACATCGATTTTTTCAGCAGCACCAATAATTTCCGACATATCAACAGGAACAACAGTAATGTCAGCCTGTTGTAATATTTTTTCGCTGAAACGCATGGTCTGGAAACCTATCGGACGAGTTCCGATAGCACCAACGCGCAAACCCTTCAGGCCTTTAACTACGCGGCAAACGCCTGCAAATTTTATGATATCACGTTTAAAGGCATCGCTGTCTAAACTGTAGGTATGACTTTCGGTATCGGTAAACTTAATGTCGTATTGATAGAGATTGTTGCAAACCGAAAGTTTTCCGCAAAACGCGTCGCGGCGGCTTTTTACATCCACTTTGTTGTTGTCGTCATCGCAGGCCTGGACCAGCACAGGAACATTCAGGCCGGCCATTTTTAAGGTATTTACTACACCCAATTCATCTCCGAAATTGGGAAGCACCACAATAATTCCGTCAATTTTTTCGGCATTCTGTTTAAAAAACCGGGCACACTTTATGGCATCTTCATATCCTTCTATATTCCCTGTTGGGGTTTCTTTTTCAGGAAGGATAACGCTTCCGAAACCCACTTCATCAAGTTTTGAGAGTACTTTTTTACGCGCTCCAACTGCCAGCTGAAAGTTGAAGATGTTACGTGTCGCGACAATTACGCCAAACGATTGTTTTTTTAATTCCATAATTTTAATATTTTGTTGGTTCGTTATTCAATTAATCTTGCTCGTCTAACAGCCATTTTCCATCCTGAATAAAGCCTTTCAACTTCATTTTCCGGCATTGCCGGTTTAAAAGTTTTGTCTGTTTTCCGAAGGGCTTTTATTTCATCCAGATCCTTCCATAAACCGCAAGCCAACCCAGCCATAAAGGCCGCACCCAGAGCTGAAATCTCCTCGATATTACTTCTGACCACTTCCTTGCGAAGGATATCACATTGAAACTGCATCAGAAAATTATTCCGGGTTGGTCCACCGTCAACACGCATCTCGCGGATCGGAACACTGGCATTATCAAGCATCAGGTCAATCAGGTCTTTTATCTGGTAGGCTATACTTTCGAGTGCGGCACGGACAATGTGTGCTTTTTTTGTGTTTCGTGCCATTCCCGATATTGAAGCTCTGGCTTTATTATCCCAGTAAGGAGCACCCAAACCCACAAAAGCAGGCACGAAATAAACCTGGTTATTGTCAGTTACCGATATGGCCAGTTGTTCTGATTCAGTGGCATTTGAAATAAGTTCTGCATCGTTCACCAGCCAGTTGATGGTATCGCCGGTGCAATGAATGTTACCTTCAAACACATAATCAATTTTCCTGTCGCGGCCATAACCAACAGAAGTAACCAGCCCGGCAGGAGCTGCCAAAGGCTTATTACCAATGTTCATCATGATCGATGAGCCTGTTCCGTAAGTTGCTTTAGCCATCCCAGACTCAAAACAATTCTGACCAAACAAGGCGGCATGCGAATCGCCAAGCAATCCCGCAATTGCCACAGGTTCATCAAACACAACAATTGGGTCGGTATAGCCAAAAATCTGGTCGCTGTATTTTACTACAGGAAACATGGAAGGATACAGATCAAACAACCCAATAAGTTCTTCATCCCATTTCAATGTATTGATATTGAACAACATGGTACGGCAAGCGTTCGAAAAATCGGTTGCATGTACCTTACCATTGGTTAGCTTCCAAAGCAACCAGCTGTCGACCGTTCCCAGTAATAAATCTCCTTTTTGGGCCGATTCTTTGGCTCCTTCAACATGATTTATGAGCCACCGAAGTTTACTTGCTGAAAAATACGGATCGACTAATAATCCTGTTTTTTCCCTGATTTTTGGACCATACCCCTGGTCGTTCAAAGTTTTGCAGAAATCTTTACCACGCTGACATTGCCAGACCGCAGCATTGGCAATGGGCTTACCGCTTTTTCGATTCCAAATGAGGCTGGTTTCCCTTTGATTAGTAATGGAAACAACAGCCAGATCAGAAACGGATTTTCCCGCGGCCTTTAACACTTCCAGCATGCCGGTAACTGTATTTTCAAATATTTCCGCAGCATCATGCTCAACAAATCCTTCAACCGGATAGAATTGGCGGTGTGCCAAACTTATCCGATCAACTAAAATAGCCGATGCATCAAAAAGCATCACTTTAGTGGCCGAAGTACTTTGATCGATCGAAAGAATAAATTGTTTCTTTTTAGTCATTTTAATAATAGTAGTACATTACAAATCCTCAGCTTGACTTTTATTCCCCCGGAGACTAACCATAAATGTTAGTCATCATAGAAAAGTAAATACCTTAAATACTTACAAGTACAATTATAAATTGAAATGAAAATGTGTAGTATTATTTACAGGAAGCAGAGAAAAAATTGGTTCAACAAGAGTTGAATCAGCGAGAATTTTTTTAAATTTGCAAACTGTAGTGTTATACGACATTTTAATACTGCATTTTCAACAGGGAAGCGCGCCAACGTTTTCCTGTTTTTTTTTCAATTTTTTGTTCCTTTTCGTTTTTTTAGCAATTATCAGTTTTAGATCACAAAATATCACTTGAATTCTTTGAATTCTGAAATATTTATCCAAAATTAGCCTAGTATTAACATTAAAACCACCTGTTTATGGATTTAGATATATCGAATTCCGAGATTTTAAAAACATTTAACGAAAAACGAAATGAGTTTTTACCATATGGATTAACCTGCGAGATCTGGTCTCCTTGTTTAATGAGAAAGCCTGACAGGCATAATGAAATTGAAATCAATTATTCTTCTGAAAGTACGGTTACTTACCTTATTCAGGATAAAAAAATAACAATTCCTGCTAAAAAGCTTGCCATTTTCTGGGGGTTGGTTCCACACCAGATAATAAATTTTGAGGGGACCAAGCCTTACTATGTTTGCACAATTCCTTTTTCTCAGTTTCTGGAATGGAAACTCCCTGATTCATTTGTTGACAGAATATTAAAGGGTGAAGTTCTCTTCGAAACTTCTGAGAATTCCTCATCGTTTGATGAGTTCCTCTTAAATAACTGGTTTTATGACCTTAACAAAAATAATTCTTCTGAAGTTGCACTACTGGAGATGCGTTCCCGTTTGCACCGGATGGCTGTAAGTAATCTGTCAAAAAAGGAAAATGTTCAATCCCCAATACAACTAAATGAAATAAGCCTGGTGGAACGAATAGCGATTTACATTGGCCAGAATTATCATAATCCAATAAAAGTTGCTGAAATTGGAGAAAATGTCGGACTGCATCCCGATTATGCAAATACACTTTTCAAAAAAGCTTTTGGTTGCACTTTATGCGATTATATCACTGAAGAAAGGATCTCAAATGCCAAACGGAAATTGGTGACAACCAACAAAAGCATCACAGAGATTTCCTTTGAATGCGGCTTTAATTCTATCAGTCGTTTTAATGAAGCTTTCCGTAAGTTTAACAATTGTACGCCACGTGAATTCAGAAAAACATGTAAGTGAGCTTAATGTTGAAGTTACGTCTTGTAATACTGATGAGCAGGATCGTTCCCGTTCAGACGAAAGTCAGTCCACTTTAATAAAAAGCCTCAGAATGATCTTAAGGTTGAAGCCGTGGTAGTAGCTGATGAAGATGTCGTATTCATATCCGGGAATGAGACTTGCCATCTCAGTCAATCATTTTGATAAAGTTATGAAAGACTTAAATATGAAATAAATAATAGTATTGACAGACCTTTATGATATCAGTGGTAAAGAGGATGAAATTTGAATTGACCTTTTGTATAGAAATGAATGAAATATTAACTATTGAAAATTATTCGAAACACTTTAAAGTCCTGATAAAATAGTCGGACTTAAAGTCTTTGCTTTTACTATATTTTGAAAGCGGGATTATACTTAAAGGATCCTGGATTCTATAATCATTATACCCCTCATCAAAAAAAATTCTGACCATATCAATTAAATTATGCCTTAAAAATTCTATATCCTCAGATAAAAAGTTGCCATAATTGATCAGAATATCTCCCTGATCAGAACTCCCTAAAAAGTTTATGGTTATAAGGTTATCGCCTGATGAAATCATTATTTTACTTTTATCATCCAAACTTCTTTTTAAGATGTTATGCTGTTTTAAATTGACTTTTACATTCAGATGCATTGATGAGTCTTGAGGAAATTCGACTATTTGAAAACTAATAATACTAAAGGAAGTTCGGGTTATTGTTTCCCATATTGTTGATCTGCTTATAGTTCCTGTGAAAGGATATTTTCCACTATTTTCCCAGGCGCATTGTGCAAATGCTGAAACCGAAACAAGAGAAAGTAATAAAAAAGTAACTAAAGGTTTCATGTATTTCTGAAAGCTTAAATGGGCAATAAACTTTTTACAGAACAAAGGTCACTCTTTTAATTCCGGAAAGCATTATACAATTAAACAAAAGAGTTACATCATTCACGCATTATCAGGTAAGTTTCTTGTTCTTAAGGAGCTTAACGTATTACAGGAATGGCATGAATTGATTATCTTTAAGTTTTCAGACAGGATTATATTTACTAAAGCCGGTAACCGCGATGAGGCTGGGAATAATAACGGATATTCATGAAAATGAGGAAAAACTTGGAAACGCATTGAAGGCTGCAGAAGCGAATAAATGCGATGAACTGGTTTGCCTCGGCGATATTGTAGGATATGACATAAGGTTCTACAGGTACGATTCCACAAGAAGCGCGAAAAAGTGCCTGGAACTGATTAAAACCAATTTCAGGTGGATAGCTGCCGGGAACCATGATCTTTTTATGGCCAGGCGATTCCCTCATTATTCCGACGGATTCATTTATCCTGATGAGTGGTTCAATATGAGTCCTATGAAAAAAAAGGAGATCTCATCAGGAAAAGTATGGTGCTATGAAGGTGATCTCAAAGGCGATCTGGGAGAGGAAGAGCTGGCATTTCTGAGAAATTTACCGGAATTCATTATTACATCTGACCCGGGTGTCAGCTGTCTCTTTTCACATTATATCTTCCCTGACCTTACAGGTTCCACAACAAGGTACGTTGAAAAAAGATATCAGCTCAGGGATTTGTGGAAATTTATGGGAGAGAATGAAGTATGCTACTCATTTTCCGGTCATTCCCATACATTGTTCACCGGTTTCGCTTACAGGGGAAATGGCAGAAGGGCAGGGTCGTATCTGAAAGCGATTAATTCAATTCCTTCTGATAATTTCTATCTTGGAAATGAAACCGTAATGGTTCTGCTGCCTCCATTGTCAGGAGAACCGGGGAAGACAGGATTTACAATTTTTGATACTGAAAACAGAAATTTGAGTATAATTTCCTTGAGGTAAATATTTAGATAAGATATCATGGGAGGTTCACCAGGGAAACGATCCGGATGGAAGTTCGTCCTGAAGATCGACATACCGGCCTTTATAGCTTTCTCCCTTTTTGCAGGGCTGATCTTCTTTTATCTGATTCCGGGTTTTGAAGAAACCATGAAGGACCGGAAGAGAGTTTTGATACAGGAAATCACCTCGTCGGCATACAGCCTGGTTGAGTATTACCATTCCCTGGAACTGCAAGGACTTATTGACAGTACTGAGGCTAAGAATGAGGCTCTTTCTGCCATCAGCTCGATAAGGTATGGAGAGAAGCTGAAGGATTATCTATGGATCACTGATAAGCATCCGAAAATGATAGTCCATCCGTATCGTCCCGATCTTAATGGAAAGGATCTTACACAATTCAGGGATCCCAGGGGGAAACTGGTATTTGTGGAATTTGTCAAGGCTGTCTCCATAACAGGTGAAAGTTATGTTGACTATATGTGGCAGTGGAACGATGACTCGACGAGGGTCGTTTCAAAATTATCATATGTCAGGCTTTTTGAGCCATGGGGATGGATAATCGGTACAGGAATATATATTGATGATGTAACTCGGGAAATCCGGAAGATGGAGTTCCGTGCCTTAATTATTTCAGGGATTATTGGAATAGTGATAATAATACTTCTGATAATAATATCGAACCAGAGCCACAAGGCTGAAAAAAGAAGGAGTTTAGCGGAAGAGGAACTGAAAAAGTCCAGGGAATTGTACAGGACTCTGGCAGAAGCATCATCGGAAGGGGTTATCCTGTGGTCAGCAAATGGTATGCAGGCAAATAAAACAATACTCTCCTGGCTGGGTTACGACGAACGGGAATTTATCAGTCTGAAACCGGCAGATGTTTTTACCGGTACCGAGATGATTACTGGTAATAATCCGGATGATCTCTACGAAGAACTGACAGCAAGGCATTATTCAAAATGTTCACTCAGAGCGAAGAACGGTGATCTGCTGCCGGTCCATTCGGATTTCTCGAGAATAATGCTTGGAGATCTGAGAGCAGTTCTTGTTGCGTTGCGTCCGGCAACCAGTGATACCGGAAGTCCGCCAACCTCAATGACCATGCCTCTTCTTAACAAAATCTCCAGTGGTTTTTTTAAAGTGACATATGGCAGAAAAAGCAAGTTCTTATTTGCCAGTGAACCTGCCTTGAAAATTCTGGGATTTAAAGACTTTCAGGAGCTGGAATTGTTGAGTGTTGATTCTTTTTTTGCCGACAATGCCCAGCTGAAAGCTCTTAAAGATTCAATGGCAGCCAGGGAGGATATTGTTAACCGGGTAGTTCTTGTCAGACGGAAGGACTCTTCGGAGTTCCGTGCGATTTTAAATGCTGTAACCGTCGAGTCTGATTCAGGAGAGATATGGTATGAAGGGACTATAGATCCACTCGCAGCAAACCTTGATCCTGAAAACACATTGCTGGTTGATCTGGCCGGCCTTAATGGTTCAATGCAATATAATAAAGTCGCCGGCTTTATTTCAGTTAATGAATTATCAGATACTTTTTTTAATGATCACCGGAAGATAGCAGAGGATATTGAAAAAGCAGATTCGGCAGCCATGTTGTGGAATATTTATCTGGCAAGCAGGAAGCTGGCTGTTTCGATGGTTATGGGGCAAGCCGATCCATGCTCCGTATCATTATATATTTCTTCACTGGCCGACGCAATTTGCCGCAGGGCTATTGAACTATGTATTAAAAATGCCGGAGATCCGCCATGCAGATTTGCATTTCTTCAGACAGGAAGTGCAGGCAGGAGAGAACAGACACTTTGCACCGACCAGGATAATGCAATAATATTTGATGATGTTGAGCCTGAAAAGATGGAGGATGTCAGAAAATATTTTACAGGTCTTGGTAAAAGAGTCAATGAAATGCTTTCTGAATCAGGATACCGGCTCTGCAAGGGAGAAAAAATGGCAGGCAATCCTTTATGGTGCCAGCCGCTTGATAAGTGGAAACAATATTTTTCAGGTTGGATTAAAAATCCGGGCCCTTCAGAATTGCTTGAGATGAGCATTTTTTTCGATTTCAGGATCTGTTACGGGGATATTGATCTTGCAGAAGCCCTCAGAGATTATGTGAAAAGCGACCTGAAGACGAATGATATCTTTTTTCATCATCTTGCTTCTGCCTGGAAACAGTATACGCCTTTAATAAATGTGAAGTCCGACAAAAAAACAGATATCAAGAGGCTTATAATGCCACTGACTGGTATTATCAGGCTCTATGCACTGAAACACGGGATTGCCGGTTTCTCGAGCTTCGAAAGAATGCTTGAACTCTATTCCGGGAAACATCTTGATCACAACCTTCTGCGTGATCTGATCAGGGCGTGGAAGGATCTGACCTCAATACGCCTCAATCATCAGGCTGAATACATTTCAGCCGGTTTAGAACCAGACAATCATGTTGATCTCAGATCTATAAATAAGGAATACCTCTGTTATGCTGAGCAGGCGGTGCTTTCTATTAACAATCTGATGCTAAAGGCTTCGAATGATTTTTATGCCGACCTGGGTTAAAATTTATAAACTGTACTGATCAGGACTCTTAGATTACTGACATTTTTCGTACCGGTCACCTTTCCGTCAGTCTGCATTGTTCCGTAGGCGGCTGTAGTACTTTCAATTTCTGCCGCGAAACTCATGCGGTTTTCGGTAAGAGTAACCCTGGGTGACAGTCTGAATAAATGGTCGATATTAGATCCTCTGCCATATGCGGGTCCTTCAATCTCATCATTTGCTCCCAGGTTTTTTCCATAGCCTGCAAAAAGACCGAATGAAAACTTTTTCCCGTTGGTGCCAAGGTCAATCCAGAAATTTCCGGAATTGAGATTTGTATATGTCTTTTCAGGATTGCCTGGGGTTATGGTATCGGAAACAGCATAACCTCCGATCATCATGAGGTCGCAGGCATTCTGGCCGTAGACACCCATTACCGAAATATTAAAAGGCTCGGTTTTAACTTTAATATTTGCAAACAGGGCCATGCTTCCTATTGAAGCATCTGTCTCCAGGTTTGCTGAGGTTTTAAGTTCAGGCCTTAGTTTTTTAAAATCAATCCCCGCCCATCCGGTTACGACCTTTCCTGCTGGTATGCGAAACTGGAAGTCAATTCCCGGCATTGAGCTGTTTCTAAGATATTTGTTGCTGTTCCCGTCAGGTCCGGGAGAAGTAAAATCACGCTGGGAATATGCGGTCAGAGAAAAGCTCAGAGAACCTAATTTTTGGGTAAGTCTTACCTGGGGATTCCTGCTGAAAGGTATAAATGGTGCTCCGGTATTAAAGCTTATTGTCCCTGGAAAACTTTCTGTGGTAAACAAGGGATGCCAGTATTGTCCGGTTAGCAGGGATGTGCTTTTCCAGTCCAGCCTGGCATAAGCATGTCTTAACCTGAAACCATTCAGATCGGTCTCATTAGTCCCAAAAAATTCAGCCTCAATGGCTCCTGAAGTTTTTGCTCCAAAAGCCTCAGGTCCTGTTATCTCACCTCTTATCCGGGTCTGGATATTTAAAATATGAAATGATGGATTGGCATTAAGGTCGTTTCCTGCAATGTCTAACAGGACATTGTCGGGATAAAGATAAAAATGCCCTTCCCTTAAGCCATTGGAGGCGCTTGATTGCCGGGTATCATAAAAGATATCTGTTTTTACGAAACCTGAGAATTTTATACCCCAGGCCGGTTCCGTTTCCTGCGAATACCCGTAATTAGCTATCAGCAGGCACAGAATTGCAGTTATTATTGTCTTTTTCATCTCGATATAAGTTTGTAAGTGATAAAGAACTTTAACCATGTATACGATACGGTTCAATAAAATTACTTCATTTCTTATTCTTATCGGGAGGGAATAATGACTGAATAAGTGTTGGTTTAACAGGACTACCTCCGATCAACACACTAAGATTACTCTTTGCAGTCCGGTTATCCACCCATAGAGAAAGAGCTTCCTTATAGTACTGCAGGGCTGAATCCGGCATCATCAAATGACGATAAATGGTGCCCTTGTTTGTCAGGCTGACAGAGAGACGCCTGGGAGTTTCTGTCTGCGCAGAAGTAATATTTTTAACCCTCCTGGAGAGGATCTTATTATAATTGTAACCTTTGAATGCACCTTCGCTTTCTTTCATGAATGGCATGATCTTTTCAGCGATAGTTACTGGAGAAAGTCCGGCCCACTCTTTTAACCAGTTCCTGTAATTGCTGATGCTGCTGTCACAATAAATCATGGATTGAGCCAGTAAATGGCTTTTTTCAGATTCTGTTACAGAGGTATCATATATTGCCAGCAGAAGATATCCGCTGCATTTATTGTTATAGATCAGACCTGTTTCAAAGGAAGATCTGTAATCAGGTAATGACCTGAATACAGCAAAAGCTGAATCAAGCAAAGGAAAGGCAGTATAGGTATTAACCCCGCCTGAGACCTTATCATATTCGGCCAGCCATTTTTTGGCATTCTGTATCCGGGGATCCTCGGACCTGTTTAAATTCCTGTAATAAAAAAATGCGAATGCAACGGCCAGCAGAGAAAC
>Ga0105093_10000986_pt1 | contig 10831 bp, 8 predicted proteins | sample PPLLak3March2015_2_FD_79111 | JGI IMG/M metagenome (GOLD analysis project Ga0105093, IMG submission 79111) | Freshwater sediment microbial communities from Prairie Pothole Lake near Jamestown, North Dakota, USA - PPLs Lake P8 Core (3) Depth... | ecosystem: Environmental > Aquatic > Freshwater >... | reverse complement strand
TCGACTACGGCAACGGGGCCTTCGGCGACTGGGGGCCGCACATCCTCGACACCTCCCACCGGTTCCTGGACCTCGGCTTGCCTCACACCATCGAGGCCGTGCACCGCGATCAACCCAGCCCGTTCATCTTCCCGCAGGCGTCGACCATCCGATTCGACTTCGCCGAACGGGGCAGCAAGCCGCCCGCCGAGGTGTGGTGGTACGACGGCGTGGCAAACCGCCCGCCGCTGCCGCCGGAACTCGGGCAGGGCGCCGAGTTCAAGGAGCGGGCCGGCAAGTTCATCTACAGCCGCACGGCCGTCTTCAAGGGCGGCACGCACGGGGAGACGCTTCGCATCATCCCGGACGAGCGGATGCGCGCGCTCGCGCCGTCGCTGCCGAAGATCACCAGCGTGTTCTCGGACCACGTGACGAACTTCATCCTCGCGTGCCAGGGCAAAGAGGAAACCCGGTCGCCGTTCAGCGTGTCGGGGCCGCTGACGCAGGTGTTCCTGCTCGGCGTGATCGCGCAACGCCTCGGTGGCCGCCTCGCGTTCGACCAGGCCAGACGGGTGTTCAAGGACAACCCCGCGGCCACGGCGCTGCTCGACGGTCCGGCGCCGAGGGCGGGGTGGGAGAGGTATTACGGCGGATAGGCGAGAGGCGAGAGGCGAGAGGCGAGAGGCGAGAGGGTTACGGGCGACTGAGGTGACCATGAAGGCACAACGACTCATCCTGACGGCATTCATCACGCTGCTGCTCGCGCCGCTGACGCTGGCCCAGGCGCCGGCGGTACTGACCGCGCCCCGTGCCGCGCAGGCGGTGGCCACGGCCGCGGCCTTTCCGGCGGCGACACCCGAGTCGGCGGGCATGTCGGGCGCACGCCTCGAGCGGCTGAGCGCCGTGATGCAGGACTACGTGAACCAGGGCCGCATCGCGGGAATCGCGACGGTCATCACCAGGGGCGGCAAACTGGTGCACTTCGAGACCTACGGCAGGATGGACGTCGAGAGGAACCTGCCGATGCGCAAGGACGCGATCCTGCGCATGGCCTCGATGTCGAAGGCCGTGACGACGGTTGCCGTGGCGATCCTGCTCGAAGAGGGCCGGCTGCTGCTGACCGACCCGGTGTCGAAGTACCTGCCTGCGTTCAGGCAGACGACGGTGGCCGTGCCGCCGCCGCCCGGGACGCCGGGCACAGGGCGCTACGGCGTGGTGCCGGCGAAGCGCGCCATCACGATCCGCGACCTGCTCACCCACACGGCGGGCATCTCGTACGGCCAGGGCAGTCTCGCCGAGGAGGAATACAAGGCGGCCGGGATCATCGGGTGGTACCTGTCGGACAAGAAGGAGCCGATCGTGCCGCTGATGGAGCGGCTGGCGGCGCTCCCCTTCGACGCGCAGCCTGGCGAGCGATTCGTGTACGGCTACAACACCGACATCCTCGGCGCCGTGGTGGAGAAGGCCTCGGGCCAGCCGCTCGATCAGTTCTTCCAGGCGCGGATCTTCGACCCGCTCAAGATGACGGACTCGTCGTTCTTCCTGCCGCCAGAGAAGCGTGACCGGCTCGCGACCGTGTATTCAGCCGGGCCGGACGGCCGGATCGTGCGCGCCCCCGAAGGCGGCGTCGGCCAGGGCGACTACGTGGACGGCCCGCGCGCGTGCTTCGGCGGCGGGGCCGGCCTGCTGTCGACGCCGATCGACTACGCGCGCTTCCTGCAGATGCTCATCAATGGCGGGGAACTCGACGGCGTGCGCATCCTCAGCCCGAAGTCCGTCGAGCTGATGACGGCGAACCACGTCGGGACGCTCTACAACGACGGGAACATGGGATTCGGCCTCGGGTTCGAAGTGATTGAGCACCTCGGGAGGACAGGGCGGTACGGAAGCGTCGGCGCCTACGGCTGGGGCAGCGCGTATTTCCAGCGCTTCGTCGTCGATCCGCACGAGAAGCTGGTCGCGGTTTTCTACGCGCAGCTCATCCCCGCGGGAGGGCTCGACATCCAGGAGAAGTGGCGGGGCTTGGTGTACGCCTCGATCATCGGCCCGCCCGTGCCGCAGCCTGCTTCATCCGCGTCGGGCCGGAGGTAGCGGCGGGCGTCGCTCGGCCTGTCAGCATTCAGTAGCCAGTAGCCAGTATTCAGTAGAAGGGCCGATTCACGCCGAGACGTCGTCACGCCGGCACTCGATTTCCCACCGCCTACTGGCTACTGACTACTGACTACTGGTTGTCGACGCTGCCGTGCGCCTACGCCCCCACGCTGAAGGCGACCTTCGCGGAGGTCTTGTCCCACCACATGCCCAGCGAACCGCCCTGCTGGGTCATATCCATGAACGCGATCGTGAACTGGTCGAGCGATGACGTCCCCGCGGACGTCTCCATCGGCACCCGCAGCACGTCGAACTTCGCGTCGTAGCCGGCCGAGCCCCAGGTCTCCGTCTTGTTGCTGGGGTCGTACTTCGTCTGGTGGGGCTGGCTTGAGAAGATCAGCGTCCACGCGCCGGGCTTCAAGTCCACGAACAGGCTGTACTCGCCGGCGGGCAACGTCTTGCCCGCGAAGACGAGCGGCACTTCGGTCCTGAAGCGGGTGGTCTGATTGGCTCCTGCGCGCCACACCGGCGCGCCGGCGTTCACCGCCTTGCCGTAGTCGGCGCCGGCGCCGAAGATATCCGCGCGGCCGCGGAGGATCGGGCGGCCGTAGTCCACGACGATCCACTTGCCCTCGCGGTAGCGGGGCGCGGTGCCTTCCTTCTCGACGACCCACTTGCCGCCGACCTGCGTGGCCGCCGTGCCACGGGGGCTGGCGGGCATGGGCGCCGGCGTGGCGGCCTGCTGTGCGATGGCCGCGGACCCCGCGATGGCGAGCGCGGCGGCGGTGGCGAGAACGACTGCCTTCATGAGACTCCTTTCCCGTCGACACGACGGAGCGGCCGCTTCGGGCCGCCACTGGGCTGATTGGGTAACTCCTCCATGATACGGGGGGACGGCGACGGTGGCTAGGGGGCTGGGGTTCGGTCTTCGGCCCTGGTGGCCGTCGGACAGGCTCCGGTTCGGTCCCGCTCACGCAAACCGGCAAAACGCAGCTCCAGGGTGCTGTCGGTAGCACGCGGGGCCCCGGACACCCCACGTGGTTTTCGGCCCTTGCGCAGCGTTTTGCGATCTGACGATTATCGGCTTGGTTCGAGGGCCCGCCCGGTAGCCAGTCCGACCGCCACAGTCGCCTCCGAACCCCGAACCCCGAACCCCGCCTGCCTCGCCGAAGCCCCGGAGGGGCGAAGGCGGGAGCCCCGAGTCCCGATCCCGGCGTCCGCGCGGGTTCGTCTGTCGTATGATGGCGCGGTCCGGGCCGCGCGGTGCCGGCTGGTTCGAGGGAGGAGATCGATGCGCATGTTCCACGGCTACCTGGGTGCGGCGGGCCTGCTGGCCCTGGTCGCGATTGTCGGCGTGCTGACGGCCGGCGTCACCGCGCAGCGGACGGCCAAGCCCGTCCTGCACGGACGCCACTGGATGGCGGTGACCGGCAAACCGCTCGCGGCCACGGCAGGCGCGGCGATCTTCCACAAGAAGGGCAACGCCGTCGACGCGGCGTGCGCGATGATTGCCGCCACCTCGACCATGTGGGACACGCTCGGGTGGGGCGGCGAGACCCAGGCCCTCATCTACAATCCGAAGACGAAGAAAGTCATCGGGATCAACGCCCTCGGCGTGGCTCCGACGGGGGCGACGCCGGAGTTCTTCAAGTCGAAGAAGCTCGAATTCCCGCCCGCGTACGGGCCGCTCGCGGCCGTGACCCCCGGCACGCCCGGCGGGATCTTCGTCATGCTGGCCGAGTTCGGGACCATGAGCCTGAAGGACGTGCTCGAGCCGGCCATCCAGATGGCCGACGGCTACCCGATGGAGGCGTCGCTCGCCGGGGCGATCGAGCGCCAGAAAGAACAGATCAAGGGGTGGCCGTACTCGAAGGCCGTGTTCCTCCCTCACCCGGGCGAAAAACGCGAGGCGCCGGAGGCGGGCGAGGTCTTCAAGCAGCCGGAGCTCGCGGCCACGCTGCGCACGCTCGTCGAGACCGAGCAGCAGGCGCTCAAGGCCGGCAAGTCACGCAAAGACGCCATCATGGCGGCTTACGACCGCTTCTACAAGGGCGACATCGCGCAGGAGATCGTCCGCAGCACGCAGGAACAGGGCGGCCTCATCACCATGGCCGATCTCGCCAACTGGAAGGTGCACATCGAAGAGCCCGTCAAGACGACCTACAAGGGCATCGAGGTGTACAAGCTGACGACCTGGGTGCAGGGCCCGGCGATGCTGCAGGCGCTGAACATCCTCGAGAACACCGATGTGAAGGCGATGGGCTACAACAGCCCGCGCTACATGCACGCCATCTACCAGGCCATGAACATGGCGTTCGCCGACCGGGACTTCTACTACGGCGACCCGTACGTGCCGCCGGTGGAGCCCATCAGGGGCCTGCTTTCGAAGGACTACGCGAAGGCGCGGTTCGGCGCGATCAACTGGGAGAAGAACGACCCCGACGTGAGGCCAGGCGACCCTTACCCGTTCCAGGGCGAGAAGAACCCCTTCGCCGGTCTCCTCGCGAAGTGGACCACGAAGAGGGGACTGACGTCGGTGACGCCGGCGCACGACATCCGCACGGCAGACGCCCGCAGCTACGAGGAGGGCTTCTATGCCGGCACCACGTCGGTGCAGGCGGCCGACGAAGAAGGGTGGGTCGTGTCGGTGACGCCGAGCGGCGGATGGGTGCCGGCCGTGATCGCCGGCAAGACCGGCATCGGCCTCAGCCAGCGCATGCAGGCGTTCGTGCTCGACGAGGCCGACTGCCCGTTCAACGTCGTACGCCCGGGCCAGCGGCCGCGCTCGACGCTGACACCCAGCCTCGCGCTCAAGGACGGCGCGCCCTACCTGGCCTTCTCGGTGCAGGGTGGCGACAGCCAGGACCAGAACCTGCTGCAGTTCTTCCTGAACATGGTCGAGTTCGACATGAACGTGCAGCAGGCCTGCGAAGCGCCGAACATCAACAGCTTCCAGATGCGGAGCTCGTTCGACCAGCACCAGTCCGAGCCCGGCCGCATGCTGGTGGCGGAATCGACGACGCCCGAGGTGCGGAAGCAGTTGCAGGCGATGGGCTATTCGCTCACCTTCTCGAGACTGACGTCGGGGCCGATCACCGCCATCTTCCTGGATCGCAAGCACGGCACGATGTGGGGCGGGGCCAGCAACCACGGCGACGACTACGGGATCGGATGGTGACGCGCCGCCCTGCCGTCGAACGCGACGAACTCACGCGCCTGCCAGGCGTGGGCCCGAGCATCGCCGCCGACCTGCGGAGCCTCGGCGTGCGGTCGATTCGCGACCTGGCCCGCCGCGACCCGGAGCGGCTCTATGAGCGGCTCTGCAGGCTGACCGGCGAGCGGCAGGATCCGTGCGTCCTCTACACGTTCCGCTGCGCGGTCTACGCGGCCGGCACGCCGGGGCCGGACCCTGCCCTCCTCAAGTGGTGGAACTGGAAGGGCCGCTCTTTCGAGCGGCCGGATCGGCGCCCGCGGCGCGGGGGCATATAATGGCGGCCAGCCCATGATCACGACTGAATCACGCGTCTGTCCGCCATCGTGTCGGCGGCTCCAGGCGCTTCCCCTCAGGAGGAGAGGACCCATGCGAAGGTCGATTGTTGTCGTCGGAACGTTGTGCCTGGTGTTGGGACTGGCCGTTGGCCTCGGCGCCGACATGAAGTCCAAGCAGAAGACCCAGGTCAAGTTCGAGGGCATGCTCGGCAGAGTCGCGGGCATGTTCGGCGGCAAGGCCGTCAAAGACGGCGTCGTCAGCACGGTCGCCATTTCGGGCGATCGGATGATGACGGTGACCGACCAGTCGGGAGAGCTGGTCGACCTGGCCGAGGAGAAGGTCTACAGCATCGACTTCAAGAGCAAGAGCTACAGGGTGAAGACCTTCGCCGAGATCCGCAAGGAGTGGGAAGACGCGCAGAAGAAGATGAAAGAACAGGCGGCGGAGGCCAGGGAAGAGCCCGAGCAGGGCGAGGTGCAGTACGAGATCGACTTCAGCGTCGAGAAGACCGGCCAGCGGAAGGCCGTGAACGGCTTCGATACCGAGCAGGTCGTCATGACGATCACCGTCCGGCCGAAGGGCAAGAAGGTGGAAGAGGGCGGTGGCATGGTGATGACCACCGACATGTGGATGGCCCCGAAGATCGCCGCGATGCAGGAACAGGCTGCCTTCACGCAGCGCTACATGAAGAAGCTCCTCGGCAGCGACACCGAGACGATGGCCCGCGACATGGCCCAGGCGATGGCGATGTACCCGCAGATGCAGGCCGCCATGGAGCGCATGAAGAAGGAATCCGTCAAGCTCCAGGGCACCCCCGTCCTGACGACGATGAAGATCGAGACGGTGGCGTCTCCCGAGCAGGCCAAGGCGAAAGCGGAGGGCGGCGGCCAGCCGAAGGCGGGGCTGGGCGGGATAGCGGGCGGCATCGGCGGGATGTTCGGCCGCAAGAAAAAGGCGGCGGAGGCCCCAAAAGAGGGCGAGCCCGCCGCCGCGGGACCGCAGAACCGGTCCACGTTCATGACGAGCACGACGGAACTGCTCGAGGTGCAGGCCTCGGCCGGCGCGGCGGACGTCGAAATTCCCGCCGGCTTCAAGCAGAAGTAGCCCCCGGGAGGCCTCACCCCCGCGGCTGGCCGATGTTGTACTTCTGGAGGGCCGCGATCTTCGAGAGGGCGGCGCGTGCCCGCGCCGCCGTTTCGGCGTCAGGGTCCATGTCCAGCGCGTCGAGGAAATGCTGGTACGCCGGGGCCACCTGGCCGAGATGCTCCAACTGCGCGAGGCCCGCGCCAAGGTGAGCCGCTGCGGCGGTGGCATGGGCCGGATAGTCCCGGAGGTGGCGGCGGTAGACAACCAGCGCCGCGTCGCCGTGGCCGGCCGCCGCGAGCCAGTCCCCGAGCGCCAGCGACTCCGCCGGCCGCAGCGCCCGGCGTGCCTGATCGGCCGGCAGCGTGAAATAGGCCGTCGCCGCCCGGGCCATGTCGCCCTGCTCGATGGCCGTTCCGATGGTCGCGGTCGGCGCCTCGTCGACGGCCACCTCCGGCTCATAGCCGGCCTTCCCTGAAAGCACGGCCCGGCGTTCGATCATCCACGCCCCGGCGAGCCCCGCCACGAACCCGCCGATGTGCGCACCGTGTGCCACGCCACCGCCTCCGCCGGTGGAGATGAGGAACGGCAGCAGGTTGTCGACGAGCAGGTAGGCGCCGAGGACCAGCCGGGCCCTCACGGCCACCACGTTCATGAAGAACGGAAAGAGAAACACGAACACCCGGACCGTGTTGCGGGGAAACCACAGGAAGTAGAAGCCGAGCACGCCCGAAATCGCGCCGGACGCCCCGACAAGCGGCACGGCCGAGCCGAAGGCGAAGACGGCGAAAAACAGCGTGGCCGCGACGCCGGTGGCGAGGTACGCCAGCAGATAGGCGAAGCGTCCGAGGCGGTACTCCACGTTGTCGCCGAAGATCCACAGAAACAGCATGTTGCCGAAGAGATGGAGGAAACCGCCGTGGAGGAACTGCGCGTAGAAGAGGTCGGCAACCTGCGGTGCCGCCGGCTTGTAGCCGTGTTCGAAAACGTAGACGTCGTAGGCCGACGTCGTCGCCAGTGCCGCGCGCAGCGGTACGCCCGCGGGCAACCGGTCCCGCACGAGCTCGACATACGCCTGGAACGTGGGGCTGCGGGTGTCGGGCGGCCGCGCGCCCAGCGGGAGCGACACCAGGAGGTAGACCACGATGTTCGCGGCGATCAGGCCGTAGGTGACGTAGGGCCGGCCGCCCGGATTTGGCGCGTCGCTGAGCGGCAGGAGCACCGGCTAGACCAGGTGTTTCTTGATCTGGCGGTTCAGGCCGTGCAGGCTGCGGCGCACCGCCTTGAGCTTCTCGCGGTCGCCCGCCGCCACAGCCGCCTCGCGGTCCTTCTTGAGCGCGCGCATCTTCGCCTTGATGGCGGCCTTGTCGATGCCGGCGGCGTCATGGTGCTCGTGGAGCGGGACGTTGAGCGCCGTGCAGACCGCCACGAGCAGATGTTCCTTGTTGAGCTGGGTGTACCCCTGAACGGCTTCGTGCGGCAGGTCCTTGGCGATGTCACGAAGCTGGGTGATGTTCTTCTCTTTCAGTTCGTGGTACGTGAACGCCATGTTCGGAGACTCCCTTCCGGGGGCATTCTACCCGAACTCCCCGCCGGCCCGGCTGCGGACGCGGCCTGGCCTTCGGGTACGCGGGCCTCCGTGTCGATTTCGAGCCCCCCACCCCTTGACAGACCCGGCCTCCGAGCCGAGATTGATACTGGACTCCCGTGCGTTCCGGCCTCCGATCCCTGTCATCTCTGCCAGGAGGACGCCGTGGCTCGTCATCTGCCTCACATCAATGTCAGGGTCTTCACCGTTCTGGTCTTCGTCAGTCTCCCGCTGTACGCGCTGGCGGCCGTCATGGTGCTCGGGACGGGCCAGGCGCAGCTGCGCGATGCCTTCGGCCTGCAGTTGACCGACACCGCCCAGCAGGCGGCTGCCACGGTCGACTCGTACGTGTTCCGGCGCATCATCGACGTGAGCATCCTGGCGCGGGTACCGGACGTGCAGTCCGCCGCGGCGGCGGGCAGCCGGACACCGCTCGATGTTGCCAGGGCCCGGGAGATCGACACGCTGTGGGTGGCGCAGCCAGGCGAGACCGCCGCTCGCCTCGGCCTGCTCGAGACCCCCGCCTCGCAGTTCCTGCGAGACATCGTGAGCAACGACCAGGCCTACCGGGAAATTGTCGTCACGGACCGCGACGGGCGCGTCGTGGCGGCGTCCAACGCGACATCGGATTACATCCAGAGCGACGAGACATGGTGGAAGGAGGCTTTTGGTGACGGCACGCGCGGTCGTGTCTCGGTGAGCGACGTACTGTGGGACGAGAGCGCGAAGTCGCATGCGATCGAGATCACCGTGCCCGTCACTGAACGGCCCGGCGAGCGGCTCGTGGGAGTCCTGAAGGTCGTGGCAGATGCGCGCGAGCTGCTCGCCGTGGCCGGCGGCGTGAGATCGAGTATGTCCGGCGAGGTGTTTCTCATCCGCGAGGACGGGTCGATTGTCTTCAGCCAGCGGGGCGTCGGCGGCCAGGCCATGTTCTTCGCGGCCGACCTGTTCCGTGAGCGGATGAAGAGCTTCAGGGCCGGCGACCCGCAGTTCCGGATCGACTTCAGCGCGCGCGACCAGAACGGCCGGTCGTACCTGGTCGGCATCGCGCCGAGCCAGCTGGGGTCCAGTTATCCCCACCTGGCCTGGATGCTGGCGGTGACGCAGGCTGAGGACGAGCTGTTCGCCCCGGCGCGGGCGCAGATGTGGCGGATGCTCGGCGTCTTCGGCCTGATTGCCGCGGCGGTGCTGGCGATCGCGGTGTGGTTCTCACTGCGCCTCGCGGCGCCACCGGTCGGAAAAGACACCCACATCACCGAACACCCGGAGGTGCCCAGGATCGAAGAAGAGTCCGCGTAGCGCGGGCCGACGCTTGGCGCGTCGCCCCGATTCAGCTAACGTACCTGCCTGAGGGCGTATGATTTCCAGGCGGGATGTGCTGAAGGGTGCGGCCGGTGTTGGGCTGTGGGCAGCCGGCGGGGTCCGGGCGCAGGCGCGGCAGCAGTCGCCCGTGCAGGTCGGCGAGCCGCTGGTCGGGTACGTCGATCCTTTCATCGGCACCGGCGGCGGCGGGCACACGTTCCCTGGCGCGGCCGTGCCGGGCGGCTTGGTGCAGCTCAGCCCTGATTCCGGGAAGCAGGGGCCGGACTGGAGCGCCGGCTATCATTACTCCGACACCGAGATCGCTGGCTTCAGCCACACCCACCTGAGCGGTAGCGGCGTCGGTGATCTGTGCGACATCCTCGTGACGCCCACCCAGGCGGGCGCGGAGATGCCCGGCAGCGTCGCATCGCCGTTCTCCCACGATAAAGAGAAGGCCGTCCCGGGCTACTACTCGGTTGACCTCGAGGCATTCGACATCCGGGCGGAGCTCACCGCCACCCGCCGCGTCGGTCTGCACCGGTATTCGTTCCTCAGGCCAGGGCCCAGCCGCCAGCCCGCCGTGTCGTTCGATCTCGGCTTCGCCGTCAACCGCGACGAGCCTGTCGACACCGGGATCACGCTCGAGGGCCCGACGACGATTTCGGGGTACCGGTTTTCGACCGGCTGGGCGAAGGACCAGCGCGTGTTCTTCGTCGCGCGGTTCTCGACGCCGTACCAGACGTGGCTCGTCGGGGATCCCGGGGGCTATTCGCACGAGCGGCGTGAGATCCAGGCAACGCGGGCGCGCGGGCTGTTCCGGTTCGTGCTGCGGCCGGGCCAGCCGCTCCTCCTGAAAGTCGGAATCTCGCCGGTGAGCGTGGATGGCGCCCGCCGGAACCTCGAGCGCGAGGCGCCGGGATGGGAGTTCGACGGCCATCGGAAAGAGGCGGCGACGGCCTGGGAGCGTAAGCTGCAGCGGGTCAGGGTCGAGACGCCCGACAAGGCGCGCAAGACCGTCTTCTACACGGCGCTCTACCACTCGCTGCTGGCGCCGACGGCTTACAACGACGTCGACGCGAGTTACCGGGGGTCGAACGGCCGGCCGCAGCCGTCGGCGTCGTTCCAGAACCACACGGGGTATGCCCTCTGGAACACGTTCCGGGCCTTGCACCCGCTCATGACGCTCATCCAGGCCGAGCGCGTGGACGACCTTGTCCAGTCCATGATGGCCGTCTACCGCGAGAGCGGCCGGCTGCCTGTCTGGCCCCTCTGGAGCAACGAGACCGGCGCGGGGATCG
>Ga0105093_10000984_pt1 | contig 10842 bp, 8 predicted proteins | sample PPLLak3March2015_2_FD_79111 | JGI IMG/M metagenome (GOLD analysis project Ga0105093, IMG submission 79111) | Freshwater sediment microbial communities from Prairie Pothole Lake near Jamestown, North Dakota, USA - PPLs Lake P8 Core (3) Depth... | ecosystem: Environmental > Aquatic > Freshwater >... | reverse complement strand
GCGCATCGGCCGGAATGTTGTCCCCTTCCGCCAGCACCAGGATGTCGCCCGGCACGACCTCGCTGGCCGGGATTTGAACTTCATTGTTGTCGCGGAGCAGGCGTGCATAGTTGGGGAGCAGCAAGCTCAGCGCCTGCATCGCCTGTTGGGCGCGGTACTCCTGCCAGAAGGAGAAGGCGGCATTGACCAGCACCACGACCCAGATCGCCAGCCCGAGGGCCGGGTAACCAACAAAGAAGGCCAACAGCCCGGCAGCCCACAAGACCAGGGCCATCAGGTGGGTGATGTGGCTGAGCAGCAAGCGCCAGAGCGGGACGCGCGGTGGTGGGGCCAACAGGTTGGCGCCGTAGAGTGAACGGCGGGCATCAGCCTCGCTCGGTGAGAGACCGCGGGCGTGCGTGTCGAGGGCTTCGAGAACTTCGTGCGGCCGAAGCGCGTGCAGGGGGCGAAGGTCCATGTGGGTTGGGAGGCACCGGCCGCGCCGCGCCGATGACCGGATGGATTCTACACTGCCGGGGGTTCGGCGGGCGGCGTACCAGAGGCGCCCGGTTCCTCTGGATGGTCGATGCGGTCATCCGGCGGGAGGTAGGCCTCCAGGTAGCTGGCGCGGTGCCCGGCGTTGACCGCATCCTCATACGTCCCCGGAGGGAGCGACGGCTCGAAACGCACCGGCCGGCGCACGCCAAACCACTCCCAGAAGCGGGCGATGCTCGTCAGCAATACCACCCGGTACTCCTGTGTCTTCAGCGACTGCCACTCGACGATCGAGCCCATCGGGCCCTCGATGCGCGACTTGTCGCGCACGATGCGGCGCACGGCTCCGGCATCGCGGTAGCCGATGGGAGAGATCAGGATTGCGTGGGCCATCAGAATCAGGAGGCTGAGTGAGATCAAGACGACCCAACCCCCTTCCGACCACTTGCCGACGATCTGCCCCAGGAAGACGATCGCACCCAGGGCGGTTGCCGCGCTGGCGCCGAGCAGGCCCCACGCGCGGGCACGGCCATGGACATGCTGTTGAATATGCCGGCGGATGGCCCAACCCATCGCCGTGATCGGCAGGAAGACCCCGACCCCGTAGAAGGGGACTGCCACGCTGGTCTCGCCCCGCACAAGGAACTGGATGACCATCGCCGCGACCACGGCCGCCGTGACCGGTCGGGTAAATGTGCCCTTTCGATTGCGGAAGACCACCACTTCCGGGAGCTCACCGATGGCTACGTTGCGCCAGGCCATCGACTGGATGTCCTGGAAAGCGGTCATTGAGGCGGCGACCAACATCATCACCGCCAGAATCTGGTAGGCCCAGTAGAGCGTGATCCCGCCGGGAACCTGGCCGAAGCCGATAAAGGCCAGGTTGCCGACCAGAGTCCGCCCGTCGGTCCCGTCGAAGACGTTGAAACGAATGGCGAAGATGGTGAGGAACAGGGTCGTCAGCCCGCCATAGAACAGGAAGGCTGTCTGGACGGTGCGCCCTATGCCCGACTTGCCGCTGTAGAAGCGCCAGAGCCAACCGAGCTTCGGCAGGCGCCGCTTGCCCCAGCTCACGAAGGAGGCATCCTCGTCCTTGACGAACTGGATGCCGTTGGACATTGCTTCCAGGCCGGAGAGGGCGACCATGCCCTTCATGGCTGCGGTGAGGAGATGCATCAGGGCTTCCCCGACGCTGGCCGCCTCGCCGACGGGCTCCTGTGGGTGCGGGGGGACGCCGCGGCTTGCCGCTGCAAACAGGCCAAGCGCCAGAATCACGGTCAGCCCCAAGAAGACGGTCAGCAGGGTGAAGGTGACCTGAGACGATTCGCCTCGCCCGCGGATTGTGATGTACCAGGTGATGGTGGCCAACGAAGCGCCCAGGGCAAAATGCCAGAACCAGTGGATGCCGTAGGAATTGGTAATTGAAAGCAGCTGGTCGACGCCGGAGAGGGTTGAAACCACGATCGTGAGCACGTAGTCCTGGATCAGCACCACGGCGACGATCAGGCTGATCGAGGCGCCCAGGTAGCGCATGGATGCGGTGAACGATCCGCCGCCCTCGTTGAACACGCCCAGCGAGTACATATACAAGGCGCCAAACACGAAGTTGGCCAGGGCGATGGCTGCTACCGCGAAGTACGCCAGATGCTCCAACCCGAGCGGATGGAGGGCGCTCATCATCTCGCCCGTGGCGTAGAAGTACGAGGTGAAGTAATCGACGCCGAAGAGTGCCACTGCCGCCGCCAACCCGATCTGGCCCGCGCCGTGAACCAGGGCATCCTCGGACTTCTCTCGGGGGGCCGCCCGCAGGGCAAGGGCGATCAAGGCGATGAGCACGGCAATGGCAAACACGGGGCACCTTCTCTGGGGGCGGGCTCAGCGGCCGCGGGAGCTCGTATCGAAACTCTGTCGCAGCATTTCCAGTTCCTGCAGCAGATGTTTGCGGGTGGCCGGATCGAGGCGGGTGTCCTGGGCGACCTTGGCTGCCTCTTCCTCAGCCGCGCGTACGACGAAGGCCGGGACGAACATGATCCTCCCAGCCGGAATCACCTCGAAGTCGCGGCTGCGCATCTCGAGCGCCTGATCGTCGAAATACGGCAGACTCAGGCTGAGCCCGCGATTCAGATCGCTGGCCGCGGCCCGGCGGCGGATGGTCTGGATGATCTCGGCGGTCTGGTACCGGGCGAGCGCCCGCCCCTGGTTGAGCAGCTGGCCGAGAATACCGTAGCGTTTGCGTTGATACTCCGGGTCGGCGACCATGTAGGACGCCAGCGACACTGCGGCATGCAGCACACTCAGATACTTCTGCATAGAGGCCACGTGCGCTTCGGCTTCCGCCAGGCTGCCCACCAGCAACTGGTCCTTATCGTCGAAGGCCACCCATTGCGGCAGGAAGAACGGACGGGCCGCCGGAACGTACGGGACGAGCAGCTCCCCGCGTCCGCCGGCGTCCTCCCCCTCTTCGACGATGGCGTCGGTCTGGGCTGTAATGGCCGAGGCGGGCTCCAGGCCGTCGACCTCGGGGATGAACGGGATCATCTCGCCTTCCGTCGAGCGATAGCTCACTTTCTTCCCAGCCGGAAGCAACACGTGGATCATGTGGTGCACGGTGGCGAAACGGATCAGACGCGCGGCGGCGGAGATCGGCGGGTCGCTGGATTGTTCTAGCTCGGCCAGCCGCTGGCGGGTGGTCACGCGGATGTCGGAGCGGGTCACCCGGTCGACGAAGCCGCCGATGGACTCGTTGCGCTGTTCGGGGGCAATCCTGCCCGGCTTGGCGGTGGCGGCATCCACAACAAGCTGATCTGGGAGGGCAAAGCGAATCTGAGTGCCTTGGCCAAGCAGTCCGTCCGCGATCTGCGCCGCCTGGGCATCCAGGAAGCGCTGCACGGTCTTGCTCTGGCTGCGATAGAGCACCTCGTTTGCCTGGAGTTCTTCGAACAGGTGACCGGGGAGAGCCGGGGTGTCCGCGCTGCCTGGGATTGGAGCATGAGGAGGGTCGTTCCTGGCCATGAGGTGACTCCCGCCTGCCTGCCGGGCCGGCCCCCCCTCCGAAGGGAAAGCCGGGCGGCCGCAGGTTCAAGGGCGAAGTGTACCCGAAATCGCTGCGTCCGAAGAGCGCGGGGAATCCCCGATGGGCGAGGGGGCGGGTCGTGACCTCGCCTGGGAAACCCAGGGGGGAGGCAGCGGAGCGGGCGCTAGTCCGGGCGAAGCGGCGAGCCGGAGGCCGGGGCCGCCGGCTCCAGATAGCCGGCAAGGATGGAAGGCGCCTCCGGGTGATCACTGTGCACGGCTTCATCGTAGGCGCCGGCGATTGCGGGGACCTCGTACCGCACCGGCCGACGAATACCGAACCACTCGGCGAAGCGGGCGATGCCGACCAACACCTGGTAGCGGTATTCCTGCATCTTCAGCGACTGCCACTCGACAATGGAGGCCATCGCCCCCTGCACGCGGGCCTTCTCGCGCACGATGCGATGGATCTGCGTCGGCTGCCGATGGCCGTAAGGCGAGAGCAGGATGGCGTGCGCGATCAGGAAGAGCAGGGTGAACGAGATCAATACCACCCAGCCTCCCTCCGCCCATTTGCCGACAATTTGACCGACAAAGATCGTGGCCGCCAGAATCGTGGCCAGTGTGGCTCCGACCACGCCCACTGCCCTCTTCCGACCGGTGAAGCTGACTTGAACATGCCGGCGGATGGCCAATCCCATCACGGCGATCGGCATGAAGACACCGACACCGTAGAACGGCACGGCGAGAGTCGTCCGACCGCGCACGATGAGTTGGATCACGACGGCGGCGATGAACCCCGCTGTCACCGAGCGGGTGAAGGTGCCGGACGAATTGCGGTAGACCACGACCTCCGGCATCTCGCCGATGGCCACATCTCGCCAGGCCGTGGCCTGCAGATCCTGGAAGGCGGTCATCGAGGCGGCAGCCAACAGGGCGACGGCCAGGATCTGATAGACCCAGTACAGCGAGATTCCGCCGGGGATCTCGCCGAATCCGATAAACGCCAGGTTGCCGACCAGCGTGCGGCCGAGCGTGCCGTCAAAGACATTGAAGCGAAGGGCGAAAGTCGTCAACAGCAGCGTCGTCAGCCCGCCGTAGAACAGAAACGAAGTCTGCACCACTCGGCCGATGCCAGACTTGCCGCTGTAGAATCTCCAGAACGGCATCAACTGCGGCAGGCGGCGCTTGCCCCAGCGCACGGGCTTGATGTCCTCATTGATCACGAACTGGATCCCGTTGGACATCGCTTCCAGGCCGGAGAGAGCCACCATGCCCTTCATCGAGGCCGTGAGCAGGTGCATGGCCGCCTGGCCCAAGGTGACGGCCTGCACCGGCTCCTCATAGGGCGCCGGCGACACACCCCGCGACACAGCCATGATCAGGCCGATCGTCATGATCGCGGTCATCATCACGAACACTCCCAGCAGGGTGAAGGTGATGCGCGCGGACTCGCCGCGGCCGCGGATGGTGAGGAACCAAGTGATGGCCGCCAGCGAGGCGCCGATCAGGAAGTGGTAGACCCAGTTCTTGCCGTACAGTCCGACGATCGAGAGCAGCTGGTCTCCACCCGACAACGCTGAGACGACGATGGTCAGCACGTAGTCCTGGATCAAGACCACGGCCACGGTCAGGCTGAGGGTGGGCCACAAGTAGCGCATCGAAGCAGTGTACGACCCTCCGCCTTCGTTGAAGATTCCTAGGGAATACATGTAGAGGGCACCGAAGACGAAGTTGGCGAAGGCGATGACAAACACGGCGATATAGGCGTAGTGTTGCAGACCATATGGGTGCAGCGCGTGCAGCATCTCACCCGTGGCGTAGAAGTAGGAGGTGAAGTAGTCCACCCCGAATAACGCCAGGGCGGCGAGCATGCCGATCTGGCCGGCGCCGTGGACGTGGGTGTGCTCCTTGTTCTCGCGCGGGGCGAGCCTGGCTGCAAGCAGGAAGATGGCGACCAGCAGAATGATGGAGAACATCTCAGTCTCGAAGGGACCTTTCGCCAGGGGGAGCAGGCGGCGGTTGGAAGGCTTGCTCCAGCGCCTGGAGCGAGGCGAGCAGGTTGGCCTGCATGGAGGGGGTCAGGCCATTCTCGCTCAGGATCTGTTCCCGCTCCCGCTCGACGGCCAGAACGACGAAGGCCGGCAGAAACATCACGCGTCCCGGCGGAATGATCTGGATCTCCCGCCAGCGCAACTCGAGTGCCTGGTCGTCGTAGTACGGCAGGCTGATGCTCAGCCCCCGATCCAGCGTGTGGGCGGAAGCCCGTCGCCGGATCTTGGTGATGATCTCGCCCAGCTGAAGCTGGACCAGCTGGAGCCCGCGTTCTGCATAGACTGCTTCGACCTGCCCGGGCTCCCGTCGGACTTCCGCTCCGGTGAGGTTCGGGAGGGAGAGGGATGCAGCGTCCACGCCCATGGTGGTCTTCTCTCCTGATCGTTCGTAGGCACCGAGTCAGCTTGGAGCAAGACGCTCGGTCGCGGTGGAGCCCGGACGTACTTCGGGGCTCGGCTGAACTGTATGCCCGCGGGATAAGGCCCCGATAAAGAAATGGATGGGTCGAATAAAGAACAAATAAATACCGCCGGAATCAGCCGGCGGCAGGAGCATTGGCAGGGGTGGGCTAGTGACGGACGACGGCTTCGGGGAACCTGCCGGTTTCGAGGTACGGCGCCAGCAGCGAGGGAGCCGCCGGATCGTCGATATGCAGGGCATGATTGTAGTCGCCGGCGGGAACGGGGCGGGCGTCGGTCACCGGGCGGCGCACGCCGAACCGCTCCCAGAAGCGGGAAAGGCCCAGCAGCAGCGAGTAGCGGTATTCCTGCATCTTGAGGGATTGCCACTCGACGATCGAGGCCATCCCGCCGCGGACCCGCGCCTTGTCCCTCACGATGCGGTGGATCTGTATTGGGTCTCGATGCCCGATCGGCGAGAGCAGGATGGCGTGCGCCGTAAGGATCAACGTGGTGAAGGTCACCAGCCGCACCCAGCCGCCTTCTTCCCACTTGCCGAAGACCTGGGAGACGAAGATGAAGGTCGACAGGCCGCCGGCGAATCCGGCAGCGCGCGCCCCCCAAGTGCGCATGCGCCCCACGTAGTGACTGAGAATGTGCTTGCGGACGGCGAAGCCCATGATGGCGATCGGCATGAACACCCCGACGCCATAGAACGGGACGGCCACACTGGTGCGGCCGCGCACGATGAACATGATCACGACCGCCGCCAGGAAGGTGATCGTGACCGATCGGGTGAAGGTGCCCCGCTGGTCGCGATAAATGATCGCCTCGGGAATCTCGCCGATGGCGACGTCACGCCATTCGGTCGCCTGGGCATCCTGGAGAGCGGTCATCGAGGCTGCCGCCAGCAGGGCTACCGCCAGAATCTGATATGCCCAATACAGCGTGATCCCCCCCGGCAACTGGCTGAATCCGATGAAGGAAAGATTGCCGATCAGCGATCGCCCCAGCGTTCCGTCGAAGACATTGAAGTGGAGGGCAAAGTAGGTCAGGAACAACGTCGTCATCCCGCCGTAGAACAGGAAGGAGGTCTGGACCACACGCCCAATCCCTACCTTTCCGCTGTAGAAGTGCCAGAGCCAGTTCAGGCGAGTGACCTTGCGCTTGCCCCATTTCACCAGGGCGAAGTACTCGTTATTGAAGAACTGGATGCCATTCGAGACGGCCGCCAGTCCGGTAAGCGCAACGATCCCCTTCATGGTTGCGGTCAGCAAGTGGAATAAGGCCTGCTGCAGCGTAGTCTCGTGAAGGATCTCGGCAGGCTCAGTCGGCACGCCGCGGGCGACCGCTGTGAAGAGACCGATGGCCATCACGATCGTCAGCTCGACGAATACTCCGAGCAGCAAGAAGACGACGAAGGATGAATCGCTACGACCGCGGATCGTGAGATACCAGGTGATGGCCGCAAGGCCGGCGCCAATCAGGAAGTGGTAGAGCCAATTCTGCCCGTAGAGATTGAGGATCGAAAGCAACTGATCGCCGCCCGACAGCGCCGACACAACGATGGTCAGGGTGTAGTCCTCGATCAAGACCACCGCCACCACCAGGCTGAGGAAAGGGGTCAGGTAGCGCATGGAGGCGGTGTACGACCCGCCGCCTTCGTTGAAGATGCCCAGGGCGTACATGTAGAGTGCCCCGAAGACCAGGTTTGCCAGGGCGATGAATGCAACGCCGATGTAGGCGTACTGCTGCAGCCCGTAGGGATGCAGGGCGGACATCAGCTCGCCGGTGGCGTAGAAGAACGACGTGTAGTAGTCGACGCCGAACAGGGCAATGGCCGCCAACAGGCCGATCTGACCGGCGCCGTGGACGTGCTTGTCCTCGGCCTTCTCACGGGGCGAGATGCGATATGCAAGGAAGACAAACAGAACCAATAAGGCGACGGAGAGCATCGCAGGCTACCTCGGGCCGGGGTCGGACCAGCGGCTCTCGGGGGTGCTGGTGGCAAATGCGCGGGCAAGGCGGTGCAGGCCGTCGAGCAAGTGTTCCCGCGTAGTGGGGTTGAACTCGGTGGCCGCCCGCACTCGTGCAATTTCACGCTCGGCAGCCAGCACCACGAAGGCGGGGACGAACAGAATGCGGCCCTGCGGGATTACGGTGAACTCCCAGTAGCGCAGGGCCAGGCGTCGATCGTCGAAATAGGGCACGCTCACCCGCAGGCCGCGATCCAGCAGGTGGCGAGCGGCCCGCAGCTTGATCTCGTCGATCAGCTCCTCGGCGGCCAGCCGGGCGAGCGCCCGGCCGCGCGCAACGCGATCGGGCTCAACCCGTTGCCGTTCGGGAGAGGAGAACGCCTCCTCCGTAGACCCTGGCAGATAGGTGGTGATACCGACGGTGCCCATGTTCGCTTCCTCTTCCAGGCGCGTGATCGACCCTGATCAGTCTCACACCCTGGGATAAGGAGGGAACAAAGAAAGCAGGCAATAGGATGACAAGGGAATAAAGGACCGCGTGGGCCGTGCGTGCCTGGAGCCGGCTGCACGTTGGCCGTTTGCGGCTTAGCCTTCGACGACGAAGCGGTATCCGATGCCCGGTTCGGTGGTCAGGATCTGGGGATGATCCGGATCATCCTCGAGCTTCTTTCGAAGCTGGCGCATATAGACCCGAAGGTACTCCACATGATCGGCGTATTCCTGGCCCCAGACAGCCGTCAAGATGGCGTGGTGGGTGAGGACGCGCCCGGCATGGGCCGCCAGGTGCGCCAGCAGCTTGAACTCGGTGGCGGTGAGCTTGACTTCGACTCCGTTACGCCGCACCTGGAAGTCGGCCAGGTCGATCTCCAGTGCGCCGGAGGTGACGATCGGCTTGGGGCTGCCCTTGGCCCGGGCGGAGTGACGCAACGCGACCCGGATGCGGGCCAGCAGCTCTTCGATGCCGAAGGGCTTGGTCAGGTAGTCGTCGGCACCGCGATCAAGGGCCGCAACCTTGTCGCGCTCTGTATCGCGCACCGAGAGCACGATAATTGGGACCTGCGTCCACTCCCGCAAACGACTGCAGACTTCGATGCCGTCGATGTCCGGCAGGCTCAGGTCGAGAATGATCACCTCCGGCTGCTGGGCTGCGGCCAGCGTCAAGCCTTCCTCGCCGCGGCTGGCGGTGGCAACCCGGAAGTGCTTGGCAAGGAGGATCGTGCGCACGGCGCGCAAGATCTGTGGCTCGTCGTCGATCACCAGGACCAGGGGTTGCTGGGTCATGCAATCTCCGTCAGGCTGGGGGCCGTGCCTTCCCAGGTCAGCGGCAGCGTGAAGTTGAAGGCCATGCCCTCGTCGGTGTTCTCGGCCCAAATGCGTCCGCCGTGGGCCACGACGATCCCCCGGCAAATCGAGAGCCCGAGGCCGATCCCGGTGACCCGATCGGAGGCCGTCACCCGGTGGAACTTGTCGAAGATCCGCTCCAGGTCCTCGGGGGGTACCCCGGGGCCCCGGTTCGACACCTGGACTCGTAACCACCCGCCCTCCAGCGGGGCCGCCGTCACTCGGATCACCGACCCCGTCGCGGAGTACTTGGCGCTGTTGCTCAGCAAGTTGACAAACACCTGCTCCATCTGAATGTAGTCGACGGGGATCAGCGGCAAGTCGTCGGAGACTTCGATCTGCAGGCGCTGGGGATCAAGGGTGTTGCGCAGGCGAGCGATCACCGAGCGGACGATGTCCGCCAGGACGTTCCAATTGCGTTTGGGTTCAAGGTAGCCGGCCTCGATTCGGGTCATATCCAACAGGTTGCCGACGAGCAGGTTCAGATGGTCGGTCTCCTCATCCACTGCTTGCAGCAGGTCCCTGCGAGCGCGCGTGTCCCAATCGACCTCTTCGCTGAGCAGGCTGGTCACGGAGGCCTTGATCGTCGCCAGCGGGCTGCGCAGTTCGTGCGACACCGAAGAGAGCAGAGTGGACTTGAAGGCATCGCTCTGCGCAAGCAGGCGCGCCCGGCTCTCGGCCACCGCCAGCTGCGCCCGTTCGATGGCCAGCGCAGCCGCGAGGCCGTAGGTGGTCAACAACTGCTCTTCCTCGCTGGAGATCCCGTTGGGAGGCGCCCAGAGGACCAGCTCGCCCAGCAGACCTCGCATCCCCTGGATGGGCAGCGAGATCGTCGGGCGGGTTGGCCGCAGGCGCGCTTCGGCCGGCAGGTAGCACTCGGCGCCGGCGGAGTGTCCATCGGGGTTCAGGATCACCCCGACCTGCCCGCCGGGCAGGGTCATCCGGATGCGTTCCGCAATTGTGCGACAGATCGAGGCAAAATCGGTCTGCCCGAGCAGCGCCGAGTTGAGCTCATTCAGATGCCTCGCCTCGCGCTCTCGAGCCCTCGCCCGCGCCAGGGCGGCCTGGACCGCACCGAGCAACTGGCTGATGGTGATGGCGACGATCAGGAAGACGATGAGCTCCAGCGCGTCCTGCGGCTGCAGCACGCGCAGCGTGTAGTAGGGAGGCAGGAAGAAGAAGTTCAGTGCGAGAAAGGCGGCGACCGCGGCGGCGATGCCGGAAGGCAGACCCCACAGCGCTGAACTGATTCCAACGGGCAGCAGATAGAGCAAGGCAACGGTCGGCGTGCTCAGCCACGGTTGCGCCAGGCTCAACAGGGCTGTTGTAGCAGCGATCGCAAGCAGCGAATAGAAGATGCGCAGCAGAGCGTGAGGGACGTGTCGGGTCATGCCGGCTTCCTGCCGGGCCCATTATCCACCCATTGGCGGTGGCCGGTGTGACCGGCCGTGCCGTCGCCGGGGTGGTGGCGGATGGTTATGGCGAGGGGGTCAAGCCGCCAGAGTCCCTGCTGCCGTGGAGGGGGGTCAGGTGGCTTGGCTGAGGGAGATCTCTGCCATCACCGGATGGGCGGCGTGGCGCTCGAT
>Ga0105093_10000982_pt1 | contig 10883 bp, 10 predicted proteins | sample PPLLak3March2015_2_FD_79111 | JGI IMG/M metagenome (GOLD analysis project Ga0105093, IMG submission 79111) | Freshwater sediment microbial communities from Prairie Pothole Lake near Jamestown, North Dakota, USA - PPLs Lake P8 Core (3) Depth... | ecosystem: Environmental > Aquatic > Freshwater >... | reverse complement strand
TGAAATCTCTTGAGGCGTCAAAGCGTGACAGGACCTCATCTTCAATCCAGATACAGTAGTTGCACTTCTTTTGCTCTCCTTCTGAAACAACAAAGAAATACTGGAAATGCTTGCTGCCCGGTTTAAGTCCCTCCTTTACGCTGAGGCTTTTGTAAAACCATTCATTTTCCATTCTTTTCTCCTCCGTGAAATAGGCTGGCATTCTATCTTTTCTTTTTCCTATGGGGACAAAAGTTACTTCCTGTGGGATGGATGGTAGGGGATTCCGCCCTTGAGTGTCAAGGGTATGTAAAGTCAAGGAGATTCTCTTGCGATGCTCGAGCGATATCGCATGTTTGATTCTTGAGCAACTCCTGAATGGGGGAGGGCAGCAACTCAAGTCATAATCGGCTTGAGACAGGAGAAGCAAAGCAATGATTCGAGTTCGGCACGATGAATGACGACCGCCATTAACTGCACTAGGAGGACGCACCCTTCACCGGAATAGTGACAAGATAGCGAGTGTTTGTATCAAGATTAACCACCGGGACCTTAAGTTCCCCGACCAGTCCAACAGGAGACAATGGAAGGAATACCAGTCCCTCAGCAGAGGCTCCAACGCGCACCACCGTTGCCTGCAACTCCTTGGCCTGCACGCTGTTCATACGAGCGGGCAGTTCCTTTCGCTTTTCGGCATCAGAGGCTTCTTTTGCTATGAAGAATATCCATTCAAAGATCGCCCCAAGACCGCCGACAGTCCTCAATGGACTGAACCGGGGTGTAAGCTCTGTAGCCACAAAGCTACTTGGAACTGGATCGATACGCTGATCATCAATGCCAGTAAACACAAAATCCATTGGATTAAACTGTATCGGGCTTTGACCCTCATTCCTTATAAAGACCAGAACTCCTGATATGCCGGGCACTTTCATTCCACTGTCCTGACTGCTTTTTTTCGTTTCAACCGAACCAAGTTCAGCGGCCACGCTCACGACCCCATCGTAATAGACCTCTTTTCTGGTCAGGCCGCCTTCCTGAATCACTCGGACGCGCTGGGCGTCTTGTGAGGCTGTCACGCCATCGAACGGCACACCGAAAGCCCATCGCCTTAACTCAGGAATGCTCTGGAAACTGCTGCTGAATTGCCAAGCGGCATGCTCTATAGCCAGTTCCACTGATTTCGCAATCGATCCGAACTCACCGTAGAGTCCATCGCCAGCCTCTCCGCAGCCCCTCAGCTTCCAGGAAAAGATCAGTTTTCTGTCCAACGAGTACAGATTGAACCGATAGACTACCTCTGCCCAATACGGCCCTTTTAATGTCTTCAAAGGAAAACTGAAGGCATCAATCTGGGGTTCCAGGATGGCATCAAGGTCCTTCCCATTGGTCTCCCAGTTGACATTTTCGTTTACGTACTGAAAAGTCTGAAAGGTACTTGGATAGATTTCCCGGAACAACTTATCGCTGGCTTGCCCAATAGGAAAGATAAACTCGTGCTTATTGCCATACGCATCGGCAGATTCTTGATGCCTCATAAACTGGGGGCCGTGGTAGATGCCTATGCGCCTCGAAAGTTCTGTTGATGTCGGTTTAGGAGCGAGCTGGGGTTTGAGACTCAAAGTGCTTGCGCAACCAACAAGCATCAGAAAGGCAGTAGTCGACAAAGCGCAGGTGCCTAATCGAAGCCGCATCTTCATATTTTCCTTCCTATGGTTTAGAATCCTGGAACGTGACATGATTGGTATGAAAGCCCTGCCCGGACGATCTTGAAAAACAAAGCGCGTTGAGCGTGTATAGGCCCTAACGACCTTTTGCTATTTTAACATATGAGGGGAGCAATTAGGAATGAATTTGACCTTCTGGTGAGTTCCGATACCGGATCAGTATTTCATCGTTCGATTATGATTTATTTTTGTAAGTTATGGCATTGCGATGGAACGTCCGGGTTATGCTAACCCAATTGAAACCTCTCTGCAGCGCAGGTGGGAGACTGATCATAGTCTTTTGAATTTGTACGTTTGATACTGCTGCAAATCCTTCACGCTCTGCCCAAAGGTAAAGATAAGCGGGCGGATTGTCGTCCTACTCCCACTTCCCATCCTGTTTTTTTTTCAGGTCGATGTAGCCTACCCTGCCCTGCTCATCGATGAAAGAGCTGAGAAACCAACTGACAACGCTGATGACGAGAGACCCGAGCAGAGCCGACCAGAAGCCGTGCACCTCAAAGCCCCCGACCACTCCCGAAACCATCATCATCAGGACGGCGTTGATGACAAAGGTGAAAAGACCCAGGGTCAGTATGTTGATCGGCAAGGTGAGAATGATCAGGATGGGGCGGAAAAAAGCGTTCAACACCCCAAGAATCGCAGCTGCGAAAAAGGCGCTCCAGAAGCCTTTCACCTCAATGCCTTCGATGAGATGCGCTGCGACCAGGATGGCGCCCGTGAGAAACAGCCAACGGATAAGAAGACCTTTCATCGCGGTTTCCTCTTCTGATCAAGGGAGATGTTCTCTTATCAAGTCCTGTTCGCCCCTCTATACATCAGGGCGAATGCTTACTCATCGTCTCGAAATAGCATTGACGATGCGCTCCCCCTCCCCTAGCCCCTCCCACCAAGGGAGGGGAATGTTGAACGATAATGGATCGTTTCCTCCCCCTCGACGGGGGAGGCGAGGAGGGGGTGAAGGAAAGGCGAATAAGCCCCAAGGGAAAGAAGAGGGCCGATCACAGAATGAGAATCAGTTGATGACGGACCTGGGCGTCGCCTCTAAGTCCGTCACGACCATCTTCGGCCGAATGCGCATCTTGTCCACTTCGGGTTTGATCTGTTTCAGCCAGGTCTCGCTCTCATACACCTTCTTATAGAGCTTCTTTCGTTCCTGTTCGCTTTCAAAGCGGCGGATCCACACGTAGAGGTCCTTTTCCTCCTTCCCCACAAAATTCCCCACCACCACCATCCCCTGGGAGATCTGGAAGGGAAGCAGAACCTCTTCCATGTACTTCACCCACTGTTTCATCTTTCCTTTCTTGATCCGATACTGACGCAGCTCAAAAAACATAGTGTTCTCCTTTCGATTTTTTCGTGCTTTCTATCCTTCGTGCTTTCGTGATGATGATCTTTCTTTTTCTTCCTGCGCTTTTACAATGAACTTTACCATCTGCCCGATCACCATAGCGAGGATTTCCTTGTCGAGAAAATAGTCCGGCGACCGCGCCAAAACGAGCCGGGTGATCGCTTCGGCGGTTTGGGTCACATCTCCCGTAAGGCGGTACGTTTTTTCTACCGCCGCCCGCGTGTCCGCTGCCGCCTCTATGGCCTTGGAAAAGAAGGTCCTGGCCTCTTCACCCACAGCTGCTCCGTAGTGCTCCAAGAGGACAACCTCTACGGGGTACGTCGCCATCCTCTGCAAACTTTGCTGATAGAGATTATAGTTCGAGTTCCCTGCGGCAAAAACGAAATTCTTGTAGTACACGCCTGCCGCGTCCGAAGCGAAGAGAGCTTTTTCATCGGGCACATAGGCTGCGATGGAACAGGAAGAATGGCCGGGCACTTCAAGGAAATCGATGGTGACGTCTCCACAGACCAGGCGGTCTCCCTCCTTCAAGGTCTGCTCCACCTCGATGCCTGTAAATTCGAATCCGAGCCGGGTCGCCTCTTCCACGAGCCCTGCCCGCGCAATGGCCATCTGGTTGAAGGCAGCTATGTTTTCCGTCACCCTTGGATCGGAAAGACGTGACGCCCCTTTCACCGAAGCCACCACTTTCATCCAGGGCCACAGCTTCTTCAGGTACGGCACCAGGCCGCAGTGATCAAAGTGGGTGTGGAGAACGACGAGCTTCGTGATCTTCTTCACGTCGACGGCGAACGCTTCTATCTGAGGAAGGATCCGCGGTGCGAGGTAGGCCATGCCTCCGCCCAGCACTACGGATTCCCCTCCCCCATCCAGATGGTAGAAGCATGATTCCGGCGCCCCCAAGAGAGTGATTCTTCCGTTGATCTTCCCGGGTTCGCTGATCATATCCGAAGCGCTCCGAGCCCTGTGAGTTCGCCCATGAGCCGGTGAAACCCTTCGTCGTCCAGCTGAAAGCGCCTGCCCAGCATCTCCTGGCTTAGGAATCCGCCGGAATAGACCAACTTTGGGTTTTCAGAAAGAGCCGCTTCCAGAATCAGATCCGCAATCGGCTCCGGGCCGGGAACCGTGGCATTCACAAACAGCTTCCCGACACTCGCGCCGGAGGTTTGATACAAAACCTTGTACTCAGGGTCTGTCTTGCTCATCAGGTCGCCCGTCATGCGAGTCGCCGCATCATTGAACTCGGTGTCCACAAAGCCCGGCCGGATGGCCACCACCTTGATCCCGAAAGGAGCGACTTCCAAACGCAGCGCATCGGTCACAGCCTCGAGCGCATGCTTCGTTGCCGCATACACCCCGCTCATGGGAAAGGCGAACTTGCCGACCATGGAGCTCACGTTCACGATCCTGCCTTCTCGCTTTTTGCGCATGGCGGGCAGGCACGCCTGGGTCACCTGGATCAAGGAAAACAGGTTCACCTGGAAAACCCGCCTGACCGCCTCAGGCGGCACATCCTCCAAAGCGCCACGGATGCTGTACCCTGCATTGTTGACCAGCACCGACACAGGCTCTGACAACCTTGCGAGATATTCGCAGAAAGCTTTGACCTCCGCAGGAATCGAAAGATCCACGCTTCTCGGAGTGATACTCTTGTACTGCGACGCGAGTTCTTCCAGGCGCTCCACTCGCCTTGCAGCAATGATCACGGGGAATCCTTTTTCCGCCAGCCGCCTTGCGGTTTCCCGGCCCATGCCGCTGCTCGCTCCCGTGACCACTGCCAGCCCTTTTCTTTCCTCCATCCTAACCACCTCCCTCACCGATTGAAGGTTATCTAGCACAAATACCTCCCCATGGGAAGCCGTTGAACCACGGGGCTTCCCACGCTCAGAACTCGCGGAGGGACGTCCCCCTGCGGTTCTTTCTCCATTGACATAAGTTACCACATCGCATATTCTATTAGCGATATTATTGCTGCATTCGCATCACCTGGGGTTCGAATGAGCATTGAGCAGGATAAAGAATACCTCCCTCTCCCAAACACGATACAGGATCTCCTCGCTGCATTCATGCGCGCCATCAAGGCGGGCAAACTCTATTCCAGCGGTCACGATCTTTTCAAGCAGAACATCGAAAAGCTCCACAGCCAGATTCTGAAAAACATGGAGGACCGTGATTTCCTCTTCCTGGGGATTGCAAAAGACGCTCTCTTCCTGGAAGGAAACTTCTACCAAGGAAAAGATGCTCTCTTCAGGAGTTTCGTTGATTTTTTCCATGCCCTCGGCATTTCCCACCTGCTTCTCAAGAAAGACCTGTTCTTGCGCGAGCTGGAGTCCTTCATCGAGCTTGTCGCGGGCGCAAGGTCCGGCCAGGGAGACGAAATCCTGGCGGCTTTGGTCCGGGAGAACATCAAACGCATCACCCTCGGCCTTTTGAACTACAGCATTTTCTCAGGTGTTCACGCCGTAGCAATGCAGCTCTTTCCCACCGGCGATGATCCGTCCATCTGGCGGCACCTCATCCTTCAGCCGGCAGGTTTGGGGAATTTCAATCTTGACCTTGAAAAGGTCAAAGCGATTGCTCGCCTCTCCGAGGACCTTGAAGAACTCAAACGAACGCTCCGTCAGTTTGACCAGGAAATGAATCAGCAGGTCGAAGGGATTTCTCTGGCACAACGCGGCATCCTCCTCGGAAACTTTCTTCAGAATCTGAGCAGCATTCTGGCCGCCATGGGAGCGAAGAAAAAACAAGAGTTTTCGAAACAGGTGGCATCCGCGCTCAACTCCCTCGATGCCAACCTAAAAACGCAAATCCTCGGTTCTCTGCCTCCGGACCTCGAGGGCGACGATACGAGCGTTTTTCAAGACATCCTCATGGCCATGCCGGATCAGCACCTCGTCTACCTCTTGTTGGACGCCTTGGAGCAGGGTGGCCCCCAATCGGCCTGCTTCATCCATCTCTTCAAAAGAGCGATCCTCCGTTACAAAGCAGCCAACGTGTTCCTTGATCTCATCCGCACGGAGATGAACCGGGCCACCCAGGAAGGGAGATCTGACTCCTTGAACCAGTGGCAGCATCTGGAACAGCTTGTGGTCCGGCATCAGGAAACCGAAGAATTCAATGCCCAGTACCAGAGGGCCGTAGAGGATCTGGCGACTTCTCTCAAGATCCAGAAACCCATGATTGAACAGGAGGAAATGGCCCGCCTCGGCCGAACGTTGGAACCCGAGTTCCTCAATTTATCCAAGGCGCGTCTTATTCTCGACCTTCTCAGCCACCCTCACTCCTCGAACGAGGCAGATCTGTTTCTTCTTCCCGTGCTCGCCTCCATGGGGATCACGGTGCAAGGCCTGTTGAGTCAGCAGAGGCCCAGGCTCGTTGGGAACTTGCTCCGACAGGTTTTCCTGTACTTAAACCGGTTTCCCAAAGAAAAGGTGGCGAGGGAACTCATTTATTCATGGCTTAGAGCAGAGGAAGTGCGCGCCATCTTGAAAAGCCTCATGGAGAAGTGCGGAACCTACAGCCCCCAGGAAACAGCGGCCCTCACGGCCGTGTGCCAGCTTTACCCCGAGAAGGCCGGGGGATACCTGGTCGAACTTTTCCTTTCTCTGGACGACCCCAACACCGCACGATACCAATGGACCCTCACAACCCTTGCAAGCATTGCGCCTCATCTTACCAAGAGCCTGGATCAGCAATTCCAGAAGATCTCCGACGCCTCACTTCCTGACTTGATCGAACTGGTCGACCTGATCATGAACGAACACATGGCGCCGACCCTAGAGGGTCTGCTGGATCGCAAGGATTATGCCATCCGGTCTATGGTGGTCAGAACGCTGGGACATCTGAAATCCAAAACCTCCGTGGATCGACTTGGAGCGATTCTGCTCGAACGGTCCTGGATTATGGGAAAGAAAATGAAATCCCTCCAGATGGATGCAGCAAGAGCGCTTGCGGAGATCGGAACAGAGGAGGCAAAGGAACTATTGACTCATGCAGCCGGCGAGGCGTCGGGAGACCTTCAGGCCCTCTGCCGAGAACTTTTGTAGATCGCGAGTCGGAATCCATGCCGGAAGAGAAATCAAAAGAAAAATTGCGTGCTTTTTACAAGGAACTTGTTCTGGCCCTTGTGGGCTCCGTTCGTTCCCTTTCGCTTTACCCGCCTGAGCACCCGGAAAGCAGGAAGAAACTTGAGGGGTTGTTTAATAGGCTAGACCTCTATCTCTCACAGCGTTCCTCCCTTACTCTCCTCCTTCTCAGCAACGAGGTGATCGTGGAGGACATGCCTCTTCTTGAACTCACAAAACTCCTCCCCAAATTGCTCCGGGCGCTTGATGCCATGCACCTGGAGCGCATCCTGTTTCGCAGGGGACTCAGCGCAGAGGAACTGACCAGTTTTCTGCAGCTTCTGGTCCCGCTTCTCCAAGAGCCTAAGGATGGAGAAATTGTGCTTGCGAGGAATCAGGAGAGACTCCCTCACATACTGGCTGGCCGCCTTCCTCTGGAATCCCAGCCTCAAGTGTCTTATGAGCAATTTGCCGATGCGTTCAGAGTCGCGCGCCAATCCATGCTCACCTTTTCCTCGCAGCTCAAGGAGCTTTTCAGCGACGTGGAGGGTCCCTTGTCAGGCGAAAAAGTCTCTCTGGCCAAAGGCGCTGCAGACAACATTCACAAAATGATCAAAGCCAAGGAGTTGCCCCTCAAAATCCTCATATTTCAACGAAGCCCCAACCCAGACCCTTATGCGCATGCTCTGCACGTCTGCGCCCTTTCTATCGGAATTGCAGAGCAGATCGGCCTTGAAAAGGAATGGGTCCAGGAAATCGCCCTTGGTGCCATTCTTCACGACATCGGCATGTACCTGTCCCCGTCCGCTTTTCTGTCCACAACCGCCGTGCTCACGCTGGATGAGAAAACCAGATACTGGGATCACCCGGTGCGCGGCGCCGAACTGCTCCTTGCAACCCCGGGTATTTCGGAACTGGTTTCCATCATGGCCTACGAACATCACCTTCATTACGACGGAAAAGGCTTTCCGGCTCAGCAGCGGCCCCGGGAACTCAACCTGGGAAGCATGATCGCTTTCATTGCAGATACTTACGACAACCTGCGCAGAGACAAGCCTGAGCAGAAGGCCCTGTCCATGGCCGAAACGCTAAATACCATGAGTCAAGGGGCGGGGAAAAACTTTCATCCCCTCCTTTTCAAAGCCTTCCGGGATCTGGTGAAAGCCCAAGCATCGAATCAGTAAATCAGGTATCAGGTATCGGTCATTAGTAGAATCGTGCAGACAAAACCGTTCAACGTTCTGCGTTCACTGTTCACAGTTCACCGTTTTCCGTTCACCGATTACCGATCTGTCTACTGATGACTGGCTACTGGTTACTGATCACTGGCTTCATTCTCTTTGGCCCACAATGATGCCCAGGTCTTCCTCCTGGTTCTTGTTCAAGCGGGCGCTGGATTTGATGTTGAGGGACATGAGAGCGGAGAAAAGAATGTTCGCCTTCGGCTTCTGATCCTCGTGGTTCAAAATCAGCACGACTTCCTTGACCGGCTTAGCGTGTTGCGCCTGACCGATCCCCTTCACGGTCCAGCCGGACTCCTCAAACAAGTTCTTGAGTTGTTCCGCAAACGCCAACGCTTCTTTGTCGCCTTTGTCGCACGCCAGCCGCACCGCGGATCCCGAGTGTCTGAGAAGATCCCCTTTGAGTTGAAGAGCCATCTCTTCAGGGATCTTGCGACCTTTCTCCCGTTCGATGACGACCTGACGTTTTTCAACTCGTTCAGCGGCTTTTGCCTGCAGATCGCTGATCTTCTTTTCGTACTCCGCGACGTGGGTTCTTGCGATTTCTTCCCGCATGGTTTCCACTTTCTTGTCCAGCAGGAACTTCGCAATTTGCAGAAAGCCGGCAAGGAAAACCAGGGCGATCACGAGCCACTGCAAAATAGACCCGAGCCTCAGGAAGGGCTGCACTTCTTCGAAATTCATGATCTCCTCCTCACACTTCATCGCCTCTTCACCCCAGAAGCGCGATCATCTCGATCTCCACCATCGCTCCCAGCGGGAGTGCACCGACCTGGAACGTGCTGCGCGCCGGAGGCTCAGAGGGAAAATACTCTGCGTAGACCTGGTTGAAGTCGGCGAAATTCTTGATGTCTTGGAGGAAGACCGTGCTCTTCACCACTTTGGAGAAATCCGTGCGCGCCGCCGTCAGGATGGCTTTGAGATTTTCCATGACCTGCCGGGTCTGCTCCCGGATCCCGCCTTCCACCAGTTTTCCCGTCGCCGGATCAATGGCCACCTGCCCTGCAGTGAACAGCAGATTCCCGGTGCTGATGGCCTGACTGTAAGGCCCTACCGCCTTCGGCGCCTTATCCGTATGAATCACTTTTTTCATCACACCCTCCTCAACGCAAAGATTCACAGAGGCAATTTTTTCCCGATTCCTTTTTCAAGCGCGCGCCGGTAAAGAATCGGCGCCACGGCCATGTCATCGATCGCCAGCCCGAGGTTCGCCGTCATGGTGCGCTCCTCCGCCCTTTGCCGGCCTGTTTTCTTACCTGTCAACAGTTCTCCGAGGTCCGCATGAATCGGCGGAATGTCCTGGAAGTAACCGACCTGGCGGTAATGGAGCAACTGCTCCGTGTCATCGGTGCAGAACTTGGAAGCCTGCTTCATCGCCTCAGGATGCCAGTAGGAGTCAAAATCCACAAGAGAGGCAAAGGCCCCCTCCCCCAACCACCCCGGCTGGATGGTTTGATGAGGTTTCTTCAGAATCGGCCCTGCAGTGACAACAATGTCGCACCCGCTCACCGCGTCTCGCGGCTTCTGCACCGTCACCACCTCGACACCGAACCGGGACTCCATCTCCTTTGCGTAGCCTCGAGCGATTCCCGAATCCACGTCGTAAGCCATGACTTTCTTCACAGGAAACAGAACTCGCAGGGCCTCCAGATTGGTCCTCCCCTGCACGCCGCAGCCCAGGATCCCCACCACGGAAGATTCCGGGCGCGCCAGGTACCGTGCGGAAAGGGCCGTTGCCGCACCGGTGCGCATGGCCGTAATCCAGACGCAATCCATGACCGCCAGGGGCAGGCCTGTCTCCACGTCGTTTAGAATCAGCAACCCGGTAATATAGGGCAGGTCTCGCTTGGAGTTCTCTATGAATCCGCCCACCCACTTGATCCCTGCCGACTTCAGGGCCGGGATGTAAGCGGGCATGGCATGGATGAAATTATCCCCCCCTCCCGGATGGATCCCCGGCTTTGGGGGCATCTCCGTCTTGCCTTCCCCCTTCTCGCGGAAAGCCGTTTCGAGAGCTCTAAGGATCTCGGCCATGGGCAGGTTCACGGATGCCACTTCCGCCTGAGACAGGTAGAGTATTTCCAGTTTTTCCATGCCGCCTCCCTCAGAGCCCCAGGTCCTGGTTGATCAGGACCACCTTGATTCTTCCCTTGGGAAAGGACTTCTCCGTGATGGTCCACACATTGCAGATGCGGTCCGGGCTCTTGCAGTCTTCGCAATAGGAGGTTTTGACACAAGGGGTTTTCTTGTCGAGCCTCATCGCGTTCACAGGGGCGGCGTAGTTCTTGACCCGGTACATGGCGTCATCCAGTTCGGAAACGATCTTGTTCCGCCCCACCAGAATCACCACGTGCTTGGGGCCGAAATTGATCGAACAAGCCCTGTTCCCGATCATGTCGAGGTTGACCAGGATACCGCCTTCGGTCAGGGCATTGGTCCCGGTGATGAAGAGATCGGCCAGAACAGACCTCCTGCGGATTTCCAGGTTCTCTTCAGGGGGCTTGCTTCGATCAAAGGTGTCGAG
>Ga0105093_10000981_pt1 | contig 10884 bp, 10 predicted proteins | sample PPLLak3March2015_2_FD_79111 | JGI IMG/M metagenome (GOLD analysis project Ga0105093, IMG submission 79111) | Freshwater sediment microbial communities from Prairie Pothole Lake near Jamestown, North Dakota, USA - PPLs Lake P8 Core (3) Depth... | ecosystem: Environmental > Aquatic > Freshwater >... | reverse complement strand
CTACAAAAACCTGATTCTCAGTCGGTGGGCCGGGCATTGCCTGGGGCTGCGGGAGGAGACGCTGGCCGCCATCCCGGTCAGCGACTTCAAGGCTTTTTTCGCAGAGCTGCTGCCGGGCGAATCCGCCCCCGAGGCAACGACGCCGCGCCGCATTCCCGACGCGATGAAGTCGGGCTTCAGCGCCTGGCTGGCCCGTGAGACCGGCCTCACGGGTTTCGAGATCACTGAAAGCCTGGGGCGGATATTCGAGGAGCTGTTCGGTGAGATCGAGGCGGAGTATGGCCGGGTGACGGCCAAGGACCTGGACCCTCGGTTCGTGCAGCTCTTTCTGCTAAAAACGTGACTGCTCAGGTTGATAGACTGAAGGTAGATAGGCTGAAGGAAAAGAGCTGCGTGATCACGATGGCCCTTCAGCCTTCAGCCTAACACCTGCGCAGTTATGCACTTTCGCGGTTTTCGCGCATTTCGTAGTTAAAAGTGATCTCCGATAGCTGAGTCGTAACGCGATTTTTTATTCCCCCGTCAGGGGTTCTTCTTTGCGTTAGACCGTCCTACGGCATGCGGCTGTCGGGCGGCGCGAGGGTGTAACGGACCGGGACCTGAACCCAGGCGGCGACCGGTTGATCGCCCCGCCGGCCGGGTTTGAACAGCCATGCTTTCACGGAACGCAGTGCTGATTGGTCCAACAGCGAATACCCGCTCGAGACGACGATCTTCACATCTTCGACCCCCCCTTTTTGATTGATCCTGACGTTCAGTACGACCGTGCCCTCGAATCCCAGTTGCCGTGCCCTCCTGGGGTATTCCGGCACAGGGTTTTTGTCGTATTCGGGCGTTGCTTCCTGCAGAACCGGTGGTGTTGCCGGTTGCCCTGACGCCGCGGATGGCGCTGAAGCGATGGGAAGCCGGCCGTCCACGGCTTGGGCCGGCAAAGGGCTGCCCTCATCCGGCGACGATTCATCGGTGGAGGATCCCGGCGCCGCAATCTCCTGCGGCTCCTGGGAGGGGGACTCGGCCGCTTTCGGCTCCGGCTGCGGAGCGACCGGCGCGGCAGGTTTCACCGCATCCCTTATCGTTGTGACGTTCCGCTCGACCCCCCTGGCCGGTTTCGGCGGAGTGGCACGGAGCACCGGGTTTTCGGAGACAGAAACACTGTCGGGTCGCTTCCCCGGCGGCGGCAGGGCGGAATCCGGGGACGGAGAAAGACGCTGCGGTTCCACCGTCCGAGGGGAGGCTGCATTCAGAACGATCGTCACCGTTTCGGTCGACGGATGAAGAGGGTCTCGGGAGCTTCTTCGGTCGACATCCAGGCTGAAAAGGAGGAGATGAAACCCGGCGGCGAAAGCGGCGGCCGCTGCGAATCGTTTCACGGCGATTGACCCGGCTCGGCCTGGAGCGAAACGCGGCTCAACCCGGCGGCGCGTATTCGGTCCAGGACCTCGAAAAGGTTTTGGTAGCTGAGGCTGCGATCGGCAAAAAGCAGCACTCCCGGAGCGGTTTCGGCCTGGGCGCGAACCTTCAGGGCGGCGGTCAGATCCGGGAGCGCCACCGCCGCACGGTCGACGAACACGGATCCGTCCGCATTGACGGTAATGGTCAGGTGGGTGTCTTTAGTGGTTTCGGCCTCGTCCGAAGCGGGAAGGTGGACCGGAAGCCCCCGGTGGACCGCCATCGACAACATGGCGTATATGAAGAAGACCAGCAGCAGAAACATCATGTCCATCATGGGAATTATTTCGATCCGGACCCGTTTCCGGTTCGGCACTCGGATTTTCATTGGCGCCTCCCTCCTTCCATTGTTCAGGGCGCCGGGCGACATACGCCATGCGCCGCTTCCGTCCCGCTTTTTTTCGACGACCGCTATATCCGTCCTACCAGCTTTTCGTAAACGATCTCGAGGCTGGTGGCATATTTCTCGATACGCAGCGCCGCTCGCTCGCACAGGCTATCGAAGAAGTTGTAAAGAATGACCGCCGGAATTGCGATCCCCAGGCCGGCCGCAGTGGTGATCAAGGCCTGGGCGATTCCGGCGGAGACCTCGACCGGGCGTTCGATCCCGGTTGTCCCGAGCGCCTCGAAGGACTGAATGATGCCGGTGACCGTGCCGAAGATCCCCAGCAGTGGGGCCACCGTGATCATGGTGTCCAGAACACCCATGAACCGCCGCATGTGCTTGATCTGGTCGGTCGCGGCCGACTCCATGGCCTTGGTCATGGAAAAGTCGCGGTGCAAAATACCGATGACGATGATCTTGATGGCATAGTCCCTGGTTCCGGTGGTCTTGAGCCGGATGGCTTCCCAGTCCCCGGATTCACACAGCGCCATAACCTCGTTGAGCAGCGCCCCGTTGCTGCGACGGTGCAACACGATCCAGAACATCGCCCGCTCGATGACCACCGTCAGCGAGACGAGCGAACAGGCAAGAAGCGGCCACATCACCGGCCCGCCTTTTAAGAACAAGTCCCACATGGCTCCCTCCGGTTCGGGGTTTAAAACGAGGCCCGCAGGCCGAAAACGAAATTCCGCTCCGGCGACGGGTAAAAGTTGGTCTGGAGCGGCGTGCCGCCGGTGACCGCGTACTCGGAGTATTTCTCGTTGGTCAGGTTGTTCACCCCCACGAATGTCCGGAACATCCCCCACTCATAGGACAGCTTCAGATCCAGCGTGAAATAGTCGTCGAGCTTCTCGAAATCGTTCTCAAAGTCGCTCACCGCATAACTGGACCCGTAGTAGCTGTAGTCCACCGCCAGCTCCACCCCCGGCAGGACATCGAAGATGCGCAGCCCCACATTGGCCCGGTTATAGGGTACGGCCGGAATGGTCGCGTTTCGGTAGGGACCCTTTTCAAAGGTCGCCTTCTCGTAGGTGTAGTTTCCGACCACGGCCACGTGCTTCAGCACTTCCGCCCGGGCTCCCACTTCGATTCCCTGGTGAAGGGTCTTGGGGTAGTTTTCGTTGGTGAACGTCGGGCGGTTGAAAAAGATTTCGTCTTCGATTTCCGCGCGGAAAAATGTGAGGTTGGCCCTCAGCTTCGGTGTGAAGTGGTGTCGCACCCCGAGCTCGTAGTGGACCCCGGTCTGCGGTTTGAGATCCGGGTTCACCCGGATCTGCCCGGTATCGAAGTCGTAAACCACCAGCTCGTCCACCAAGGGGAAGCGGAAGCTCTGGCTGATACGGGTGAACACCGACGAATTGAGGCCATACAAGAACGTCAACCCGGCGTGGTAGGCGTTCTCGGAGTCCGAGTTGGATTCGTTCAAGGGGGCCAGGGGGAAGGCGCTCAGGTCTTTCACGTCAAAGTCGTATTTCACGTATTCGCGCCGCGCGCCCAGGGTGAGCAGAAGGTCGTTCAGGACGTAGAACTCGTTGTTGAGGTAGGCCCCGACCGAGTCCCGCTCTACGTCCGAGAGGCCGGTCGGCGAGGAGGGCAGCGGCGAGAAGAAGCCCGAGTAGGACTTGTTGTCCTGTTGGGTGTGGTACAGGTCCACCCCCGCGATCAGCTTGTTGGTGCGGTCGAAAACGGCTCCCTGCCACACGTAGCGCGGTGTGAACCCCAGCGTTTCGGTGTCGAAGTCGTTTTTGAAAGGGAAGGAGGCGTCCGGGAACTTGGAGTCACCGGAGCGGTCCCGGTAGGAGACGTCGGCCAACAGCTGCCCGATCGTCTTGAGGTCCCAGTCGAGCCCGGCTTTGACGTAATAGTCCTGGGTGCTGCCCTTGTCGTCCGGGTTGACGGACTGTTTGCGGTCGGCATTGACTTCCGACTGGGTCAAGGCCCCCGGCAGGCCGAAGCTGTCCTCGTGATAGGATCCGGACAGGTTGACCCTGAAATAGTCCGTTGCGTCCCAGACGACTTTGCCGCCGACGTCGTTGGCCCGGTAGTCGTTGTTGTCGCGGTACCCGTCGCTGCTCTGGTGGCTGGTGTAGAAGGAGACCGCCGTCTTGTCGTACCCGCCGCCGGCCTGGGCATCGACCCGGTAGCGGTCGTAGCTGCCCAGAGTGATGCCCCCCCCGGCATTGAACCCCCTGGAAGGCGACTTGGTGATGATGTTGATCACGCCGGCGGTGGCGTTGTCCCCATAGAGCACGGATCCCGGCCCCCTGAGGACCTCGATCCGTTCGATCTGCTCCACGGGGATCTGGGCCCAATCCACGCCGCTGAGGTCGATTTCGTTGGTGCGTCGGCCGTCCACTAAGACCAGGGTGTTCGACGAGGCGGTCTCGCCGAACCCGCGCAAATCCACCTGGGCCGCCTTCCCGTTGCCGAGGAGGTCTCTCACGACCACCCCTTCTTCCCGGCGCAGAAGGTCCACCGCCGTTTTGGCGCTCGAGCGCTGAATGTCCGCCGCGGTGATGACGCTGATGCTGGCGGGGACTTTTTGGATCTCCGCGGCGGTCCGCGTGCCGGTCACCACCACTTCCTCCAGCGCGGCGGGTGAACCTCCATCGTCCCGGGTCGTCTGGGACAGCGCGGCCAACGGGAGAAACAGCATCGTGAGCAGTAAAACGGCCATCCGCGTTTTCTTCATATCGTAACTCCTCCACAGGTTGTGAGCTCGAGCGCCCGCCACCGGGCAATCGGCTCTGAGGCATGTTCGGGCGCCGGCGAAAACACGGCACGCAGGCACCGCGTTAAAGCTGGAACTTGCCCGGCACCAGCGTGACCCTCGGCACGCCGCCGAAAGGGCTTTCGTCCACCATCAGTCGGCAGCCGTAGGCCGCCTCCAGGTTGCGGGGTGTCAACACGTTCGCGGGCGACCCCAGTTCGGCGATTTTGCCGTTGCTGAGCAGCAGCAATCGGTCGGCGTACATCGCCGCCAGGTTGACGTCGTGGGAGACCATGACCACGGTCACCGTTTTCTCCTGTTTCAGGGTCTCCATCAGGTCCATCAGGCGCAGCTGGTGGGAGAGATCCAGCGACGCGGTCGGCTCGTCCAGGAGGAGGATGTCCGGCCCCTGGCACAACGCCCTGGCAATCGACGCCCGCTGTCGTTCCCCGCCGCTGAGCTGGTCGAGCTTTCGATCGGCGAGGTGCTCCACCCCGGTCGTGGCCATCGCCCGGCGGGCGGCATCGAGATCCGCCGCACGCGGAATGCCCAGGACGTTCTGGTGCGGGGTGCGCCCCAGCAGAACGGCTTCCTGCACCGTGAACGGAAAACTCACCTCCAGCGCCTGGGGGACATAGGCGATCGTGCGCGCCAGGGACCGGTGCGAATAGCTGCGGATGTCCTTCCCGAAAATGGCGATTCGCCCCGGGCCTGTATTCAAGATGCCGCACATGAGCTTCATCAGCGTGGTTTTGCCGGAACCGTTGGGCCCGATGATGACGAAAAAATCGCCGGCGGCGATCGTGAGGCTCACACGGTCGAGCACCGGCCGGCCTCCGAACGCATGGCTCAGGTGGTTTGTTTCAATGGCCGTTTTCATCGCCGGGTCTTCTTCAGCAGAAAGATGAACAGGGGGGCCCCGATCAGGGCCGTGATCACGCCGGCGGGCATTTCGCCCTGGTCCGGAAGCGATCGCGCCAGGATGTCGCAGGCCGTCAGGTACGCTCCGCCGCCCAGAATGCAGGCCGGCACCAGGACCCGGTGGTCCGGACCCCAGACAAAGCGCAGCAGGTGCGGTATCACCAGGCCGACGAAGCCGATGAGCCCGCTGTAGCTGACGATGGCGCTCACCATCAGGGAGGTGACCACCAGCAGGGCCACGGTCACCGACCTGAGGTGAAGCCCCATGCTCCGCGCCATCTCGTTGCCCATCAGAAGCAGGTTCATCGCGTGGGAGAACAGAAATACTATCCCGAAGCAGGGGGCGAGAATCGCGGCGAGAATCGCAACGGTCCGGCCGTCGGCCGAGGAAAGATCGCCCATCAGCCAGAAGATGATGTTGTGCAGCCGGGCATCCTGGGTCATGGACACCAGGAACATGATGACCGAAGCGCAAAACGCATTCACCATGACCCCTGAGAGCAGTAAGGCGTCTTTCTTCAACACGGACTGGCCGGAGGACATCGCCACGATCAGCACCAGAGTTGCCAGGCTCCCGATAAAAGCGCAGACGCTCACCCCGGGGAAGTGGGACAGCCCGAGCAGGATGCCGATGATGGCGCCGATGGCCGAACCGCCGGAAATTCCCAGGATGTAGGGCTCCGCCAGCGGGTTGCGCAGCAGGGCCTGGAAAACGAGACCGCCCAGCGACAGCGCCCCCCCGGCCAGGGCAGCCAGCAGCGCCCTGGGCAGACGAATGCGCCAGACGATCGTTTCCAGCGCGGAGTCCGGCTCCCCTTGCCCCAGTACGACGGACAGGGAGCGTAGGATTCCCTCGCCGCCCGACCCGCTGGACAGCGCCAGGACGAGAACGGCGGCCAGGAGGACGGAGAGCGACGCCGCGGCCAGCAGAAGGCGTTTGATCAACGGCGTGGATGACGCCGTCATTTCAGGCCTCCGAAAATTTCCGGGTGGATGAATCCCGCGAGCTGCTCGAGCCCTTCTACGAGCCGCGGGGACGGGCGATCGAAGATGTCCGAGTCCACGAGATGGATGCGGCCGTCGCGGACGGCCGGAACGCTCGGCCAGCGGCCCCACTCCTGCCGGGCCTGCTCGATTGAACCCGCCCGGTCCATGGAGCTGATGACGATGACATCGGGGGAGAGTGCGAGCACCTGCTCGCGGTTGAAACGCGGATAAGCGGTCTTGCCGGCGGCGACGTTGTCCCCTCCGGCCAGGCCGATGAGCTCATGGGCAAAGGTTTTCGTTCCGACGGACACGATCGGTGCGTCGCCGATTTGGAAGAAAACACGGGGTCGGTGGCCGGTCCCGACGAGCCTGGCCGTGACGCGCTGGATCCGGGAGCGCATGTCCCGAACCAGGCGTTCGGCTCGGTCCTCCGCGTTGAGCACGGTGCCCATTTCGAGAACCGCCTGGATCACCGCGGGCACGCTGCGCGGGTCCAATGCGTAGACCGGCACCCCCAGTGCCTGCAGCCGGTCGACCGTCGCTTTCGGGTTTCCGTCCTTGATGGCGATGCAAAGGTCGGGGCGCAGCTCGATGATGCGTTCCAGATCCAGGCGGACGTAGGAGCCCACGCGAGGCAGGCCCGAGGCCTCCGGCGGGAAGTCGCTGTAAGACGTCACGCCCTTCAGGAGCTGTTCCTGCCCGAGGGCAAAAACGATTTCGGTGATGCTGGGCGCGAGCGACACGACCCGTTGCGGGCGATCGGGGATCTCCACCCGGCGCCCTGCCTGGTCGATCACAATTTTCGCATTCGACGGCGAACCGGCAAGGAGTGCCAGCCCGGCGGCGATCGCCCCGATCTTGACGATGGTGGACAGCAGGTTTCTCATGGATCGTCCGGAGCGGTCTCGGTTCGGCAACCGTCACCGCTGAACAAAAAAATCCCGGACCGAAATTGGTTCGATCCGGGATTCAGGAAAGCTCCTGACGATCGCTGAACAATTCTCGGTCCACGGAGACTACGGGATCGTTCAGGCAGGTCTTCTGACTTCCCTTCCCTTTCAGCGGCCTTCCCGTACCCGAACTTCAGTACAGTGGCGTCTTGAGGCTGAAACGGTTCCGTCGGCATCCTGGGATGCAAACGGCGAGGGTCACAGCGGCGGGCCCGTCCTCGATTCGCACGAGGTTCCCTTTTAAGCTCCATGTTCGGGGCGGAATTGTCGATCAGACGGCAATTCCCGGCGGCCGACAGCCGCACCCCCCTTGGAGCGCCTGAACTTAAGCCCATGCACTAGACCGAACGGGGATGAAAGTCAAGCAAAAAAGTGGATCCGAACCGGTTGCCCCCGTTGCGTTCATTTGCCCGTCAGCGGCTCTTCCTTGCGACGGGTGAAATCGATTACGAAAGTGGTGTCGATCTTCTCCGGCTCTTGGTAGAACCCTTCCAACCCGGCCGCGATGAACTCGCGTTTGACGGCCTCGAACTCCTCAGGGCTCACGCGGCGGCCGATCGACGCATGGTGCTCGGCACGGTACAGCGGCCGGTACTGGGCCATGAGGCTGATGAAGATATCCTGCGGGTCGAAGGTGTTCGTGAGGAAGTCCAGAACGGCGCGGCTGGCGGACTGATCGTTCGGCAGCACGAGGTGCCGGATGCACAGCCCGCGCTCGGCAATCCCCTCCGCATCGCAGCGCAGCGGCCCGACCTGTCGGAACATCCGGCGGATGGCGGCCTGGTTGACCTCCACATAGTCCGGTGCGGCCGAGTAGCGCTCGCCCGGCACGTTGTCGCCGTATTTCATGTCGGGCAGCCAGATGTCCACCACGTCCGTGAGCAGGTCGATGGTTTCGACCAGCTCGTAGCCGCCGCAGTTGTAGACGATCGGCAGGCGCAGGCCGCCACCGGCCGCGATTTTCAGCGATCGCAGGATCCAGGGCAGAAAATGGGTGGGCGTAACCAGGTTGATGTTGTGGCAGCCCAGGTCCTGGAGGTGCAGCATCTTTCGCGCCAGCTCCGCCTCCGTGAACGGCCGGCCCTCCTGTTCGTGGGAGAGCTGGTAGTTCTGGCAGAAGACACACTTGAGGGTGCAGTGGGTGAAAAACACCGTGCCCGAGCCTCCGGTGCCGGAAAGGGGCGGCTCCTCGCCGTGGTGGGGGAAGATGCTCGAGACGACGAGCTCTCCCGGCGCCGCGCAGAAGCCGCGCTCGCCTTCGAAACGGTTCACGCGGCAGCGCCGCGGGCACAGCTCGCAACAGCCGGCGATCCGCGCCAGCTCGGCAATGCGCTGCGTCCAGTCGGCATCGGTCAAATAGGTGTATGCGGCTGCCTGCATGGGATGTGCCTTGTTGTGATCCTGTCATATTCTAGCGCCTTCGGCTGTTTTTTTAAACCCCCCTTGTCCCTTTTTTAGAAAATCGATCGCGGCTGAAAACCAACTCCACCGGTGTTGAAAAAATTCTTGACATCCTTCAGTCGCCCCGTTAAATAGGATATAAAAGATCTTATTTATCCTGTTACTGAGAACCATCATGCGACTGACGCGGGCGGGTGAATATGCGGTGCGCTGTGTGCTGTACCTGGCATCCCAGGGGGTGGGGGTGCTTTGCGCCCGCAAGGAGATCGCCCGCAAGATGGACATCCCGGACCAGTTCCTGGGCAAGATCGCCCAGCAGCTGGCCCGGGCCGGAGCGATCGAGATCGTCCAGGGCGCCAAGGGTGGCGTCCGTCTGGTCGTTGCCCCCGAGCATCTGACGCTGCTGGAGGTGGTCGAGGCGGTGATCGGCGAGATCTTCCTGAACGACTGCGTCATGCGGCCGGAATCCTGCAACCGCAGCCACGTCTGCGCCGTGCACTGCATCTGGGCGAAGGCCAAGGACCAGTTGCGGCAGACGCTCCAGGAGGCGACCTTCGACCGGATTCTGCAGGAAACCAGCTGCATGCCGTCATTGACGTTGGAGGCTACGCCGGCCGGCCGGCCGCGTCGCGGGGTCAACCGTTTGAAGAAAGGAGCTAACTAAATGGACGTCTTGTTGCTTTCGCGGCTGCAGTTCACCGCGACCACGATTTTCCACTTTTTCTTCGTACCCCTGACATTGGGCTTGTCGGTGCTGGTCGCGATCATGGAGACTCAGTACGCGCGCACCGGCAACGAAACCTACCTCAAGATGACCAAGTTCTGGGGCAAGCTTTTTCTGATCAACTTTGCTGTGGGGGTCGTCACCGGCATCACGCTGGAGTTCCAGTTCGGTACCAACTGGTCGGGGTATTCGGCCTACGTGGGTGACATCTTCGGCTCGCTTTTGGCCATCGAAGCCACTGCGGCCTTTTTCCTGGAGTCCACGCTGATCGGTGTCTGGGTGTTCGGCTGGAAGAAGCTCTCGCGCAAGGCGCATGCGATGGTGATGTGGCTTGTGGCCGGGGCGAGCAACCTTTCCGCGATCTGGATCCTCACCGCCAACGGCTGGATGCAGCAGCCGGTGGGGTATGCCATCCGCAACGGCCGGGCCGAGCTGACTGATTTTGCCGCCGTGGTCTTCAACACCTTCAGCATCCTGCAGATCCTGCACGTGGTTCCGGCGGCCTTGCTTCTGGCGGCTTTTTTCATCATGGGCATCAGCGCCTATCATCTGCTCAAGCAACAGAACATGGACTTTTTCACCCGCTCCTTCCGGCTCGGCCTAATGGTGGGCACGATCGCCTCCTTTTGGGTTATCCTCGAAGGCGACATGCACGCCAAGCATGTGACCAAGGTCCAGCCCGCGAAGCTTGCCGCCATGGAGTCGCTCTGGGACACCACGTCCCGGGCGCCGGTTTACATGTTTGCCGTGCCGGATGAGCAGAACGAGCGCAACGCCGTCGAGATCGGCGCCATCCCGGGCCTTTTGAGTTTCCTGGGCCACGGTGATTTCAGCGCCAAGGTGAAAGGCTTGAAGGAGTTTCCGAAAAGCGAGCGCCCGCCGGTGCTGCTGACCTTTCTGTCCTTCCGGGTCATGGTCGCCCTGGGGACCTACTTCGTGGTCATGATGCTCATCGGAATCTTCATCCGGAAACGGCTGCTGGAAAACCCCTGGTATCTCAAACTGATGATGTTCTCCATCCCGCTGCCCTTCCTGGCGCACACGGCCGGCTGGGTTCTGGCGGAAGTGGGCCGTCAGCCCTGGATCGTCTACGGTCTGATGAAAACCGCCGACGCGGTGTCGCCCATTGCCGCCTCGCAGGTCGCCGTGAGTTTGGTGGCCTTCATCCTGGTCTATGGTCTGCTGGGCGGCGTGGGCTATTACCTTATCGCCAAATATGCACGCCTGGGACCGGACGCTGTCGCCGGATCAACCGCGGCAGTCGGCAAGAGATTCAGACCGGCTGCCGTTTGAGAGGCTCACACAATCAACGTTTCCTGACGGGAAGGAGGAGATATAAAATGGTGCTTGAATCCAT
>Ga0105093_10000980_pt1 | contig 10889 bp, 4 predicted proteins | sample PPLLak3March2015_2_FD_79111 | JGI IMG/M metagenome (GOLD analysis project Ga0105093, IMG submission 79111) | Freshwater sediment microbial communities from Prairie Pothole Lake near Jamestown, North Dakota, USA - PPLs Lake P8 Core (3) Depth... | ecosystem: Environmental > Aquatic > Freshwater >... | reverse complement strand
CCGAGATCTTGAGCTGACATCTGTCTCTTCTGGTCTTCAGTCTTATTATCGCGGACTACAGTAGGGTCGTCAACCGTTCCGGTTGGCTCCCTAGACATCCCATTCCCAAGTTTATCAATAATCTTGGGCATGTCAACCTCTCCAACCAACCTTTGCTGTTCAGCGGTAAGAACCTCATCGGTAAGCTTTACAAGGGCTTCCTTGTCAACTTTACCATCTTTTAGTGTCATTAAAGTACTAACGTACTCTTCTTTCACCTTCCGAGTTTCTACCTTTGATTCAGCCAGAGTATCTTGAAGAGCTTCCATATCTTGGAAGAGATGATTATATTCCTTGCGGAGTGCATCTACTTCCTCTCTCAAAGCGCCTACTTGTACCTCTGCCTTGGCAACTTCGTCAATTAGAGCTTGTTCACACTCTAATGACATAGCCAAGTTTTCTACAGAGAGAGCCTTTGTAAAATTATCCTGACCAACAAGACCTGCCATACGCTTCAGAATACTCTGGAGCTGCTTGGTCTCGTCGTCACTTAATACTGGTGTTTCCTGGTTATAGAACTTATCTTCCTCAATAGCTGCCAGGATAATACGAAGTACTCTTGCATGATTCATGCTTTCTTTCTTTACTTCTGCGGGTTGTGTAATTTCTCCTTTCTTTTCCTCAGTCTTCTGAACTTCATCCTTCTTAACTGCATCTTTCTTAGGTGTATCACAGCCAAGTGCCTTAGCCTTACGTGTTACGCAGGCTAAAATCTTAGTCTTATCACCCTCGCCCTTATAGCGATTAATGAGACGACGAGCGGCTGTTACATGTGCGCAATCTGGAACTGGGAAGGAACGACCTGGGCCACAGAAGGTAGACTTGGCTAACTTGCCACGCTTTTCGCTAGAAAGAACAGCGTCTTCTAACTTAACATCAGTTAGTTCGCCGTCTGCGATAGCTTCTTCAATCTGCTCTACCATGAGCTCATACATAGTTTCTTGATCTTCGGTAGTAAGGTCTTTAGACCCTAGAACCTTAGTCATAAACTCGTCAAACTGGTCATCCTTCATTTTCTTCTTCTTCTTTCCACCGGAAGCGTCTTCAACAGCCGGTACTACGACAGGCTCGACCTTTGCGGGTTCTTTCTTGTCCTCAATAGCAACGGGTTCCTTTGCAGGTTCCGTCACTACTGAAGTCTCAACTGGCTTAATCTCCTCAGTCTTTTTTGTTGACTCAGGAGCAGGAGCAGCTGAAGTGATATCTTTTACTTCTACTGAAGCCCCCTTAGCAGGCTCATCCTTCTTCACTGTCATTTCTGTTTCCTCCTTAGTCACAGAATCGTACTGAGGGAAGCCTAAACGGACCTCATAGATTCTGCCGTTAAAATCACTTGCAATTTCAATACTATCCTTAACGCCGTTATAGTGTAACTCTAGTACCTTAGAATGTCTATCAGCTGGTACATTCACAAAGGAATACTCGTCATATACTAGACTACCTGCAATGATAAAACATTTGGATCCATCGTATACAGATCCAGGTCTATGCTCGCACTTACCGTCATCTGTCCAATCTTGTTTACAGATAGAACAGACAGCCCTATCTGTTGTTGCGCCAACAGAACCTGTAAGGTAGCGACCATCTAAGAGTCGCTCAATAGCAGTTTTGTCGGAGATGTTAGCTACAACTTGAATATGTCCTAGTCCGTCATACTGGGTATCCTCTAATAGACTATCTCTAAGTAGAGAACAGATTATATCAACCTGCATTCCAAATGGCATCTTGCCATCAATAAAATCTTGGAGCAGAGCACTGTTAATAATACCCTTTTCCTTACCATGCCTATCTTTAACCACAAGTCCAGTCTTTAGATTAAACTGGTCTTGGACCACACCGGAGGTATCTACATACGCTGCCTCAATGATACGACCAATAGGATCAGCGTGTTCCTGATGATGCAGAAGGACGGGCTTGGGATAGTTATCTGTAAAGCTAGAAGCCCCTTTCTTCATCTTATCCGGGATATAGAAACCATTATTCCTGGTAATGATACCAGCATGGGTAGCAGCAATACGGACATTGAGACCAGTAGCAGCTGGTTGAGCCTGTTGCTGATCAGCAGTACCTGGAACGGTTCCAAGTCCACTTGGGTGTGTTTGTCCTGGTGTCTGGGGCTTAAATGCACCCTCGTAATCATCCTTTACCTTAATGAGATTCTTATCACTAAGGGAAAAGCTTACCAAGTCAAAAACCTTTAGGTAATTTTTGCCACTCATTTCTTCCCCTTTAAAGAGGCGTTACAGATTGCCCAAGCGGAAGATGCCACATCGTTCTCGCTCCAATCTGGATGCTTCTTTTTTAATTGTGCTGTTATTTGTTTTACACAGCTATCTACTTTTTCACCATCTTCTATATCTGGTTCGTCTTCATTACTAACATGATGAATACATGCTGCCTCTGCTATTTGGTTCACTTGAGCATCGGACCAATCCGGGTGTCTTTGTCTAACTTGAGCAGCGGTCTTCATCTTACATTTTTCAAAATTGGTTTCCTTTCCATCTATAGAAGTTTTATCACAATCTGGACCACCTGTCATGTCCTTAAGAAACGAGTAGTTACATGAACGACATAAATAGCTGCCATTTTGTTGGAGAAAGGCAGATACTCCACACTTGAGACAGCGCTTAACGCCTGCCGTAAAATCAAATATCAGCTGTGACTGCATTGCATCTTGTGTCTTTACTTCTGTAGCTTGAGTAAAATGACAATGGCAGTGAGCATGGAACGGAGGAATATCATCTAGGGTTAGGAGAGATAGTTGCGTACCGGTAGTGTTATGCTCTTTACACATATCACACTGACCTTCTGCGCCGGCAATAGCTATCTGATCTCCAACAACTCCTAGAGCCTTCCAGGCTTGTAGACTACCCCATTGATTAGCCTTACGTAGTTCTACATCCTCAATAAACTCAGTACGATACTTAAAGGATTCTAGGATAGCTCGAGTCTGAGCAAGGATCTCTGTCTTAGGAGCTGTAGTATCAACTTTTCTACGTAAGGAGGCTACTACGTTATTAGTCAACCGAGAGACATACTGTTCAGCCCGTTCCGTAAAGTGTCCTCTAGCTTGTCCCAAAATCTGTAGCATTGGTACGCTACCTGGATTAGCTACCTTAATGAAACCCTTACGGAACTCTAGGACTTGGTCGCCAATAAGCTTCTTAACGGTAGTCTGCATCTGAGATCTAATTAACTGACTAACCCAGTCTAGATCTAACTGTTCTACCTTATCTACGTGAATGATTACATCCTGAATCATATTGTTGTAAGTGGTCTGGAGGTAACTATTCTTTACCTTTTTCTTAGCCGCTGGCTTTGGCTTTAGCTTAGCCTTAGTCTTCTCAATATCTTTTTGTGTTTCCGCTTCTTTCTCAGCTACTTCTTCACCAGCTGCTTGAGCCTCGTCTAGATCAGGTTGAGAGATAGTGGTTGCATTAGACTTAGCTACAGCCTTAGCGGCTGGAGAATAGGGTTCATCGATTGCCTGAATAAGTAGCTTGGGTTCTTCAAACAATTTCCAGTACGTACGATGCCATGCTGGATAACGAGCAGAAAGATCTTCTCCTTGATCAAATTCTTCTGGAGAAGGCATTTCGATTGGTTCTAATTGTGGACCTAGTCGACGTGCTTCGTCAAAGGTAATCACATTCTTAGTAAATAGATCTGTGTAATGATTAGCTACTTTGATCTGAGCCTCGAGGTCAATCTCTTTGAAGCGTAAAGAAACACGGTTCTCTTCATCTAGGACATCGTCACCAAATGTACTCTCTAGTAATAATTCATTGATAATGATGTCTGTTACCAGGGCCTCCATGACCTGCTGGAGATCCTTAACTGAATCTACCATATTGCGCGACATGTTATCGGCAGTAGCTCTATTAGCTGTTTCGCCTTCACCCATATCAACAGCAGATACTCCTAAACCAGAGAATACCCTCTTCTTAAAGTGTTCTAGATATCCTTCTGCTCTCAGGGCTCTACCTTCTGCACCAATGGCAATAATTTCATGCCGTTCTGGGGTAACGATACCACCTTCAGATGGCATAAACTGAATTTCACGTTTAACTACTTCAATCTCTTTGAGACCATCTTCTGTAGTACCACATGGATGTTCTTTAGTGCCTACCTTATACTGGAACATTGGAAAGAGATGTTGATAGACAAGAAGTTCAATATTCTCTTCAATCTTACGAAGAGCTCTAATGTCGTCTATGACTGGAACTAAGGTTGGGGTACCAAAAACAAACCCTTCTTTACGATCATAGAAGATATGTACGATATTCTCTGGACTATGTTCTACGTATTGTCCATCTGGCATCTTCTGACGCCACATGACAATCTTGTTACCTTCAAACTTACACTCCATAGTCTCAGCAGGAAGAACAAAGTAACCAGCAATTGGCTGTAGTTTCTTATTATTCCCAGGAGTCTGTCTAACTTTACCACCAGAAGACTCGAGCTTTCGTACCTTTACAAGGAAAGCATTAGAACGTCTGACTAGACCAGAACCAATAGATCTCAAAAGAGAATCAGTAGAATTATTAGTCGCTCTAGCTATCTGTGCAAAACGTGCGTTGATATATTTAGTAGTCTGTAGGTTCTTGCCAACAAGATCCCAACCCTCTTTAAACATGAGGGCTGTCTTCTTATCAAATGCTTGACGTACATAAGAATCTGTATCTTCAATCCGTCCAATCTCGGTAAGATCATATTCTGATGGAATAAAAGCTCCACGACCATCGAATCGCATCTGACGATAATGAAGACTGGGATCTTTAACTGGCTTGATTAAAGTAGGCTTAATCATTTCCGGAGGTAGCGTAGCCTTGACCTCTGGAATCTCGTCCTTAAACAGATGTAACTGCTTAGGTTCCTTAGCCCTAGTGATATTTATTCCGAAGATTTTCAAGGACTATCTCCTTTACCTACTACTCAGTTCTTCAATCCACTTGTTTACTTGCTCTGCATCTGTAACAGAGGTTTGTAGTGGACACTTGAACTCTAGCTTAATAGGCTTGGTTATAGCATCTACTGCTCGAGCTATAGTAGTATCCAAAGTAGCATCACCGGTCAATTCTATCAGAGACTGAACTCTCTGCCTAGTTGCATCCAATGGACTGCTTCCATCACCAATAACTTTGGCTTTAGGAACAATAGTAGGATTAGTAACTCTTCCAGCGCCAATAGAGCCAACAACTGCCTCCATCTCGGCTGCTAATAATGCAGGATCCTCTTCAATATGAGTGACCCCGTTTTCATCTGTCCACACCTTAGAATTCTTACTTCCTAGAGGTGAACCTTGTGAGGATCCAGGATAAGCCACAACGTCATCCTTTTCTTCCTTGCAAGACTTCTTTTTCCCAATAAAATCAATGATAGCTACAATCATAGCTAATAGCTGACAGATCTGTAATTTATCGAACAGCTTCAGCATAGTATTACCACTACTACCCAAAAAGCTTTCCATGATCTTCTTAATCTCACCAAACAACATATTTACATATTCGGTAACCTTGGTCTTAGCATAAGTAACCCACTGCATAACCCAGGACAGGGCATCACGAAGATCCTTCTGTACCTTGCGTACAGCGGCAGTTGCCTGTTGGATTTCGGTTTGATCTACTTCACTTCTTTTAGCCTGCACTTCTGCACGGGCTTGATCTAACTCTTTCTGATACTCTTCTCTAGCCTTAGCATCTTGCATATCTACGTTACCACCCTTTTGGCGCATAACATCTAACCATTTTTCTGCTTCAGCAAGATCCTCTTTCTCTTGGCCAACATGTGATGCAAAGAGCTGGGCTGGATTGATATTCTGTTCAAACCCCCAACTCTGAGCTTGATCAATGACCTTTTGAGCAGTCGGATTATTGAACGTAGAAGTCTTTAGCGCTGACTGGTCCTTCTTGAGACCACGCGGCCCTAACTTGATAGTAGGAACCTGAATATTAAAAATAGCACTATAATCAAGCTTCTCCATCTGTACTACTATTGCATTGATAATACAATCAATTGGTTTAATGATCATTAACAACATCTGTTCTAGTGGAGCGATGAGAGCCATTAAGAAAGGTAGTAGCAGGGGAGCAACTAGCATTAGGATGATGTCAAAAAGACCATTAATCTCTATGGCCATGAGAACTATTACAGCCATTAATAAAGAGATAATACGTCTGAAGTCTGGAATACAAACGAACTCAGAAAAGAACTTCCATAGATTACATAAGTTGATATTGTACTTATCTGTATCCCAAAACTTGAGTAGGTCTAATAGCTGCTGCAATATAGACTTGAAATACTCTAAATAGTAGAGACCCTGCTGTTTGATATCTTCCCACATCTTCTTAAAGAGATCTCCAGCTACCTCAATACGAAACTCACAAGGAATACAGTCATTGAGTAGCTTTTGTGCAGCACTTGGTTTCTTTCGAGCAGCAGTCCCCTGTACTGAAGTATCTGTTTCTCCTAAGGTTTCTATGGCATGAGAAGACAAAGGAGCCGGTTTGTCCATAGTCTTATCTGAGTCAATTACTAAGATATCGTCATCTGGAATAATGGCTTCTGACGCACCAGCTAGCTTAATGAACGCCTTAGCCTGTGCTCGCATCCCTGTAAGCATTGGAGTCATCATTGCAAAGACAGACTCTTCTGTGGCAGAGAAGTTTGCTCCACGCTCGAAGGCTTTGGTAATGATATTACAATCTGCAACAGCTAGTGGTGGAAACATCTATTAATCCTTATTTTTCAATAATGGCAGATGCGTCAACTTCGGGAGGCTTCTGTTTCTTGGGTTTCTTCTCACCCAATATAGGTGCCCCAGCCTCTAGTAGTTCCTTGACCTTGAAACCCTTAGGACACTTAGTGAGCTTCTTCGGTAAGGCAAACCCAGAGAATGGAATCATAGCATTGAGTACGATAAAGAGAATGGGTCTAATGAACTTTTTCCAAATATAGTTGGTGAGTATCTTAATCATACACTTCTGAAACTCATCCATATCAATTGGTTCAATGATCATATTATTCTCATCTAGCTCTGGACGGAGACCACCACGCTTAGCTTTCTTACTACCATAAAGAGCGGTCTTTTTAGCTGCTTCGTAATCATCTGTTACCGGAGCCTTTCTAGCTTCTGCGATGACATCTGGATTAGAGTTTACTAATGCTTGATCGGCAACCTGTACACCACGTTCTAAGAGCTTATTCTTACAAGCAATGTATTGTTCATATGTAATCACTGTACTATCCGCGTCTGGGTAGGCTCTCGCCATAGCCCCTATAACTGGTGCGTCAATCTTAGGGTCTAGGTCAATCTCCATGTCTTTAGCCTTGAGATTGACTCGAGCTTGAATGAGACCAGCTAATACATCAACTGCATTAGCTAGTGCTTTAGTCTGTGCCAGTTCGTTCTTAACTGCTTCTACTGGTGGTAACTCTGCGGGAATAGGACGTGGCGGAACAGGAAGCACTCTGGGTTCTACAAAGGCAATGTTTGGCCTTTGCTCAAGAATTCCCCTATCGTCTGCCGGTAGATCCCGTGGCATTCATTTCTCCTAAGGAGCTGCAGATTCGGTAGCGTGAATACGAAGAGAAATCTTCTGAGAAGACATAACTGGTGCACCAGCTGGAATCTCGACTCTTACCCAGAAAGGTAAATAGGTTGTAGTATCAGAGATGTCGTCTAGATCAATAGATTCGCCAGCAGTGATTAGTTCCCACTGTTCGTTCAAAGGTCTTTGATCCCCAGCGGATAACTTCCAGCTATAACCACCAGATCCATCTACTTGGATGATAGTATCACCATCATTAAATGGTTCAATAGAGATATCGGTAAATACTAATAATGCATCATTGTTACGTAGATAGAGTCGTTTCTCAATCACCCCACCATTAACACCATCGAATGTTAAAGTAAGAGGATTGGTAAAGGCACTTTCTACACTTAGTGCAGCATCTGGATCAGCAGATAGATAAATTTGTAAAGCCATTTCTTACCTCGATTATATGTTCTTACGGCGTGGTCTACTAGTAAAACGTGGTGTCATTATTCCTGTACGTCGTCTAGCATCTGCTTCAGCCTCTGACAAACTTCTAACCCTTGGCCTAGGACTATCAGTTTCAAATCCTGGAAAGGCCCATAACTGCAATTGCCTTGGTGCCCCAAGATGTGCTGCTGGCATCTCTCTAGCAGTACCAAGTAGACTAGTAGGCTGTAGAGCTTCTGCCCGATTCATTTCAGGCCGTAAGCGTTTCCTTTCTTCTCCCTCTTTCTTAGGGATATTGATTACAGTATCACCCTGATAGATATCTGGCATGATACGCTCACCGAAGTAACCTGTAAAGGCTATTCCTGTTTGAAATCGAGGCTTACCCAATGGAGTCGCCTCTAGAACAAAAGCTACCACAGAAAGAAGTAGGGCGTCTAGAGTATGATCTCCAGTATTTTCATCACTAGCCTTATACACGGGAGTTCCAGTAGGTGTAACGTGGTCAATGACATATCCAAGAAGTTGCTTCTCGAGGATAGTATCATGCTTGGAGAATTTAATATCTGAACTTTCAAAACGCCTAACAGTAGATTCCACTAGAAATGGTTTAGCTGGTTTATCTACTGGTTGATGTGTCCATAGATCATGTACTTCTATCTTACTACCAAAATCATATTTCTTAACAATATCTTTGAGTTTGGAATCTGCATGTCCAGGACCTTTAGTAGGATCTTTAGAAGAGTCAAATCCGTATTTCCGTAGAACTTCAAATTGAGTACCACCAAAGCCAGCATCTAGATAGATAACCATAGGTTTCCAGAGTCTATTGAGTTCTGCAATCTTTTGACAGGCTGCCAATTGATTCCAACCGTCTCTCGACACTATATGTCGATCTACGATCATAAAGATATTTCTAGATGGGTCAAATCCTAAAACTACAATAGTCGTACCTATTTTTGTATCATTCCAGTCTACACCCATGGTGTATACCCAGTTATTGTTGAATGGGACATCACCATATTTATAGTCCATCTTAGCTGCTTGGACATATACGTTTTGGAAGACACCTTCTTCCTGTTCACCGAATTCAGCAAGTACTTCATGTTTGTAGGCAATCTGACTCATCTGTTCTCTAAACATAGCATCTAGAGAATCGTTAAACATTGGGTTTACTTTTGAATTAAAGTAGAATTCTCTCCATCCCTTAGAGTGACAAGTCTCATAGAACTTCTCTCTCTTACCAGACGGAGTAGAACTCATCCATACAGAGGCAGCGGGATAGTTAATGATAATAGATAAAGCAGACTCCATATCCTTAGGAGCCAGATAATCCGCTTCATCAAACACTAACATATGAGCATGTTGACCACGAATGGCATCAGCATTCCCACCACTCTTAGTACCAGCGGTAAAGCCCTTAACTACTGATGCGTTACCTAGTTCAATAGTATAGATAGGAGCTTTTACGTGACGTACAATAGAGTTGTTGGTCATAATAGAGGACCGTAGTAACTCCATCATTCGCTTAAAGATTAGATCGATTTGTGCTTGATAGGGGGTAAGTACTACAATCTGATATCCCTCTTCAGGAGGTAGTCCTGGTTTAGTAAAGAGGTGATATAACATTGACACAACAATTGCTTCTGTTTTTCCAGCCTGTCTTCCAATTCTAAATACCTTTCTCCTAGCACTACAATTGTGGACGACTAATCCATTGGCAATAAAATTATGTCGCATATCAACTTCAATGTCATAAACTTCTTCCTTGCCTATAAACTCAATATCAACAATGGAAGTTCTAGATAAAGTAGAAAGATGACCTTTGCGATTCCATAGATTACGGGCCTGTATAGATATAATGGCTCTATCTGATTGTACTTCTTTGCCATAAATACGACCGCATGCCTGGAAGAAAGTTGCAATATCTTCTATACGGCGGATATCTAGACTTATACCATTGCCAGTCTTCTGGTCTTTATAGATATGAGATGCATAAATACCTATTTTCTTTAACAGAAGACGATATAATTCAAGAAAAGATCTATTTCCACTAGCTAATCGTAAAGATGTAATTTCCCCATAGTTATATATACTTCCGTCTCCAGACCAACATCTATTGATAAAGGCCACTAATGCTGTTCTAGAAAAGTTAAATGCGTATTTTAACAGACTGAGTTCTCTATTAGATTTGTTGGTACAACCTATAGAAGCCAAAAACTGTATTAGAGTATTTCCTTTACCAGAGATAGTTATACCCCAATGAACTTTATGATGAACGTTGTTTTTATCTATTCTAACAGGATATTCTTTGATCTCGGCCTTAATTTGAAAAACATCCATAAGGAGCTGTTGAAATTCTTCTACATATTCTTTGCGAATATTTCTAAACTCCACGACATGTTTCCTAGAACTATTAATCACATAAGCATCTGTAACAATATAACCTAGTAGTTTAGCTAAATCACTACGGTCATCTATACCAAAAATATCGAATCTATTTAAGGTATAGATTTTATCTCCAATAGAAAGACCATCTTTAATAGATCTATAATCGCGCTTAAAAGATAGACAATCGAATAATGGATTTAGTTTACCTGATTTAGCCCATGATAAGACTGGATGATTATCTGTAACTAATAAATGATCACCATTAGATAAGGTGATTTTGTATATGTCTCTTGTGCCATTTAACCATTTATTGAGAACAGTATATGAAGATTGTGTCTTTTTTCGTCCTTCGTTATAAGTAACTACCTTATCTCCAACAATAACATCTTTGATATCTTTGACCGTACCATCGCCCATGAATATCTTCGTATTACCGTGCAGACAACGTAACATGTCTGCTTGATAGGGACGATG
>Ga0105093_10000978_pt1 | contig 10900 bp, 10 predicted proteins | sample PPLLak3March2015_2_FD_79111 | JGI IMG/M metagenome (GOLD analysis project Ga0105093, IMG submission 79111) | Freshwater sediment microbial communities from Prairie Pothole Lake near Jamestown, North Dakota, USA - PPLs Lake P8 Core (3) Depth... | ecosystem: Environmental > Aquatic > Freshwater >... | reverse complement strand
GTTCACCAACACATCGAGTTTGCCAGTGAATTTGAGCGCCATCTCAACCATTCGCTCCGCGTCTTCAAGCCTGGTCACATTCCCGGCGCATGTCAACACTGCCCCATCCGGTAATGATTGGGCCAGCTCGTCGAGCTTCTCTTGGCGGCGGCCGGTTATGCATATCCTCGCTCCGTCAGTAACGAACCGCTCAGCAATTGCGGCGCCTATACCAGAACCCGCTCCGGTAATGAGGGCTACTTTTCCGTCTAGTTTCATTTCCAGCTTCCGGTCTACAACCCCAGATAGGCTTTTCTTACATGATCGCTCTGGAGCAGTTCATCACAATCACCCTGCAGACTTACGCGGCCATTCTCCAACACATAAGCCCGGTCGGCGATCTCCAGGGCGCGATGCACATTCTGCTCGATTAGCAGAATGGTTATGCCCTGCTCTCTCAAGTTTTGTATGATGCGGAACACTTCGGTAACGAATAAAGGGGCCAAACCGTAAGAAGGTTCATCAAATAAGCACAGCTTTGGCTTTGACATTAAAGCTCGCCCTATAGCTAACATTTGATGTTCGCCACCACTCAATGTCCTTGCCAGTTGGTTCTGCCTTTCTTGTAAACTGGGGAATAACTGGTAGACCTGTTCGAATGTCCCAGTCCGTTGCTTCCAGGCATGAATAGGGTACGAACCCATCTCCAAATTTTCGCGCACGTTCATATCGGGGAAAATCTTACCTCCCTGGGGCACGTGCGATATACCCAAGCCCACAATAGCATGAGATGGCAGGCCATCGATCCGTTCGCCTTGGAAGACAACACTTCCCGAGGCTGGCCGCAGCAACCCAGAGATCGTATTGACCAGTGTCGTCTTTCCGGCTCCATTCGAGCCGACCAGGGCGACAATTTCGGCCTGGTTGACCTCCAAACAGATATCCCACAAAGCTTGAACCTTCCCATAGCGGGTGTCTACATTACATACTTCAAGCATTTTCTACTCTCCTAAATACACCTTGATGACAGTCTCACTCGTGGCGATTTCCTGCGGTGTTCCCTCGGCGATCTTCTTACCGTGATGAAGCACCATGATCCGGTCGCAGACGCTCATAATTGCCTTCATAACGTGCTCGATCATGAAAATGGTAATGCCCTGAGCACGTATTTTGGAAACCAGTTCCATGGCCTGGGCTATTTCAGTGGAATTCAACCCGGCCATGATTTCATCGAGCAACAAGACTTCTGGTTTGGTGGCTAAGGCTCTGGCGACTTCAAGCAATTTCTGGTTGACCAGAGTCAGGTCCTTGGCCGGGATGGCAGCCATCGCCGATAAACCCACAAATTCCAATAACCTGGCAGCCTCCTCGACAGCCTGCGCTGACGTAACCCGCTCGGGGGTTCCGAAATGCACACCCAGGGCGACATTGCTAATCACGGGCATGTTGGGGAAGATCTTCACCGACTGGAATGTCCTTGCCAACCCCTTCCTGCAAATTTGATGGGGCTTCAAGCCAGTTATATTTTCTCCCTTGAATCTGATCAACCCGGGTTTAGGAACAAGCGCCGCGGAGATCAAACCAAACAAGGTGGTTTTACCAGCTCCATTAGGACCAATCAGGCCCACGATTTCACCCTGATCGACATGGAAGTCAACATCCGAAACTGCGACTAATCCGCCAAAATATTTCGTAACACCTTCACCCTCAAGAATTGCCATGTTCGCCTCCCGTTGCTCGCGCGCGCCACTTTTGGATCAGCCCTATCAGCCCATTGGGCAGGTACAACACCGAAACCACCATGACCATCCCGAAAAGTAGCATGTAGTAATAAGGGAATTGGGTGATTAAGATTTCTTCCAGATAGGCGAATATGATAGCGCCTAAAACGGGACCAAATAGCGGCCCGATACCGCCGAAAATGGCCATCAGAACCGGCGTAAAAGAAAAGTTCATATTGAAGGCGATATACGGGTCAACATACGTCCACCGGGTCGCCATGATAGTTCCAGCAGCTCCGATGAAAAAAGCACTGATGGCGAAGGTGAAAACCTTCACCAGGGTGACGTTGATGCCAATATGCTCAGCAGCTTCTTCTTGTTCACCAATGCTTTGCAAAGCCAATCCATATTTTGATTGGCGGATCAAATAAGCCGTCAACAGCGTCAACACCAGGATAGCCAGCATGATGAAATAGACCGTGTTATAGTCGACTACCACCACAAATCTGCCGCGGGTACCGGTAAATTTGATCTCGAACCATAAGAGCAGGTTCTTCATCAGTTCCAACAACCCAAAGGTAAAGATGGTAAAATAGATGCCTTTCAGGCGCAAGGTCAGCCCCCCCACAAACAGAGCCAGAGCCGCACTGACCAGGCCGCCTATGAGGACAACAACAAGTAGTGGCATGATAGTGCCCAGAGTGGCGGCAATATAGATACCGACCCCAAAGAACGCCGCTGTAGCCAGGGAAATTTGCGCGGTTGGCCCGGAAAACATGGCCCAACTCGATGTCAACACGATATACATGAATATCGTCGACAGGAATATAGTGGTATATATAGCAGCATAGAAGGGTAAGGTAACCAGGATGATCAATCCAACCAGCAGAATGATTCTCAGTATCAGGAAGTTTTTCGATGTCAAAGTTAGCTTGTTCATAGGTCTACTTCCCCATCAGGCCAGTCGGCTTCAACAAAAGCAAAATGGTGAAAATAATATAATAAGCAACCAGCGCCAGCCCTGGCTCGAAATAGGTTACGATGCTGCCAATCAAGCCCAGGATGAACCCACCTATGAAGCTGCCGGGGATGCTACCCAGGCCACCCAACACAACCACGATGATGGCTATAACGGTATATTCCATGCCCATGACAGTGTTTACGGGATAACTCATGCTGATCAGCATACCGGCGCAGGCAGCCATGGCAGCGCCAAGGCCAAAACATAAAGCCAATACTAGATTGATATTTACACCCAGCAGGCCAGCGGTAGAGGGGTCTTGAGCCGCTGCACGGATAGCTTTTCCCAGACGGGTCTGGGTCAGGAAGATGTAAAAAGCAACCCCAATCAGCACAGCAAACCCGAGGGTGACAAGGCGGTTGGCGCCAAACAACGCTCCCCCCAGATCAACCGGGACAGCTAAATAAGAGTAACCTTTGATTTTAGACCCCCAGGCTATCAGTGCCAGATTCTGAATGATGAATAGCAGACCAAAAGAAGCCAGCATTGAATTGCCCTCGAAGATACCTGGCGTAGCTGAAATCACCGACAGGCGCTTGTATATGGTTCTGTGAAGAATAAACCCCAAGATAAAGGCTAGCGGGCCACAAACAACGAGGCACAATAACGGGTTAATGCCAAAGGCGGTGTATAACATCCAGGTGGTTAAAGCCCCGAGCATGATAAACTCGCCATGCGAGATATTCAGCACCCGGGCAACGCCGTATTGCAAGCTGAGACCCATAGCAATCAATGCGTAAAGCCCACCCAGCAGCAAGCCGGCGATCACGACGTCGAGAATGGTTACAATCATTGATGATTTCCTGGTTCTAGCAACCGTTGGTGCTGGCTGTCTAAAGGTGTAAATTTTTACCCCTTAGACAGCCAGTCTGACGGCATGCTATTTATGCTTATCGATATTGATACTTTCCTTATCCGGTTGGCCACTCGGGCTTGGGATATAGAAACTCTGCGGTAGCATGCTCTTTAGGCCCGACGACTTCATACACTCCGTTCTGCCATTGACCAACCTCTCCGATATGGCAGTCCTTTGACAGCAGCCCGTTCTCATACCAGGTCTCCCCCAGGACCGTATTGAACTTCTCGGTAGCAAGAATATCCCTGATCTTTGTCTGATCTAGCGTACCAGCTTTCTCGACCGCCTGCTTCCAGGTTTCCAGGCTAGCCCAATAGAGCGGGTGCCCCCAGGGATCCTGGACGTCTTCCGGCTTCCCGGCCCAGAGCTTGTCAGCCAGTTCCTTTGCCGCCGCAGATTGCTTGGGGCTGAAGGAAGTCCAACCCGTAACGCCCTCTACCATGGGGCCAAATGCAGTATGGAAGAAACCAAAATTTACACCGGGCCCGCCAATCCAACACTTGGGGTTATAGCCAAGCTCCATGGAGGTGCCGATGGCCGGCATGATTTGATCAGGGTAGGCAAAGCAGCAGAAGACATCCGCCTCGGTAGCCTTGGCTTCTTTGATTACCGGTGACAGGTCCTTAATATCGGGTGGGAGGCTTTTGGAACCAAGGATATCGATACCTTTCTTTGCAAACTCGATACCAGCCACTCCCGAGTACTCGATGCCGTGCAGGTCCGCAATGTAGGTAACGTAGGCTGTCTTCGCTCCCTTCTCTGTCAGCAGGTCTGCAAAGACCGGTACTTGATACCAGTCAGAGAAGCTCAGGGACACGAATATGTAGGGCATGCTGGGCAGCATGTCCTTGAGACTGGTGGCGCCGCCCTCGGCAGTAATCAGCACATAGTTATATTTACTGGCAATTGGGGCCTGGGCAAAGAGGAAAGCTGTACCGGAGGCAGGCCACAGGAAGTCAACCTTGTCTTCCACGATCAACTTCTCCGTTAACCTGGTCATTGTACCCACATCACTCTTATCATCGTAGATGAGTAATTCAATGGGCAGTTTCTTGCCATATTCCTCTACGTAAACGCCCCCATCGGCATTGACCTCTGCAACAAAGGTCTCGTAGACCGGGCGGAAGGCGGAATCGCCGATGACGGCATTCCAGCCGGAGAGAGGTCTTGACATGCCAACCACGATCTTGTCCTTGCTTTTAGCCGGTGCCACCCCACTACACGCCGACATAATCCCGGCGGATCCAACTGCCGCGACTTTGAGAAAATCGCGACGGGTCAAATATTTTTTATTATCCATTGCTCCTCCTTATTTTTTGAAACTATGGATCTGTTTTTATATTTTGCCACTAGATAACAGTTAGCTTTTATACATACTTTCTCTTCTCCTTTCTACAATTTGACACCACACTCTCAGGTAGATAGTTTTTCTCTCAATAACGTAAGATAATAGGGTCTATATACAACTCGTTCTGCGAAGGACTCTCAGGAAATAGAATTATCAGCCGCCTTGCATACTCTGAAAAACATCTACAGATACTCCATCCTGCATTTTGTCGTCCGCTTTTAGCACCCGGCCATTTGCAATGACCGCGGCCCCACGTGTTTCTAAGATCTCCAGATAGGCGAGCAGGTCTTTGACTGTCGCGCCATCTGGAATCTCCACCTCCATCCCCTGTGAAGGTTTATAGCCGGGGACCTGTAAGCTCAACGTCCCGTATAACTTAACCTTCACTTTCATCCTGCACCTCGCTAGAAATCCAAGACGCCGTCCAACTCCTGATCGCTGATCACAAACACCTTGTTGTGCGGAGGCAGGGGTTCTTCGTAGAAGAAGCGGGGCAGGCGATCGTCTTGCTTCGTTAACCCTGCTTTTCTATTGAATTCCTTTTCGGCCTTCAATATTCGGGTGCCCATTCCGAATGGGAAGTATCCATCTTCGAATTTTGCGCCTGTTTTTGCCTCGATCAGTTTTTGGAATGCGCCGAATCCATCAGGATGGAGCAAGGCTACACTCGCCATGAAACATTGTCCCATGCAGTCGAAAGCAGCCATGGCGATCTGTAAAAACCTGGAGGTCTCAGCCTGTCCTTCCGGGTTGAGGGGATCGAGCTTCTTTTCCAGGTACGCCCCAACCACGTTGCCTGCCGTATGATCGGCGCCCATTGGGGAGGTGGCATATGTAACGCCGTTGCCTAACATACCGCGCGGGTCGTAGGCTGCGATGCTTTGCCGTTTGACCACTGGAACCCGGGGGTGGTTGAAGTGCTCACCCACCGCAGCCGGACCATTGCCCAGAATACGGCCGAACTCCGTGCCCCTACCGATTTCTTCTACCATCTCGATAGCTGCTTCGGCATCCCCAAACTTCTTATAGCCGGCATCCATGGCGACAGCCACAGCAACCCCCGTGTTCATGGTATCGAGCCCAATATCGTCACACAGGTTATCGAGGCGGGCGATCACGTCCAGATCGGTAATACCGGTCATGCCGCCCATGGACCAGATGGTCTCGTATTCCAGTGAACTGGTGATGAACTTACCGTCTTTGTCCACATACTCATTGGAACAATGGATCATGCACTGATCGCAACCCCGGTGGGTGGTATTACCACCGCGTTCTTTGATAATCTCCGCCATCGCCTCGCCACTGATCTTCTCCCAACCATCCAATTGGCCTTTGGTAGCGTTGTAGCTCGGGAAGGCACCCATTGCATTGACTGGAGCCACCAGGGCGGCCGTGCCGAGGGCGGGCATCACTTCCGCGCTCATGTGATCAGCCTTAACTGCTTCGACGACGGCCTTGGCCGCTTCCTTGAAGGCTTGTGGATCGGTTATGACATCGGGGTTCTTTCCGCGTTGGTCGACAACCAGCGCTTTGAGCCCTTTGGCACCCATCACCGCCCCCATGCCACCGCGGCCGGCTGCGCGGCAAGGACGCCCATCGACATCCGTTGACTGGATCGATGCCGAGGCCAACCGGTACTCACCCGCCGGCCCGATACACATTACCGAACTCTTCTCGCCGTAGGCAGCCAACAGCTTTTCAACTAACGCGTAGGTGCGCATTCCCTGGTATTCCTGAGCCGGCACCAGGCTTGCTTCACCCCGCTCATCGATGTGGAGCAGGCTGAGGTCCCCGTCCGGTGCCTGTCCCTCAACAATGATTGCCGTAATGCCCAGATGGCCTAATGAAGCACCTATAGACCCACCTGCATTGCTTTCCTTGATACCTCTTGTCAGTGGGCTTTTGGCACCAACTGAAATGCGGCTGGTATTTACCAACGAAGTACCGGTCAGGAATCCTGGGGCAAAGATGAGCTTGTTCTCTGGTCCCAGGGGATCACATTCCGGCGGAACTTCATTGTTGATCATGATTGAAGTCAGGCCCCTGCCCCCCAGCCCGGCATATTCCGGCGACACATCTTCAATTTTGATGGTCTTATCCGTCATGTTTACTCTGACAAACTTCATGCTTGCCTCCGTTATCGATTAATGCTGGTCGCTACATGCGCAAAACCGGTTTGACCACGCGACCTTCTTCCATATCCTTTACAGCCTGGTTAATGTCTTTGAAGGCATAGTACGTGATCATCTTGTCGTATGGGAACCGTCCTTGGTGATATAGCTCGACCAGTTTGGGGATAAACAGGTCTGCGATTGCATCGCCTCCAAGTATTCCCCTAACCGATCGGCCATTCATGATCAGATCCATATCCAGGCTGACTTCCGTGCCAGGAGGCACAACGCCTGTAAGACCACAGACCCCAAGGCGGGGAAGCACATCCACAGCCTGTCGCAATACCTTAGGATTGCCGACGCATTCGAGACTGAATTCCGGACCTCCATTGGTGATATCGAGAATGGCCTTAACCGGGTCAACCTCATTGGCATTGATGGTATGGGTTGCGCCCAGCTCTTCGGCTGCTTTAAGTCGCTCTGGCTTGATATCAACAGCGATGATAGTTGTACAACCACACACCCCAGCAGCGAGGATCGCGCTCATCCCCACCGGGCCAACGCCAAATACGGCAATGGATGACCCTGGTTTGGCTTGAAGTGAATTCATTACTGCACCGGCGCCTGTCATTACCCCACATCCCATGGGACCAAGGATTTCGAGGGGAATATCCTCCCGTACTTTGACAACATTGCGCTCGTTGGCCAAGGCGTAATCGGCAAAGGATGACTGGCAGAAGAATGAACCATGGATTTCCTGATCACCTTTTCGCAAGGTTGTAGTTCCATCCGGGCGGGCGCCGTGAAAATTATGCAGGAAGAAATTCAGACAATAGAGTTCCTTGCCTTGCTTACATGATGAACATGCTCCGCAGTAATCCCAGGCAAGAATAACATGATCACCCGGTTTCACTTTGGTCACACGCGCCCCCACTTTTTCCACAACACCAGCTCCTTCGTGTCCGAAAACACTCGGTGGAGCCGGGATCGGCAAATGCCCAGCCCGCGCCGCCAGGTCAGTGTGACAGATACCGGTAGCGACTACTCGAACCACTACCTCATCATCCCTTGGTTCGCTGAGTTCCAGGTTTTCAATTTTGAATTCTCCCGCCCGCTCGAAAACAACCGCCGCTTTTACTTCCATTTTTTCCTCCCGAAAACAAACATTGACATTAATCCCCCGGCTTGATAGGCTTGGTTTCAATAGCGGTGCTTTGCAAAGCCTATCAGGCCGGTTCCCCTGAAAAACATATTATTTGTATGCGCCGTACTCCTTGGTAGCATCAACTATCGCCTTGACATTTTCCGGCTTGGCTTCGTCAAAGAAAGCCCCATTGCAGATAATGAGGCCACCATCTTTGCCGGCAGTGTCGATGAGATTCTTGACATAGGTTTTCACATCCTGGGGGGTACCCAAATTCAACATGGAGGAGGGCACGTTGCCAAGCAGGCAGGCATTCTTCCCCAAGGTTTTCTTGACCTCAACCATATCTGATTGGTCGACCATCCATACGGTCTTGCCTTTGGGGATGTCTTGAATAACTTCCAGCCGTGTATTCCAGTATCCCTCGAGCGCAGGAAGTGGTACAATCCCTTCTTCTATCAAGCCCAACATGACTTCTCTTAGAGTCGGCCAGAAAAATTTCTTGAACTGCTCATCGGATATGAAGCTATCTGCGCCTTTATGTAGAGGGATGAATATTAAGGGATTGCCGGTTTGTTGTGCACTGGCAACACCCATACCGATCATGAGCGGCACCAGAGCTTCCATGGCCTCGAGGAGCTTATCGGGTCGCCGGTGGATATCCAGCATGATCCCCTTGGTACCACGCAATGTATCGCCGATGACGTCGAACGGCGCCTTGGTGAATCCACCCAATATGTTCGGGAACCCGAACGTGGCTAATGCACCGTCAGCACCACCTATGGCTCCTATCCATTGCAGCGCCTCAGCACCGGCCTCAAAAAGGGCCTTATAGGTTGCCTGTACTGGGGGCAACCCAAAGGGGATGAAGGAGAGGGGAAGTCCGTAAATTTCGAGGATGCCGGGGAGAAACGGCAGCATCGGAAATCCACCTAATGCTCCGAACACGCGTGGCAGGTATACATGGGTGAAGTAACCCGATGGGTCCTGAATCAAGGCGTCATATTCATTCGCCAGCATGTATTCGCCTTCGTTGGCTTGATAGGAGTGTTCCGGCGCAACCCCATGGCCTGGCCAGGCATAGAGCTTATAGTCCAGGATTTCATACATCTTCCCTGAACCGGGTGCGTATGCACCCCAATGCACATCCGGTTCCAACTCGAGCACGAAATTCTGAAAGGCTTCGGCACATTTGCCATAATCGTACATGGCCTCTTCAACGGTCATCCCGGCGTTTTTCCAGGGGAACATGCTGGGAAAGACCGTAACCGGAACTCTGTCCGGCAGCTTTTTCATTTCGATTGCATCTTTGAACCTGAGTATTCGGTCCTTGTATGCTTTTTCCGCTTCAGGGGACTGGAACGGAAGAGGGTTCCCATCAGGACCCTTTGGCGAGAGCTTCCCTTGCCATATCGCCTCAAACTTTTCTTCTTTTGTCAATTGTGCTGTCATTTTTCACCTCCGATTTCTCTGCTGAGGGTTATCACTTGACGCCAACCCATTTTTTGGCGAAGGATATTCCGGCCATGGCGTCTCTACCATAGCCATCAGCATCAGCATATTCTTTGACCTCCTCGTTGATCTGACCACCACCGATCATGATCTTGACCTTTTCCCGCAGGCCGGCGGATTCGATGGCCGCCACTGTGTTTTTCATAGCATCGAAGGACAGGGTAAGGAATCCGCTGAGGGCGACAACTTGCGGTTGGAAATCTTGAATAGCGTCCACAAACTTTTTCGGGGGAACATCCACGCCCAGGTCGAGGACTTCAAAGCCGTTGACATCCAGCATGAAGCTCACGATATTCTTGCCGATATCGTGGATGTCTCCCTCGACAGTACCGATGAGCACTTTGCCGTGACGCTCTCTATCCGGCATATCGGCCAGCTTGGGCTTGATGATCTCCGTAATCTGGTTCATCATCTCGCCAGCCAGCATCAGTTCAGGCAAAAAGTAATCGCCCTCCTCAAAGCATTTCCCTACCGCATCCAGGCCCTTACGGCAGGCATCGAGGACGTCGAGCGGTGAAGTTCCCGCATCAAGCATTTCCTGAGTGATTTTCAGAGCATCTTCTTCGCGCATCTCAGTGATGGCTTTTATCAGTTCTTCAGACATGTTCCACTTCTCCTTTCTTGAAAATTATTTTTGTTCCGTCAGATTATGACCGAAACATTTACCTTTACTTGGGACATTAATATTCTACATTAAGATTAAGAACTCCTACGATCAATCCTCCAGCGTCTCGAAGTACGCATCTCCCAAATTGTTTGGATTCAAAGCCTCTCTGATCCTATGCTGGTAACGGAAAACGTTGGGCTGCGGGGCAGCCAGGTGCATCTTATCTCGCTCCTCTTTGGGGGTTGTCTTGCCATCAGGACCGCGGGCAACGGAGTTCCATTTCTCCATACCGACACCCCAGCCTCGTTTAATACCATACTCGGTTGCTGCATCGAAAAATTCCAGGGTTCCCTCGGTCGAGAACCTGTCATGGGGATCAAAACAAGTGAAGTTTTCCCATAAACCGGTGCCGCCTCCTCCCTGGCCTCCGATTGGTCCCATCATACAGTCACCACCGGCATCCACAATAGCCCCGCGTTGTTCCCATTCCTTTTTGAACTGGCCCGCTTCTTCGGCGTGGGATGCCCCAAAATCCGCCGCGCCGACCAGGCCGAAGCAACCGTCATAGGAACCGCCAAAAACCAGGTTGAGGTTTTTGTGC
>Ga0105093_10000977_pt1 | contig 10901 bp, 15 predicted proteins | sample PPLLak3March2015_2_FD_79111 | JGI IMG/M metagenome (GOLD analysis project Ga0105093, IMG submission 79111) | Freshwater sediment microbial communities from Prairie Pothole Lake near Jamestown, North Dakota, USA - PPLs Lake P8 Core (3) Depth... | ecosystem: Environmental > Aquatic > Freshwater >... | reverse complement strand
GCCTGCTATGACGCGTTGTATTCAGAATGCTGGCAGGTGTATTCGTTCTGAGAAGGACAGGGGTGCTTTGATTTTTGTTGATGAGCGTTATGCCTGGCCACGTTACAAGTCCTGTTTCCCTCCTGAATGGAAGATGAAGATTACAAAGGATTACGATGCAGAATTGGCGATGTTTTTTGGTAAATTAGGTTAATATTGTGATTATCGCGCCTGATATTAGGGGTATTAGCAGGTTGTCGTCTATTTTCCACCCGAAGATTTTTAGGTCCAAGCCTTCTATCAGCATTGCTGTTGTTGCGCCTGCTAGTGAAATCCACCATTTGGCAAAGAATTGTGCTGCTATTGTGCCTGTTATTATTCCTGCTATGACTCCTTCCCATGTTTTTTTGGGGTTTAGGTATGGTAGTTTTCCGTGTATTCCTATTAGGTAGCTTATGCTGTCTCCCCAGGCTAATATTAGTATGGCTGCAGTGGCTGTTTCTTTGCTGTACAGGAGTGTGGTGATTGTGCATCCGAGCAGGAACAGTACTGATGTTAGTCCTGCTTGTTTGAGGTTTTCTTTTCTTTCCAGTGCCATTACAAACTGGTGCATTATTGGTATTTGGTATTGTTTGTATGCAAAATACAGGATGATGGCTATTGCTGAGAGTATTATCAGGTGTGTTTTGTTTATAATGCTGTAATAATACAATAATGAAACTGCGGTTCCTGATGCGATGTGGAAGATTTTTCTTTGATATTCCATTTTGTTGTTTGCGTACAATAAAATTTATATACCTTTCTTTATGTTGGGCTGTTATGCCAAAAAAGAAGGGTAATATTTTCGAGAAGGATAAGAAGTCTGAGTTTGAAGATGAGCCTGAGGAGTTCTTGGAGCCTGACGAGCAGGGTTCTCATGAGGATGCTGAGTTTAAGATTCATGTTGGAAATAAGGAAGCTGATGTTTATACTGAGGAGGGCCAGGATGAGTTGAGTGAGGATGCTGAGATTGCTCCTTGGGAGGAGGGCTTTTCAAGGGGTGCTGAGCTTATTGAAGGTGGTCACTGTGCTCATTGCCATAAGCCTTTGGGTGACCGTGAAGAGGATGTTTATGAAAAAGAGTACAAGGGTGAGACCTTGTTGTTTTGCAGCGAGAAATGCGCGAGTGCTGGCGCGGTAAAGAAGAAAAAGGATTAGTTCTAGCCAGTTTTTGCGACATTGTAAGGATGAGAGAAGAGTCTTAAACATGCGAACAAGTGAGCATTTATTGAATTGCTTCTCGAATCCGAACAAGGAGCAATTTTGATCAAACTTTTTTGAAAAGTTTGAGGGTGAGACCTTGTTGTTTTGCAGCGAGAAATGCGCGAGTGCTGGCGCGGTAAAGAAGAAAAAGGATTAGTTCTCAGAGTCTTTTCCGCTTACTTCAGTTATTTTTGGTTTTGCTTTGACTTCTTTTACGTCTGCTGTGATGTTTATCATGTCTATGCTGATTGTTAGTCTTTTTTCTGCAAGGACTCCGTATCTTTTTATGACAAAGTAGTCTTCGTGGACTTCTGCTATTTGGAATTGTTGTGGTATTATGAATCCTCCTCCTACGGGGAGGCTTCTGTTGAATATTTTGCCTTGTTCTGGCTGGTAGTTTATGTATATTCTTCCGGTTGTGAAATTGATTATTGCTGGTCCGAATTCCGTGTCAAGTGTTTGGTTTTCTTTCGGGTTTTGCTGGAATAGTATTGTGCCGTCTGATACTTTTGCCACTTTGCTTTTCCATTCTGTGTTTGGCAGGGTGTATTCTTCTTTTTCTTTTACGTATATGTCTGTTGTTATTGTGTCGTTTGTTATGTTGGTTATTTTGTATTTGTATGCGAATTTGGTGCTGTATACTATATCGTTGAGTTTTGGTGGTTTTCCGAAGAGTGATTCAAATTTTTCTGCAGGGAAGTCCTGTCTGCTGTTTATCGTGATTAATCTGGGGTTTACTTTTGTCTTGTTCACTCCTAATACTATTTCTTTTTCGCTGGGTTCTATTGTTGTTTCTCTGTGGTCTCCTATGCTCATTCCCATTAGTGCTTCATCAAATCCTGGTATTTTTCCGCTTTGTCCAAGTATGAATGTGTATGGTCCTTTTACGTAATTTTGAAGGTTGTTTTCTTTTGCGAGTTGTTCATTGTTGGTGTCTGCTATTGTTCCGTTTTCCAGTTTGAGTATGTAGTTTATTGTTACTAGGTCTCCGAATTCTGCTCCGGTTTTTGCAGGTATTGTGGTGTTTGTTATGTTTGTTTCAGGATTCTCAGGTTCTGGTGCCGGCGTTTTTAAGAATAAGATTAGCAGGGCTCCTATTGCTATTATGCCAATTATTATGATAATCGTTGTTGTTATTCCTCCGTTTTTTCCTTGCATTTTTATCCTATCGCTCTTCTTACGTCTGTTGTTTCAACAGATTCAACTCCTTCTGAATTTCTTATGTTTTCTTCCAGTTTGTCTGTTGTGCCTATGTTTTCGTTCATTACAAATAGTAGTTTGAGTGCTTGTAGGCCGAAGCCTATTGGTTCTATTTCTTTTCTGATTTCTCCATCTTTGTGTTTGTCGTCCACGAATTCTCGTACGTGCTTGCATGCCTGTTCGTATACTTTGTCAAGGTTCACTTCAGGGCTTTTTGGCATTATTTTGAGTGTCACTATTACGCTTGCCATCTTAATTTGGTCCTGTGAATCCGCACATCGGGCAGACGTATCTTGCTGCCAGTTTTCTCTGGTGCGCTGTTCTTTTTATATCATATTTTAGGCAGTTTGGGCATTTGAAGCCGACTGTTGCTTTTTCGACGGGTTGTTCTTGTGTCATACATCCTGCCAGAAGGTCAGGGGTTTAAAAAGTTTATGATTGCCGGATAGGGATTTTCATGTTTAAACCACTATTCTATAGAGATAACAAAAGTATATAAATGCAGTTTGGGCTTTTCGTCAGGGTATGAGACGTTTTTTGTTATTTGGGAAGACTGAGCAGAAACAATCTCCTGAGCAGGACACTAGAGAAAAAGAGGTTCTTAAGTCTTTAAGGAAGGAGGTTGGAGCTCGTATTAGGCTTGCTGAGAAGAAGGAATCTCAGCTTTTAACTTTGCATAAGCGGATTGTTGAGCGCGAGACTGCTCTTCACTATGAGGAAGAACGGATTACAAAGTTGAAGAAGGATGAGGAATCTTTGCGTTCAAATATTTCGGTTTTACAGCGGGCTTATGATGAGAAGAAGTCTGCTCTTGATGAGCGCCAAAGGATTATTTTGCAGCTTACTAAGGAAATGAGTGTTTTGACTCAGAAAAAGTCAGAGATTAGGCGTGTTGAACTGCAGTTGAAACAGGATTATGATGCTGACAAGAAGCTTCGCGAGCAGGTTGATAAAATGGAGCGTCGTGTTGCAGATGGTGTTTCTATTACTGCGAAACAGCAGCAGGAAATCGAGAAATATTCTGCTCTTTTGAAGGATTTGCGTTCACAGATTAGTGAGGGTTTGCCGGTTAAAAAACAACTTGATGCCGAGCTTGAAGAGAGGCAAAAAATTGTTCTTAAGGTTAGATCTGAATTGTCTGAAATGGAAAAGGAGCTAAAGGTTCTTTTGAAGACTCGGGAGGATATCAGGAAGAGGAATGCTTTGGTTACCCAGCGCGAGAGTCAGCTTGCTGCAACAGAGGGCAAGCTTCAGGATATGAGGAAGGAGCTTGATTATTTGTATGCTGAGCTAAAGGCTGCCCGAGTTGATAAGGATAAGGTTGAGGCTGAGCTTGAGGAGAAAAAGAGGAATTTTTCACAGATTAGGAAGGATTTGCCTGAGTTGGAAAAAGAGGTTAAGGTTCTTTTGAAGACTCGGGAGGATATCAAGAAGAGGAATGCTTTGGTTACCCAGCGCGAGAGTCAGCTTGCTGCAACAGAGGGCAAGCTTCAGGATATGCGGAAAGAGATTGAATCTATGCGCTCTCAGGCAGAGTCTATTGAGAAGAACAAGCAGGAGCTTTTTGCTTTGATTGAGGAAAAAAAGCATTTGATTGAGGATATGAAGCTGTCTATTGCTGAAAGTCATGAGAAGATGTCTGAAGCTCATAAGCGCGAAACTGCTGCTCGTAAGGCAGAGCACGAGTTGCTGGCTGTTCAGCGTGATACTGATAAGAAGCTTAAGCTTATTGAAGAAAAATCTTTGGAGATGACTCGAAGGGAGGCTGCTTTCCTTGATCACGAGCGGGCTTTGAAGGATGCTGCTCGTATTCTTGCTAAGGATAAGCATGAGTTTGCTGATGAGGTTAATACTCGTAAAGCTGAATTGTTGCTTGTTCAGCAGGAGTGGGAGAAAAAGCTTGATTCTTTGAATGAACAAAAGACTGATATGAAGCGCGAGAAAGATGATGTTCGTAGGCTTGTTGAGACTGATGTTCTTGGTTTGAAAGAAAAGGAAGATGAGCTTATTGAAGCTATTGCTATGATGGAGCGGGATAAGGACCGGCTTGTCTTTGAGGAAAAATCTTTGTTAAAGAAAGTTTCAGAGCTCGAAAAGGAGAAGGCTGCTGTTGAGAAGGTTGTGAAGGAGTTGTCTGCTAAGGAGAAGCAGGTTGTTGATGGAGAGCGTATTGTTCAGAAGGGTATGAAGTTCATTGAGGATGAGAAAAAGGTTATTGACAAGGCTAAGGACGAGTTATATCGTGCTCGTGAGCTTAAGAGGCTTCTTCCTCAGATGGAGCACAGGTATACTGAACTTAGAAAGAATATTGCAAAGACTGAAGCTCGTCTTATTGGTGAAAAGGTTGAGCCTTCTGCTTCCAGAATTTTCAAAGAGCGTGTGAAAGATCTTTCTGTGCGGGAAAAAGGGGTTGAATTGGAAGTTAGGAGATTGATTGAAAACGAAAGAGAGGTTGAACAGCTCGAGCAGAGGAAGGAGAAGGCTTTTTCTGAGTATTTGCGCGAGGAGGTCGAGCGTGTTGAGCATGGCAAGCCTGGAAGGGAAATTATGAATCCTCAGATTCATGGTATGATTGATGATGCGCGTGAGAAGGTTATGAAGGGCGATCTTGATGAGGCTGTGCGTTTGGTTGCAGAAGCAGAGTACTTGGTTGACAAATTGCAGGATGCTTCCCAGAAGCGCTTGTTCTATTATGACATCCGTGACTTGAAGACAAGCATTAAGTTGGCTAGTTTGACGTAATCGTCTTATCTTTTATCTCAAACATCTTCCCTAGAAACTGTTCCACTACCCAGATGTTTGTTTCTGTATGTTTTGTTGTTTGTGATGTTGTTATCTTGCTTGGCTTGCATAGTGCCATTAATGGTATGAGATTGTCTGCCAGATGACTATCAACTGGCGCGTTTAATTCCTTCAGCAGTTTCTCTGCTGCTTCTGTTCCTACTTTTTCTGCTGGCTTGCCCAATTCTCCGAGCGCGTCTGCTCCTGTTCTTATCGGGTTTTCATTGTCTATGTCATCATTTCTGGCGAATATTGCCCATAATGTAATGCCAGAGCCTGTTGACAAAGTGTCTGAGTATTCTGTTGTTATCTCGATTGGAACATTAAGGTTGGTGAGTGCTTGTTTTGCTGCGCTGGCTTGTCTGTCTGCTACTTTTGCGTTTTCTAGTGTTTTGCTTGCGTGCGAGGTTCCTTTTACGCAATTTAGTTTTCCTGGTTCTATTATGAATGCTTTGTGTTTTAGTGCTGCTGTAAAGTCTTCGAATGTTTCAAATTCGTTTCTCTTAACAATTGGCTTTATTGTGAGTTCTATTTGTCCTCCTCCTTTTGGGTAGTATCCTCTTTTTAGGACTTTGACGTCAAGCCCGCAGACTCTTCTGTATTGTGGAACTAACACGTTGGCAAAGTAGTCTATTGGCATGCTCCATTGTGTGTCAGTTCCTCCTATTAGCACAAGTTTGTGTGTTTTATTTGCGAACATGCAGGGCAATAATACTGCCTGTAAGAGTAATGTTATGCTTCCTGCTGTGCCGATGTCAATAGTCAGGTTTTTGGCGTTTATTTTGCCTGGTACGAACAATAATTCTTTGCTTCCGAGTTCTGCTCCGTCTGCTTTTGCGTTGCACAGCTGTTGCAATGCTTTTACGCATTGTACGTGTTGTGCTTTTAGTCCTGAGTTTTTTCTTCCTGAGCGTATGTTTGTTGCTCTGAAGGGTATTCCTGTTAGGCTGCTTAGTGCGAGTGCTGTTCTGACTATTTGTCCTCCGCCTTCTCCGTGGCTGCCATCAAGAATTATCATTATTGCTGTAAAAAGGTGTTTAATTTAAAAAAGTTAAGAAAAAAAATTAAAAAAAATAATTTATTCCAGTTCGAGCTTGTCGAGTTCTGCAAGTTGTACGTCAATGTCATCTATTACTGATGTGTCTAAATCCTTGCTTAACTGGTCGACTGCTTCTGTTGAGCTGTCAATTTCGCTTACTGTTGTGTCTTCTGCTGCATCTTCTATTGCAGGAGGCTGTTCCACTGCTGGAGCTGTCTCTGGCGCCGGTGTAGGCGCTGGTGTAGGCTCTGGCGTTGCCTCTGGCTGTGGCGCAGGCGCTGCCTGCTTTCCGCATGCAGTTAAGAGTAACAGTACGCTCAGCATTACAAACACGATTTTTGCGTTCATAGCTTTCACATCCTTCTAAGTTGTATTTAAGGTTTATTGTGCTGAAGCGTTTGTTTCAACTGCGGTTGTATTTTCAGTTGTAGCTTCAGTTGGCGTTGCGCTCGTGTTTGTTTCAGTGCTTCCTGTTCTTTCTTGGTTTTCTGCACGTGTTCTTACTTCAAGCTGTTGCATCTTTTGCAGCATTTCTTTCAGCATTATTCGTGCTTCATTCAATGCTTCGTGTGATTCCCTCAGTTTTTGAGTTGCTTGTTTCATGAGGTTGTCTTTTTCTGCTTCAGCTGCGGCTTTTGCTTTGTCGAATGCCGTTGTTGCTTCTGCGTGTAAGCTTTTTGCTTCTGCGATTTTTGCTTTGAATGCTTCCAGTCCTACACTGCTTACGTCTGCTCCTTTTTCTTTAAGTTTTGCCAGCCTGTTTTCAAGTTTTGTCTGCAATTGTTCAGTTATGACTAGTACTCCGCCAAGTCTTGAGGAGACTAATTTGTTTGCTCCGTGTTTTAATGATTTTTTGGCTTCTTGTACTGTTTTTCTGAGCTCTTTTGCAGCGTCATTGATTTCTTTTTTTGTGCTGTTTTCAGTTAAGGCATCAACTTTTGTTTTTGCTTCTGCAATTTTAGCTAATTGTGCATCAAGGTCTGCAGCTAATGCGTCTTTGTCTGCGACATCAGATGCCATTATTTTTTCTTTGGTTGTTGTCAACAGTGTAGTGACGTCTTCTGTTGCTTTTACCAGTACATCTTTTGCCTTTACTTTGGCGTCTTTTCGTTTGTCATCGCAGTCTGCTGTTTTCTTTCCTTTGCAGGCTTTCAGGCTTTCTCCTATTTCTGCAACGTTCATTCGTTGTTCACGTGCCTGTTCTCGTGCTTCAGCTCTCACTTGAACAGCTTCTTGCACATTTTCTTTTACTTGTTCGCGTATTTGTTCTCTTCTTTCCTGTCCCGCTCCTTGTCCGGCGCTCTGTTCTATAGCGTATACTACAGGTAGTGCCACCAGCAGGATAGCGAGTATTGCTATCATTTGTTTCATTTTATTTACCTCCAAGTTTAACTTGAATTTCATGTTGTTATTATTGTAGAACTTGTTTATAAACATGCTTTCAGCCAGACAGTTTTTGCTTTGTTTATTACCCCTTTAACACTTTACAAAACTTTATTCACTCTCTTTTTGCTTTAAGGGGGATTATTTGACCTTATTTTTCTTTAAAGAGCGCGAAATCTTTATATATACAAGTTCACACCACATCATATATGAAGTGGTTGTGGGTTTTGCTGGTCTTGCTCCCCTCTGTTTTGGGAGCCACCATTCATGGGACTGTATATGACTTTGGACTGAACAAGTTGTCTAATTCACTTATTGATATTGACACCTCTCCAAGGCAGATGATGGTTGCCTCTGATGGGACTTATTCTTTTTCAGTTCCTGCCGGAAATTATCTTTTAAAGGCACAATTCAAAGATACTGATGTTACGGAGAATGTCACCGTTCTTGGTGATGGCGATTATGTTATTGATTTGATTTTGCTTCCTTCTGTTGATGAAGCGTTGTTGTCAGACGTGCCTGAAGTTCCTTTTGTTGAGGATGCTGTTCAGGACAGGCCTGTTTCTCATTGGTTTTTGTGGCTTGTTGTTTTTGCAATTCTTGGTTTTATTGTTTATAAGGTCTCGCGAAAGCCTGTTGAGAAGGTTGTGAAAGAGATTAGGGGGATTGCTGTTCCTGAGGATTTGCAGAGGATTTTGGAGTTTATTGACAAGGAAGGTGGGCGTACCACTCAAAAAGATATCAGGAAGAATTTTCCTTTTTCTGAGGCAAAGATTTCTTTGATGATTGATGAGCTTGAGGCTCATGGTTTTATTAGGAGGATTAAGAAAGGCAGGGGGAATATTATTGTTAAATGAAGCTGATTGCTGGTATTGATCCTGGTACTTCTGTTGGTTGGGCTGTTCTTAATTTGAATGGCGGGCTTGTTGCGTCTGGTTCTGAGAAGGGTCTTGATCTTGATTCTTTGATTTCCAGATTATTGAAGCTTGGGAGGGTTATTGTTGTTGGGACTGATAAGTTGAAGATTCCTTCTTTTGTTGAGAGTGCTTCTGTGAAGCTTGGTGCTAGGATTTTTGGTCCTTCTGAGGATGTTCGGGTTGATGATAAGCGCGAGATGACTTCAGGTTTTTCTTTCAATAATTCTCATGAGATGGATGCTTTGGCGAGCGCTTTGCTTGCTTTCAGGAAAATTAGGCCTTTGTTGAGCAAGATTCGTTCTTTTTTGGAAAAGGAGAATCGTCTGGGTGCTTTTGAGGATGTTGTCGAGATTGTTTTGAAAGAGGAAATCAGCATTCGCGGTGCATTGTCGATATTGACTCCTAAAAAAGAGGTGAAGGCTGAAGAATTTGTTGAGGAGAAGCGCGATGAGGATATTGCCCGCATTTATTCTGTTCTTTCAAGGGCTCGAAGGGACAATCTTGTTTTGCTGGAGAAGAATAAGTTGTTGGAGAAAAAATTGTTTTTTGTTGATAAGGAGCTGAATAATTTGAGAGCTCATGCTTCCACTCTTGTTAAGCCTAAGACTCACGCCCAGATTGCTGGTATTAAGCAGTCTCAGATTATGTCGTTGTCTCAGCGTTTTGATAATGCTGTCAGGCTTAATGAAAAGCTCAGGTCTCAAATTGCTTTGCTTGAGAATGTTTTGTTGAGGAAGAATGTTGTTTCTGTTCTTCGCTTGGAAAGGCTTGGTTGGGATGAGGTTTGGAATAATCGTGATTTTCTTGATTCGGTTATTTTTGTTGATGATTGCAATCAGATGAGCGAGAAGGCTGTGAAGTTTTTGCATGAGAAGAATGTTCAGGTGGTTATTTGTAGTAAGATGCCTTCTAAATCTGCTAAGGAGCATTTGCCTTTTGCCTGCGTTCCTGCTTTGAAAAGCGAGATTGTTAATCGTGTTGCTTTTGTTGACAGGGCTTGGTTGGATAAGGTTAGGTCTGAGCGTGTTGTTCTTGCTCAATTGGTTGAGGAGTATCAGAAACAGCGTTTATCTGGCAAGTAATTCCAAATCTACAAATCTTTTTGCGCCGCTTTTCAGGTTTCTTATTTGTGCTTTTGTGTTTATTTGCAGTATTTGAACTTGTTCTCCGTGGAATGTTATTATGTCTCCTTTTTTGAAGGGCAGTGTTTTGAAGAGCACTGTGACTCTGTATATTATTTTGCTGGTCATTTTGTCTTGCGTATGCAGTCTTCTGCTTACTTTCAGGATGCCATTTTGGTGCTCTTTTATTTTCCTGCCTAGATTTTGCAGGTAGTGCTGGTCTGTTATGTACAAGTCCACCCCGTTTGTCACTTTCTTTGCTTTTGCGACTTTTGCTTTTCCTTCTTCTTTTATTCTTGTTTGTATCCAGTCAAGCAGTTCTTTGCTTCCGTTTCTTATTTGCAGTATTCCTTCAAAGTAATCTGACGTTCGTTGCTGTTTCATACATATATGGTAAATCAAAACCTTTTTAAGTCTTTGTGGAAAAGTTGTTCTAATGTCTTTGAAGGACGTGTTTAAGAAAGTCTGGTATTTTCTTTGGGAAGAGGAGAGTATCTGGAGTTGGCTTGCTAATGTTGCTATTGCTTTTGTCATTATAAAATTTCTTTTGTATCCTGGTCTTGGTTTTGTTCTTGGAACTCCTGCTCCGATTGTCGCGGTTGTTTCCGGCAGTATGGAGCACGAGGGTAATTTTGATTATTTCTGGGATGAGGCTATGTGCTGCAATTCTGCCTGTTCTGAGAAGATTGTTCAGGGGCAGTATTATGAGAAAGCAAATATCACGAGTGATGTTTTTAGGAATTTTGATTTCGTGAATGGTTTCAATAAGGGAGATATTATGATTCTTTATTCTCCTAAAAATGCGCAGATTGGGGATGTTATTGTTTATGTTATCGCCCAGCGTCCTGATCCTATTATTCATCGTGTCATTAAGATTTCAGAGTTGGATGGTCAGCGGGTTTTCTGGACTAAGGGCGATCATAATTGTGATATGGGTTCTTTCGAGCGTGGTATTCCTGAGGATAAGGTTATTGGTAAGGCTGTTTGGCGTGTTCCATTCCTTGGTTATGTGAAGATTATTGCTGTGTGGTTGTGGCAGTTGGTGTTTTGATATGATGTTTTGTCCTAAGTGCCAGAGTATTATGATGCCTAAGCTGGTGGATGGCAAAAAACAGTTTGTTTGTGGTTGTGGTTACAGGCAGGCTGCTGAGAGTGTTATTATTACTGAAAAAAACAAGCAGGAGTCTAAGGAAGTTTCTATTGTTGAGAAAGAGGAGGTTATCAATCCTATTGTTGAGG
>Ga0105093_10000974_pt1 | contig 10921 bp, 10 predicted proteins | sample PPLLak3March2015_2_FD_79111 | JGI IMG/M metagenome (GOLD analysis project Ga0105093, IMG submission 79111) | Freshwater sediment microbial communities from Prairie Pothole Lake near Jamestown, North Dakota, USA - PPLs Lake P8 Core (3) Depth... | ecosystem: Environmental > Aquatic > Freshwater >... | reverse complement strand
CTGAGCTTCCGCCAGCCGGATCGCTCCGTGCCCCTGGATGCGCCCCCGGGCGAGTTGGCGATTCGAGAGGCTGACCTTCCCTCTGGGACGCACGACTGGCAGGCGGCCCATCTGACCGCGATGGAGTACTTCTCCCAGGCCACCCTGCCCGCCAGGCTGCAGGAGCTGGGTGTCCGGCGTATCAGCCTCGATCCAAACCCCGGCCTGATGGACCCCGCCCGGCGGGGGGAGCTGGCCACCGTGCTGCGCTCTCTGCACGCCTTCCTCGCCCGCGAGGAGGAGGTCCTATCGCTGTACCGGCCTCGCCAGCCGGACCTGTGGGAATGTGCCGAGGAGCTGTCAAGCCTGGGACCGTGGATCGTGGTGATCAGGCGTGGACCGCTCGGCGCATGGGTCTGGGACGCGATTTCCCGAACTCGCTGGAACGTGCCGGCCTACGCGGCCGCCGAGCGGGATCGATTCGGTGCAGGCGATGCCTTCTGCGGCGGATTCATCGCTGGCCTGGCGCTGACCGATGATCCTCTCCAGGCCGCCTTGCGCGGGGCGATCTCGGCCGCGCTGGCGATTGAAGGCTTCGGCGCAATGTATCCGCTCGGCGCCGCGTTGGGCCTGGCCGAGGCCCGCCTGGACGCTCTGAGCGACCAGGCGCGCAGGGTCTAGCGCATGGAACTATCCCGCCTGCTCGATCGATGTGCTGCCATCCAGTCGATCCCTTCACCCACCTTCGCTGAGGCGGAGCGGGCGTCGGCGATGCAGGCGCTCTTCCACCACTCGGGCCTGAGTGAGGTCGAGATCGACTCCGTTGGCAACGTGTATGGCCGGCGCGGGGCCGGGCCTTCCCCCATTGTGCTCGTGGCCCACTTGGACACCGTCTTCCCTGCGGCAACCGACCTGCGCCTGACCCGAAGCCGCCAGCGCTGGGTCGGCCCCGGCGTGGGTGACAATGCCTTGGGCCTTGCAGCACTGGTCGAGCTGGCCATGGATCTCACGCATCCGGAACCAGAACGGGCAGTGTGGCTGGTCTGTACGGTGGGAGAGGAGGGCCTGGGCAATCTGCGCGGCATGGCGCGCGTCGTCGAGCGATTTGGCGCGGCGCCTGCGGCCTACATCGCCCTCGAAGGCATGTCCCTCGGCCACATCTACACTCGGGCATATCCTATCCGCCGGTACCGAGTTCAGGTCGAGGGGCCTGGGGGACACGCGTGGATTCACGCCGGCAGGGCTTCGGCCATCAACCAACTGCTTCGGCTTGGAGGTCGGCTGCTCGATCTGCCCTTGCCATCGGATCCCAAGACCTCGCTGAACATCGGCCAGCTCGCCGGCGGGACGGGAGTCAACGCCATCGCCCGCCAGGCCTGGATGGAGTTGGAGATCCGCTCGGAGGATGGCGGTCAGCTGGCTGAGTTCTCCGCCAGCGTGGAAGGCGAGCTGAAGGGTCCTTGGCCAGAGCAGGTGGAAGTCGAGGTGGAGGTGATCGGCGTCCGCCCGCACGGGGCGATCCCCGAAGATCATCCGCTGGTGCAGACAGCCTGCCGGGTGCACCAGGAAGTCTGCGGTCGCCCGGCGCAGCTCACCGGGGGATCGACCGATGCCAGCCTGCCACTCAGTCTGGGCTACCCTGCAATCTGCGTCGGGGTCACGACCGGCCGCAATGCGCACACCCTGATGGAGAGCATCGATCTGCAGCCGCTGACGTGCGGCTATGCCAGCTTGCTCCGCCTGGTGCGCGAGCTTTCCACGATCCGGGCGTGAAGCTTCGGTTCGCCGGGCGCGCCCCCCGCTCCGTCCGCTTACAGAATCCCGAAGCGATCTGGTTGGCATTCGGCGCGCCATCCAGGCGGCGCAGCTTTAGAGCGACCGTGCTTTTCTCACGTTGCAGTTGGGGCTGGCTTTGCCCCGGGGCTACGATTGGGGAGGGCCGGCTGGCGCCCCCGACCTCAACCCACCTCGACCAGCACCTTGAGTTGGCCCGAGTTGTCATGAAGATCGACGTCATGGATGTGCAGTTCGAGCGTCGCGGACTCGCCGATCCTGTGCTGAAACTCACCGCCAACCAGGAAGGGATTTGAGGCGCTGACGCGCCCGATCAGGGCGGCGTGAGAGACCGCCTGGATCACGTTGCAGCGGCAGCGCGGGTCCCCGCCGGAACCGATCGCATCGAACGCTCCCCCGGGCCAGGGCGACCATGCTCCTCCGATCTGGGTGATCGTCACAACCTCGCCTGCGGCGAGGTGCACCCCTGTCCCCTGCCAGCCGCGTGCTGCTTCAACCTCGACCACCACGCTCTCGCGGTTGAACGGGCTCCTCGGCAGCAGGACTCAGGCCAGCACAGTCAACGGGACCAGGATCAGAGGATTGAACGTGCGCCGTAGCGCATGCCTCCCCCACTGCAAAGGGATCGGATGGAGCTCGGGCGCATCATGGCGCAGCTGCAGGTGTGCTGACCGCAATCGCTGTCGGGGTGGGCGTGGCAACCTCGAGAATCTCAAACGCCGAGGATGCCCGCCACTGCTCGCCGAGGAACAACTGGATGACGTAGGTCCCTGGCTTCCAGCCATCTGGAGGTTCACACTCGGTGTAGCCGTACCCTCCCGTCCCGCCATCCCAGATCTGGGTCTCGACGCATACCACCTGCCCACCGCGCAGCCACAAGGCTGTCCAGCGAAGCCCATTCAGCAGTTGGTCATAGCTGAAGACCCCCAACAATCTGGGAGGCGGGTTGGACCAGGTCAGGCTGCCATCCAGTGGCTGGTACTCATTCAGCCGGCTGGCGACCACGATCGGGCTGAAGGCCGCGGCCGCCGGGGGGGTGACGGTCTCGCGCACGAGCACGGCAATCGGCGGCGGAAGCATCGGTCGAGGCGTCGGGGTAGTTGTGTAGGTTTCGCGTGGGGTCAGCGTGATCGTCGGTGTCTGCGTTTGGGTCGAAGTCAGCGTGACGGTGGGACTGAGAGTGACCGTCGGCGTCGGCGGGTACACCCGGTGGCCCACCTGGCGGCCAAACGTGCCCGAGATTACGCCGGCCAGCAGCAGGGCAGCACCGGCAGCGATCCAGCGCCAGCCCCGGCGCAGCCGATCCCGCCGCAGGTTGTGGAACTGCAGCCCCCGCGAGCCGCTGAGGAAGCGCCAGCCGATCAGGGCGGCTCCAGCGCCGGTGAGGACCAGGGCCAGACTGACGATCGGTACGAGGCGGTCAACGTTCATGTCTTGCGCCGCTCACCCTCCGCCCCTGCCCGCGCATCGGCCCAGGGGGCTCCTTCGACCAGCCTGGCCTGTCCTTCGAGTTGACAGCGGCCGGTCACGGCCAGGTCGAGGCAGTATACCCCGGTGCCTACCGGCCGCGCCGGGATTGGCGCTCCGTCGAGTGCGATCTCAGCCCCGCCTCCAGGAAGCGCCAGCCAGACCCTTCCGGCTGCCGGGTGGGTCGGTGCAAGCTCCGCTTTGAAGGAGGTGGCATCCGCCGACCACCTGGCGACGATCCTTCCCTGCGAGGCGTGCAGCGTGTCGCCTAACCAGGAGGGCCCCGGCAGCACAGGGCGCACGGCGACCCAAGCCGTTCCGTGCGCTGGGATCCGGCCAAGCGCCAGCCGGTCCCGCTGTACGCCGCAGTAGGCCGAGCGCCAGAAGTCCACCACATGCCGTCCGGCGGGCAAGGGCTCGAGCCCAATGTCCTCCCAGGCCAGGTCTGCATCGGCATCCCAGCGATCCCAATTCACGCGGGCGACGAGCGTCCACGCGCCCACCGCCCCAGTGAGCTCGAGGACGACCGTCGTCGGATGGTCGGTAATTGCCCAATCCCGCACTTGAGCGCCATCGGGCAACAGTGGCAGCAGCCGGCTGAGCCACGCCAGGCGCGACTCAGGCAGCGATGGCAGGTGATCGGACACGATCATCGATCCGGCCAACATCGAATTGACCGTGAGCATGGTCTGCGCCTCCGCTTCCGTCAGGCGCGATGCCACGCCGGGCGTGCCGTGCATGCCCGCTCTGCCGGCTGGCCGGAGCAGGACGCAGTCGGCATCGTTCACCCACCAGCGCCGGTGGAGATGAGCTCGGCTCAATGCATTGCGCAGCGCGTTACGCACAGCGGGAAACTCGGGGTCTCGCCGGGGCAGTGCCGGAACGCCGGGATAGCTCGGGTTCCAACCAATCGCTACATCGGGGCCGATGCGCATGCTGTCGAACACCCCGATCCCCGGCCCGAGCGGCCCCCCGCAGCCGAGCAGGTGCGTGGCCGGGCCAGCCGCAAGCCGGATGTCTTGCATCACTTGCGAGTACGCTTGCGCACGCGTTCGGGAACGATCCTGCCGCTCCCCGATCAACGCCCCCGCATACAGGAAGTCGAGCTTCAGGTAGCGGAAGCCCCACGCCTGGGCGGCAGTCTGAACCGTATGGCGGATGAACTCCCTGACCTCGGGGTGGCTGACATCGAGCGCTCGGGTGCGGAGTCCCCAGGTGTACCCAATGCCCACAGGGGCGCCGCTGTGCTTGCGCAGGATCCAGTGCGGGTGGTCGCGGGCAAGGCGCGAGTCGTGGGCAGCAACGAACGGAGCAATCCACAGGCCTGGCGTGCCGCCGGACTGCGCAATCCCTCGGCTGACCACTTCGAGCGGAATGTCGAAATCCGAGTGGGTGTGCTCCCAGTCGCCGACATGCGACTCATATCCATCATCGAGCTGGACAATCTCCAGCGGGTAACGCACGTGATTCTGCGCAACCCAATCCACGTTCTGCGCCAAACGGTCACCCCTCACCTTGGCAAAGAACTGGTACCACGAGCACCATCCCGTCGGTGACACCGCGCCCTTTCGGGCGCCGTTCTCCTTGGCTACTGCGCACAGGTAGGGATCGAGCGCCAGTGGCTTCTGCAGATCGACCAACTGCAGGCACGCCCAATCGCTGGCCAGGCTGGCGGACGGACCGAGAACAATACCGTCCGCCGGAGAAACCAGCTCGAGCGACGATGCCTCCGAGCGAAGCCGTGCGTGCACCTGGCCAAACATCTGGCGCTGCCCCAGAAACCCCGCCAGCAAACCGACCTTCCGCTCTGGGTGGAGCAGGACGCCATACAGGTCCGAGATGAACTCCCCCCGCCGTCCCTGCATGCGGACGCCCGGGATCTCATGCCGTGCACGGAACAACGGCCCGAGCGAGCTGCGCGGCTGACGTTGCCCCGCCTGTAGCGTCCCGGAGTAGCTCCAGCTCTGCCAGCCGTTGACGTAGAAGGCCTGCGGAGCCTGGGCGGCCAGGCTGACCCCTTGGGAGCCTGCGGCGCCACCCCGAAGCAGATCCAACCGATCCAGGCGCACGTCCTGTTCGGAGCTATTGACCACCCGCAGCTGCCAGAGCACGAGCGGGGCATGCACCGGCAGCGCGAAATCGACCGACAACTGCACCGGCAGCTCTTCGGGTGCCAGCCTCAGGCGGACCCCTGGGGCGTCCCCCAGCGGAGAGGGCAGCGGGCACGGGCCCACAATCTCGGCGTCGGCCAGCGACCCGTCCCAGGTGAAACCGCCGCCGCGCCAGGCACCGCTCAGGCCGAGCCGGGCTGCGGCAACCTCCACCGTCGGACCGTGCAGGGACCGGACGTCCCACCGTCCCGATGGCATCCGCAAATGCCAGGCCAGATGATCGTTGCCGAGTTCAAGCTGCATGCACGCCCAGGGTGCAGCGCGGAATCACCGAAGCGAGGCCGCAACCGGCGCAATTATAGCGTCCGGGCTGCTCCCGCTTCGGCAGGAGGCGTTGGGGCCTTGACCGCGAGACAAGCACGGCGGTGCCGGAGCGATGGTGGGTAAGCGAATCGGAGTTGCGGAGAGGGCGCAGAAGCAAGGCAGCCCAGGCACCGCCACCAACCCCAACGGTTAGGGCGGCGACCCAAAGTGCGTGTAATGGTACTGGATCTTCCCGTCGAGCACGCCGAGCGTGTCGCTGCCGACAATCACCTGCGCAGCCTGGGTCTTGCTGTGCCAGGTGAACTGGCGGAAGGTTCCGCTCCCTGTTCTGCTGGTAAGCTCGAGTTTTCCATCCGGCATCACGTCCTTGAACAAGCGGCGATACCAGGCTTCGATGGCCTCCCGCCCGATCACGGTCCGATCACCGGTAACGTGGGCGGCATTCTTGCGGTACAACTCGACAATCGAAGCGGTCTTGCGCGTATTGAGCCGCTGGACCAGTTTATCCACGATGTCGGGCTTCGGCTCCGGGGCAGGCTCGGATGCTGGCGGATCCCAATCGAACCCCGCCACCGCCTGCCACAGGTCCTGATGCGCGGCGCGGGAGGCGAAGTCCCAGCTCCAGGCATTGGCGGCCTGCAGTCCCAGCTTCCGGGCCGTCGAGAACGCCAGGCGCACTTCGGCAGGCGTCGGCCGCCAGCCAGCGACCGAGTACGTCGGGAAGGTCGGGACAACCGGTCGGGCGTTGGGCAGGCTCATGTATTGGTCGAGCGTGGTGCGCAGCTGCACATCGGGATCGTGTGCCTGCTCGAAGTACACCTGCGGCATGGCAAAGTCGCATACGGCGAGGAACTCGGCGTAGGGGAGTTGGTAATGGACTCGTGGATAGCGGTACGAGCTCAGAGCGATCGGCATGTTGCCGAGCAACCGGCGGAGCTCTTGAGCATAGCGCTGGGCGGCCACCTTCCTACCAGATTGCTTGTACTCGCGCTCGGCGTCGATGACGTAGCCGTCAACCCCGAGGGCACGCGCCCGGTTTGCACCCAGGCGGGCCTCTCCCAGCGGATTGTCTCCACGCACGTAGTGCCAGCCCCAGACCTGAATGCCGGCGGACTTGAGCGCCGTCAAGACCGGAGGCACAAGGTCCACATCGCGGGTGCGGTCGATGTTGTAGGCCCAGTTCGCGCCATCGGCGATCTTGATCAGAACATGAGTCAGGCCTGCCTGCTTGGCCTTGGAGGCGATCGCCTTGGCGCTGCCGCCCTCGCAGTTCTGCAGCTGCCAGATGAAGTATCCCTTGCCGCGCAGCTTCATTGAGTGAGCTGCCTTGAGGGTGGAGGAGCCGGACGCCTCAGGTCTCCTGGGCTTCCCCGTTCTGCGGCGGGCGGCGTCGCAAGCTGCTGGCGCGATGAACCGAGGCGTCCCCATAGCGCTGACGGATCTGGTCGACGGCGCGCAGCAGCCGCTCCTCCCGTTCCCAGCTGCGATCGAACAGGTCGAGCTGGCGCATGGGAGTCTGCAAGCCGGAGACGCCCACCCCCAGCAGGCGCACCGCCCTGCCGGACTGCAGGTTGGCGCGCAGCAGCGTGCGTGCCACGGCCAGGATCTCCGGGTCGATACTTGAAGGTTGTGGCAGGCTGGCCTGCCTGAGGATCGTTGTGAAGTCGGACCATCGCAGCTTCAGCCGAACGGTTGTCCCCGCCAGGTCGTGTTCCCGCAGCCGCTGAGCCACCTCTTCGACCAGTTCGACCAGGACCTCTTCGAGCGCCTGGCGGGAACTGAGATCCCGGGGAAAGGTGCGTTCAGCGGATAGCGATTTGAGCTGGTGCTCGGCCACTACCGGCCGGCTATCTACGCCCAGCGCACTGGATGCAAGTTCAGGGCCACGCTCGCCGAACACCGCCCACAGCCTGTCCGCTGGCCAGTGGGCGAGATCCCCAATGGTCCTGATCCCTTCCGCCGCCAGGACCTGGTGTGTCTTGGGGCCCACGCCCCAAAGCATCTGTACGGGCAGCGGCGCCAGGAAACCCGCTTCCTCCCCCTCAGGCACGGCGATCAGCCCATCTGGCTTCCCCACTTCGGTGGCGATCTTGGCCACCAGCTTGTTGCTGGCAACTCCCCACGACGTCGCCAGCGCATGGCGCTGGCGGATCTCCGCCTTCAGCCTGGCGGCAATCTCAGCCCCTGGGCGCGGGTCATCGCTGGCATCCAGGAACGCCTCATCGATCGACAGCTGCTCCACCAGCGGAGCCGCCGCCCGCAGCACGTCCATGACCCGCTCGGAGTACTCTCCGTACACGCCATGCCGCGGGGGAACCAGAATCAGCTCCGGGCACAGGCGCAACGCCTGGGCGGTGGGCATGGCCGAGCGTACGCCCCTGGCCCGAGCCGCGTAGGAGGCGGAACTGATCACGCCACGCTGGTCGGGCCGGCCCCCGACGGCGAACGGGCGAGAGGCCAGGCTCGGGTCACGCAGCGCCTCCACCGAGCAGAAGAATGCATCCAGGTCAACGTGCAGGATGGTTCGCCGCATCGCCTCAGGTTGACAGCAGTCAATTCCCCGCTACAATGCCATCCCGTTCGGGGAGGAGTCGCAAGTGCAAACCTGTAGCCGCTGCCACACTGGTTCCTCCGACACAGCCGCTCGGTGCGCAAAGTGCGGCGCCGACCTCAGCCGCGAATCCGAAAGCGCGCTGGCCCGCTCCCGTCTCCAGGCGAATCCGCGCGTCTACCGCATCCGCCTGGTGGTTCATGAGGACGCCTGCCCTGCCTGCTGCGCTGCCGAGGGCGAAACCGCCAAGGCCGACGTCCCCATTGTTCCGATTCATGGCTGCTCGCACCCGTTGGGCTGCCGCTGCTTCTACGAGCCGGCGCTTTCCGAGATCTTTCCCTAGCCTGCCTCGGCCGTCCCGGCTTCCCCGTAATCGCCGGAGTGCAGCGCCGTGCGGGCGAACTCGATCGCCTGGTCCGGCGTCGTCACCTGCCCCTCGGCCTGCGCCTCGCGCACGGCCTCCAGCAAGTCCCCCACCAATCGGCCAGGGGTGAGCCCCAGGGCGCGCATCAGCACCACGCCATCGATCAGAGCTGGCGGACGGATGACCTCCGTCGCGCGTTCGAAGTAAGCCTCCAGCAACATGCGCCCACTAGCCAACCGACCGGCCCACGCCAGTTGTGGCGGTGGGGGAGTGTGCTTGCCCAGGAAGTCCGCCAGGGAGAGCAGAACCACGTCGACGCCGCCTTCCCCCAGCTGGCGGTAGTAGCGATAGATGGCGCGCGACGTGATCGGCGGCGACTTCTCCAACTGTCCGGGGCGCATGTGATTTGCCACGACCCGGCTCAGGCGGTCGATCTCCACCCGGCTGAGCCGCATCCGCTCCGCCCAGGCGGCGGCCATTTCGGCGCTGCGCGCCTCATGCTCGAGGAAGCGGAGCTGGCCGGCTGGGTCGCGGGAGCCCGTGACGCACTTGCCAGCATCATGATACAGCGCGGCCAGCATCCACAGAGAGCGGAGCGAGCGTCCACCTGCAAGCGGCTGGTTGAGCACCTCCTGCAGCCCCTGCCGGAAGCGCCCCAGCTGTACCGACGCCAGGCCCAGCGTCAGGTCGGCCGAAATCTCCTCGTCCGGGTGCAGGCCGAGCACGGCCAGTAGATCGGCGAGGTGGTCGCACACGGCCAGGGTATGCCGCAGGGCGTCGTAGGCGTGCTGCGGCGGCTGCTGCAGTCCGCGCAGCGCCTCCAGCTCGGGAAACGTATCGCTCAGCAGGCCCAGCTGATCGATCAGTCGCACAGCTGCAGCCGGGCGTGGCAGCTCGAGCGTGCGCATCACCTCGTCGCGCAAGCGCTCGGCAGAGACGAGGCCGAGGGTGCCTCTGGCGGCACGCAGCTGGCCGAGGGTCGATGGCTCGATCTTCAGCGAGAGGCCAAGAGCCAGCCGAACGCCGCGCAGCGCCCTGACCGGGTCATCGTTGATCGCTTGCGGGCTGCAAGCCCGCAGGCGGCCGGCTCGCAGGTCCGCCGCGCCGCCGGTCGGATCGATCGAGACCTCGGGCTGGTGCAGATCGATCGCCAGGGCGTTGATGGTGAAATCGCGCCCGGTGAGATCCTCCGCCAGGCGGGATGCCCGCAGGCGGCTGAAGTCGAGCACCCAGCCGGTGCGGTCGGGCGCGCGGTAGAGCACTCGTCCGGCGTCACGTGCCGGATCCAGGTCGAAGTAGTCCGCTCCCAAGCGATCCGCCACGCGGCGGGCAAGTTGACGCGCCTCGCCGTCGACGGCGAAGTCCAGGTCATGCGAAAAGCGGCCGAGCAGATGGTCGCGGACGGCTCCGCCAACGAGCCACACGCCGCGCGCCGAACCGAAGACGGGCTGCAGCTCGACGACCCAGGCTGGCGGGAAAGATGGGGACATGCCGGCGCTCAGGGAGCGAAGAACTTCTCCGGCTGGACGACGCCGACGAACGGCAGGTTACGGTAGTACTCGTCCAGGTCGAGGCCATAGCCGAAGACGAACTTGTTCGGGATGACGAAGCCGCAGTAGGCGATGGGGACTTCAGTCTCGCGTCGCTCGGCCTTGTCCAGCAGCGTGCACACCTGCAGGCTGTGCGGGCGGCGAGCGCTGAGCAGCTCGAGCACCGAGGCCAGCGTGAAGCCGCTGTCGATGATGTCCTCCACGATCAGCACGTTGCGGCCTTCGATCGAGGTGGTCAGGTCCAGCGAGATGCGGACCTGGCCGGTCGTGGAGCGGACGCCGGCGCCGTAGGAAGACACCGCCATGAAGTCAACCGTGTGCGGCACACTCAACACGCGCATCAGGTCGGCCAGGAACATCACCCCGCCCCGCAGGATGCAGACCAGCATCAGATCCTTGCCGGCAAAATCGCGGCTGATCGCCGCGCCCAGCTCCTGAACACGCGCCTGCAGCCTGTCTTCCGGGATCAGGATCTCTGCCAGGAATTCGCGGTAGTCACGCATGCTCAGTCTCTCGGAACCTCGTGATGCAGGCGGCAGCGGGCTTCGTACATCTCGCTGGCCCCGACAACGACCAGCGGGTCGTCGTAGCGCGCCGGGCGGCCGTCGATCAGCCGCTGCGTGCGAGAGGCCTCGTCCCCGCACACCATGCAGATGGCATGCAGCTTGTCGACCTGCTCGGCCAGGGCCATCAGCTCAGGCATCGGGCCGAATGGATCGCCGCGGAAGTCGGTGTCGAGGCCTGCCACCAACACGCGCACGCCGCGGCTGGCCAGGTCTTG
>Ga0105093_10000973_pt1 | contig 10925 bp, 9 predicted proteins | sample PPLLak3March2015_2_FD_79111 | JGI IMG/M metagenome (GOLD analysis project Ga0105093, IMG submission 79111) | Freshwater sediment microbial communities from Prairie Pothole Lake near Jamestown, North Dakota, USA - PPLs Lake P8 Core (3) Depth... | ecosystem: Environmental > Aquatic > Freshwater >... | reverse complement strand
GTCAGGTTGATGCGGTGGTCGGTGACCCGGCCCTGCGGGAAGTTGTAGGTGCGGATGCGTTCGGAGCGGTCACCGGAGCCGATCAGGCTCTTGCGCGTGCTGGAAATATGGGCTTGCTGGGCACGTACCTGGACATCCTTGATGCGCGCCGCCAGGACCTTCATGGCCGAGGCCTTGTTGGCGTGCTGCGAACGGCCATCCTGACATTCGGCGACGATGCCGGTCGGGATATGCGTGATGCGCACCGCCGAATCGGTCTTGTTGATGTGCTGGCCACCGGCGCCGGAAGCACGGAAGGTGTCGATGCGCAGGTCGGCCGGGTTGAGGTTCACGTCCTCGACTTCATCGACCTCAGGCATCACCGCTACCGTACATGCCGAGGTGTGGATGCGCCCCTGCGTTTCGGTTTCCGGCACGCGCTGGACGCGATGTCCGCCGGACTCGAACTTCAGTCGCGAATAGGCGCCGTTGCCAGCGATGCGGCAGATAATTTCGCGGTAGCCGCCGAGTTCCGATTCACTGGCCGACATCACCTCGACCTGCCAGTGCTGGCGCTCGGCAAAGCGCGAATACATGCGGAACAGGCTGCCGGCGAACAGCGCCGACTCGTCGCCGCCGGTGCCGGCGCGGATTTCGAGGAGGACGCTTTTCTCGTCGTTGGGATCCTTGGGCAGGAGCAGCTTCTGCAAATCGACTTCAATCTCTGGCAGGCGCGCCTTGGCGGCGCCCATTTCCTCCTCGGCGAAATCGCGCATCTCGGGGTCGGCGAGCATCGCCTCGGCTTCGGCTAGGTCGTTTTCGGCCTGGCGGAAAGCGTTGAACTGGCGGATCACCGGCTCGATTTCCGAACGTTCGCGCGACAGCTTGCGGAACTGATCCATGTCGTTGGCTGTGCTTGGCGACGACAACATGCGGTCGATTTCGTCGAGGCGGTCGACCAGCAGGTCGAGTTTCTGGCGGATGGAGGGTTTCATGGGGTTAGCGAAGGATGCGCGCGCGGCAGCAGCCCGAAAGGGCAGCTACTCGCCGGAATGTAGGTGGAAGAGACGCGCGGCGGCGGCCTGCAGTTCGGCGCGTTCGGCGCCTTCGGCCAGGTTGAGCGCCTGGGTCGGCGCGTGCAGGATCTTGTTAGTCAGGCGGTGCGACAGGTGTTCGAGTACCTTGTCGGCCGGCTCGCCCTTCGCCAGCAATTTCATGGCGTGCTCGATCTCGTGGCGGCGTACGCGCTCGGCCGAGTCGCGCAGTGAGCGGATGACCGGCACGGTGTCGCGCGATTCAAGCCAGACGAGGAAATCCTGAACCCGGCTGGCGATGATGTCCTCCGCCTCGATCACCGCAGCCTGCCGCGATTCGAGGCCGCTCTCGACGATCTGTGCGAGGTCGTCGACGGTGTAGAGGAAGACGTCGTCGAGTTCGCCGACTTCCTCCTCGATGTCGCGCGGCACCGCGAGGTCGACCATGAACATCGGCCGGTGGCGGCGGGCCTTGACCGCCCGTTCGGCCATGCCGAGGCCGATGATCGGTAGCGGGCTGGCGGTGCACGAAACAACGATGTCGTGCTGCGCCATGTACTCGGCGAGTTCGTCGAGGCGGATGGCGGTGCCGTTGTAGCGCTCGGCCAAAGCCCGGCCGCGCTCGACGGTGCGGTTGGCGACGGTGACCTGTTTCGGCTGGCGGGCACAGAAATGGGCGGCGCACAGTTCGATCATTTCGCCGGCGCCGATGAACAGGATGCGCTGGGTTTCGAGTGATTCGAAGATGCGCTCGGCCAGATGGACGCCGGCCGCGGCCATCGAGACGATGTTGGCGCCGATCGCGGTCGTGCTGCGCACTTCCTTGGCGACCGAGAACGAGCGCTGGAACAACTTGTGCAGTTGCGTGCCGAGGGTGCCGTTTTCTTCGGCGACGCGCACCGCATCCTTCATCTGGCCAAGAATCTGCGGCTCGCCGATGACCATCGAATCGAGTCCGCTGGCGACGCGGAAGGCGTGGCGGATCGCTTCCGGCTGGTCGTGGGTATAGATGTAGGGGGCGATTTCGTCGCGTTCGACCTGGTGGTACTGGGCCAGCCAGTCGATCACCATGTCCGGCGACTCGGCGGCGCAGTAGATTTCGGTGCGGTTGCAGGTCGACAGGATGGCGACTTCGGAAACCGGCCGGGCGCGCGTCAGGTCGACCAGCGCATGCGGCAGTTTTTCGGCGCCAAACGCCACGCGCTCGCGGATGGCGAGCGGCGCGGAATGATGGTTGATGCCGAGGGTAAAGATCACCGGATTGGGCTGGGGTGCACGGGACGGGCGCCGATTATAGCATTCGCTCCAAGTCAGCTCCGGCGGGGCCCGCCAACGCTGGTTCCGGTAAAAGTTGACAAGCTTGCTCGGGTTTAATAAAGTCGGTCCATCCCAAGGGGGAGTAGCTCCCAACCGGCGTGTCGTCATCACGAAGCCTAGGCTTCCGGCATCCGGGCAGCGAACAGCGCTGCGAGCAAGACCTTTGCCGCGATGGCGAGGCTCCTTTGGCGTTCCACGGCTCTCGTCCATTGCGGCGCGGGCCGTTTGCTTTTTGGAATGCACGAAAGGAGTTGTATGGAAACCGTAGGCAGTCTGGGTTTGTGGGCCGGCTTCGCCGTGATCGTTCTGGTGATGCTGGCGATCGACCTCTTCGTGGTCGGCGGCGGCAAGGAACACCGCGTCAGCTTCAAGGAGGCCGCCGTCTGGTCGGTGATTTGGATCAGCCTCTCGCTCGCCTTCGCCGGCGGCCTGTGGTGGTATCTCGACGGCAGCATGGGGCGCGAGATCGCCAATACCAAAGCGCTCGAATTCATCACCGGCTACCTGATCGAGAAGGCGCTTGCGGTCGACAACGTCTTCATCTGGTTGATGCTGTTCAGCTTCTTCGCCGTGCCGCTCGAACTGCAGAAGCGCGTGTTGCTTTACGGCGTCCTTGGCGCCATCATCATGCGCACCATCATGATCTTCGCCGGCGCCTGGCTGATTACCCAGTTTCACTGGATTCTTTACATCTTCGGTGCCTTCCTGCTGATCACCGGGGTCAAGATGTACTGGTTTGCCGACGAGAAACCGGACCTCGAGAACAATAAATTGGTGAAATGGCTGCGCGGCCACATGAAGATCACCACGGAATTCCATGGTCAGCAGTTCTTCATCTGGAAGAACGGCGTGCGTTACGCGACGCCACTGTTCCTGGCGCTGGTGCTGGTCGAAGCCTCCGACCTGATCTTCGCCGTCGATTCGATCCCGGCCATCTTCGCCATCACCACCGACCCGTTCATCGTGCTGACCTCGAACATCTTCGCCATCCTCGGCCTGCGCGCCATGTACTTTCTGCTCGCCGGCGTCGCCGACCGCTTCTCGCTACTCAAGTACGGCCTCGCCATCGTGCTGATGTTCATCGGCGTCAAGATGCTGCTGATCGACATCTACAAGATTCCGGTCGGTTTCTCGCTGGCCGTGGTCGCGGTCATCATCGGCGCCTCGGTGTGGGCTTCCCTGCGCAAGGAAGCCCGCGCCGGCAAGGGCTGATCTGTGGTTTTCGAAGCGGCTGTAATCCATTACGGCCGCCTCCTTGGGCGTCGTGTGCCGCCACTCGGCATGCAGCGCGCCGGATCGGCCGGGCCGGGACGGTCATCGCGTTGCAGGGTGCCGACGACGCGGGCGCAACCGGCGACGAAGGCCAGGAGAGGCGAGGGGGGGCCGGCACATCAGGGAATCTATTTGAGGCGGCCGCCAGTGAAGCGCAGGCGATATGCCACGGCACGGCGTCGCCGGCTTGGAGTGCAAACCTGCTAATATTTCGCTCTTCGCTGCATCGCACCAAAGGCGTTTCCCCGATGTCCATTCCTGTTGCCGAACGCATGAGCCCGGAAGAGCGCCGTGCCGGTGCCTCTCTCGCTTCCATCTTCGCCCTGCGCATGCTGGGATTGTTCCTCATCCTGCCGGTGTTCTCGGTCTACGCCGAGACCCTGCCCGGCGGCGACAATCTGGCGCTGGTTGGTTTTGCCCTCGGCGCCTATGGGCTGACGCAGGCAGTGTTCCAGATTCCCTACGGCATCGCCTCCGATATCTGGGGGCGCAAGCTGGTCATCGTCATCGGCCTGCTGGTTTTCGCCTTGGGCAGTTTCGTCGCCGCCTGGGCGCCGGACATGAACTGGATCATTGTTGGTCGCGTGCTGCAGGGCGCCGGGGCGATTTCGGCCGCGGTGACGGCGCTGGCCGCCGACCTGACGCGCGAGGAGCACCGGACCAAGGTGATGGCGATGATCGGCTCGTCGATCGGCCTCGTCTTCGCGCTCTCGCTGGTCGGCGCACCACTGCTTTATGGCCTGATCGGCATGGGCGGACTATTCTCGATGACCGGCGTTCTGGCCCTGCTGGCGATCGTGCTACTGCTCAAGGCCGTGCCGCCGGCGCCGCCGCCGCACGGGCACGCCAAGCTGCCGCTGCGCCGGGTATTCTTCGACGCCGATCTGTTGCGGCTCAATGTCGGCATTTTCGTGCTGCACATGATGCAGATGGCGATGTTCGTCGTCCTGCCGCATGCCCTGGTCGATCATGGCGGGTTGGCGGCGGCTGAACACTGGAAGGTCTATCTGCCCGCCGTGCTGGTTTCCTTTGCCATCATGGTGCCGGCGATCATCGCCGCTGAACGGAAGGACAAGATGTCGCCGGTTTTTCGTTCCGCCATCGCCTTGCTGATCGTCGTTCAACTGGGCCTGCTCTTTTTCGGAGCGAATTTGTGGACGCTGGCGTTCTGGCTGATGCTTTTCTTCGTCGCCTTCAATATTCTCGAAGCGACCCTGCCGTCGCTGGTCTCGCGCACCGCGCCGCCGGCGGCCAAGGGCGCAGCGCTCGGGGTGTACAACACGACGCAGGCGATCGGGCTGTTCATCGGCGGCGCCGGCGGCGGCTATATTGCCCAGAATTTCGGTGATAATGCGGTTTTTGCCGCCTGTGCCGGATTGGCACTGCTCTGGCTGGTGGTGGCTGGCTCAATGAATTTCCCGCAACGGCGCGCGGCAGCAGCGGCAACTCAATCTATCTAGGAGGCACGGGGCATGGCATCGGTCAACAAGGCAATCATCGTCGGAAATCTCGGCAAGGATCCCGAAGTTCGCTACACCGCCAGCGGCGAGGCGATCTGCAACATTACTGTCGCCACCAGCGACACCTGGAAGGACAAGGCGACCGGGGAGAAGAAAGAGGCGACCGAATGGCATCGCATCTCCTTCTTCGGCAAGCTGGCGGAAATCGCCGGCCAGTACCTGAAAAAGGGCTCGCAGGTCTATGTCGAGGGCAGCATTCGCACCCGGAAATGGACCGACAAGGAAGGCCAGGAGCGTTACACCACCGAGATACGCGGCGACGAAATGAAGATGCTTGGCTCGCGCCAGGGCATGGGGGCGCCGGCTTCGTCTGGCGGCTATGATGCCGAGCCGGCCGATTACGCGCCGGCGTCCGCCAAAAACAAGCCGAAGCCCTCTTTTGACGATCTGGGTGACGACATCCCGTTCTGACGGTTCGGCCGGATAAAACCAGCAGAGCGGCGATCAAGCCGCCGGCATTCAGGGAGTATCGATGAGCAGCACCGACTTGCATGGTGGCGAAGCAACCGGCAAGCGGCTGGCCGTCCTGGCGCTGGCCGCTCTCGGCGTCGTCTATGGCGATATCGGCACCAGCCCGCTCTATGCGGTGAAGGAAGTTTTCGCCGGAAACCACCCGATTCCGGTCACCGAGGCGAACATCTTCGGCAGCCTGTCGCTGTTTTTCTGGGCGCTGATCATCGTTGTTTCGATCAAGTACGTGAGCTTCATCATGCGCGCCGACAACCGCGGCGAGGGCGGCATCATGGCGCTGATCGCGCTGGCGCTGCGTGAAGTTCAGGACAAGCCGAAGCAGGCGAGGGCGGTGATGATCGTCGGCATACTCGGCGCGGCGATGTTCTACGGTGACGGCATGGTCACGCCGGCGATTTCCGTGCTCTCCGCGGTCGAGGGGCTGGAGGTGGCGACCCCGGCGTTCAAGCCCTTCGTGATCCCGATCACCATGGTGGTGCTATTCGCCCTGTTCTATATCCAACGGAACGGCACGGCCCTGGTCGGCAACTTTTTCGGGCCGGTGATGGTGCTCTGGTTCAGTACGCTGGCCTTGCTCGGCCTGAGCAACATCGTCGCCCATCCGGCCATTCTGCATGCCTTGAATCCGCTCTACGGTGTCGAATTCCTGTTCGATAACAAAGCGATGGCGCTCGTGGCGATGGGTAACGTCGTCCTCGCAGTCACCGGCGCCGAGGCGCTGTATGCGGACATGGGCCACTTCGGACGCAAGCCGATCCAGCGCGCGTGGTTCGCCTTCGTGCTGCCGGCGCTGGTGCTCAACTACTTCGGCCAGGGCGCGCTGATCCTCGGCGATCCGGAAGCGGCGAAGAATCCCTTCTTTCTCTCGGCGCCGGAATGGGCACTCTATCCGCTGGTCGGGCTGGCCACGGTGGCCACGGTGATCGCTTCACAGGCGGTCATTTCCGGGGCATTTTCGGTGACCCGCCAGGCCATGCAGCTCGGTTTCGTGCCACGCATGGAAGTGCAGCAAACTTCGGAGCAGGAGCAGGGGCAGATCTATCTGCCGGCGGTCAACTGGGCGCTGATGCTGGCGGTGATGATCCTGGTTCTCGGCTTCAGGTCGTCGAACAACCTGGCGGCCGCCTACGGCATCGCGGTGACCGGCGACATGGTGATCACGTCGCTGCTGGCGACCGTCGTCGTCGCGCGCGGCTGGGGTTGGGGCTGGGCCAGGGCGGGCGCGCTGTTCGCCTGTTTCCTCGTCGTCGAACTCATGTTCCTCGCCGCCAACATCTTGAAAATTCCCGATGGGGGCTGGTTCCCGCTGGTCGCCGGGATGGGCACCTTCATCCTGATGACGACCTGGAAGCGCGGCCGTCAATTGCTGGCCGAGCGCCTGAAGGGCGAGCGTCTGGAACTGACGCTGTTTCTGGAGTCGCTCGCGGCGTCGATGCCGACCCGGGTTGCCGGCACATCGGTATTCCTCAATGCCGATCCCAAGGGGGTGCCGCATGCCCTGTTGCACAACCTGATGCACAACAAGGTGTTGCACGAACGGGTGGTGCTGGTTTCCGCCCAGTTCTTCGACGTGCCCTATGTCCCGGCTGTCGACCGGGTCGAGGTCAGGCAGTTGCGTGACAACTTCTGGAGCGTGATCATTCAGTACGGCTTCAAGGACGAACCCGACATTCCGCTGGCCTTGTCGATGTGCGCCGAAGCGGGGCTCGAATTCAATGCGCTCGATACATCCTATTTCATCGGGCGTGAGACGCTGATTCCGCGACTCAATTCCGAGATGGCGTTCTGGCGCGAGAAGATATTCATCACCATGTTCCGCAATGGCGGTTCGGCAACGGCATTCTTCAAGATTCCCAGCAATCGTGTCGTCGAACTGGGCACTCAGGTAGTTCTCTAACGTGCTCCCCTAGCGCTGGCAGTGGCGATCGCGGCCGGTTTTCTTGGCCGTGTACAGCGCTTCGTCGGCACGCTGGATCGCCGTGTCGATGGTGTCGGCCCAGAGGATTTCGGTGCTGCCGATGCTGGCCGTGAATTTCAGCTGTGTCGCGTCGGCCAGCGTGACCGTGGTATTGCGCAGCCGCTCGAGCAGCCGCTCTATGACCGGGGCGGCCATCTGCGCATTGGTTTCGACCAGCACCACCGCGAATTCTTCGCCGCCGATCCGGCCGACGATATCCACGTTACGCACGCTGGACTTGAGCAGTTGCGCAAGATGCGCCAGCACGGCGTCGCCGGCGGGGTGGCCGAACTTGTCGTTGATCTTCTTGAAATGATCGATGTCGAGCATCAGCAGCGTCGGTGACGGCCCGTGACGCTGGCTGCGCGCCAGTTCATGGGCAAACCGGTCCATGAAGGCGCGCCGGTTGATGAGGCCGGTCAGGGCATCGGTCGAGGCCTGCACGCGCAGGTCGACTTCCAACGCGACCCGCCGCGCGATCTCCGCTTTCAGCCGGTCGCCTTCGGTCTGGGTTGCAGCCTTCTGTGCGGCAGCTTCCTCCTTGTAGCGGAGCAGTGTTTTTTCGGACCAGAATATGCCGACGGAAATCAGGATGGCGGTGATGATAAAGCGGATGGCAAAGCTGGTTGAATAGGCGCTAGTACCGAACTCCGGGCCGCCGAGCAACATGATGGCGGCTACCGTGGCGATGCTGATGCCGGCCCATGTAGCACCCTGGCGCGGCGGTAGCATCATGCCCGCCAGTAACAGTAGCGCGAAGAACCAAAGTGCCCGTCCATGCTCCTGACCGGAGAATGCGACAAGGTAGATAAGCAGCATGGTGAACGAGACGATCGCCATCCACAGCGTAACAGGGCTGGCACGCCCTCGCTCGATGGCCAGATAACTGCCGCAGATCGTCAGCAGGCTGGTCGCGATCAGCAGCAGCAGCGGCCATTCGCGATTACTCAGGGCCACCAGGCCGAAAAACGACAGCAGCGGTACGCCGAAGACGGCGAACAATTGGGCGCGCTGGTGGGATTGCAGCAGGTGCTCGGTGGTGTTTGTGCTATCGGAGGTCATTGCGAACCCATTGTCGTGAACCCTATAGCCGGCGAATCTTTTCCAGCAGCGCCGTCGTCGATTTCTGATGCAGGAACGGAATCGAATGTACTGTCCCGCCCCAGCTGATGACCTCATTGCCGCCGACGATCTTGTTCACCGGCCAGTCGCCGCCCTTGACCAGGATTTCCGGCCGGCAGTCGAGGATGAGCTGCAACGGGGTGTCTTCGTCGAACCAGGTGACCAGCGTCACGCAGCCGAGCGCGGCCATCACCGCCAGGCGATCGACCAGCGCGTTGACCGGCCGGTCGTCGCCCTTGCCCTGGCGCTTGACCGAGGCGTCGGAATTGAGCGCCACCACCAGGCTGGCGCCAAGTGCTGACGCCTGCGCGAGATAGGTGACGTGGCCACGATGCAGGATGTCGAAACAGCCGTTGGTAAATACCAGCGGACGGGTCAGCAATTCGGCTCGCGCGGTCAACTGCTCCGGCGCGCAGATTTTCGACTCAAAGCCGGGGGCGGTGTAGCTCATGACTGGCGTCAACGGAAAATATGCACCATTTTAGAGCTTGTCGACGCTTTGGCGCAGTTTTTCCGCTTGATGACGCATGATTTTATGCTTGGTTTCTGCAGAACGGGCACCGCAACCGCGGGTCGTTCCGGGAAGTCGGCTTTGCTGCCGTGTCGAGTGACGTTCAGGAACGGGCCGAACGCCACTCGGCGAGCGCCCTGACGGCATCGTCGAGGGCGGGCAGCAGTGTGACGCCATCCATTTTCGCAACGCGCGCGACGCCGCTGCCGCCGGCCCATAGTTCGCTGCCGGCCGGCAGAATCAGGCACAGTTGCTGCAGCAGGCCGGGGATCTGCCGTTGCGGGAAAGCGGCCGAGAAGGAGAGGGCGACGATATCGGCGCGGTGAGCCTCGGCGGCGCGGCCGATCTCCACTAGCGGCATCTGCGTGCCGAGCGGGATGCATTCGGCGCCTTCCAGTGCCAACAGGGCTTCGGCCATCAGCAGGCCGAGTACGTGTGGTTCGTCCGGCACGCTGGTGAGGACGATGCGCGGACTGCGGCTGCCGCCGGGCAGGGTCGCAATCGCTTGGCGCAGGAGGCGCTTGGTCAATTCAGTAAACAAATGTTCCTCGAACACCTCGACGCTGCCTTCTACCCAGGCTGCGCCGACATGGCGGGTCAGTGGTGCGATGGTGTCCTGGACAAAATGGTGCAGGCCTTGCCGGGCCAGTCGCTGCTGCATCGCCTGCTGGTAACCCGGCACGTCGTGCTGCTTGATCAGGGCCAGCAACTTCGTCAGCTCGGCGGCAGCTTCGCCGGCGCCGTTGTCGGCGGCGGTCGGCACCGAACGTCTGGGCGCCAGCGCGCTCAGTTCCTCGGTGGACGTCGCGATCAGCTTGCCGGGCCGGTGGCCCGCGTCCATCAGGCGCTTGATCAGCCTCAGGCGCTCCACCTGCTCGGCCGGGTAACTGCGTTCCCCGTTGCCATTCCGATCCGGAATCGGGAAGCCGTAGCGACGTTCCCACATGCGCAGAACATCCTTGGAGAGACCGGTATCGCGCTCGACGGCGGCAATATTGAAACTTGGGCTATTCATATTTGTCCTAAACAAAAGTTAGACAAAACGTTGACAAGCTGGAATTTGATGTCTATATTACAAACAAACGCAGTGTTTGTCTAGGACAAATTGTTAAGGAGTTCAATGTGCTTAAAGACCTGAAGCGTTGTCTGGGTATCGCCGGACTGCTGACACTTGGCGTCGTGCCGCTCGCGGCGGCATCACAATGTCCGGCATTGCTCAATCACACCTTCCCCGGATTGCAGGACGGGAAGCCGCAGTCGCTGTGCCAATATCAGGGCAAAGCCATTCTGGTGGTCAATACTGCAAGCTTCTGCGGCTTTACCTCGCAGTACGAAGGACTGGAGAAACTTTACGCCCGCCTCAAGGACAAAGGCCTGGTAGTTATCGGATTTCCTTCCAACGATTTTGGCGAGCAGGAACCGGGCAGCGAAAAGGAAATTGCCGATTTCTGCCGCCTGACTTATGGCATCGAGTTTCCGATGCTGGGCAAGACCTCGGTGACCGGCAAAGACGCCAACCCGTTCTATCGGAAGCTGGCCGAGGTCACCGGCAGCAAGCCGCGCTGGAATTTCCATAAGTACCTGATCAATCGCGATGCTTCGCAGGTCGTCGCCTACCCTAGCGCTACCGGGCCGGATGACAAGGATCTGCAGAAGAAAATCGACGAGTTTCTCAAATAGAACGCCTGCCTTAAACCAAGGAGCCACTGCCATGAATGCACCCGATCACTTTTTCCTGCCTG
>Ga0105093_10000972_pt1 | contig 10932 bp, 10 predicted proteins | sample PPLLak3March2015_2_FD_79111 | JGI IMG/M metagenome (GOLD analysis project Ga0105093, IMG submission 79111) | Freshwater sediment microbial communities from Prairie Pothole Lake near Jamestown, North Dakota, USA - PPLs Lake P8 Core (3) Depth... | ecosystem: Environmental > Aquatic > Freshwater >... | reverse complement strand
CCCCCCTCCCATATTTTATGCAAATCGCCTTTCTCTTTTATTGGAACTCCATGTGAATCAACATTCCCAAAACTACAGGGCATAAACTTCATATCTGGTGTTATGTATGCTGACATTCTGCTTGCTTCGCATGTGTCTATTGAAATTCTTTGAGCAGTACTTGGTTTTCCATAACGAGTCATATAATTAATTAAACAACTATCCATACCAATTTTAAAACTACTTTTTGGAGCAAATATGACTTTAGCAAAATTTTCTAATATATTTTCATTTGGTATTAGATGTCTTAGTTTAATTCCAGCTCCTTGTGGTTTAAATAGAAGAAAAATAACTGCGTTTAATCTTGATATATCAAAGTCCCAATAATGTGGTTCTTCTCCTTCAACAATACCAAGGCACTTTGTGTAAGTTTTTGTTGAAAATATCTGATGGATATTTGTTTTAATCCCTGCATCAATAAACTTCTGAATTGCTTCATATGTGTATGGTTTTTCATAATCACTTACAGCAACAGCTCCACACATTTTAGAAATTTCAATTTGTTCATCAGTTAGACCAATACCACTTGTTGTATAATTTGGAATAACATTTTTACTTCTACAATATTCAATAATTTCTCTGAAGTTTTCATGATGATTTGGATCACCATGCCCACCAAGTGCAATTTGATTGACATGATATGATACTTCATCAACAATGCTCATGAAGTCTGTGAGCGCCATGTTCGGTCGATCAGTATGCCCCTGATAACAGAATTCACATTTATGTTTGCACGTTCCCATGACGCCTACGTCTAGCAGGGACGCCATCTTTAAAACAAATGGGTCCTCCTTCTTGTTACCCCTTAAAATTTCAAGACCACTTTTTGTATTGAACAAAAGTTCGTAATCATCATTCTTGTAATACTTGTCGAATTTAAGAATCATTTTTTTCTCCTGTGTTTTTAGTTTAAAAAAATAGAAAAGGTATTATATCATTTATTAATATATATAGATGCAATTTTTTATGGCGATATGGTTGACAATTTAGAACAAAATATAAATTTACTATACTGGTAGTATATGGGACTAATGGATAAAAAAATAGAAGATAATAAAGAAAATCAAGAATCTGTTGGTGGGTTTGCTATTGATTCATTCCCATCTATTCCTAAAAAGAAGAAACGTCAGATATTAAGAACTGTATATCCTGAGAACAAAAATGAAATGATTCCTCGCAGAGCCATGATTGATCTAGATGGAACTATTCATAAATACTCTAAAGGATATGATGATGGTTCTCTATATGATGATGCATTTGATGGAGCAAGAGAAGTTATAGATTGGTTAAAAAGAAATAATTACGAGATTGTTATATTTACAACAAGAGCTTCAAAAGAGAATTCTGATGAACATGGAATTAATTATAAAGATCAGATTGAAAAAGTAGCAAGGTGGCTTAAAAAACATAATATCTATTTTGATAAGATAACGAGTGAAAAATTGGCTGCTGATTTTTATATTGATGATAGAGCTATTCATATACCGAATGGTGACTGGAAAGTTGTTTTAAACGTAATTAAAAAAAGATTAAAGTATAGGACTGTTTAAACAGTCCAGGAGGACAAGGATATGAGTATGAAATATTCATTTGCCGAACTTGGACAAAATATTCTAACTAGAAAGTTCGGTGGTACAACAGTAGGCGTTGCAGATCCATATGTTAGTGGATATCATTTTGTATGGTTTGATAAGATTCCACCAAAGTTGGCATCATATGTGGCTGCAAGTGGAATGAGCGGAATTTCTTCAACTGCTGAAATTCAAAATGTATTAGCAGCATCATGTCTTTCAGTAACACCTCCAGGTGGAACATTAAACAAGATCGAATACACTGGTCTTGGCGGAATCAAATGGGCTGTTCCTGGAAATATTGATTATGGAAATACCGTTTCTGCTAAATTTCTTGAATTTAATAAAACTCCAATTTTAGATATTATGCATAACTGGGTTAAATTGATTCGAGATTATAGAACTGGTGTTAGTGATTTAGAAGATGGTGCTCAAGGAGAAGGATATACAAAGAAAACTTATGCTGGATTAATGTATTACTGGACAACAGCTCCAGATGCAAAAACAGTAGAATATTATGCAGCATATGATGGTGTATTCCCAGCAAAAGACCCACAAGATTTATTTACAAGTGATGTTGAAACTGTTGGTAGAGTTGATATTGAAATTGAATTTAATGTTGATTATGCATGGCATGAACCTTGGGTATTATCAAAGTGTCAAGGATTTGCAAATACATTTTCACAAATTAAAGAAACAGTAAAACAATATGGGCCAAGACAATCATCTGGATAAAAAATAGGTAAAAAATAATAGAGGATATTTATCAATATCCTCTATTATCCAAATATAAAACATATTGAAATACTTTATGGAGGCAGGAAATGAATATTAATCAAATGAGACTAGGACTTGTTTATATTTTTTCTGAAAGTCAGACTCTTTCAAAAAAAACAAAATTAAGTCTAATTAATTTTATTGAGCAAGCTGATGAACAACAATTAAAATCTTTAGCTCTAAAAGGATATATAGTTAAAAAAGAAAATATGTCTGAATTTTTTAGAGTAATGATTGATGATGTTTTTTCAAAGAAAAAGAAGCTTCAAGAAAAAATCAGATATGCTTCAAAGATAGCAAAACAAAAAATTCAAAGATAGAATAAAGAAAGAATATCTAAATAGATCAGAAAGGAAAGGAGATTTAAAATGACATTTACAGGATTTCAGGTTCAATACCCGGAGTACGAAGTATTGACACCACAAACAAAACAATCTTTTACATTGAGGTCTCTTAATGTAAGTGAAGAAGAAAGGTTAAAAGGTAGTTTGGTTACACCAAATAAAATTGCAGATCATTTAAATACATGTCTGTTTCAATCATTGGTCAAGAAACCAGAAAATATTACTGATCTAAATTCATTTTTGAAATATGTTACATTAAAAGATCGAGATGCATTATTATACGGTTTGTATCATATTACATATGAGGAAATAAGAAATTATCAGTTAAAATGTAAATCATGTTCTCATGAATATGATGTTACTGTTAAAGCTTCAAGTACTTTTAATTTTAGTGCATATCCAGGCGATAATATTCTTAAAGATAGATTCACATTTGAGTTGCCTGTTACAAAGGGAGTTACTGTAACTATTAAACAACCAACTCTTTATGATGAAATGATTAGTATTAAAAATTTATCTACCAGGCCTGGTTCATCATTAGAATTGATAACAGAGACTTTAATCATTGAAAAATTTGAACAAGATGTTACCGAAAGAAAAGAGCCTATTATTTACAGTGATAGAATTGATGTTATTGATGCGTATCTTTCATTACCAGCAAGGGATAAAAGAGAAATATTTAAAAGCTATATTGAAAAATTTGGTCAATATGCTATTAGTTTAAAGATGAAAAGCTATTGTCCACAGTGTAGCCACGAAGACAATTATGATATAGATTTGGTGGAAAACTTTTTTCGGTCATTATACTCGGCATGATGATATAATAAAATACAAAGAAGATTTAGCACAAGTCGTCTTCGCTTGTATGGAATTAAGTAGACAATCGTATGTTGAGTGTATTCTGATGCCTTATAAAAAATTTCAAGATTATATGAAATGGAAAAGTAAACTAGAAGAAGAAAAGCAGAAACATATAAAAGAGGAAATGAGCAAACATGGCAAATCTTTTAGATAGATTTAACAAAAACGTTATTGGGTCTGAATCAAAAATAGCTGATTATAGATCTATAATATCTAGTGGTGGGGATTTTAGAAGAATTGAAGATATTGAAGTTATTTTAAGTTCATGGAATAACATTCTTTTAACTCCTAGAAGAACTTACATGTTTGACCCGCAATACGGAAGTAATTTATATAAGATGGTTTTCGAACCTGCGGATGAAAGAACACAAAGTCAAATCGTTAATGAAGTAGTTGATACAATTAGAAAGTATGATGATAGAGCAAGAATTAATAATGTTAGAGTATTATTTTCTACAAATAAAAAAGGATTTAATATTTCAATTGATGTAGAATATGAAGGGAATACAGGGCAATTAGAGCTTGTTGTTGATGAGGATGTATACTTTCGTTTCTATGATAGTGAGCCCGAGGAGGAAGTATAAATAATGATTTCTGATAGAGATAGACAATTATTGACAGAAGCTGGAAAAGAATATATTTTAGATGCGGTAATTCATAGTAAAAAACTAAAAGAAAAATTATCAACTTCTGAACATAGGAATTTGTCTCGATATGTTAATGAATTAACTTATGAAGAAGTTATATCTTTAACAATAACTGAAGATATAAGAAAATTCGAAGGTGGATTTTCAAAATTTCTTAAATATAGTTTAGCTGCAATTGCAGGAATGGCTGTTGGTGGTATTGGGTTAGCTGTTCCAACTGTTGCTATGTTTACATTATATCTATATCGTAAAGCAACTGATACATGCGAAAAATCATGTTTTACACCTAGATTTTTTTCATCGGAAAGAAAAGTTTGCAAGCTTTCATGTCAATTAAATGCAGCAAGAAAAATGGCAAATGATCTTAATTCACAAGTTTCTAAATGTAGTACATATTCAAATCCAAAAAGATGCGAGCACAAATTACAAAATGAACATATAAAGTGGGTAAAAAGAGTTAGACAGTTAATAGTCAGATTAAATGCTGCAAAAATGGTTGCAAACGAAAAAGAGCGAAAAGAAAGATTAAAACAACAAAAGAAACAAACAACTATGGATAACATTACTATTACAAGAAGTGGTGACACAATAATAGTTTCTGAAAGTGATGATAACAAAGAGTTTCATTTTGAAGTTGACCCAAAAAAAGAAAGGAATGCACGAATTGTTTTATATTTGGGGCTTGGAGTTTTACCTATTCCATTCTTTAATGATATTATAAATTATATAATAAAAAAATATAGTTTTGGGTGTGCTGGTAAATGTGTTGCCCAAATGAAAGTTCCTAAAGATGTTTGTTATGCCCAATGTGCGTATTTGGGTGCTAAATACGCTGTTGATTTACTTAAAAAACAACTTCCTAAATGTGATAAATCAAAAAACACAATTAAATGTAAACAAAAAATATACAATTTGTTAGAAGATTGGGAACAACGTAAAGTTGAAAGAAAAATGAAATTCGAACAACTATTAAGAGATAAATTAAGAGACAGGAAAGAACAACAAGATAAAATAATGGCTAAAAGACAACAAGGAAATCAATAATGGCAATTCAAAACTATCAAAGAATATATGAGTATATTCATGAATATCAAAACCTTGTTTATGATTACTATAGTAAACATGTTGTTGCATTTTTAACAACTTATTATAATTTAAATGTTTGTGATACGATTTGGGAAGATGAAAATATTATGGGTGGGGCGTATGAACCTGTTGGAGATTTATCTGGAATAAAAAGAAATAAAATTTTAGTTTTACCATTATATTATTCAGAGGAATACACAACCGCTTTTGATGCTCAAGAAACTGGCTATATAAAAGAGAATGAAACTACATTTGTAATGCCAAGTACATATAATTTTAAACCATACCCAAATGATATTATAAAGTTAGAGCAAGATTTTTTGAGTCCAAAGAAAGATACATACCCATTGTTTATTGTTACAGGAGTTGATATACATCCAAACACTGAAAGAAGATTTTGGAAAATAAAATGTAAAATATTTCAAAGTAGAGAGTTAGAAAGTGTGGAGGCTCAAGTTGTTAACACATTTTCATTTGTTGAATACGATAAAAAAATACATACATTAGAGGACTCACAGTTTATTGCCAGATTGTTATATAAACATTCTTTATTAAAGCAATGTTTAAATAATTTGTATGATAGTCGTTGTGGTTATTACTTTACACCACGCGAGCCAGTTCAATGTTAGGAGATAACTAATGAGCGAGACTCCATTATCAAGTCAAATCTATCTTTCAAGAGACAGTATTCGTGAACAGATAGCAGTAGAAGTTAAAAATTATATGGAACTCAACAATGTTGATCTTACGAAATCTTCATTCTTGAGTTTTATGATTGATACAGTATCAACCCTTACAGGTAATTTATTATTTTATCAATTGTCAACATATAGGGAATTCTTTTTAACTAAAGCACAATTACCTGATTCAATTTTAAATTTATCATCATTTCTTGGTTACAATACAAGAGAAGCAACACCAGCAAGAGCAAATGTTTTAATCACTGTTCCTTTTGGATTCGATGATCCTTCTAGTCAATTTATAATTCCTGAAGGATTTGTTTTTAAAGCTGAAAGCACAGAATTTAGAACATACTACAATACAACAATAACAGTCACCAATAATTCATCTGTATTAATTCAAGTTGCTGAAGATAATAAAAGATATACTCTTCCTTATTCTATATCTGAGGGTGCATTTAATTTTGTTTTGCCTCTTACTCAAGTAAAAGAAGTTGTTCAAGAATTTCAAATTGATAGTGATACACAACAGTTTCAATTTGTTATATTAGATGTCCCAATAAAGGGAGAAGTTGCTGCCCTACAAGTTGAAGTTCAAAATCCTGGAAGTGCAGGGTATACAACATGGACCGAATATAATAGTTTGTTTCTTATGGGGTCTACTGATAAAGGATATGTTTCAAGGAGAACAGATTCGGGAAGAAGATTGACTTTTGGTAATGGACTGATAGGAACTCAACCTGAACCTGGATCCAATATTTTAGTAACAATTTTAACAACTGAAGGAGAGGACGGGAATGTAATTGCAGGGTCTATAAGAGCTGGAGAAAGAATTTATATCTCAACTCTTGCTGGTATTAATCAAGTTGTTTCATATGAAGTTGTTAACGCATCACCAGCATTTGGTGGAATAGATGAAGAGTCACTTGAAGACGTTAGAAAAAATTCAATTGATTCAATAACATCTTTGAGCAGACTTGTTACAGAAAATGATTATAAAAATATTAATGTTGTTGTTCCTGAGTCTCCTCTTGCACAAAATTCAGTTCCTGTTTTAAAGAGATCAGATTTGCAAGTAAATGAAATTGAATTATTTAGTGGTATCATCTTTGGAACAGCTACAGAAGAAGTTGATAATTTGGCCCCTACAAGAAATGAAGTTATAGAAATTCCTTATGGGCAATTAACAATACCAAGAGATACTGAAATTCAAAGAGGTGATGACACATATTATACCATGTTTGAATTATCAATAGATACACATAATAAAGTTGCCCAGTATGAATATCTTATTTATGAAGTTGAAATATTACCAGCTTTGGAAACAAGTTTTGGATCAACATATGATTTATATTGTGACAATTTAGAAATAACAAGAGATGGAAACGATGGTGTATTTAAACTTTATTATAAATCTTCAGAAGTAGATTCATATTTAGCAACATGTGAAATGAAAATTGCATCAAGTGGTTCTATAAAAACGATGACAAATGATTCAACTGGTGGGTATTTTATTTATACTTTTACACCATATACTAACATTCCATTAGGGAATCAGAAATATACATTTACTATAAAAGACCCAAGTGCAAATGATATTGGTCAATATGCAAATGAGGTAGCGTTTAGATCAGATTTAAGTACATTTATGAGATCTAATTTAAAAACAGATGGGACTACTGTGACTGTTTATGATATTCCAGTTGTTGAAAAAACATATTATGATAGTATAAACAAAAGGGATTTTGAATTAGAAGTTTTACAAAAATTAGTTACCTCCATGGACTTAACTGATAGCAAAATGTTAACAGATTTTACAAATATAAAATTTACAAATACATATGGGTTATTAGATAATATGAAATTGAATCAACCAACAATTTCTTCTGTTGTAGATATAGTAGATACTTTACCAATAGGTTGTAACTTAAATGATAGATATATTTTTGCCCCATGTTGCGGTGATGATCCAAATCAAGATAATGTGATTAAATGTATTGATGCAACAGCTGGTATTTTTATTTATGAAAAACCTGTTGCTGATTCAGTAGTTTATGTTGTTGATAAAGATGATAATTATATATATTCTGATCGTGGATGGATTTCTTTACCATCATACACTATTCCTTTACAAATAGAGATAGAAGTTTTTAGATCAAAAACTTTTAGTGGTACTGTTGTTGCATTAATTGATACTGTCAGAGAAACTTTATATGAGGCATTTAAAGATAGGTTTGGTGGAAATACTACAATATATAGATCAGAGATTATTGATATAATTCAAAACATTGAAGGTGTAAGTCATTGTAGATTAAGAAAACCAGAAACAAGTATTTTCTTTAACTTTTCTTTACTTGATTTAACACAAGAACAACTATTAAGATATGGACCAGAATATGTTTTCTTCTCAAAAGACACTATCTCAGTTAGGGTAATATAAAATATGAAAGAACTTTTAGAAAAATCAAAAATAAATTATGCACAACTTAAATCTTTTATTGTTAAAACTGTTGCGAAAAATTTAAGTTCGCTTTCAGAACCTTGTTATTTCCCTGAGTTAAAAAAGAATTTATATGAATTTTTAAAAGTTTCTGGATTGGAAGAAAAAGATATTAGAGAATTTGCTAGAAGAAGATGGAAGGGAAGAAAGGAAGCTAAGTTTAATGTTGTTATGGACCCTGCTGCAAACTTTTATATTTTTCTTTTACAATATTTTCTTGACAAAAAAGATACTGTTGCTTATCAACACATGATGGTTATGTATATGATACGTCAATATTCAAATCTTATGCATAAACATTTTAAATTTTGTAACCCAGATGTTTTTCAATATGCACTAGAGACACTTACTAAAACACATTTATTTGCCAGAGAAAGAACAATATCAAATGCTATTTATTATATGTCTCAAGAAATGATGAGAAGATGGACTACCTCTTTAAAGAAAAATGATTTAGATCAAATTGGAAAGTTCATGCAGGAGAGTCGTCATAGAATTTCTCAAAGTGTCAAGAGCTTTGCACAAACCTATTATGCGGCATCTGAAAAAGGCCAAGGAATTAAATCAGATGAGACTGCAACTGATTCTGCTGAAGATGATGAAAATTCATATCAAGAAAAATCAACTGAGAAGGGTATTAGAATCATTGAAGATATTGTATCTAAAATAACAATCTATAGATATAAAGATGTTCAAGCGCAAGAGAAAGCAAGAATGTTATCTAAAATTAATGCCTCTCTTGCAACTCAAATTGTTAACAAATTAAACAACACTAAATATTCTGATATATTAAGATTAATTTTAAAGAAATATATTGAAGAATTAAATAGTATGAGTAAATTATGCGGAAAATCTTATACTGATCATGTTAGACAACTAATGTCACTTAAAAGAACAAAGATGAAAATTTATTTTAAGCAACAAATAAATATTTTAATATTAGACCTTCTGAAAGATTTTGATTATTTAGAAAAGTATAATAGTCAAACAAACCAAACACAGTTTTTAATAAATTTATTTTTAGCTTATTACTTGACTATGATATTAAAAAATACTCTATGTATTTCTTCAGGTAAATAATCCTCCCGGTGAAGCCCCAACTAAAGAGTTTTGTAATGATACTAATGTTGGAGAAATTCTAGATCTGTTTTGTGAATCTGTAACTGTTTGTGCTCTCATTCTTTTTATTGCTTCATTTTTTGCAAGAAATTCTTTACTATATGGGTCTTCTCCTCTTGAACTTTTTATTGTAACTTGTGGGCCTTGGCTTAAAACTCCAGCCAGTTTACTTGCTGATTCATTCATCTGATTTCTAGTATAGTATCCATCCCCCTTTGCATCTCCTTCTTCTAATGAAGCTAAGTATTTAGCAACAGTTGGTCTTGTTGAATTCATATCCGCTGTCTTCTCATCCAAAACCATTGTTCCATATAAACTTGTAATATCTATTCTAACATCTACCATTGCTAACTTTTTATTGAATGATACTTGTTGTTGATCCCCACCTTTTACAACAGTTACATTTGTTATAACAGCAGGGTCTAATCCATAAATTCCTTTTGATTTAATTCTATGAAAAAATGGCCAGTTAAATGTCTTTCCATCTGTTGATCTTGGAATTGCTAAACATAAAATAGCAGCCAACGGACCAATTATATGATGTTGCGTGGATACTGGATTACCAGGACTTGGATTATATAATCTTATTGTTGCTGTGTATGATGGTGTATACCCACTGTTCTTCCAAATCTGTGGAAAATCAACTCTTGCACCAGCAACTAATTCGTCAAGGGTACTTAAACTTTTTTGCATAAATTCACTTTGATTACCAAGAGAATTTTTTAATTTGTCTAGTCCTTCAAATGCTGCTCTTGCTCCACCACCAACTCCTTCTAAAACACCACCAACCATTCCTCCTATATCCTTACCAGTAGTTTCTAATGATGTTCCTAAGTTAATACCTCCTTCTATACCACGTCTTGACCCTGTCATTTGAGCCAATTGCTGCATACCACCTGAAGCAACATCAGTAAGAGATTGTAAAAATGTTTCTCCATATTCATTAGTAAAAGAGTCAGTTGGAAAGTTGTCTGCTATATATGCAAGTTTTAATGGTTGTTGAGATAATGTATACCCAAGATTACCTAAAATTTTAGTATAAGTGTCCCATGCATCATCTACTCTAAACAATGTTAGCCCTGATTCAAAATATGGTTCCCCAGGCATAATTTCCATTACTGGCATACTATTTATAATCATTGTATCGCTTACATGAGTTTGTGGAGGTAATCCAAAGATTCCGCCAAAAGGATTTAAATTTATTGCCATCTCAAACCTCCATTAATTTATATTAGCTAATGCTACAGTGTTTGCTCTATTCTGTGCAGTAGAGAATGTTGGATTTCTCCCCCCACCACCATTATTATT
>Ga0105093_10000970_pt1 | contig 10936 bp, 8 predicted proteins | sample PPLLak3March2015_2_FD_79111 | JGI IMG/M metagenome (GOLD analysis project Ga0105093, IMG submission 79111) | Freshwater sediment microbial communities from Prairie Pothole Lake near Jamestown, North Dakota, USA - PPLs Lake P8 Core (3) Depth... | ecosystem: Environmental > Aquatic > Freshwater >... | reverse complement strand
GCCGGCGGCCTCGAGGACGGCCCCGACGTTCTTGAGGACCTGGCGGGTCTGGTCCTCGATCGTCCCGGTGTTGAGCTCGCCGGTGGCCGGATCGATGGGGATCTGGCCCGAGCAGAAAACGAGGCCGTTGGCGATGATGCCCTGGGAATAGGGGCCGATGGCCTGCGGGGCTTTGTCCGTCTGGACCTGTTTCTTCATGTTCTTGCTCCTCTTGAGGCCGCCGCAGGCCCCGGACACGAAAGCGCCCAGGAGGCCGGCGGCGGCGAGAAATCTCCGTCTGTTCACGTCCCCTTGTCCTCAGACCGACAGGCCGTCTATGACCGCGGTCAGGAACTTCCAGAACTTCTCGACCGAGCCGGTGTGGACGTGCTCCTCCGGCGAGTGGGGGTTCTTCATGGTCGGCCCGAACGAGATCATGTCCATGCCCGGGAACTTCTCGCCGATGATGCCGCATTCGAGACCGGCGTGGATGGCCATGACCTCGGCCTCTTTGCCGAAGCCTTTGGCATAGAGCTCTTTCATCCTCTTGAGCAGCTGGGACTCGAGGTTGGGCATCCATCCGGGATAGCCGTCCTTGAGATCGGCCTTGGCCCCGGCCAAGGCGCAGACCGACTTGATGATGTCGCGGGTGGCTTCGAGGGCCGAGGCGACCGAGCTTCGCGTGCTGCACAGGACTTCGAAAGCGGCCTTCCCGGTCTTGACGATGGCCAGGTTGGTCGAGGTCTCGACGAGGCCGGGGATCTCGGGGTGCATGGCGATGACGCCGTGCGGCACGGCCATGAGGAAGGCGAGCAGGGTGCGCTGGCAGTCCTGGGTCAGGGCGAAGTCGCGGCCCTCGGCGGCCTCGAGCGTGTACGCCGCGCCGGGCTCGACCGCCTTGTACTCGACCTGGATCTTGTCGAAGGCCTTCTTGAAGGCCGTGGTCATCGTCCGGACCTGGACGGGCGGGCAGGCCAGCATGGCGACGGCCTCGCGGGGGATGGCGTTGTGCTTGCTGCCGCCTTCGATGCTGATGACCTCGAACTTGGCCGCCGCCTGGGCTTGAGAGAGCACCCGGGCCAGAAGCTTGATGGCGTTGCCGCGGCCCTGGTTGATGTCGATCCCGGAATGGCCGCCGCGGAAACCGTGAACGTGCAGCTTGTAGAGGTTCTTCGAGGCCGCCTTCTTCCTGTCGAGCGACAGCGTCAGGCTCGAATCCGCGCCGCCGGCGCAGCCGATGGTGAAGACGCCCTCGTCCTCGCTGTCGAGATTGAGCAGCATCTTGCCGGCGAGGAAGCCCTTCTGGATCTTGTTGGCCCCGGTCAGACCCGTCTCCTCGTCGACGGTGAAGAGGAACTCGAGGGGGCCGTGGATGAGGGTCTTGTCCTCCATGACGGCCAGGGCCGCGGCCAGGCCGATGCCGTTGTCGGCGCCCAGAGTCGTCCCCTTGGCATAGACCCATTCGCCCTTGATCTCGGCCTGGATGGGGTCCTTGGAGAAGTCGTGGAGCTTGTCGGAGTTCTTTTCGCAGACCATGTCGAGGTGGCCCTGGAGGATGGCCCCCACGGCGCCCTCCCGTCCGGCGGTGGCGGGCTTGCTGACGAGGACGTTGCCGACCTTGTCGCGCTTGCCGGGGAGGCCCAGCGAAGCGGCCACGCCGAGGACGTAATCGCCCAAGGCCTTTTCGTTGCCGGAACAGTGCGGGATGGTCAGGATCTTGGCGAAATGCTTCCAGAGAAGCCGGGGATCGAGTTCATTGATCGATGAAGCCATGTGGATCTCCTTTGATGGGATGCCGAGACCCGCATGATGACATAAATATCAGGTGGATTCAAGCCGGTCCGGAGGGTATAATCCAAGGGATGAGAGCCCTGTTCCGCCCCGTCATAGCAGCCCTCCTCGCCGCCGGCTGCTCCGGTCTGCTCGGGGCGGGTCCGGCGCCGGCAAAGCTCCGGATCCTGGCCACGGTCTTTCCGCTCCAGGAGTTCGCCGCGGCGGTCGCCGGGGAGCGGGCCGAAACGAGCCTCCTCCTGCCGCCGGGCGCCTCCGTCCACACCTGGCAGCCGCGTCCCGGCGACATCGCCCGCCTGGCGGAATGCGACCTCCTCCTCTACATCGGCTCGGGACTCGAGCCTTGGCTCCCCACCTTGATCAAGGCCTTCCCGGAGGGCCGCATTCGGACCCTTGAAGCGGCGGCGGGACTGGCCGTGGCCGGAGCCCACGAGGAAGGGGAGGAGGGCCACGCGGAGGAAGAAGAGCATGAAGGCCTCGACCCCCATGTGTGGCTCGATTTCGAGCTCGACATCCGCATCGTCGGCCGCATCGCCGGCGAGCTCGCCCGGATCGATCCGGCCGGCGCTCCCGAGTTCGCATCCAACGCCGAGAAGCTGACGGCCCGGCTGAAAGCGCTCGACGCCGAGTTCCGCGAGGGCCTCGGCGGCTGCCGCGATAAGACGGTCGTTTTGGCCGGACACGGCGCCTTCGGCTATCTCGCCCGTCGCTACGGCCTCGTGCAGACGGCCCTCTACGGGCTCAGCCCGGACGCGCAGCCGAAGCCGAAGGACCTCATGAAGGCCATCGATTTTTGCCGGGAGAAGGGCATCAAGACGGTCTTTTTCGAGAATTCCGTGCCGAAAGACCTTTCACGGACCCTGGCCCGGGCGATCGACGGCCGGGTCCTCGTCCTTCACGCCGGCCACAACCTGACCCGCGACCAGCAGGCGCGGAAAGTCGGCTTCTTCGATCTGATGAAGGAGGACCTGGCCGCCCTTCGGGACGGGCTGGGCTGCCGGTAGGACCATGAGCCTCGTCGACCTTCGTCACGTCACTTTCGCCTACGACGGAACCGAGGTCCTCGTCGACGTCGACCTGACCATCGAGGAGGGCGATTTCCTGGCCCTCATCGGCCCCAATGGATCGGGCAAGACGACCCTGGTCAAGATCATCCTCGGCCTTCTGCGCCCCTCGACGGGAGAGGTCGAGATCTTCGGCCGGCGCCCCTCCGAATTCGCCGAATGGAACAAGGTGGGCTATGTGCCCCAGAAGGCGACCCATATCGACCCATTCTTCCCGGCCTCGGTCGAGGAAGTCGTCGGAATGGCCCTCGTCTCCGGCCGCAGGGTGGGGAGAAGTCCGGGCCGGGAGGCCAAGGCCAAGATCCGCCGGGCCCTCGAGGTCGTCGGCATGGCCGAGTTCGGAAGGGACGCGATCGGCCGGCTCTCGGGCGGACAGCAGCAGCGCGTCTTCATCGCCCGGGCCCTCGTGACCTCCCCCCGCATCCTTTTCCTCGACGAACCGACGACCGGCGTCGACGCCGAGACGCAGGCCTCGTTCTACGACCTCCTCGACCGCTTGAACAAGAGCGAGGGCCTGACCATCGTTCTCGTCACCCACGACATCGGCATCGTCAACAAGCACGTCAATCGCGTCGCCTGCCTGAACCAGAAGCTCATCTACCACGGCGATCACGCGTCCTTCTGCCGCTCCGACGCCTTCCGGGAGATGATCAGCCGCGGCGACCATCTCGTCTCCCACGAGCACTGACCCGATGCAAGCGCTTTTCGCCTACGGGTTCCTCCAGAGGGCTTTTCTGGCCGGGGTCCTCATCGCCGTGGCCTGCGCCGTCCTCGGCGTCTTCCTCATCCTGCGCAAGGACGCCATGATCGGCCACGGGCTGTCGCACATCGCCTTCGCCGGGGTCGCGCTCGGCCTGTTCCTCAACGTCCTGCCGCTCGCGGCCGCGCTCGTCGTCGCGGTCGGCGCCGCACTGGCCATCGTCAAGCTCAAGGGCCGGGCCGGCTTTCACGGCGATACGGCCATCGGCATCTTCAGCAGCCTGGGCTTGGCGACGGGCATCCTCCTGGCCTCTCTGGCGCGCAGCTTCAACGTCGAGCTGATGTCCTATCTCTTCGGCGACATCCTGGCCATCGAGCCGCTCGAGGTCTGGCTGTCCGTCGGACTGGCCGCCGCCGTCCTCGCCGCCGTGCGGATGAACTACGGCAAGCTCCTGTTCATGACCTTCGATCGCGAATCGGCCCGGGCGGCCGGGATCAGAGTGGGGCGTCTTGACACGCTGCTGATGGTCCTCACGGCCGTCACCATCGTCCTGGGGATGAAGGTCGCCGGGATCCTGCTTGTCGCCGCTCTGATCGTCATCCCCGCGGCCGCGGGGCTTCAGGTGGCCACGAGCTTTCGCGGCGCCGTGGGCGCCTCCGCCGTCGTGGCGGTCGCAGGAGTCGCCGGCGGGCTGGGCCTGTCGCTCGTCCTCAACATCCCGGCTTCGGCGGCCATCGTCATCCTCTGCTTCCTCGCCTTCGCCCTCCTCTTCCTGCGGAAAAAAGGGCGGGGCCTGCCGGCGGCCTCGAACTGAGCTAGCGTGGCCCAGCCAGGGCTTTGGCCACGATCTCGCGGACGGCCTTCGCTTCCTTGTCGAGGGCCTTCTTGGCCGCCGCGGCCCGGCGCCTCACCCGGTCGCCGAACTTCGCGTCCTTGATCCCGCCGAGGTTGATAAGGATGTTGTCGTAGGCCCCGTCGCCGGCCGCCTGGGCCGTGAGCCCGGCCACACCGGCGTCGCTCAGCGAATTCCTGTTCCCCTTGGCCGCCGCGGCCTTGGCCAAGCCTGCGGCTTCGACGGACCTCTCGAGCACTTCGAGCGGGACGAGGGTCGCCTCCTTGTTCGCGGCCTCGACCGCCCGGTCCTTCTCCTCGGCCTGTTCCGGCGTCGTCTTGGGCAGGCGGAACGCGTCCATGACCTTGTTGAAAGCCTGTGTGTCCCGGTCGACCGCTTCGAGCAACTGGTCCTTGAGCGCCTGGGCCCGGACGGCGGCGGCGATCATGTCGCCGCGGACGGCCTCATAGCCTTTCTTGCCGACGGTCAGGTTGGCCACCATGGCCGACAGGCCGGCCGAAAGGGCGCCGCAGAGCGCCGCGACGCTTCCCCCGCCGGGCGCCGGGGAATCCATGGACAGCTCGTCCGCGAACGCCCGGAGCGTCAGGCCCACGAGCGCCGGACCCGGCTCCCGGACCTGGTACTCGATGATCTTCTTCGCCGGCTCGAAAGGAACGACGTCGCTCAGCCCGAGCGACCGGACCGCCATGCGGATGAGCTCCTCCTCGGGGACCCCCGGGCTCTTGCCCTGCTTTTCGAGGTAATGACGGCCGGCCATGAGCAGCGCCTCCTTGGGGATGAGGCCGACGAGCTCGCTGCCGGTCACGCGCAGGCCGAGCTTGGCGGCCAGCCGGACGGCCTCGTCGAAGACGACGTGGACGGGCGTCGTCTTGTAGTTCGTGAAGTTGACCGAGATCTGGGCGACCCCGTAGTCCTCGACGTACCAGCCGACCGACTTGACCTCCTTGAACTTGCCCGGCATCTTGACCGTGTTGCCGCGGGCGTCCTTGACGATGTTGCCGTCCTTGTCGCGCTTGGCCCGGCCGCTTTCCCGCAGGCTGAGGGCGATCTCGTGGGCCAGCCTCCGGTCGCGGGTGTTGAGATTGATGTTGTAGGCGATGAGGAACTCGCGGGCGCCGATGATGACGGCCCCGGACTTGGGGTTGAAGACCGGCCGGCCGAAGTCGGGCGCCCAGCGCGGGTCCTTGAGCTTCTCCGGCAGCCCTTCGTACTCGCCGGCCCTGACCGTGGCCAGGTTGCGGCGCTCGGCGGTGCGCGCGGCGGCCTCGTAGAGATAGACCGGGATCCCCAGCTCGTCGGCGACCCGCCGGCCGAGGCCGGCGGCCAGCCGGACGCAATCCTCCATGGTCACGCCGGATACGGGCACGAAGGGGCAGACATCGGTGGCCCCCAGGCGCGGATGGGCGCCCTTGTGGCCGCGCATATCGAGGACCTCGGCGGCCTTGGCGATGGCCCGAAAGGCGGCTTCCTGGACCGCTTCGGGAGGGCCGATGAAGGTCACGACCGTCCGGTTCGTCGAGGCGCCCGGGTCGACGTCGAGGAGCTTGACGCCGGGGACGGCCTCGATCTCGCGGGTGATGGCCCCGATCTTCTCCGGGTCCCGGCCTTCGCTGAAATTGGGGACGCATTCGACGAGCTTCATCGTCCTTCTCCTTTGCCGGCAGTGTGCTTGAGCGCGCCGTTGGTGTCGTAGATCTCGACCGCGTCGAAGCCGCCGAGGTACGGAGCGATCCATTCCGGACGCCCGACGATGACCACGACCGGGGCCGCCGAAAGGTAGGTCCGGGCCGCCTCCCGGACGCGCTCGGCGTCGACCAGCTTGATCTCTTCCGGGCCTTTGTCCCATTGGCTCGGGCCGAGGCCGAGCGCGACGTAGCGGGCCATCCAGTCGGCGAATCCCCCCGGGGTCTCGAACCGCAGGGGCATGTTCCCGACGAGGTAGGACTTGGCCTCCTCGATCTCGGACGGGATGGCCGGGCCGGAGGCCAGGGCGTCGATCTCGCCGAGGACCTCCCGGACGGCCGGGACGATGGCGTCCGGCCTGACCTGGGCCAGGGCCCAATAGACCCCGCTCGAGCCGTAGACCTCCATCTCGCTGAAGGCGTACGACGCATAGTTCTTGGTCTCGCGGAGGTTCATGAACAGGCGGCTCCGGGTGGTCCCGCCCAGGATCTGCTTGAGGACCAGGAAGGGGAAGAAGTCGGGGTCGGACGAGCCCATGATGACGTTCCCGGCGAAGATCGTCGCGGACTCGAGGCCGGGGGCCTCGACGTAGCAGATCCGCCGCCGGTCGTTCCGCGGCGGCGGCGGGAGGGACGGCCGCTCCGGGGCCGGACCGGCCCAGGCCCCGAAATGATTGGCGATCCTCAGGGCGATGGCATCCTCGTCGATATCGCCCGCTATGAGGACGGCCGCGTTCCCCGGCCGGTAGAAACGCTGATGGAACGCGGCGACGTCCCGGGGGGTGATGAACTTGATGACATCCTCGTTGTAGGTCGCGATCTCGTAGGGATGGTCCTGGAACAGGCTGCGGAGAAGCTGCCGCCAGCCGAGGACCTCCGGGTCCTTCTTGCGCTCGAAGAGCTCCCAGTAGGCCGTCCGGCGGAGCGCCCCGAGCTCGCGCTCGCTGAAGGTCGCCTCGAGGGCTGCGACCCTCAGGATGTAGATCGCCTGGTCCAGCCACTCGTTGAGGACCGTCATCGTCAGGACCGTGTAGTCCAGGAAGACGCCAGCCGATAAATCCGCGCCGAAGGATTCGATCCGGTTCTCGATGTAATCGGCCGACAGCATCTTCGTCCCCTTGCCGATCATGCGGGCCGTCATCGCGGCCAGCGCGGGGCGCTCGGGCGGGGAGTCGGCCTCCCCGGCGCGGATGACGAGCTGGAGGGTGACGATCGCGGACCCGGGCCGGTGGGCCGTGGCGACGGTGAGGCCGTTCGGCAAAGAGTAGATCTTGACCGGCGGCAGCCGGAGCTCCAGGCGCTGCGAGTCCGGCAGCGGGGGGGTCCGGCGGAACCGCTCCTGGGCCAGGCCGGGACCGGCGAGCGCGATGACGGTCATGACGGCGGCCAGCGGCGGCGCGCAGGCCCGCGGGGGCCTGCGGCCTGAGGACGTTCCGGATCTCATTGCGGCCCGAACTCCACGACGACGCGGTTCTGGGGCACGAAATACTTGCTGCAGAAGGCCGTCAGGTTCTGGGGGCTGACGTCGAGGACGTTCTTCAGGTCCTTGTCGAGGGCGCCGAGACCCTTCCCCGAGAAGAACGCGTCGATGAGGAACCGCGCCCGGCCCAGATTGGTCGACAGGCGTTCGATGTAATCCCTCTTGAACCGGCGCCGGGCCCGGTCGAGCTCGGCCTGGGAGACCGCGTTCGTCTTGAGCCTGTCGATCTCCCCCAGGATGGCCCGTTCCGAGCGCGAGACGAGGATCGCGTTCGTGGCGAAGCAGAAGATCTTCAGCGTGGCGACGCTCAGCCGCTCGTCGAGCGCGCCGGTCAGATAGCTGGCCGTGAGGTCGCGCCGGAGCAGCCTGTTCCTCAGCCGCGAGGTCTCGCCCTGGAGCAGGAGGTATTCCAGGATGCGCAGGCACTCCGCGTCGCCCGGCTGAAGGGGGAAGAAGCGGAAGCCCATATGGAACCCCGAGCTCCCGCCCGGGATGCGGAGATACCGCACGACCGCGTCGTTCTCGCGCTTGAACACGGGACGGGGCGGGATAGGGCTTTCCTCGCCCGGCGGGATGGAATCGAAATACCTCGCGACGAGCTCGCGGGTCCGCCCGGCGTCGATGTTGCCGACGATGCAGAGAACGGCGTTGCTCGGGACGTAGTAGGTCCGGTGGAACGCGGTGACGTCGGCCTCGGTCAGGTCCTTCATCCCGGGGCCGATCAGGGGACGTCCATAGAGCTCGTCGGGGAAGAGGAGGGCATCGAGCTCCGCGAAGCTCGCCAGGTACGGGTCGGCGGCCAGGCGGTCGTCGTGCTCCTTGAGCAGGTCCTCACGGGTGCGCTGGATGGCCGCGGGGGTGATCACCAGGGATTTCATCCGGTCGGATTCGAGCCACAGGGCCAGGGCCAGCTGGTTCGAGGGCAGGGTCTCGTAGAATAGGGCCTTGTCGGGGGTGGTTGTGGCGTTGAGCTCGCCGCCGACCTGTTGGACGAAGGCGATGTGCTGGAGCGGGCTGACGTTCTCAGAACCCTGGAACATCAGGTTCTCGACGAGGAAGGCCAGGCCTTCCTGGCCGGGCTTCTCCCTCAGGGTGCCGGCGCCGTATCCGACGGCGACCGTCACCAAGGGAAGGTCCGAGGACTCCGCGAGGACGACGCGGAGGCCGTTCCTCAGCCTGTATTCCTGGAAAAGAAAGGGGAGCGAAGGGGACGGGGCGGGATCCTGCTGGCCCGGCGCGGGGACCCCCGCCAGGGACATGAGGAAGGCCAGAACGATGAGGGACCGCGCCGCTTTATCCATGTTGCTTAACAATAGCATAAAGCCCGCTTCGTTGAAAACCGGCCTGGAATGTGCTATTTTGGGCCGGAATCGACGCCGGGGACCCCGGCCGAAAGGGAGAACGACATGGATCATGACATCAAGGACCCGGGCCTGGCCGAAAAAGGCCGCCTGAGGATGGAGTGGGCCGCCCGGTCCATGCCCGTCCTCGATCGGATCAAGAAGGCCTTCGCCAAGGACAAGCCCCTGGCCGGGGTGCGCATCGCGGCCTGCCTCCATGTGACCTCGGAGACGGCCAACCTCATGGAGGCCCTCAAGCTCGGCGGAGCCGACGTCCGGCTCTGCGCGTCGAACCCTCTCAGCACGCAGGACGACATCCCCGCCGCCCTGGTCAAGTATCACAAGATCCCCGTCTTCGCGATCAAGGGCGAGGACCACAAGACCTATTACCGCCACATCCTTCAGGCCCTGGACCACGGCCCGTCGATCACCATGGACGACGGGGCCGACCTCGTCTCCGTGACCCACTCCAAGAGGAAGGACCTCCTGCCGGGGATCCTGGCCGGCACGGAGGAGACGACGACAGGCGTCATCCGGCTGAAGAGCATGGCCAGGGACGGCGTCCTCCGGTATCCCATCATCGCCGTCAACGACGCCCAGACCAAGCATCTCTTCGACAACCGCTACGGCACCGGCCAGAGCACGCTCGACGGCATCCTCCGGGCCACGAACGTCCTCCTGGCGGGGCTGCGCTTCGTCGTGGCCGGCTACGGCATGTGCGGCAAAGGCGTGGCGATGAGGGCCCGCGGCGCCGGCTCCCACGTCATTGTCACCGAGATCGATCCCATCCGGGCCATAGAGGCGGTCATGGACGGCTATGAGGTCATGCCCATGGCTGCGGCCGCCCCGATCGGGGACATCTTCCTGACGGTCACCGGGAACAAGTCCGTCATCCGCAAGGAGCATTTCCGGCGCATGAAGGACGGGGCCATCGTGGCCAACGCCGGGCACTTCAACGTCGAGATCGACATCCCGGCCCTCGAAGCGCTGGCCGGCTCGAAGAGGCGGGTCCGCGAGTTCGTGGACGAATACACGCTGCAGGACGGGAGGCGCGTCCATCTCCTCGGCGAGGGGCGGCTCATCAACCTGGCCGCGGCCGAGGGGCATCCGGCCATGGTCATGGACATGAGCTTCGCCAATCAAGCCTTGAGCCTGCGCTGGCTCCTCGGACGGGCCAAGGGGCTGGCCAAGTCGGTCTTCCCCGTGCCCCGCGAGATCGACGAGGAGATCGCGGCGCTGAAGCTCGCTTCGATGGGGACCTCGATCGACAGGCTGACGCCGGCCCAGAAGAAATACCTGAACGACTGGCGGGAAGGCACCTGACCTGACTTATTCACAAAACGCCGTTCTTTTCAGGGAGATCTAAGAACCCAAGGCCGGCGTTTTGCCCTCCGGGCGAACCGATCCGGCCCCGTCGGCGTCAGCCCCGGTCGCCGATCATCTTCAGATAACGGGCGATCGTGTCCTTCGTCTCCGCGTCCGTCACCTTGCCCTGGATCTTGGTGAAGATCTCCTTGGCCCGGGCGTAGTCCTCGTTCTTGAAATAGGCGACGGCCAGGTTGTAATTGAAGAGCACGTCTTCGGGGACGATCTTGACGGCTTCCTGATAGGAGGAGATGGCCTCGCCGATGTTGTCGCGCTTCTCGAAGATCAGGCCCCGGAGGTTGTGGGCCATGGCCAGGCGGGGCTTGATCTGGATGGCGTTCTGGACGCTGACGAGCGCTTCGTCGAGCCGGTTCTGGAGGACGTAGAGCCGGGCCAGATTGAAATAGGGGAGCTCCCGGTTCTGATAGGTCAAGTCGGCCAGGGCCTTGCGGAACTCTTCCTCGGCCTTGTCGAGCTGGTTCATCTCCTGGTAGACCGTGCCCAGGTTGTTGTGGGCCTCGGTGAACTGGGGATTGACCTCCAGGCACTTCAGATAGGACTTGGCGGACTCCTCCAGCCGTCCCCGCATGGAATGGGCCAACCCGAGGGCGTTCCAGGCGAGATGGTAGCGCGTATCGAGGGCCAGGGACTTGAGGAAGTACTTCGTCGCGTTCTCGACATC
>Ga0105093_10000964_pt1 | contig 10977 bp, 8 predicted proteins | sample PPLLak3March2015_2_FD_79111 | JGI IMG/M metagenome (GOLD analysis project Ga0105093, IMG submission 79111) | Freshwater sediment microbial communities from Prairie Pothole Lake near Jamestown, North Dakota, USA - PPLs Lake P8 Core (3) Depth... | ecosystem: Environmental > Aquatic > Freshwater >... | reverse complement strand
GTCCTGGGAACGGAGAGCCGGTCCGGCGATTCGACCTGGGAGAACGCCTTCGGGGCCAAGCGGACGATCCCCGACAAATACAACGAGCTCGTCGTGGCGCTGAGGGAAAAGAACGCGCCCAACCGGAGGATGGACGTCGTGTTGCGGGCCTACGACGAGGGCGTCGCCTTCCGCTATGTCCTGCCGAAGCAGGAAGCGCTCGGCCAGGTCACCATCGCCTCCGAATCGACGGGGTTCTACTTCGCCGAGGATGCCGCGGCCTTCGCCCTGAACCTGGGGCGCTGGGACACGAGCAACGAGGGCAAGTTCGACCGGACGCCGCTCCGCGACATCAAGCCGGCCTCGCTCGTCAATCTGCCGGTGCTCGTCGAGCTGCCGGCCGCGGGGTTGTGGGCGGCGATCCTCGAGGCCGACCTCACGGACTACGCCGGGATGTACGTCGGTGGCGTCGCGGGCGTGCCCAACGCCCTGACGGCCCGGCTGTCGGTCGCGCCGCGCCGGCCGTTCGACCAGCCGGTCATCGGCGAAACGCCCAAGGCGACGCCTTGGCGCGTGATCATGGCCGGGCCGGACCCGGGGCGCTTCATCGAGGCGAACTACCTCGTCCTGAACCTGAGCGCGCCGTGCGCCTTCGCCGACACGTCGTGGATCAAGACCGGGCTGGCCGCCTGGGATTGGTGGTCGGGAAGCCACGCCACGGGCGTTCCGTTCAAACCGGGCATGAACACGGCCACGATGAAGCACTACATCGATTTCGCGGCCCGCCATGGCTTCGAGTTCATGCTCGTCGACGCCGGCTGGGCGCCGATGTCGGCGGACGGCCGGATCGAGGACATCCTGCGCCACAAGCCCGAGGTCGACGTGCCGGCGATCATCGCCTACGGAAAGTCGAAGGGCGTCGACACGCTGCTCTGGGTCGAGTGGCAGGCCCTCGACCGGGTCATGGACGAAGCCATGGCTCTATATGAGAAGTGGGGCGCGGCGGGCATCAAGGTCGACTATATGAACCGCGACGACCAGGTCATGGTCAACTACTACGAGAAGGTCGTGAAGAAGGCCGCCGAGCACCGGCTGACGGTGGATTTCCACGGCGCGTACAAGCCGACCGGGCTGCGGCGGACCTACCCGAACCTGCTGACGCGCGAGGGGGTCATGGGCCTCGAGTACAGCAAGTGGAGCGATGTGATCACGCCGGAGCACGACGTGACGATCCCGTTCACGCGGATGCTGGCCGGGCCGATGGACTACACTCCGGGGGCGTTCCGGAACGCGGCCAAGGGGCAGTTCGAAGTCCGGTTCATCGCGCCGATGTCGCAGGGCACCCGGGCCCATCAGCTGGCCATGTACGTCGTCTACGAGAGCCCGCTCGTCATGGTCTCCGATTACCCGGAGGCCTGCGAGGGCCAGCCGGGGCTCGAGTTCCTCGAGCAGGTGCCGACGGTGTGGGACGACACGCGGGTCCTCGGCGGCCGGCCGGCCGAGTACGTGGCGATCGCCCGGCGAAGCGGGGACGCGTGGTGGATCGGCGCGATGACGAATTGGGACGCCAGGGACCTCGTACTGCCGCTCGACTTCCTCGGCGAAGGAGAATTCGAGGCCACGGTTTTCGCCGACGGAGCTGACGCCGCGACGGTCGCGACGAGCCTCGAGATCACGAAGCGGGCGGTCAAGGCCGGCGACAATCTGACCCTGAAGCTGGCCCCCGGCGGCGGTGCCGCCGTGATTTTGAGATAATGGGGTCGGACCTCAGCAATACCAATATTATCTGATACTTAGGTCCTGTTTTTGCCCCTTAAAAGGCTTAGAAACGAGGTTTTTGGCCCTAAAAACGAGCCATTTAATCGGGCGAAGACTTCGCGTTTTTGACCCCGAAAAGGCCTTCTGTAAGGCAAAAACGGCCCTAAAACTGGACCTAAGATGCTGATTTCTATTATTATTCCTGAGGTCCGACCCCATTTGGAGGAGGAGATCATGGCAAATCAATCCGCTCGGCTAGCTGTCGCCGCTGCGATCGCGCTGTCGCTCGCTGTCGCAGCCATGCCCCTCGGCGCCGAAGGCGCCAAGCTCGAAAGCTGCACGGTCATAGGCGCCGGCCGCCTGGCGACCGCCGACGGCTCGGTCATCACCTCGCACACCGACGCCTGCAGCGAATGCCGCGTCCAGGTCATCCCCGGCCGGACCTTCCCCAAGGGCGCCATGGCCCCGGTCCACTGGGGCATGGTCTACTTCGGCGCCGAGGACGACCGCCACGCCCTGCCCCTCGGCGAATTCGGCAAGGTCATCGGCGAGATCCCCCAGGTCGAACGCACCTACACGTACTTCCATACCGGCTACTCCCAGATGAACGAGAAGCAGCTGGCCATCGGCGAGAGCACCTGCTCCCAACGCGCCGAACTCGACGTCGCTTATATCGAAGGCCTCACGCGCCAGATCATGACCATCGAGCAGGCCCAGGCCTTCGCCCTGCAGCGGTGCGCGACGGCCCGCGAGGCCGTGAAGCTCATCGGCGCTCTCGTCGAGGAGTACGGCTTCCTCCCCTCCTGCGGCGGCTCGGAGTCGCTGTGCGTCGCCGATCCGCGGGAGCTCTGGACGATGGAGATCTGCAGCATCGGCGCCGAGTGGACCCCGGAGAGCGGCAAGCCGGGCGCCATCTGGGTCGCCCGCCGCGTCCCGGACGACCATGTCGTCGTCATCGCCAACTACTTCCGGATCCGCGAGGTCGACCCCAAGAGCCCCGACACGCTTGTCTCGCCGAACTATATGTCCGAGGCCGTCGACCGCGGCTGGCACGATCCGAAGAGCGGCCGGCCCTTCATCTGGCAGGAGGCCTACGCCCCGCCCGTCATGGAAGGGAACCTGAGCCGGATGTGGCTCGTGACGAGCACGCTCGCGCCGTCCCTCAAACCCTGGCCGAAACGGGCCCTGACCGACGCCGCCGGGCCGCGGACGCTCTACGCCCAGTCCTTCGAGGGCGCCGCGTTCTACCCCTATTCGTTCAAGCCGGAGAAGAAGGTCTCGGTCCAGGACATCATCGCCCTCCAGCGATCCGCTTTCGAGAACACGATCTACGACATGACCCTGGACCCGGCCTGGATGGTCCCGGCGGGCGGCGGACGGCTCGAGAAGAGCCCCATGGCCTCGCCCTACATCTCCGCCGAGATGGAGAAGGTCCTGCGCCTCCGCCATCACCGCACGATCGCCGGCCAGGGCTACGGCATGGTCGCCCAGCTCCGTTCCTGGCTCCCCGACGCCGTCGGCGGCATCTACTGGGTCTACGTCGACAATCCCCAGGTCGGTCCGTACGCCCCCATCTACGCGGGCGCCACCACTGTCTCCCCTCTCTATCAGACCTATGATTTCGCCGAGTTCAGCGAGGACTCGGCCCGCTGGGCTTACGACTTCGTGGAGAAGCTGGCGCTCCTGCGCTGGCAGCCGGCGCTCAAGGACGTCCAGGCGGCCCGCGACCCGGTCGAGAAGGGTTTCTTCTCCGAACAGGCCGCGGTGGACGCCAAGGCCGCGGCGATGCTCGAGACCGATCCGGCCGGAGCCGCAAAATACCTGACCGATCTGACCGTTTCGCGGATGGAGAAGCTCGTCGACCTCTACCGCCGGCTCCGCAAGACCCTGCTGACGAAGTACACCGGCGACGGCGTCTGAGGAACCCCGGGCAGCGCGAGGCCCGCCCCGCCGGTCCGCCGTGCCCCGGCCTCTTCCCGCTCGTTTTTCTTCGCCCTTGACACGAGGCTAGATGTTGGGTTATTCTTACATAGTAATAATTATTATTTAGAGGCGCAACGATGAGACGTAACGATCGTGAGCTCGACGTGATGATGGACAACTTCGCCCGCGTCCTGCACGCGGCGGAGGTCCGGCTGACCCCGCAGCGCCTCGAGATCTACCGCCGGACGGCGGCGACCACCGACCACCCCGACATCGACGCCATTCATCGCGAGGTCCGCCGGACGTTGCCGTACGTCTCCCTCGACACCATCTACCGGGCCCTGGCCCTGTTCGCCAAGCTCGGCCTGATCTCGGCCATCCGCCCCCCCGGCTGCCACGTCCGGTTCGACGCCAACCTCGCGCCCCACCACCACTTCATCTGCACGCGCTGCGGCGCCGCCATCGACTTCGAGGACCCGGGGCTCGATCGCCTGCCCGTCTCCGGCGCGGCCGCCGCCCTGGGACGGGTCGAGTCGCGGCATGTCGAGCTCCACGGCGCCTGCGCCTCCTGCGCGGCCGGCGCCCCTGCTCCGCGCCCCCGCGCGGTCCGGGCCCAAACCCCGCGGCTCGCCCGCTCCCCTCGCTCGATCGGGACCCGGTCCCATCGCCCATACATAAAAACAAAAAGGAGGGATTGACATGTCCGAAGGCAAAAAGACCCTGACGACGGGCTTCGGGATGCCCGTCGACGACGATCTGAACTCGATGACGGCCGGCCCCAAGGGTCCCGTCCTCGTCCAGGACGTCCACCTCATCGAGAAGCTCGCCCATTTCGACCGCGAGCGCATCCCCGAGCGCGTCGTCCACGCCAAGGGCGCCGGCGCCCACGGCCACTTCGAGGTCACGCGCGACGTCACCGCCTACACCCGGGCCAAGTTCCTGTCCCGGATCGGCCAAAAGACCGATGTCTTCGTCCGCTTCTCGACGGTCGGCGGAGAGAAGGGCTCGGCCGATTCGGAGCGCGACCCCCGCGGCTTCGCCGTCAAGTTCTACACCGAAGAAGGCAACTACGACATGGTCGGGAACAACACGCCCGTCTTCTTCATCCGCGACCCGCTCAAGTTCCCCGACTTCATCCACACCCAGAAACGCAAGCCGGCCACCAACCTCAAGGACCCGGACATGTTCTGGGATTTTCTGTCCCTGACCCCGGAGTCTATCCACCAGGTGACGATCCTCTTCTCCGACCGAGGCACGCCCCGGTCCTACCGGAACATGAACGGCTACAGCAGCCACACTTACATGTGGTACAACGCCAAGGGCGAGCACGTCTGGGTCCAATACCACTTCAAGACGCTCCAGGGGATCCAGAACTTCGACGGGCCCGAGGCCGCCCGGATGCGCGGCGTCGATCCCGACGTCGCGACCCGCGACCTCCACGAGGCCATCGCCAAGGGACAGTTCCCCGCCTGGCGCGTCGAGGTCCAGATCATGACCCCCGACCAGGCCAAGTCCTACCGCTTCGACCCGTTCGACATCACCAAGGTCTGGCCGCACGCCGACTTCCCGCCGATCGAGATCGGGCGCATGGTCCTCGACCGCAACCCGGAGAACTACTTCGCCGAGGTCGAGCAGGCGGCCTTCTCGCCCGGGAACTTCGTCCCCGGCATCGGCCCCTCCCCCGACAAGATGCTCCAGGGACGGCTGTTCAGCTACCACGACACCCACCGCCACCGCCTCGGCCCCAACTACCACCTTCTCCCGGTCAACGCGCCGAAGGCGGCCCCGGTGGCGAGCTACCAGAGGGACGGCGCCATGCGCGCGGACGGCAACGGCGGCGGCGCCCCCAACTACTGGCCGAACAGCTTCGGCGGCCCCGCCCCGGACCCCGGCTTCGCCCTCCCGCCCGTGGACGTGGCCGGGATGGCGGCGCGGCACGCCTACGTCTTGGGCGACGTCGACTTCGTCCAGGCCGGGGCCCTGTACCGCAAAGTCATGACCGATACGGACCGCGAGCATCTCGTGGCCAACATCGTCGGTCACCTGAAGGGCGCGCAGAAGCGCATCCAGCTGCGGCAGACCGCGCTCTTCTTCAAAGCCGACGCCGAATACGGCGAGAAGGTCGCCAAGGGACTCAGCCTCGACGCGAACGAGGTCAGGAAACTGGCGGCCATGTCGCAGGAGGACCGGCTCAAGGTCACCGCGGCCTGACCCCGGCGGCTGATCGGTAGCCGGAAAGACCAGTAACACGGGTCGGGCCGTTCGCGACCGGCCCGGCCCTGTTATCTGGCCGCGGCGACGAGCGGGCCCCGGCTTACTTTGGCTGGGAATAACTTCGGTTCTGGGGTACAATAAGGGTCTACCGCACGGAGGCCGAAATGCCAGGAAGAGAAATCGTCATCACCAGTCTGGACCAGGAGCGCCTGACGGCCATCCTGAACTCCCCCGTCATCCAGAACGGGCCCGACAAGGACCGGCTGTCCGATCTCCGGGCGGAGATCGAACGGGCGGCCGTCGTGGAGCCCGGTGATGTCCCCCCCGATGTCGTCACCATGAACTCGAGGCTCGTGGTCCGCGACCTGGCCGCGGACTCGGTCCACGAGTACACGCTCGTCTACCCCCACGAGGCCGACATCACCCAGAACAAGATCTCGATTTTGGCTCCCATCGGCATGGCCCTGCTCGGTTACCGAAAGGGCGATGTCGTCGAATGGAAGGTACCCTCAGGCACCCGGACCCTCAAGGTGGAAGCGATCCTGTACCAGCCCGAATCGGCAGGCGACTTCAACAGCTAGGGGGTCGGACCTCAGAAATACCCATATTTTTCTTTTACTTAGGCCCGCTTCCAAGGGCCTAAAAGGCTTAAAACCGGGCTTTTTGCCCCATAAAACGCGAGCCCGGGACCTGCCCTAACAAGCCCCTGGCCCATTCCATTTTTGACCCCAAAAACGCGCGTTTTAAACTGATGGGACCAGCCGAAATCGGCCCTAAACTACAGAATTATATAGTCATTGCTGAGGTCCGACCCCATTGGATCACCGGCCGACGGCCTTAACCTTCTTGTAGCCGGCGGGGATCTCGTAGGTGCCGGCCGGGGCGGCCTTCTCAGCGGCCTCGACGAGCTCGGTCGTCGACGTCATCTCGGAACCCATCATCTTGATCGTGGCCGTCTGGTAGACGACGATGCCCTTGACCTTCCTCATCTCCTGAATGACCTTCTCGAATCCCGGCATGCTGGCCATCATGGCGTTGGCGGCGGTAAAGGCTTTCGCGTAATCGATCTTGATGTCCTGCGTGGCCCAGGACTCGGACTTGGTCTCGGCGCCCATCATGCTCATCTCGATGAGGTACTTGCGGCAGTCGTAGTCCCCGATCTTCTTGGTCTCGCCGGTCTCGGTCACCTGGGCCGACATGCTGCCCATGGCGCCCTTCATCATGTTCTTCATGAAGCCGGGCATCTTCTTCATCGCTTCGGCCGTATCCGGATCCTGTTTGGCCTCGGCCGCGGCCGCCTCGTCGAACAGCTTCTCGAAGTCGAGCGTCATCTCGGAGTATTCCATCTTATTGTGATCGATCATGATGATGAGCTTCTTGTCGGGCAGGAGGATCGATGATGTCTTTCCGGTCTCCATGTCCGTCCGGGCCGCCTTCTCGCCGAGCCAGAAGGTCATGATCTCGTCCTTCTCGGGCTGGCTCTGGCCCATCATCTTGAAAGCGCTCGTGTGCGTCTTCTGCTTCATGTAGACATCGGCCAGGGCCTGGGTCGTCCCCAGGACGAACAAACAGAGCAAAGCAAGTGTCAAGACCTGTAGGATCCGCGTTCTTTTCATGATTCCCTCACTTCTACTTGACGTATTCGGCGCCGCAAGCGCCGCTGCCTCATTTATAGCACCCGCCCTCCCGACCGTCAAGTCGGAGGCCCGCCGGAAAGGGGCCTGAAGCCCCCGGCTGTATTGGGGAATTGTGAGCGTGTCCCCGAATCAGAATCCGTTGATATGGACGACAGACGCCCGCTCGCGCTTGGGAACGTGGAGCCGCCCGTCGGCGTCCTTCCAGTACCGGATGGAGCCCGCCGCAACCTCGGACACGGGATCCTCGGCGGCGTAGCCGAGGGCCAGGACCGAATCGACGCGGTAGTGATCGGGGACGCCGAGGATCGCCCGGATCTGGTCCCGGTCGACCGACAGCATCCAGCAGCTTCCGACGCCCTCCGCGAGGGCCGCCAGGGTCATGTTCTCCATGGCCGCGCCCACGTCGTACTCGAACATCTTCTCCCGGATCTTGGAGTTGACCAGGGTGATGATGTAGGCCGCGGGCTCTTCGCCGGGCCGGGGGTCGCCGGCCGGGGCGATGTAGGCCGCCCACTTCAGGCAGGGAAAGATCTCAGCCTTCGGACCGGCCCCGTCGACGACCACGAACTCGAGCGGCTGCATGTTGGCCGCCGACGGCGCCAGCCGTCCCGCGTCGGCGAGCCGCTCGAGGAGCTCGCGCGGCACGTCGTCCGGCTTGAACCGGCGGATCGTCCGCCGCCCCACGATCGTTTCATACAGGCCCTTGCCGTCTTCGCACATGCCGACCTCCTTTCCCTGATGGCTCAAACCTGCCCGCCCCTATTTTATTCTATGGCGCTCATTTTCGCGACTCCGCGATCCGGCGGCCTTCGGTCACCGGCGCCTTGAGCATGAACACCGCGGTCGAGACGAGCAGGAACATCCCGGCGACCCGGTACATCCAGCGATATCCGGCCATGTCCGAGACCCAGCCGAAGAAGGGCGACCCGAGCCCCATGCCGACGTCGAAAAGCGAGTTGTACAGGCTGATGGCCAGGCCCTTGTTCTCGCGCCCCAGGAAATCGATGATGTACGTGCTCAGAGCCGGGAAGATCAGCCCCTGCCCCAATCCGCCCACGAATCCCGTGACGATGAGCAGCGGGAGGCTCCGCACCTGGGCGATCACGAACAGGTTGAGGGCGATGATCAGCGCCGCCGGCAGGATGACCTTCTTCCGCCCGAGCCGGTCCGAAAGGTCGCCGAGCCGGAAGCGGGTCAGGATCGCGGCCAGCGAAAACACGAGGAAGAACGGCCCGACCCGGCCGATCCCGACCGAGTTCCCGAACACGGCGATGAAGTAGATCATCGCGCCGCGGATGGCCCCGTGGAAGATCGGCACGGAGGCGATGACGGCCGCGAGGGCCCAGGGCACGAGCTTCAGGGCCTTCGCGCCCTGTGAAGCGCCGTCGCCGTCCGGCTTGACGATCTCGCGGGTCATCAGGACGCAGGCGACCGAAGCCGCGAGGAAGATCAGGCTTACGTTGTAGAGCCGGCCCGCGCCGCCGCCGCGCAGGAGCTCCTCGGCGAGGAGCGGCCCGATCGCGTTCGCGACCAGCCCGGCCACTCCGATGACGCCCATGGACTTGGCCAGCCGGTCGACCGGCGCGAGGTCGGAGCACATGGCGATCGTCGCGGTCATGCTGACGCCCCAGCCGAGCCCGGCCAGGGCCCGCAGCAGGAACGGCAGCCAGCCGGCGTCGTCGACGAAATGAAAGAACGGGACCGAGACGATGAGGATGAACAAGCCGAGCAGGGCGATGCGCCGGCCGCCGCGGAGGTCGATCAGGCGCCCGAAGAACGGCCGGATGGCGATGGCCACGACGCTGTGGACGCCCATGATGAGCCCGATCCGTCCCTGGCTCGGTCCGAAGCCTTCAAGGACGACCGGGAGCAGGAAGAAGAGCGAGACCGACATGAACAGGAAGAAAAAACCGGCCAGGCCCAAAAGAAAATCCCTGCTCCAGAACGACGGCCCGCGCTCCCGGTTCATGGGTCCGCTAGTATAGCAGAAAAGCCGGCTGTTTCATTCTGGGGAATCACAAGCTTTGGGGGATTAGAAAGGAGGGGTGCTTGTTTGCCTTGCACAGCCGGCCAAGAAGCAAAGCGTTATCCCCATTATAGCGGAAAAACGCCAAAGGGCAAGCCCTGGCCGCGATTTCAGCGCCTGCCCGTTTCGGATGGCGCAGGCGTCGCCAAAGAGGCCATGAGCTGCAGGGCCCGGGCCTCGAGCGCGGCCCAATCGCCCGCCTCGACGGCCTTGGCCTCGACAAGCGACGTGCCGATGCCGACGCAGCACGCCCCGGCCGCCAGGAAGTCGCGCGCGTTCTCGAGCGTGACCCCGCCCGTCGGCATGAGGCGCACCTGGGGCAAGGGGCCCCGCAGGTCCTTGAAGAACTGGGGTCCGAGCGAGGTCGCCGGGAAGACCTTGACGATGTCGGCCCCCAGGCGCCAGGCGGAGACGATCTCGGTCGGCGTGAAGGCGCCGGGCGCGACCAGGACGCCCGCCTCGCGGCAGGTCCCGATCATGTCCCGGTCGGTGATCGGCGAAACGACGAAGTCGGCGCCGGCGGCGATGACCTCGGCGGCCGTCTGGCCGTCGAGCACGGTCCCCGCCCCGACGAGCGTCCCCGGCTCCCTGGCCCGGACGAGCTCGCCGATGATCCCGACGGCCCCGGGCACTGTCATCGTGACCTCGAGCGCCCGGACGCCGCCGCGGCGGAGCGCGGCCGCCGCGGCGACGAGCCGGGCCGCGTCCTTCAGGCGAATGACGGCCACGGCCTTGGCTTCGAGCAGGGCCTCGAGCACCTTCTCTTTCGTCATGGTCCCTCTCCGCTTCTCCGCCCCGCTTATCTCCGGACCCGCCCGGCGCGATCGCCCCGGGCGACGGCCAGGATGTCCTTCTCCGTCGACAGGTTCCAGTCGCCGGGGATCGAGTGCTTGAGCGCGCCGGCGGCGACGGCGAAGCCAAGCGCCTCGCCATCGGTCTTGGACGTCGCGAGGCCGTGGATGAGACCGGCGGCAAAGGCGTCGCCCGCGCCGATCCGGTCGACGATCGAGCGGATCTCGTAGGCCGGCCCCGCCTCGAACCCCGTCTTCGTCCTCAACACGGCCGAGAAGCGGTTCCAGTCCGCGCTCAGGCTTTCGCGCAGGGTGATGGCGACGCGCCCGACGCCCGGGAACGCGGCCAGGACCTCGGCGGTCAGCCGCTCATAGGCCGCGAGGTCGAGCTGGCCCGCCGTGACATCGACCGCCGCCCCGAGGCCGAGCGCCTTCTGGCAGTCCTCCTCGTTCCCGATGAGCACGTTGGCCCGGGCGGCGATCGGGCGCATGACCTCGGGCGCCGCCTGGCCGTACCGCCAGAGCTTGGCCCGGTAGTTGAGGTCGATCGAGACCGTCATCGTCTTCGCCCGGGCGGCCTCGACCGCCTCCGCGGTGAGCGCCGCGGCCGAGGCGCTGATCGCCGGCGTGATGCCGGTCACGTGGAGCC
>Ga0105093_10000963_pt1 | contig 10978 bp, 5 predicted proteins | sample PPLLak3March2015_2_FD_79111 | JGI IMG/M metagenome (GOLD analysis project Ga0105093, IMG submission 79111) | Freshwater sediment microbial communities from Prairie Pothole Lake near Jamestown, North Dakota, USA - PPLs Lake P8 Core (3) Depth... | ecosystem: Environmental > Aquatic > Freshwater >... | reverse complement strand
TCCCAGCTGAGGACTGCGATTTTGAGGGCGACATCGCATACTTGACAAGAGAAGTGAATCTGGAGGGGAGAAGACCGATGTTCGATCATATATTTCGCCCCGGCAAGATAGGGAATCTGGAGATCAAGAACAGGCTTGTGAAACCAGCACAGCACCTGGGTACCGCCAATTACAAGACGGGTTTCATAACTGAGAAGCAACTGAACTACTATCGTAACTGGGCCAAGGGAGGCGTGGGGCTGGTGATTGTAGAAATGGCCGCTATCGATTACGTAGGTGCGGCAGAACTCCCAGGCATGATAATGATAGGCAGCGATGAGACTATCCCCGGGTTAACAGGTCTGGCAAAGGTGCTCAAGGAAAACGGCGCCAGCGCCGGCATACAGGTGTGCCATGGTGGCGGGTGCAAGCTAGGCCAGCCCAGTTTCGGCCCCTCGAAGTTTCCCTATTTGAATATCATGGGCATGAAGCAGGACTGTGAAGAGATGACCGAAGCACAGATCGAGGAGGTTATTCAGAACTACGGCCAGGCAGCGCTCAGAGCCAAGAAAGCCGGCTTCGAAATGGTCGAGATCCATATGGCCCACGGCTATCTGCCTGATGCGTTCTACTCTCCGAAATACAACCTGCGCACAGATCAATGGGGCGGCAGTTTGGAGAAGCGGATGAGATTCTCCATCGAAGTCCTGAAGAGTGTGAAGCGGAATGTAGGCAGCGATTTCCCCGTTAGCTGCAGAATCAGCGGTACGGAATGGGAAGAGGGCGGTATAACTCTGGCAGAGTCCATACCATTTGCCCAGGCTTTGGAGAAAGCCGGAGCGGACGCTATCAACGTGTCGTCCGCCGGAGCCTTCACCCATTACAGGATAATTATCCCTATATACTATCCCCGCGGCACCAATGTCTTCCTGGCTGAGGACATTAAGAGGTCGGGCGGAATAAAGGTCCCCGTTATATGCAACGGGGGAATAACCGTACCAGAGCTGGCAGAGGAGATACTAGCCACAGGCAAAGCAGACTTCGTTGCCATCGGCAGGCCTTTGTGGGCGGATCCTGAGTGGCCCAACAAGGCCCGGGAAGGCAGGGTCAATGAGATTCGGCCCTGTGTCAGACAGAATATCAGCTGTGGCGGTGCTGCCGTGATGAAGTCAGGAGTATTCACCTGCTCTGTGAACCCTGAGTTCCAGACGAAATACGAGGGAACTCTGGACAAGACAACGAGCCCCAAGAATGTGGCCGTAATCGGGGCCGGACCGGGTGGACTGCAAGCCGCATGGGTAGCAGCTACCAAGGGGCACAAAGTTACGCTATACGAGAAGAGAGACGTGCTGGGGGGCAATTTGGTTGAGGATGCCGTCCCCGCGTTCAGAGCCGATAAGGCGCGTCTGCTCTCCCATTTCCGGCACGAAACGAAGAGGCTGGGTGTCAATGTAAGACACGAAGAGGCTACTGCTGACACCATACAAAAGGGCAAATACGATGCAGTAATTGTGGCCACCGGCTCCAAGAGAAGCAAGCCCAAGATCAAGGGGATTGACAAGCCCATCGCGATCGATTTCGTGGAGGCCCTGCAGGGCAAGATGAAAGGCAACAACATCGTGATACTGGCGACCGATCACGAGATACGTTGTGTGGACGTTGCCCTCTATGCCAACGAGTTGAACAAGAAAGCCACCCTGCTCTTCACACAGGAGAACGCGACGCAACTGGCCACGGATATGGGAGCCGCCGAGTCCGGTATGCAGAGCCAGGCAATTATGGATGTATTGCCCAAGACTCCCAACATAAGCATACAACTGGGCGTGGAGCCTGTGGAGATAACAGACCGCGGCGTGGTTGTGGTAAGAAATGGCAAGAAGGAGACCATCCCTGCCGATACCGTGGTCTACGTTCCGGAGTTTGTATCCAATGACGAAATAGCCAATGCCCTCGAGAAGAAGGGTGTGAAAGCGGCGAAGGTCGGTGATTGCGTAGAGCCCATGCGGTTGATGTGTTACGCAATTCACGAAGGACACGCTGCGGCCAAGAAGCTCTAGCAGCTTTTGAGATTGAGGATGGATTCACGCGGGCGCATCAGCAGCCCGCGTGGGCCTCTGTGTCATGCCAGCAGACAGCAGCACCTATCTGCTAAACCTCTACGCTACCAGCGTTGAATTCCCTCTGGCAGTGTATGTCGTCCGAGCCATGGCGCGGACGGGATTTACGGGGGGGGGCTCACTCCCTGGGCGGAAACGCCTCCCTGGCCTTCTTGGCTACCCACCGCACCTGCTCCACCAGGGAATCGGGGTCCTCTTTACCCTTTTCCTCCCAGGGCTTGCCCAGCCCCATGTCCGTGGCCATGATCTTGTAGCAGGTGTAGGCTGAGTCAGCGCTGGCATTCGATCCAATGGTCCAGTAGCCTCCGGTGGCATACAGGTTCTTTACCGGCGTTCTGTGGTTGGCCAGCTCTGGGGTAGGCCTGTTTTCATAGCGCTGGAAGACAGACTGGTCACAGCCTGAGAAGTTGCCATGCGGCGCCAGGTTCGCCAGGCGCAGGTTATCAAACGGGGAATTGGTGTCAACGCCGATGATGGCGTCCCAGTTGATGTTGGGCGCATACTCACCCCAGACGCGGACCACATTCTCGGCAAACTCCTCTTTGAGTTTCAACCACTCACTTTCAGACAGGTCAGTGGCCTGGGGTCCCTGCATCTCGCACTGGGCCGTATGCATCCCGGGCGGAGCGTAGGCCGGATCTGCCAGGCTGTGACACCAGATGACCGGGTTGTATTCCTCTATCGGAGGCAGCTTGCCCATATTGGCGTAGTAGCATTCGTTGGCGATGTGTTTCAGGTCGGCACTCGTGGTCAGGCCGAGCCACTCGCACTTGTTGATGTCAGGATTGAACGAAGACGCTTTGTAGTTGGCCGCCTGCTTGAGAGCAAAAGTGTACCACAGCAGGTTGCCTATGTTGTTGAATGACAGGTTATCGACTCGCCGGGCTATCTTCTCTCCAATGACATCTCTGCCCATGAATTTCACTATCTGCATGGGGCTCAGCCCAGCGCTGACGACGACCTTCCTGGCATTGATCACGCTGCCATCGGCCAGGCGGATACCCTTGGCCACCCCGTTTTCGATGATGAACTTGAGCACCTCGGCATGAGTGAAGAACTTGACGCCGTTCTGCACCAGTATCTGGTGGCAGGCATGGGCGATCTGGTGGGTTCCTCCTCTGGCATAGCCTATGGTCGGCAGAGTCCCTATCAACCCCATAGCCTCTGCTCCTTGCGAAGGGTCGTTGGGGTTGCGTGCCCCCGAGACTATGAACCGGCACAGGGTATACTGCATCTCCACGCTATCGAAGAACTCCCGTGAGGCGCGTATCGGGCTGGTCGCCAGGAGCAGAGAGTCGGGTTCGAAGCCTGCTTCCAGAGCTTTCGGATACACGGCTATCTGTCTGTTCATGTACTCCGGCTTTGTCTGCTTCCATTCCATAGGGGCGAAAGCCGTGTCGACTTGAACCCTCTGTACTTCGTCGGTCTGGAACAGCGCCTGAGCCTTAAGCCACAAATCCGCATCCTTCTGGGAGAACCTGGCAATCTCTTTGGCGGTCTTTTCCTGGGTTGGATCGCTCTTGTTGCTGTATATAGCCAGGCACTTGCCATTGTCCTTGAAGATCGTGCCTTGAGAAACCGGATACTGGTCGAACTGGCCGCCGTATTCCCAGAACTCAGGGAAATCACGGTATAGAGGTAGCCAGTACCAGGGCAGCATTAGGGTGGCGTGAGTGTTGCCGCGAAAGCCCGGCGCCGCCGTCTCCTCAGTGGCCAGTCCGCCACCGATCTCGTGCCTTCTCTCGAATATGCCCACGCTCATGCCAGCGTATTTGGCCAGGTACATGGCCAGCATCAAACCTTTATTTCCTCCGCCGCACACTACTGCATCAAACGTCAAATCTGCCATCACAAACTCCTTCCTCAATGCGGAGAGTCAAGGTACGCCGCATGATCCAAGCGGCGACTCCTAAACAAGGATAGTGGCTCTTCCTGCGAGCTCAATAAGACCATATCTTTCGTCGAGGGTCTAGACATCATGTGTGCCCTACCACATATGGTGCGACTTTATGTACTGCCGGACCGTCTCGGCCGTCTTCACGCCCGATTCGACAGCCGCATACATGCCCAGCCCCTGGCAGCCGGCATCGAAACCGGCGTAGTATAGCCCTCTGATCGGGGACTTTATTGATGGTTTGTTCTTGCCACACTGGCCTACTATCTGCGCCAGGCCGAAACACTCCCCACCCTGTCCGGGCATCACTTCGTCTCTCACCAAATTGGCTACATGACTCGGGCCATAGTACTCCTTCTCCACGATATGAGGAACAACCCACGGCCACAACTCAGCCACCTTCTTCTCCAAGGCATCCCACAAGGGCTTCATCTTCATCTTCGGGTCCGAAGGACATGTTCCGCCGATCCAGGCGAACTGCTTGCCCTCAGGAGCCATGCCGGGAACGAATGAGTTGGTCCCCATGTATACATAGAAGTCTTCAGGGAACCAGCCGGATTCCTCCTTCTTCAAGTCATCCACGGTCAGTATTGTGTTGTCAGAGCAGTACAGGTAGACGGGGTACTCCAGGACCGGCTTGTCCAGGAAGTAGCGTGCTCCGAAGAACCCCCAGTCCGGAACCAGGTCTTTCACGTAGTTCACGTAGCTGGTTTCGAAATGTTTCTCTCCCACCAACTTGAGCACCGTGGGATGGATTCCGGCGGTGCTGATCACGACCGGAGCATGGAAAGCCCCTTTGTCGGTGACCACGCCGGTGACCCGGCCGTCTTGCACGGTGATCGCCTCCACTTTGGTTTTCAGATGGACGTCTGCGCCCTTTTTCTTCGACCAGTCAACCAAGGCTTCGGAGAATCTTCCCAGGCCACCTACGAAATACAACCCGCCTCCGCCCATAGCAGTAACCGCGCAGATTCTCAGGAACTCCGAGGTGCTTCCGGTGTCAACAGGAACCTCCATAGTGGCTTCGCAGCGTATGGTGGCGAGGAAGGTCTTTACCCCCATGGGTATCTTGTAGCGAGCCAGCCAGTCCTTGAGCGGCACATCGTCCAGTGCAGCCAGGTCGTGAGGATTCGTGCCCAGTAGGTCACCCATGAGGCGCAGGACCTCTGGCAAATCTTTCTCTCCCACTTCAGCCCAGGCCAGGAGGTCATTGAGCATCCTTTCTGGATTGTCGAGCCCCTTCTGGCCGGGCAGAACGATCTCATTGATCTTGCCTGCCGAGTTCTTGTAGAAGGCCTTGGCCAGGTAGTCGGGCAGCCAGATCTGCGCCTCCTTTTCCAGGCCCAGATCTTTGATCACCGTCTGGAATATTCCCCCGGCGGCGGGCCCTACACAGATGGGCCAGTACTCATAGCGGAACCCATTCTTGGAGACCGTCATCGTCTTGCCGCCAGGTTGGGAGTTCTTGTCCAGCAGCAGCACCTTGAGGCCTGCTTTGGTCAACATGGCGGCGCTGGTAGCGCCTCCAGGCCCTGCCCCCACTACAATCACATCATATCTGTCTGACATTTCGCCTCCTTCTGTGCCCTGCGTCTGTTTCGGGCATCGGCTGGGAACCGTTGCCTACACCCCAGCGCTTGCCCGGTCAGTGTCTCTCCAATTGGAGGCCCGTTGACCTGCCTCTACCAGTCCTTCGGCCACAGCCAAACCAGTCTTCAGGCAGCACGATGGATGATGATGCTAGCACTGCAGTAGCTCCCCCCGGTGTCAAAAGCCCGACCGTTCACCTGTGTCGGATCTCAGACGGGTCGGTTCCGGTCTGCCAATAGCAACACATTGCGGAGACGTTGTCAACATAGGTGCGCATCACACCCCCGCATCTGTCACTGCCAGATTGACTCTCGCCCGTGCGCTCGGATTCTCCCGCCTATCCCAGGATGCTCGTGCCTCCCTCCTTGCTGCTGGCTGGTGTATGCAGGATGTCTTCTTTCACGAGTCGCTGTATTTCGTCCTCGGCCATGTTCAGCAGATCCCGGCATATCTCCTCGGTGTGCTGGCCCAACAGCGGCGCCGCCGTGCTCTGTGCCGGCGGTGCGCCGGACATCCTGAAGGGCACACCGGGATAGAGTCTCTTCCCCGATACCGGATGGTCCAACTCCACAGTTGACCCTAGCCATTTGAGCTGCGGGTCGGCTAGAGTATCGGGCGCGCGCTGCACCACCCCGGCCGCCACTCCGGCGGCCTGCAGGACCTCCATCACTACATAGGCATCCAGCCCGGACGTCCATTGCCGGACATGCTGGTCCAGCTCCTCCACATTCTTCAGCCGGCCCTGGAGGCTGGCGAACTTGGGGTCTCTGGTCCAAGCAGGGTCTCCCATGACACTGGAAAAGCTGCGCCACTCTACATCGTTGAACACGGCTATGGCACACCATTCGTCGGCCCCTTTGCAGGGGTAGCAGCCGTGTGGAGCAGCATATGTGCTACGGTTGCCCGTCGGCTTGGCAATCCTGTTGTTGTAGGTGTAGTCCAGGTAGTGCTCTCCGATGAGGCTGACCGCCACTTCTGTCTGGGCCATATCGATGTACTGGCCTTTGCCGGTCCGGTGCCTGTAGTCCAGCGCGGCCAGAGCGGCTATTATGGCGTGTTTGCTGGCCATGTGATCGGGCAAGGGTGAATTGGAGCCCACCGGGTAGGGGTCATCGGGTTGGGCCCAGATGGAAAGCATGCCAGAGGCTGCCGACAACATGGGACCATATGCCTGGAAGTCGCTGAATGGCCCTCCGCCACCGAAGCCCTGGCTGCTGACATACACGATCTGCGGGTTCAGCTTGCGCACGTTGCCGTAGTCGAACCCCAGGCTCTTCATGACTCCACCCCGGAAGTTCTCCAGAAGGATGTCGGTCCACTTCACGAGCCTGCTGACCAGTTCCTTGCCCTTCTCCGTCTTCAGGTTCACGCCGAAGCTTCTCTTGTTCCGGTTGGCTTCGTTGAACTGGGCGATGTTGTTCATGTCAGGGCCAATGGTCCTCATGAAATCCAGGTTGTCTTTCGACTCTATCTTGATGACGTCAGCGCCCAGCTCGCCTAATATCTTGCCTGCGTCCGGCACCACACCACCAGTGCCGAAACTCAACACCTTCACGTCTTCCAGAGGCAGCACTTCTTCCTCCTCGCCCTATATCACTCCGGCGCCCCTGAGGGCCACGAGATCATCCCTGGAGAAGCCGAGTTCCTGGCAGTAGACCTCCTCGTTGTGCTCGCCCAAACAGGGCGCGGGTCGGGCTATCCTGGCCGGGCTTTCCGTCCATTTGTAGGGCGGGCCAGGGTATTCGGCCTTGCCCGCAACGGGATGCTCCACTTCGACAAAGAATTGCCTAGCTTTCGTATGCGGGCTGTTGTAGAAGTCCTGTATGTTCAAGATCGGGGCGATCGGGACACCCTCCCGCTTGCCCGCTTCAAAGAGCTCGATCATGGTGTACTTCTGGGTAAACTCCAGCATGAGAGCATATAGATCACTGGCATTCCCGATGCGATATAGGAAACTGCGCCAGTCGGGCATCTGCAGAACCTCCGGGCTACCCAATACCCTCACCAGGGCGTCCCATTGCCTTGGTGTCAGGGCAATCACCCTGATAAGGCCATCTTTGCAGGGGTAGACAGGGTAGACGGATGCTCCCAGTCTTGACTCACTGCTGGGTGGTGGGCCACCCGGATTAATGGCATAGGAGTAGTTGGGGATTATCCAAGGGTAGAGGCCAAGACGCGAAGTCTCGTGCACTGATACGTCAATGAACCGGCCCTCACCGATAGCATCTCGCATATGCATAGCGGCCAGTATGGATATGTTGGCGTACAGCGAAGCCGCATCGTATGCCGGGGTGCCCGGGCAGAGACTGGGTTCCTTCCCGGGGTAGCCGCTGGTTATCATGACGCCGCTCATGGCGAAATCCACCAGGTTGGAGCTCTTCCGGTCCTTGTATGGGCCGGAACGCCCGAAGTCAGTGATGCTGGCCATGATCAGTCGGGGGTTGACCTGTCTGAGGGCGGCATAGTCGAGGCCAAGACCAGCCATGTAGTCAGGCGGCGAGTTCTCCACCAGGACGTCGGCTCTTGCGACAAGCCCAATGAGGATGTCCCTTCCGTCCGGGGTCTCGAAATCAAGAGTGACACCACGCTTGCCGGCATTGCGGTGCAGGAAGTAGAGACTCTTCTCGTGATGGGGCACATCTCCGGCGAAGGGCGGCATCCGGCGTCCCGGGTCGCCTTGAGGTGCCTCCACCTTGATGACATCAGCACCGAGATCAGCGAACAGCTTGGTGCAATAGGCCCCCTTGCTGTCCGCCAGGTCCAGAACGCGGTATGGGCTGAGTGCTCCCTCTTTCGTAGTCAAGCCGATACCTCACTTGAAGGGTGGGCCTTGGTTTCGCAGAATAGGTCTGCGGTCGATCCGTTAAGGAGCACGACAGGACTTCACGGTGTTTCCCTATATGGCTCCTTCTTGTCCCCCCTTGGTTTCCACACAGGTTATCTGAGAACAACGCCGTGCGCAATAGAGTCAGCCTGACCTCTGCCGATGGTGTAACTCAACTCAGTTGACAGCCGGTCAAACGGCCTCGGCCAGCACGGATCTTCTTTCGTAGTAACGCAGCATCCGGTCGATGGCGCGGGCGGCGCTGGCCATGGAGTAGTAGACAGGCACACCGGCTTCCGAGCAAGGCACCTGTAAATCCTGAAATATCCCCTGCCAGTGCGGGCGCGAATCGATGTAGTGCATCACTATCACCAAGGGCTTGTTCACCGCTCTGTGAATGCTGATGGCGGCACTTGCCATGGCCTTGTTCCCTGCATCGAAAGCCGGCCCCGCCAACCATGCTCCCTGGCCCGTGGGATTGTGGATCACACCAATATCGACGAAGTCCTCATGCATCATCATCTTTGTGGTCACGTCGTACATGAACTCGGTGGACATAGCCATGGAGAAGTCCAGGGGGTTGTGGAGCATCATCCCGGCCTGGTTCATGAGCCCGGCATCTAGCTTCTCCCTCAATTGCGTAGGCACCGGTGGCAGGACGAACCCGTAGGTGGCCCAGGCGTCCGTGGCCAGCACGCTGGCCCCGCCCGCTCCACCGAATATGCCCAGTCTGCGGCCACGCGGTCGCGGCATCATAGCGAAGGCGACCATGGTATCAACCATATCCTCAGCGCTGCTGACTCCGATTGCGCCTGTTTGCTGCAGCAGTGCGCTCCACATCTCATCCGGGTTAGCGTCACCGGCCCCGACGGACTTGGTTCCATTGCGCTTGCCGAATGTTGGCGCGGTCTTCAGCAGGATAACCGGCTTGACTTCTGACAGATTCTGCAGAACCCTGAAGAACCTGGGACCGTCACGCACGCTTTCTATGCACGCCGCCACTGCGTCTGTGTCCCTGTCTTGGGCGAAGTACTCCAGCAATTCGCTCTCCCCGATATCGCAGGCATTGCCGTAGGAGACGGCCTTGCTGAACCGAACGCCCCTGTGCCCTGCGGCCCTGAGGACGCGGACAGAGGGCTCACGGCCCTGGCCGATGAAGCCCATTCGGCCGCTTTCGGCAGGCAAACGGCGGTCAAAGGACATACCCCCGCGGGGACAGTACACCCCCAGGCAATTGGGTCCCATCACTCGCAGCCCGGTCTCTCGAGCCAGAGCTGAGATCTCTTGCTCCAGCCTGACGCCTCGCTGAGTGCCGCTTTCGGCGAAGCCGCCGGTCAGAATGGCCACGGCCCCGACTTGCCTGGCCGCGCATTCTCTGAGAAGCGGCAGCACTTCGGCAGCCGGCGTGCAGCAAGCGAGATAGTCCACCGGGCCTGGTATCTCTGCCACGCTGTGGTAGACCTTCCGGCCCGACGCTTCTTCAGTGTGACCGTTGACGAGGTGGATTCTGCCCTGGAACCCGGAGGCGACCAGGGTTTCCACGATCTGTTCTGCCGGCTGTCGCGGTGTGCTTCCTACGATAGCCACGGACCGTGGCGTGAACACGCGTTCCAACGCTTCCTTCTTCGTCGTGTCCTCCGCTCGAGTTGTGAATGACTGCGTCAACAAGAGGGTTGACGGCCCGGGCCAGACGAGAAAACTGCAGGAAGGCGCGGGCTGCGTCGCACCCGTTTTTCGTTCTATCAAGAACTGACTGCCTACTAGAATACCTGTTTCTCACCAAGACAACAATTGCGCATGACAAGGATGCGAAAGGGTGGTCAAGAACTGTAGGATAGTACATTGCGGTGCTTCCCGACATGGTGTCTGTCCGCGTCTTTCCGCTCCTCTTCGCCGAGCGGACTCCTGGAGACAGCACCATGCAGAACGGGGTTGGCATGATTCACCCACATGAGCGGAGATGTCAGGCTGAGAACATCCCAGACAGCGCGTTGCTTCGGGGCAAGCGCAGGCATATTCGTCGAGCGACCGGTGGCGTCGAATTGACTCAGACGTAGATGGCTGGGGGATCTACCTGCAGTGGCCTGCTGGCGAAATGGGGCCTCAAGACTCTTCTCATCGAGAAGAACGGGTACATCGGCGGCAAAGCGGTGACTCTTGCCAACAAGGACGGATTCTCCCCTGAGCTAGTGTAGTGCTTCTCAAATATCGTTATCTGGTACATGATGCCAGCCTGAAACGATCTGGACCGACAGCTCATACGAAGGCCCCTCTCTAGGTTGCATCAGACTAACGAAGCGTTGGAGACACCACACTAGGCCCCAAACTGCAGGTGCCGGCCCAGGGGCCAAGCTGTATCCCGGCGTCATGGATGTGCTCATGTACAAGGAGATTGAGGGGATCGGCCGAGGTGTCCGAATTCACCCGGGACAGCGTGCTCGAGGGGCAGGGTGGCGGGTGCATTGGCTTGGGCTAGGCCGTTGGCCAATGGGGTAGGAGGGGGTATTGACGCACGCTCACGTATGTGATAGCCTCAGCGCAAATATCGATTGAGAGGAGGGTCTGGACTATGGC
>Ga0105093_10000962_pt1 | contig 10991 bp, 7 predicted proteins | sample PPLLak3March2015_2_FD_79111 | JGI IMG/M metagenome (GOLD analysis project Ga0105093, IMG submission 79111) | Freshwater sediment microbial communities from Prairie Pothole Lake near Jamestown, North Dakota, USA - PPLs Lake P8 Core (3) Depth... | ecosystem: Environmental > Aquatic > Freshwater >... | reverse complement strand
GTCGGAATCGTTCAGCCCCGGGATGATCAGGGTCGTCACTTCAACCCAGACCCCCAGGGCCTTCATGCGGGCGATGGTCTCCAGCACCGGCTTGAGCTTGGCATTACAGATCTTGCGGTAGAAATCATCCGAAAAGCTCTTCAGGTCGATGTTGTCGCCATCGATGACCGTGGCCATGGCGGTCGCCGAGGTTTCGGTCATAAACCCGTTTGAGACGAAGACATTGCGCAGCCCTTTTTCCCGGGCCAGCAGGGCCGTGTCGTAACAGAACTCGGCGAAGATCGTCGGTTCGGTGTAGGTGTAGGCGATGGAGGCCGAACCGCTGGCAAGGGCCCGCTCGACGACCTGGGCGGGCGTCGTAGGCTCGCCGGCGATTTCGTTGTCATGGCGCTGGGGGTACTGCGAAATATCGTAGTTTTGGCAGTGTTTGCACCGGAAGTTGCACCCCACCGTGGCAATCGAGTAGGAGCGGCTGCCGGGCAGGAAGTGGTACAGCGGTTTTTTTTCGATGGGGTCCGTGTTGCCGGAGATGAGGCGGCCGTAGACAAGGGAGTAGAGGGTGCCGGCGCGGTTTTCACGGACCGCGCAAATCCCCCGCCGGCCCGGATCGATGATGCACTCGTGGGCGCAGAGGTGGCATTTGACCTTGTCGTCCCGCAGCTTGTCATAAAATCTGGCCGGATGCATAGCCCACCTCCCTCATGGTTGACAGTTCCGTAAAAAGGCCAATTTCCGCGTTGCGCCGCATCTCGAAGTCGCTGCGGCGTACAGTAGTACGCCTCACTCCTCGAGATTTGCGCGCCGTAACTTGGCCATTTTACGAAACTGTCTGGATTTTGAATTTTTACCGGTTCATCATGGTTGGACCAACCGTTTAAGGCGCCGGCCAGCGGTTAGCTCGCCGCCGCAAAACGCAGCGCGCCCCAGCCAGCCTCTACCCGCTGGGTGCCGCGGGGAGGCTTCAGGCCGGTTTGACGGTGCTGGCCTGGGGCCCTTTCTCCCCCGCCGACTCCACGAACCGCACCCGTTCACCGGCCGCAAGTTGCGCGAAACTGCTGCCCACGACACTGTTTTGGTGAAAATAAATTTCCCGCCCGTCGGCTGCGGCCAGAAACCCGTAGCCCTCCTCCGGAAAAATTCTGCTGATCACCGCAAACGGTCCCTCTTCGTGATATTTTACATCCTGCCGCTGCCGGCTGATAAATTTTTTGATCTGGCGATCGGCGCTTTCAAAGGCCCGGTTGATGGCGGCGTAAAGATCTTCGTGGGGTTCTTTTTTGACCATGATCTCGCTGCCGGGAACCGAGATCGCGATCCGCACGTTGTAGAGGACCCCTTTTTGCTGCCGCTGATGCGGGATTTCGACCACCACATCACAGCGGATGATGCGGTCGCACATGCGCTCGAGCCTTTCGGCGCGCTCTCGAATGGCGGCTTCGATGGCATCGGTCAGTTCAAAGTTCCGGGAAGTAATCTGAAGCGGGATATTCATCCTGTCACCTCCTTGGGGTAAAGGCAGGGGGCGCGGTGCCGCATTCGTCCTGGCAGCGGTGGTGCAAAATGCGCCCATGATCGACATCAAACGTTGCCATTTACCCTTGATTATAATACCGATCGCCGCGATGCGCTCCTATTTTTTTGGGGTTGCTGCAAAGGGGGTGAGGGCCTCGGCAGCCATCGTGTTGACTGCCCGCTTGGGCGGCATGCTGCAAAGGACGCCAACGGCAGCGCCGCAAGCCGTCTGCATGGGCCGTGACAATCACGTCCCTCGCCCCCATGGTCTGCTGCTCCTCCAACAAAGGCGATGCACCCGGCGGCGCCCGAGGGTCCGCCGGGGGGGAAACTAGGGCGAGCCGGGTCGGCTCATATCGTAGAGTCTGCGCTTGGCTTCTTCGGGCGTCACTTCCCGCATTTTCTCTCCGCAGCAAACCAGTTCACCCTCCCCGCCCTGAAGGATGGCGGCGATGTTGCCGCATTTGTCGCATTTGAAGACCTGCCCTTTTTTTGTCATGGCACACCTCCTGAACCATTGGTTACGGCCAAAACCGCGGAGTCAAGGCCAAAAAAAATCCAAGCCTATTTTACCCTGCCGGGCCGGTATTACCATAGGGCCAGGTCTCATTTGTTATGGGAAATCCACCTAAAACCGTGGCTTTCCCCCACTTTTCCGAAATCGCTTTCAGACCGCCAAGAACCGGCAGCGGGATTTTTTCCGTCTGCCGGCACGCCCTCAGAAATGGCTCGATCCGTCCCAGCAGTGGGTGCACAGCCTTGACTTTGGCAGCCCGATGGCCGCCACCAGATCGTCCAGGCGCTGGAACTTGAGCGAGGTCAGCCGCAGCTTGCGCCGGATGCGCTCCACCATGGCCAGGTTGCGCCGACTGCCGGCGGCCGCGTAGTCGTCGAGATGGCGGTCCGCGCCGTTTTCCAGTTCGTGGATCATTTTGCGGCCGGCCAGGTCCAGGGTGGAGCGCGAGGTGGAAAAATTCAGGAAGTCGCAGGGGAACACCAGCGCGGGGGATGCCGGACGCATGTGGACTTCGGCGGCCCCCAGGTCGAAGAGCACCTGGACATTGCCCTTAAGCTGGGTGCCCCGCACGATGGAGTCCTCGCAGAAAAGGATCCGCTGGCCTTCGATCAGCCTGCGGACCGGGATCAGCTTCATGCGCGCCACCAGGTCGCGCAGCGACTGGTTCTGGGGCATGAAGCTGCGCGGCCAGGTGGGGGTGTACTTGACGAAGGGCCGCACGTAGGGGATTTTTTTCTCGTTGGCGTAGCCGATGGCATGCCCGATGCCGGAATCGGGTATGCCGGCGACGGCATCAATTTCGACGGTGTCGTTTTGCGCCAGGGCCCGCCCGCAGCGGTTGCGGACGTATTCCACGTTGATGCCCTCGTAGTCGGAGGCCGGGTAGCCGTAATAGACCCAGAGAAAGGCGCAGACCTGCATCTCGCTGCCGGGCGGGTTGACCTGCACCACCCCGTTGGGGGTCAGCAGGACCGTTTCACCGGGCCCCAGGAAGCGTTCGATGTCATAGCCGGTGTTGGGGAACGCGCACGATTCGGAGGCGGCCGCATAGGCCCCTGCCTTTTGGCCGATCACCACGGGGGTGCGCCCCAGGCGGTCGCGGGCGGCGTACACACCGTGGTCGGTCAGCAGCAGCAGCGAACAGGAGCCCTGAATCGCCCCCTGGGCGTGCCGGATGCCGGCTGCGAAGGAGTCCTCGGCGCAGATCAGCATGGCCACCATTTCCGTCGGGCTGGTCTTGCCGCCGGCGGTTTCGGTGAAGTGCAGGCGCCGGTTGAAGGCCTTGCGCTCCAACTCGGCCATATTGGTGATCCGTGCGACGGTGACGAGGGCAAAGTTGCCCAGGTGGGACCCGATCACCAGCGGTTGGGGGTCGTTGTCGCTGATCACCCCGATGCCCATGCGGCCCGCAAACTTGGCCAGATCGGGTTCGAACTTGGAGCGGAAGTAATCGTTCTCGATGTTGTGAATCGACCGTTTGATCCCGTCGGTATCCCGGATGGCCATACCGCCGCGGCGGGTGCCGAGGTGGAAATGATAATCCGTCCCGTAGAAGACATCCGTAACACAATCCGATGTCGCGACCACGCCGAAAAGTCCACCCATGCCAATACCTCTTTTCCCGCAACGCGCCCAGGGCGACGTTGGTTTTTTTCCGTTGGAGCGCGCCTGAAAATCGAGGGCATCGCAAAAAGCCCGACTTTTGGGCTGGGCTTGGTGTCGAAGCCGCCTGATTCTGGACTTCCTTACCTGCCCCCCACCATGACAATCCTGAAATCCTGACCCCACCCGATCGAAGGTGCCGGGCCCGGCTGCCGCCGCGGACAGAATCGCCGGCGGGATTCGCCCCTCCTGTTAATCTTTCTTTACAATAATGTAAAGCCACGGTAAGTCACTCGGTGATCTTTCCCACATCCACCCCCTGCTTCCGCAGTGTGCACCCCGGCGAAAGGAGCCCAGATGCCCAGAAGAGAAGACATCCAGAAAATCCTGATCATCGGTTCAGGCCCGATCATCATCGGCCAGGCCTGTGAGTTCGACTACTCCGGGACCCAGGCCTGCAAGGCCCTCAGGGCCCTCGGCTACCAGGTCGTGCTGGTCAACTCAAACCCCGCCACCATCATGACCGACCCGGGCACGGCGGACATCACCTATATCGAGCCGTTGAATGCCAAGGTGTTGACCGAGATCATCGCCCAGGAGCGGCCGGATGCGCTGTTGCCCAACCTGGGCGGCCAGACGGGGCTGAACCTGGCCTCCGAGCTGCACCGCCTGGGCGTGCTGGAGGAGTACGGCGTCAAGGTCATCGGGGTCAGCGTGGACGCCATCACGCGGGGCGAAGACCGCCTGGCCTTCAAGGAGACCATGGACCGGCTAGGGATCGAAATGCCCCGCAGCAAAACCGTCACCAGCGTCGAGGACGCCGAAAAGGTCGCCGATGAGCTGGGCTACCCGGTGGTCCTGCGGCCGGCTTACACCATGGGCGGCACCGGCGGCGGGCTGGTCTATAATATCGAGGAACTGCGGACCATCGCCAACCGCGGCCTGGCGGCGAGCCTGGTCCACCAGGTGCTGGTGGAGGAATCGGTCCTGGGTTGGGAAGAGCTGGAACTGGAAGTTGTGCGCGACGCCAAGAACCAGATCATTACGGTCTGCTTCATTGAAAACGTCGATGCCATGGGCGTCCACACCGGCGACAGTTTCTGCACGGCCCCCATGCTGACCATCGGCCCGGCGCTCCAGAAGCGCCTCCAGGAGCAGGCCTACGCGATCGTCACGGCCATCGAGGTGATCGGCGGCACCAACATCCAGTTCGCCCATGACCCTGCCAGCGGGCGGGTGGTGGTGATTGAAATCAACCCGCGCACCTCGCGCTCATCGGCCCTGGCCTCCAAGGCCACCGGGTTTCCCATCGCCCGGGTGTCGAGCCTGCTGGCCGGCGGCTTGACCCTGGACGAAATCCCCTACTGGCGCGACGGCAGCCTGGAAAAATACACCCCCTCGGGGGACTACGTGGTGGTCAAGTTCGCGCGCTGGGCGTTTGAAAAATTCGCGGGCGTTCAGGACCTGCTGGGTACCCAGATGCGGGCCGTGGGCGAGGTCATGAGCATCGGCAAGACCTACAAGGAGGCGCTGCAGAAGGCAATCCGCAGCCTCGAGATCAACCGCTACGGGCTGGGGTTTGCCAAAAACTTTAACGCCCTGCCCTTGGAGGCCCTTTACAACGCCCTGGGCGCGGCCAGCAGTGAACGCCATTTCCAGATGTACGAGGCCCTGCGCAAGGGCGCCGACGTCGAGAAGCTGCACGCGCTGACCCACGTCAAGCGCTGGTTCATCGAGCAGATGCGGGAGCTGGTGGTGCTGGAGGAGGAGATCCTGGGCTTCAAGGGCGGCCGGCTGCCGGACGACCTCCTGACGCGCGCCAAGCAGGACGGGTTTGCCGACCGCTACCTGGCCCGCCTGCTGGGCTGCAAGGAAATCGAGATCCGTGAGCAGCGCCGGGCCCTGGGTGTGGTGCAAGTCTGGGAGGCGGTTCCGGTCAGCGGCGTGGAGAACGCCGCCTACTACTACTCGACCTACAACGGCACGGACCGCGTGGCGGTCAGCGAGCGACGCAAGATCATGGTCCTGGGGGGCGGCCCCAACCGCATCGGCCAGGGAATCGAGTTCGACTACTGCTGTGTGCACGCGGCCCTCGCGATCCGCGAAGCCGGCTTCGAGTCGATCATGGTCAACTGCAACCCCGAGACGGTCTCCACCGACTACGACACGTCGGACAAGCTCTATTTCGAACCGCTGACCGTCGAGGACGTCCTGAGCATCTACGAGAAGGAAAAACCCGAAGGGGTGATCGTGCAGTTCGGCGGCCAGACCCCGCTCAACCTCGCCGCCGAGCTGGCGGCGGCGGGCGTCAATGTGCTCGGCACCACCCCGGATACCATCGATCTGGCCGAAGACCGCGACCGCTTCCGCAAGATCATGCGCAAACTGGGCATTCCCCAGCCGGAATCGGGCATGGCCAGCACGCTGGAGGGCGCGCGCACGATCGCCGCCGAGATCGGCTATCCCCTGATGGTGCGCCCCTCCTACGTCCTGGGCGGACGCGGCATGGAGGTGGTCCAGGACGATGAGATGCTGCAGCACTACATCCAGGCCGCCGTGGAGCTGTCGCCCGAGCGGCCGATCCTGATCGACCGCTTCCTGGACAATGCCATCGAGGCCGAGGCCGACGCCATCGCCGACGGCACGGGGGCCTTTGTCCCGGCCGTGATGGAGCATATCGAGCTGGCCGGCATCCATTCGGGCGATTCGGCCTGCGTCATCCCGCCCATCAGCATCGCGCCCAAGCACATCGACACCATCAGCGAGTATACCCGCAAAATCGCCGTAGCGCTGAACGTGGTCGGACTGATGAACGTGCAGTACGCCATTTTCGAGAACACCGTCTACGTCCTGGAGGCCAACCCGCGGGCGTCACGCACGGTCCCGATCGTCTCCAAGGTGTGCGGCATCTCCATGGCCCGCCTGGCCACCCAGGTGATGCTGGGCAGCAAAATCGCCGACCTCGCCCTCACCCCGCGCCTGATCTCCCATTACGGGGTCAAGGAAGCCGTCTTTCCCTTTAACATGTTCCCGGAGGTCGACCCCATCCTGGGCCCCGAGATGCGCTCCACCGGTGAGGTCCTGGGGCTGTCGCACTCCTTCGGGCGGGCCTTTTTCAAAGCCCAGGAGGCCACCCAGGTCACCCTGCCGCTGGCGGGCACGGTGCTCTTCACGATTGCCGACCGCGACAAAAAGGCCGCCCTGGAGCCGGTGCGGCTCTTTCGCGACCTGGGCTTCCGCATCCTCGCGACCCCCGGCAGCCACCTGTTCCTGAAGGCAAACGGGATCGAGACCGAACGCGTCCAGAAGCTCGGCTACGGGCGCCCTGACCTGGTGGACGCCATCAAAAACGGCGAGGTGCAGCTGCTGGTCAACACCCCCAGCGGCCGCCAGAGCGCCCAGCACAGCCCCGAGGTCCGCAAGGCCGCCATCAAGTACAAGATCCCCTACATCACCACCACCGCCGCCGCGATTGCGGCGGCCAAAGGGATCGCCGCGCGCCGCGAAGGCGCCCCCAAGGTGCGGTCATTGCAAGCGTATCTGAAGGTGTGATGCCGATTTTCAAACGGTCGTTACCAGCCACCTGATCAGGCGCGCCAGCGCCAGGGTGGCGGCCAGACCGCCGACCCAGAGCGCGGCAAACCAGAGCCACTGCCGTTGTTTTTTGCTGAGTGTCATGTTCCGGTGGCGGCTTTTGGTTTTGGCGCACGGCATTCAATCGGCCGGCGGTCGGGAAAGGCCGCCGGCCGGAGCGCCATCGTCCGGCCCGCGGCCGTGCTTCAGTAGGCGCTCTCGTGAGAGGCCTTGCCCCTGAAGAGATAGTAGCAGAAGCCGGTGTAGGCCAGCACCAGCGGCAGCAGGAAGACGGTGCCGACCAGCAGCAGCGATTGGGAGGCCGGTACGGCCGCCGCCTGCCGGAATGTGACTTCAAAGGGCACCAGCCAGGGCCACAGGCTGATGCCCAGGCCGATGTAGCCCATCAGAAAGACCCCGAGGCTCATCAGAAAGGGCCGGTACTCCTCGCCCCGGTGCAGATCGCGCCAGATGAAGACAAAGAGCGCCGCGGTCACCAGGGGCACGGGAAGGAGATAATAGAGATTGGGCACGCTGAACCACAGCGCCCGCACATCGGCATTCATCATCGGCATGCTGAGGCTGACGATCCCCAGAAAGAGGCCCACGTAGCCCAGCACATAGCTCGCGCTGCGGCGCGCCCACTCCTGGGTGCCCTGGTCGGTTTTCATCACCAGCCAGGTGGCCCCCAGCAGTGCATAGCCGAATACCAGGGCCACCCCCGTCATGACGCTGTAAGCGTTGAGCCAGTCAAAGGCCCCGCCGGCAAAACTGCGCCCGGTGACCTTGACCCCCTGCACAAAGGCCCCCAGGATCATGCCCTGCATCAGGGTGGCCACCAGCGACCCGAAATGAAAGGCATAGTCCCAGATGCGTCGCGACCGGCCGTGGGCCTTGAACCGGAATTCAAACGCGACCCCGCGGAAAATCAACCCCAGCAGCATGATGATGACCGGGATGTAGAGGGCCGGCATCAAAATCGCGTAGGCCAGGGGAAAGGCCGCAAACAGCCCGCCGCCGCCCAGCACCAGCCAGGTTTCATTGCCGTCCCAGAACGGCGCGATCGAGTTCATCATGCGGTCGCGGCATTGATCCGAGGGGGCGAAGGGAAACAGGATGCCGACCCCGAGATCGAATCCATCCAGCAGGACATACAGGAAAATAGCCGTTCCAATCAGGCCGAACCAGATCAGCGGCAGATCCAGAAAACTCTCGAAACTAAACATTCCGGCCTCCTTTTTCAGCAACCAGACCTGTGACCAGGGGCGGCACTTTGACGCCGTGGGAACCGTAGGTTTCCTCTTCGGTATGCGGCCCCTTGCGGATCAGTTTGACGATGTAGTAGCTGCCGGCGCCAAAGACGAAGCCGTAGGTGAGAACGAAGGCCGCCAGCGACATGGCGATGGGGGCCCCGTTGAGGGGCGAGACGGCCTCCGCGGTGCGCATGACATTGAAGACGATATAGGGCTGGCGCCCGATCTCGGTGACGAACCACCCCGCCAGGACGGCGATGAACCCGGCGGGGGCCATGGCCATGCACCAGTACTGAAACCAGCGGGTGTCGAACAGGCGCTTCTTGAGGAAAAGGACCAGCCCCACCAGGCCGGTCAGGATCATCAGGGTCCCGATGCCCACCATGATGCGGAAGGACCAGAAGACCGACGCCACCGGCGGGCGCTCTTCGCGGGGCCAGGCCTTCAAGCCCTTGACCTCGCCGTCCAGCTCATGGGTGAGGATCAGGCTGGAGAGTTTGGGGATTTCGAGAGCATAGCGCGTGGTCTCCGCTTCCTGGTCGGGCCAGCCGAACAACACCAGCGGCGCTCCGCTGCGGGTTTCCCAGAGGCCCTCCATGGCGGCCACCTTGGCCGGCTGGTGTTTGAGGGTGTTTAGCCCGTGCAGGTCGCCGACCAGCAGCTGCAAGGGCGCGACACAAATCGCCATGATCATGGCCATCCCCAGCATCACGCGCGCGTGCGGGACGTGGCGGTCGCGGGCGAGATAATACCCGCCGACCCCGGCGGCCACGAAGGCGGTGGTCAGGTAGGCGGCGGTCACCATGTGGGCGAAGCGGTAGGGAAACGACGGGTTGAAGATCACCGCCAGCCAGTTGGTGGGGTACAGCAGCCCGTCTTCACCGGCGACAAACCCTTGCGGGGTCTGCATCCAGCTGTTGGCCGAGAGAATCCAGAAGGCGGAGATCAGGGTGCCGACGGCGACGATCAGGGTGGCGCCGAAATGCATCTTGGGGCTGACCCGGTTCCAGCCGAAGAGCATCACCCCCAGGAACGAGGCCTCGAGGAAAAAGGCCGTCAGCACCTCGTAGCCCAAGAGCGGCCCGAGCACATTGCCGACCCGATCCGAGAATACCGACCAGTTGGTGCCGAACTGAAAGGACATGACCACACCGGAGACCACCCCCATGCCGAAGGTGACCGCAAAGATCTTGACCCACAGGCGGTAGGTTTCGGCATAGACCGGGTTGCCGGTCTTCAGCCAGCGCCATTCCAGGACCGCCAGCCAGCTGGCCAGACCGATGGTAAAGGCCGGGAAGAGAATGTGGAAGGAAACCGTGAATGCAAACTGAATACGCGCCAGAAGGACCGGATCTAGATTCTCAAACATGGTTTAACCTCTGCAGTCAAAACCGTTAAGACTCTGATATGAAAAGTAAACCGTTATCAAAACAGTCATTCGGGATGGGTGGGTTTCAAGACTTCGGCAGAAAGCTCCCCGGGGTGGCGCCAAGGTCGGCAGCGGGTAGCGGCACCTCCCTGGGGAACTGATTGGAACGCCTGAAAATCCCTTAGCATCTTTCGCCGTGGAGATAAAGGCAGAAGTTGTCCAGCAAGACCCGTTCGATCAGAAATCCCCGGCAAAGCAGGTTTTCCATGGGCGATATTGCCACGTTGCCCTGCGAGGAGCGGGACTGTCGACCTCGGCAAATACCGCCTGGCCGACCCGATCGCAGCGGCCCATTGCAGTAGCTGCAGATAGCGTAGGCTTTCGAAACTGTTGGGTTATCCCTCTTGAAAATCGGCAGCAATGATATTAAGCTGGCTGATAATCGGACCGCTCGCTTCGCTCGTCCGCTTATCATCGGCTGTTGAGCCTACGGCTTCACGCCGACGTCAGATGGCCGAGGGCCGAACGCCCGGATATGACATGACCCGCTGTCGGGCGACGACTGACACTCGCGCCCAACTTGGGACACTGAAACAGGAACTCATGGCCATAAAGAAATCCGATCTCTATTCCTCCCTCTGGGCCTCGTGCGACGAACTGCGTGGCGGCATGGATGCCAGCCAGTACAAGGATTACGTCCTGTTCATGCTGTTCATCAAGTACATCAGCGACAAGTACGGCAACAGCGACGACTTCGCACCACCGGTGACGATCCCCAAGGGCGCGGGCTTCAAGGATATGATTGCGCTCAAGGGCAAGAGCGATATCGGCGACAGGATCAACACCCAGATCATCCAGCCGCTGATCGACGCCAACGCGCGGCTCGCCCGCAGCGATTTCCCTGACTTCAACGACCCCAACAAGCTCGGCGAAGGCCAGGCGATGGTGGATCGCCTGACCAACCTGGTCGGCATCTTCCAGAAGCCCGAGCTTGACTTCTCGCAGAACCGCGCCGACCACGACGACATCCTCGGCGACGCCTACGAGTACCTGATGCGGCACTTCGCCACCGAAAGCGGCAAGAGCAAGGGGCAGTTCTACACGCCCGCCGAAGTCAGCCGCGTCATCGCCCGGGTGATCGGCATCTCGCCGGACAACACGAAGG
>Ga0105093_10000960_pt1 | contig 11016 bp, 10 predicted proteins | sample PPLLak3March2015_2_FD_79111 | JGI IMG/M metagenome (GOLD analysis project Ga0105093, IMG submission 79111) | Freshwater sediment microbial communities from Prairie Pothole Lake near Jamestown, North Dakota, USA - PPLs Lake P8 Core (3) Depth... | ecosystem: Environmental > Aquatic > Freshwater >... | reverse complement strand
CCAGCTTACTTTTATCGTAAATAGAAGGTATGATGGCTTCCTGCATGTTTTTTAGCCCTTGGATATAGTGTCCCCTGGTCGGTTCAGCGCTGACGATTTTAATATTCGGGTTCATATTTTTCAAAAATTGCCCGACGCCCATCAGGGTGCCCGAAGTTCCGATAGCCGCTACAAAATAATCGATCTGGCCCTTCATTTGCTGCCAGATTTCTATGGCAGTCGTTTCGTAATGGGCCAGGATATTGTTGTTATTGGAAAACTGATCAGGGGTATAATATTTTTCCGGCTCGGACGCAACCAGCTCTTTTACTTTTCTGATGGCTCCATCGGTCCCTTGCTCGCCCGGAGTCAAGATAATTTTTGCTCCAAAGGCCGCGATCATTTTTCTGCGTTCCGGTGAAACCGCCTCGCTCATCGCTATTTCTGCCCGGTAGCCCTTGATCGCCGCGATCATTGCCAGCGCGATGCCTGTATTGCCAGAAGTCGCTTCAATGATGGTTTTTTCCGCAGACAGCTTTTTTTCCTTTTCCGCTTGCTCGATCATTTTTAAAGCAATTCTATCCTTAATGCTGCCTCCCGGGTTGGTTCCCTCCAGCTTGGCGAAAATATCAACATTGTGGCCTGGATTAAGCCTGTTAATTTTTACAATCGGAGTATTGCCGATCGTTTCTAAGATATTGCCGTAAACCATATGCATTATAAGCTTCTTAAGACAGGGGCTTTTGCTAAATTTAGAATATCATATATTCAAAAAAACCTCGATTTAAATCGAAGAATAATACCAGTGCTTTTTAATCCGGATAACGTAATTTATAAGAGATATGATAGAATGAATGGGAAGGAATGTCAACAATAAATCACAAAAAGCCGAAAAAGGATTAAAATATTAAGTTTGTTGATATCATTTGACAAAGTTTAATATTATTGCTAAAATAAAAAAAATTTTTAGTTTAATTTTGTTGGTTCATTAAAACAAATCATAAAGCAAAAAATCTGCGTTAAGCGGCTTGCTTAAGCAAACCAGGGGGGAATAAAGTCATGGCAGCAAAATTATGGCGACTATTATGCGCTATTTTCGACGCGGCAACATGGTTAAGGTGGCTTGCGCAAAAGCCTCTTATGGAAGTGGCCTTTATAACAAACATGCGCGACGACGTCGATCGCAAAATTTTTTTAGGCACGCATAAGCCGCAAGGCGGCCATTTTAATGGGCCAAGGTATCGTTTTTGCGGCATAATTGGCCGTACCAGGTCGATTGACAGCACCGCCCCCGATTTGGTGACAATAGGCGGAAGAAAGAATGCAAAGCTGCAATTTTTAGCTGCAACCAAATGGGCAGTTGATCGTGGAGCCAGAGTAATATTGCTGGCTGCCGGAACGAAACGGCTGTTCAATGACGGAAAAATTTTGCAGGAACGATTTCCCGGGACCATTTTTACTATCGGTGACAACGGAACGATGCTGCTCCTGCAAAAGCAAGCATTGGATGCCCTGGAAAATAGCGGCCTAGAACCTATGCGGTCAGCCATTGCCGTTTTAGGCCCTTATGGATTTTTGGGGAAGATGATGGTTGGGTCGTTAAGGGAACGGGGCTACCGAGTTATAGGATTAGGCAGAAGCAAAGGAGCCCTTAGAAGAATATCCGACGAATTCGGCATTGATGTTTATGTTTCGTTTGCGGAAATGGGCAAGGTTGATGCAGTAATCGCCTGCACCCATTCAGATGGCGCACGTTTGACCATAGATACCGTGGAAACCATACGCAAGCCCGGCCGCAAGCTTTTGGTTGTTGACGTGGCCGAGCCCTCCAACCTGGTCCAAGAGGAATATGTCAAGTGCAGGGACCGGGTTATCAGGCTGGACGCGGGGAATGCCTATAACCCAAGACTGAAATATGTCTTGGGGGCAATATCATATCGAATGTTCCGCTTGGGCCGGAACATAACCTTTGGCTGTTTTGCCGAAGCAATAGCATTGGCAAGCGCGGTTAGGAGGGGCGAAGACGTTTCCCGGCATAATTGGCTTGAAGTCAGTGAAAATAATTTAGAGGTCATTGCCCGGCTGTTTGCGGAAGACGGATTTGTCTGCCCTCCGCCAAGCTGTTTTTACAAACGGGTGGAGTCTTTCAGCCTTTTATATGTCCAGAATGCAGAAATTATGGAATGGATAAGAGAAACGCAACAGCAGTTTGTTGCGTAATAATGGGGACGTAGACATTCGTCCCCATTTCAAGTCAACTCGAAGGAGTCTTGCAATGGCAGGGAAAAACGTCCATGAATACATAGTTGTTGGTTCAGGTCCCGGGGGAGCAACAATAGCCCGGGAGCTGGCTAAAGCTGGCAAAATCGTCCTGATCGTTGAGGCAGGCAAAGAAGTAAATAATGAGCACTTGGGCAGTTTTTGGAGCCAGGTCGTATACCCCGGTTATTACAAGAAGTTCGCTGTCTTTAACCTTTCCAGGGAGGGAGCCACCGTTTATTGCACAGAAAATTTCGGCGGAACATCGGTTGTTTCTTCCGGCAACATGGTGAGGAGCCTTGAAGCGAAGCTGCTTTCCTGCGGCATCAAAATTGATGAATATTTTATGTTTGCCGAGGCGGAAACAAAAATGGAGCCTGTACCCGGCCATTTCATAATCGGCGGAACAAAAGCAATCGGCAAAGCTGCAAAAGCGATTGGCATTGATATGAAGCCGATGCCTAAAGGCGTCCGGCCGGACAGGAAATGCGATAGCTGCGGCGAATGCGTTTTGGGTTGTCGGCGGGGGCACAAATGGGATGCTCGTGGCCTTCTGGATGATGCTAAAATGTTCGGAGCACAGATTTTAGGAGAAACCAGAGTTGAGCAAGTTTTATGGGGGGACGGCGTTCAAGCCGAAGGAGTTGTGGCAAAAAACAAGTTCGGGGAGCGGCACCGGATAATGGCTGAAAACGTGATATTATCTGCGGGCGGCCTTGGAACTCCGGCTATCTTGCGCAGATCGGGCATAGAAGCGGGTCAAGGATTGTTTGTGGATTTTTTTAACACGACATGCGGCCTGCTTGATGCAAAGAAAGGTTTTCAGGGAAAAAACATTACTATGGGCTTGATGGCCGAACTCAAGGATCAAGGATTCATTTTATCGCCCTTTTTAGACCATTGGTCGCAGCAGATGCTGCTTTGCCCGCCAGGGTGGAATTTATGGAGAAAAACAGGAAGATACGCACAGCTTGGTATTATGGCCAAGATTGCAGATGAACGATGTGGCGAGGTTTTTGCCAGCGGGGCATTCTCCAAATATCCGACCAAGGCGGACCTGGAAAAGCTGAAGGCAGGAGCCGAATTAGCAGCTAAAATTTTGAGTAAAGCCGGCGCCGATTCCATTATCACCTCCAGCCATCCAAGGGGCGCCCATCCGGGCGGAACAGCCGCCATTGGAGAAGTGGTTGATGAAAATCTGAGAGTCTTGGGCGTTAAAAATCTTTATGTCTGCGATGCTAGCGTTTTTCCGGAAGCGCCCGGCAAGCCGCCCATTTTAGCGATCATTGCCATAGCCAAGTATTTGGCCGTGAATCTTTTGGCATAATTTATTAAATTTATAAGAGGTCTTTTAGGCCTCTTTTTACGTTTTAAACCAAGCATTATTTTGACCAGAATAACAAATATATAGTAAAATTAAAACATGAATTATTTTACAGCATCATCATTGATTATCGGGATTACGACTGTGGCCCTGGGCGTGTTTATTTTGTGGAAAGGAAAAAAAACTAAGTCCAACATAATTTGGTCAATTTTTTGTTTCGCAGTATCTATTTGGGGTCTTGGGAGCCTGGGAGTGGGTTTTTCGGAAGATGCTAATAGCGCCTTGCTGTGGTGGAAGTTTGCATACTTGGGGATAATATTTATTCCGGTGCTATATTATCATTTCATCCATGATTTTTTATTGGTGCGGACAAAATTATTTCTCATCCTGTTTTATTTATATGGATTAGTTTTTTTAATTTTCAATTTTACCCCGCTTGATTTTTTGTTTTTTAACATTAACAACTTATCATTATTTTTCGGATCGATTTATTTTGTTTTTCCTCCAACCCCGCTATTTTTATTTTTTGTTTTTTCCTGGTTTGGGATAATCATTTATAGCCATGTAGAGCTTATCGTGGAATACAGAAAATCCGCAGGTGCCAGGAGGGAGCAGATAAAATATTTTTTTGTCGCCATGGCTCCGGCTTTTGCCGGCGGAGCAACCTGCTACCTGCCCTGTTTTGGCATTGAGGTATATCCATATTTCATGATAACCGTGCCCCTTTACCCGTTTATAATCACCTATACGATATTCAGGCATCGGCTCATGGACATTAAACTGGTAATGCGGCGATCAACAATATTTTTTGCTTCGCTTTTTACCGTACTTTCGGTGGCGCTGGGGGCGCAAAGACTTTTTGTGCTTATTGCGCCCGGGAACGAGCTGATTGCCAATTTTTTACTGCTGACAATTTCTGTTGTCGCTTTTCCGCATGTCAGGGATTATTATTTCGGTATCGCTAATCAATACTTCTTTTCATCGCTTTATGATTCAAGGAAGGTTATTGCCGATATAAGCGAAAAATTGAGAGCAACCCTTGATATTGTCAGAATTTATGCCCACATCAGCGAAACCATATCGTCCACTTTCCATAGCAAATTCGTCGTAATACTCGAATATGACAACATCAAGAAAGAATATAATGTTCAAGGTCATTGTGGCTTTTCGGTCGATAAAAAAATCTTATCAGCGGCCGAGGGAATAAATGAGGCATTTTTGATTTATAATATCCCGATTGTCCTTGAGGAACTAGCAGGAGAAAGGCATATAGCCAAAGAAACATTGGCAGTGCTGACCGGCGCCGGAATTGAATTGATAGCCCCGCTCAATGTTAAAGATAAAAGCATAGGATTGATCTTGCTTGGCCAAAAGGAATCCCGCGACATGTATAATAATGAAGATATTCAAGTCTTGGAAATTATTTGCGCCCAATCCGCTATCGCCATTGAGAATGCCTTGCTATACAAGGAAACCAAGGATTTCAGCGTTAAGCTGGAAGCAGAAGTCAGAAGGGCGACGGACGAATTGAGGCTGGCCAACGATGAGCTGCGCAAGCTGGATCAGACCAAAAGCGAATTCATTTCCATCGCTTCCCATCAGCTCAGAACCCCCCTGACCATAATCAAGGGCTATATCTCAATGCTGCTTGAAGAGAGCTTCGGGGAGGTTGAAGAAAGGCAAAAGGCGCCGCTCTATAAAGTATATGAATCAAACGAGCGCCTGATCCGCTTGGTTGAAAATCTGCTGAATATTTCCAGGATCGAGTCCGGCAGGATCCAATATAGGTTTGAAGCTTTTAATCTGGAAGCCTTGGCTGAAAACACCTACAACGAACTGATCGGATTTGCCGCCAAGAAGGGCATTAAGGGAGAATATAAAAAACCGAAAGAGCATTTGCCTCCGGTAGTGGCCGATTCGGATAAGATCAAAGAGGTAATCTCCAATTTGATCGATAATTCGATCAAATATACCAAAAAGGGGACGATCACGGTTTCCCTCGAAAGGAGGGGAGAGGGAGTCCGGTTCTGCGTAGCGGATACAGGCATGGGAATCAAGCCGGATGACCTGCCGCGGCTGTTCAAGAAGTTCAACCGCGGAACAGGCTCTCCGCTGGTGCACACCGAGGGTACCGGGCTTGGATTATATGTCGCCAAGATGATGATCAAAGTGCATAATGGAAAAATTTGGGCTAAAAGCGAGGGCGAAGGCCGGGGCAGCCGTTTCTGTTTTGAAATACCTTTCGAGCCCCCGGCCTCTATTGTTTAGGCGTCCGGCTGCCGATTATTTCACCGGCAGTGTATGCAAAGTAGCTTACGTTACTTTCGGTTTTATCCACTATCCCGTTGGTATCATAATCGAATCCCCAGCAGGCGGTAATAACTTTTGCCTGCGGCTTCAATTCCCGGATGATTTTTGCCTTGAGATTCCGATGTGTTTCCGGAGTCAGAAACATAAAGACCACGTCGGCATCGGAAATATCATGCTGTTTGATATCGCCGAAACAAATAGTAACATTTTTTTGGGAAAACGCTTTTATTTTGGCGGCAATATACGGAATTATGGCAATTTCCACCCCTTTTATTTTTACAGCGGGATGATTTTGCGCCAAGAAAAATAAAAGGCCTCCGAAACCGCATCCCAAGTCATAAAAAGATTGGCCGTCGCGCAAATTCGAAAGCTTTTCTATCCGGGCGTAATCGACCCGGGGTGTGGGAATCCACGGCGCCCCGAAGAACGACCCGCCGAAGACAAGAATCAAAAGAATAACGAATAGTAATATGTATAGCATAAAATTTACGCAGCCCTGCAATCATATTAGCATATTACCGTTCGGTATTAAATGAATTTGAATTAATAATCCGGTGTGGTAAGATTAATAAAATCCCAACGGATGCAAACGACCAAAATCCCGGACTTGCAAATTGAAGAAGTATCGAATTTAGAATTTATGATTCAGAATTTATATTTTTATGGCCCGAAAAATTTTAATAATTGAAGACGAAGAAAACTTGGCTGAATTATACCAATTGAAGTTCGAGCAGGAAGGCTTTATCGTTTTCACCAGCGAAAACGGCCGAGAGGGCATAGAAATCGCCAAGCAGGAACAGCCGGATTTGATACTGTTGGACATTTTGCTTCCGAACATGAACGGCTACCAAGTGATAGACGAGCTTAAAAAGGACGAGCGGACAAAAGATATCAGCGTTTTTTTTCTTTCCAACCTTGTCCAAAACGGTGAAGTCAGAAAAGGAATTGAAGCCGGCGCCAAAGAATATTTGATCAAATCCAGCATGACTCCTTCACAGCTTGTGGAAAGGGTGAAGAAATTTTTCTCTTTGCAGGATTCGGCATCCAAGGAGGCTCCTGACCGGCCGCCTCCCGCAAAAAACGTTCCCCTCAAGAAAGCAGCACAGAGCGGCGGATACAGAGTATTGCTGATCGAGGATAACGATGCCTTGATCGAAATGTACTTGCAGCAGTTTTTCAGGGAAGGAATGTCTGTCGAGGTGGCGAAAAACGGAGCCTGGGGGATCAAATTAGCCAAGCAGAATAAATTTGATATTATAATCATCGACATGGTTATGCCTGCCCTTGATGGACACAATACAGTAAAGGATTTGCGTAAAAATTCCTTAACCATGGATACTCCAATCATCATTTTATCCAATAGCGCCCAGGACGGAGACATCACCAAGGCCAAGCAAGCCGGAGCATCTGCTTATCTGCTTAAGTCGTCGGTTACTCCGGTGCAAATAACCAAAGAAATATTTAAATTATTAAATAGCCAAACAAATGATAACCGTCAATGAAGAGCTTTGCATCGGCTGCGGATCCTGCGCCGTCCGATGCCCCGATACGTTCGATATTAACGATGAAGGGAAATCAATCGTAATCAGCCAGGAAAATATCGAATGCGCCAAGCAGGCGGTCGAAGACTGTCCGGTGCAGGCGATCAGCGTCTCATAACGTGTAACGCGCAACGTGTAACGATAATAAAATATATTAAACAAAACAACCTTTAGGTTGTTTTGTTTTAAGGCAAAACCGAAGCAAGCTTTGCAGTTTTAATAAGATGAATAATTACGTTGCGCATTATACGTTATGCGAAAATTTTTGACTAATAACACCGGACATATTACTATAATCGTTAATATGACAACAGATGAAGTTAAAAAATTGAATCTTCCCAGGTCTCCGGGTTGTTATCAGTTCCTGGACTCCAAGGGTAAAATAATATATATCGGCAAGGCGGTTGATCTTAAAAGCAGGGTGCCTTCCTATTTCCAGAAAAGCGCCAACCATAGTCCGGCAAAAAGCTCAATGCTTGGGCGGGTTGGCGCCATCAAATGGACGGTAACCGATTCGGAAGTTGAGGCTTTGCTCTTAGAGGCCAATTTGATCAAAAAGCACCAGCCGCATTATAACGTCATGCTTAGGGACGATAAGAGGCATGCCTACATCAAGGTTTCCACCGAGGATGAAATCCCCGGAGTTTTTATCACGAGAAAAATTACTAAAAGCGGAAAATATTTCGGTCCATTTGTCAGAATGGAGCCCTTGCGCCAGGTGCTGAAAGTTATTCGCAGGATTTGGCCGTATTGCACATTGCGCACCGCCAGGGGAAAGCCCTGCTTTTTTTACCAAATCGGCAGGTGCACAGGAGTATGCGGCGGGAAAATCGACGCCAAGGAATACAGGAAAAAAATAATTAAGCCGATAATCCTGCTTTTGGAAGGCAAGAAAGCAAGGATCATCGGTTCAATGAAAAAAGAAATGCAAGAGCTCTTAAGGCGGGGAAGCGAAGATGAGGCGGCTAAGATCGATTGGCAGATCAAGAATATGGAATATGTGATCAGGCAGGCGCATATTATAGGGATCGCCGACAAGTATGCCGCCGATGTTGATGAGCTGGCAAAACTGCTGCCGCTGAAGAAAAAGCCGCGGCGGATCGAAGGCTACGATATTTCCAATATTTTCGGCAAAGAAGCCGTCGGCTCCATGGTTGTTTTCACCGAAGGAGAGCCGGATAAGAGCGAATACAGAAAGTTCAAGATCAGGTCAGCGCACGATTTCATTGATGACGCAGGAATGCTAAAACAAATTCTTGAGCGTCGATTTAGCCATTCGGCAATAAATCAAAAATCAAAAAATAATATTGAAAGATGGCCGATTCCAGAGCTTATAATAATTGACGGCGGCAAGGCGCAGCTGAATGCGGCAGTGGGCGTTATAAGAAAATATAAACTTGATATTCAGGCAATCGCCATCTCTAAGGGCAGCGGCTTGAGATCGGCGAGGGCTCAGGACAAGCTGTTTTTTCCCGGAGAAAAAAATCCGCTCGAGCTGCCCTTGGCTTCACCGGCCCTGCATCTGGTAAAAAGGGTTCGGGACGAAGCGCACCGGTTCGCGATCGGGTATCATAGGGTTTTGAGAAATAAGAAGTGGAAGAAGCGATAAGGACTTCACATGGATACACAGACAAAAAACAAGAAACGGAGAAAAGGTAAATTACAAATAACAAGCATCAAATTTAAATAATATCAAATGTCAAAATTCGAAATTAGAAAGATGTTTTGGATTTTGTAGTTTAACATTTGTTATTTTTCAAAATCCTAGCGCTCGTTTCCGGTTTATGGTTTTTTAAATAATCCATCCTTGACCATAATAATATTATCTATTATAGTAGAATTAGTTTTATAAATTTTAACGTTAAGAACGATTAAATTTTATGCCGGTACCAGCCAAAAGAAGGTCGAGGAGCAAAGCCAGGCGAAACCGCGCCCATGAAGCTTTGACGAAGATTAAATTAGCCAAATGCCCGAAATGCGGAAAGTCCCTCAAGCCACACCATGCTTGCGCTTTTTGCGGATATTATAAAGGAAAGGAAACTTTAAAAGTGAAGAGTAAAACAAAGAAGAAAAGTTAAACTAGTTAAATATAAATAATTTATAGGCCAAGAACGATTTTAACCAGCTTAACCTATTTAACTAAATTTAACATTGATCATTCTATGTCCAACCGCCATTTAGCCAGAACAATCGCGATGCAAACCCTGTTCCTTTGGGATTTCAACGAACAGAAAGGCGACCTGTCCGGATACTTTCTGAAAATTTTTCCAATTTCGCCCCTAATTTCGACGATAACGGTTTTGCCTTGAGCTTGGTTAAGGGAGTAAAAAATAATATAGGCGATATTGACAGGTATATTACGAAATATGCGACAGAGTGGCCGCTTGACCAGATAACCATTGTTGACAGGAATATCTTAAGGATAGGCACATATGAGCTGGTTTTCGATAAGGATATACCCGAAAAAGTGGCAATTAATGAAGCGATCGAAATCGCCAAGGCTTTCGGAGGAGAGTCTTCCGGCAAGTTCGTAAATGGGGTGCTGGGGGCGATTTATAATGATTTGATCAAAAACGCGGGATCTAAAAACCCTTCCGGCATGCAGGCCGGCGGAAAAGAAGAATATTAACCGGGTAATTGCTGTATTGTTATATTGCTATATTGTCTGTTTCCGGAAAATATAGCCATATAACCATATAGCCATATATCAAATGAAAGATATCATGGCGCTTGAAAAAGCGATCGGCATCAATTTTAAAGACAGGAATCTGCTTAAGCAATCCGTGGTCCACAGGTCGTATCTCAACGAACACCCCAGTTTCCCCTTGAACCACAACGAACGCCTAGAATTTTTAGGAGATGCGGTATTGGAGCTGTCGGTAACCGAATATTTGTATAACAGCTATCCGGAAACTCCCGAAGGCGATCTGACCAGTTGGCGGGCCAGCCTGGTCAACGCCAAAATGCTTTCCTCCATCGCCAACGAATTGGGCGTAGAAGCATACATGCATCTGTCCAAAGGCGAATCCAAAGACAAAAACTCCAAGGCGAGGCAGTATATCCTGGCTAATGCCATCGAAGCGGTAATCGGAGCAATCTATCTGGACCAGGGATTCATAGCGGCAAAAAAATTTGTAATGGAAAATATAGTTTGTAAGCTGGAAGGAATTTTAAGCGGCAAATTGTATCTTGATCCAAAATCGAAGTTTCAGGAAAAGGCCCAGGAAGTCCATGGTATTACTCCGCATTACAAGGTATTGTCCGAAAGCGGACCCGACCATGCCAAGGTTTTCGAAGTCGGCCTTTTTTTAAGCGAAGAATTGGTTTCCAAGGGAAGGGGCACCTCGAAGCAGGAAGCCCAAGTAGACGCGGCCCAGAAAGGAATCAGGAAGAAAGGCTGGTGAGAAGAATTTCCAATAAATGCCCACAATCTAATATCTAATTTTTTCTTCTGGGCAATGTTTAATCATTTGCCATTTGGAATTAATTGGAAATTGGATATTAGGAATTTGGAATTTACAAGATTCCATCACTCCCTTCGGTTGCTCCAGGATGACAAGCTTGATTCGCTCTAAGCTAAAAGCCCCAGTCATACTGGAGTGT
>Ga0105093_10000954_pt1 | contig 11033 bp, 6 predicted proteins | sample PPLLak3March2015_2_FD_79111 | JGI IMG/M metagenome (GOLD analysis project Ga0105093, IMG submission 79111) | Freshwater sediment microbial communities from Prairie Pothole Lake near Jamestown, North Dakota, USA - PPLs Lake P8 Core (3) Depth... | ecosystem: Environmental > Aquatic > Freshwater >... | reverse complement strand
TGGGTTGTCGAGCAGGTCGCCATACCGTCGGTACGAGAGGATGTTCCCCACTTCGTGATCGGGAACATACGTGCTCGCATTCCAATCCTTCGTCGCGAACCATCCATGCTGAATGGTGGCGCTGTTCGGGTCGACCACCAGAACCGCACCGATCTCATCGTCCCCCATGAAGGCGGGATACTCCCAGATGTCGTACCGCGCAACCGTCGCATAGATCATGTCGTCCGCGAGCGCATCGATGCTCACGCCGATCCTGATCGTATTGGACGATCCCGTCTGTTTAGAAAAATGCACGCCGAACTTTTCTTCGATGTTCATGCCGATCGACGCGCCCAGGAAGCTGATTCCTGCGCTGCCGGTGAACGACGTGTTCCAGGTCTTGCTGATCTGGGTCTCGACCTCCAAGGTTGTTCCCGACTGCTTCTCGTACGTCGAGACGAAACTGCACGGTATGCTGCCGAACGCCTTGCAGACGTCATAGGACGTGCCACTCAGAACATCGTAATGGATCGGCGGCGCATTGAGGATCACCAGCGGTTGAATGATCGCCGTTTTTGAGAAAACGAGCGGTGTCCCGAGCCGGATATCATCCCGGTCAAAGCTTGCGGCGACGGATGCGACGGGGTTCTTTGCCGATTCAGAGAGCGGGTACTCGTACACTGATGTGAGTCCAGTCAGTTTGCCCGAGATAGCATCACGGACAGGCTCGAAGAACCGCAATCGATACACGGTGTACGGAGGACTGGTCCTCCATCCCGATTCATGAACGACGAGCTCAGGTTGCCAGTTCGCTGTGGAATCAGAATTAACGTCCGCAACCACCAACATCCGAGCTGGGCCATAGTTGAAATAGGATACGATCTCACCTGCCTTGGTCGTCGGCCGAAGAATACAGATGCGTTGAAGCGTCAGTGTGGTATCCACGCCATACACACGAATCGAGTCTCTGTCGGAGATGATCACTTCGGCAAGTCCGTCTGCATCCAGATCTCCGTTGGCGATGATCGGATTGCGAATCGCCGGCTGTATTGTTCCTGCAGTGAAGCCCGCCAGGTTCTTGTCACACCGGAGCATCATCTGACGGTCGAGACGCGCTGACGTCACTGTCGTATCCGCCACGCTCCACCAGGCGTAACATTCGATCCCGGCGGTGGAAGCATAATCTCCTGCGAGAACATTGATATGATACGGCGTGTAGGCCGGAGATGTAGAACGCGAGTGCAGGATTCGCTTCGTGGTTGGCGATAACACGTTTCCGTTCACATCATAGTCATACACCTTCAACGCGATATCCCACACGTTTGCGATGTCCGGTTCGATGCATCCCAGAAGTACTTCAGAGATCCCATCGTTGTCGAGATCCGAGACGGCGAGGTCGATCAGGGTGGCTCGAGTGTCGTATCCGTACTCATTCCAGGGAACTTTCAGGAACAGCTGCTGTTCGGCCACGGAAGCCTCCACATGGAAGTTCGTGTTATCATCCGTGTCGAAGAGAAGAATGTGTGCGGTGGAATCGGACCCGGTGAAGGCCACGACGAATTCCTGCTGGGCATCGTCGTCGAATTGTCCGGCCTGCACGACAACGCGGCCGCACAACGTGTAGGAGTTGTTCTTCAATTCAAAAACCGTTCCCGGAGGGGATGTGAACTCCCACACAACGGCTTGTGCATGACTGGCCTCCGCCGCCCGCATGATCGCGACCCGGAGCGAACCATCGACCTTGTTCCACGCGACCACGAACTCATCGAGACGGTCTCCGCAGAAATTGCCCGTCGCAATGCTGTAGTTGCCATAGGTCGATCCATCGGAATGAGAGAATGGAAGTCCTGCGATCACGGTATCCAAGCCGGCGGGAATGTTCACATAATTGTAAACATCCTGCGTGGGACGCGTTCCTTCCCGGACCGAGACGATCTGCATCTTCCGCCGGAACTGGTGAGAGCCGTCGAAGGGATCAGGAAGAGTTGACTGAGCTTGAAGAGGGGCGCTGGCGAGAACCATAGACATCACCATCGCATACACAAGACTGTGTCGCATGACGATGCTCCTTTTTCGGAAGGTATGCCGGAAGAAGCCAGAGCTTCCGAACGGGATGCTACTGAGTCAAGGAAGGCACGTCCGGTCGGCCAGGCGTCAGGAAAGGCTCGGGCGATCGGATGAAGGTGATGGAATGTGGGGAGGATTGGAGAGAAAGTCAATATTCCTCCTCGGTTCGAATCAACGCCTCGGATCTCCCGACACGGCTTCTATCGGAACAGGTTCCATGTTCCGAATGTCCTTCACGATCTGAAGTGTTTGTGCATCCGGAGTGAAGAGACTCACCAATTGATCGGTGATGTCCACCAGTTCCACAGAATCATCGTGGTGAAAGAGCTCCCATTTCGAAAGAATCAGCACGACGGAATGTTGCTTCGCGATCGCGGGGATCTTGTCCTTGATCTTTGCTATGATGTTGCCGACGCTGCCGGTACTGAATCCCTGCTGATGCATGACCACCTGGCTGTTCGGTCCAAGCTGTTCAAGTTCTTTGACCCGTTCTGTGTTTCCCTCATCCTTTGCTTTCTGGAGATCTGCCCTCAACCCGTTCATGTAGTCCATGAAAACCACGGATCTCCCATAGGCGATCGCAACGCAGCGGGAATCGAAGGTCCCGATACGCACCGTTCCCTCCGTTGCTTGAGAGAGAAGGGGAAGCGGAGCGAGAATGGCAAGGATCATCAGAACGATGACAAATGCAAAACAATCGGCCTTCTTCATATGACCCTCCGTTGTGGAATGGAACAGCTATTGCACGTTTCTGACCAACCTCCCGTTTACGTCAAATTGCACAGCGTCCCCCTTATTCATTTCCTGTCCTTCAACGACAAAATCCTTTGAAAGGGTGCAAAAGCGGAGGCGACCGCTCTCATCAAAGAGCGTTCGTTCCCCTCCGCCGAACAAGGAGGACATGAAACGATATTGCGCGCAAGGGATACCTTGAATGACTTCGTCTTGAGCCAACCACGCCAGCTTGAGTCGTCCGTTAGGATGGAACCCGGTCATGAAGCCGTGACCTGAGCCGAGACACAGGTGCCCCTGGATCATTGTGTTCTGTTGGAGAAAGCACCAGTCGAGTGAACCCTCCGATGTCAAATGAACGACTGTCCCCGACGGGAGCGGTTGCCCTGAGAGTGTGTCTTCGCGTCCAAGCGTGCAGGACTTCAACGTTCCATCCTGGTAATATTCGACTGATCCCGTACAAGAGACATTCTGAATCTCCACCACTTCCCCCTTTTGCCCGGCTGCCGTTCGACTCGTCACCGGTTCGTTGCGCCCGCCGAAGATCAGCAGCAATGTGAAAATGACGGCCGCGCCCGCTCCAAGCGATCCGAACACGGCTGTGCGAAGCCGCGGAGACACATTTTCTTCCTTGTCGCCGCTTCCGAGAAACAAGCAAGCAGCCGCCGTGACCAAAGGCGTCACGAAGAACAGCCAAAGTCCTGTGTTCACCGTTCTAAAATCATAAAGATGGAAGCCGAAGATAACCGCTGCCACGATGATCACCAGGACGAAAGCCATGACCCTGGGAAATCTCCGACCCAATTGGCCGAGACCGACGATGATCCCTCCAAGAACAACACCGAACAACGACGCAATGGAGAGTCCTCCTTCGGCGATGATGAAGAACGCCAGGAATGCACCCACGGCGCTGATGATGATCACCCCCGCCTTGCGATACTCGCCGATCATGATGAGTTTCGTCATCGCCCGTGCGGCAAGCCCGATGAAGATCAGTTGGTAGAGCTCTTCCGGCGATTCTCCCCGCGAGATGCGCCAGAGAGCGAAGCCGACTGCTGCAAGGATGACGACGATGAATCCGATATTGCCGGATCGAGCGTGCATGATGATCTGGCGTTCATCCGCATATTGCGTTGCGAGTCCAAACTCGTGAAGTGAGGGACGAAGCAGGTATGCCGCAACGAACAGGAGCAGGGCAAACTCGTACCCCAAAACTGCCAACGCAATCCCGACGAGCGAAATGGCAGATGCGAAATAGAAGATCTTATCTCGTTTGATCATGATCGGCTTCCTCCAGTTCAAAGAGTCCTTCGACTGTGGTGTCTAGCTTTTGGGCGAGGAGAAGGGCGAGCTTCACCGAGGGGCTGTAGTTCCCCCGTTCGATCGCTACGATCGTCTGTCGGGAAACCGCAACCATGTCCGCCAGTTCCTGTTGGCTTAAGTCCCCCCGTTCAAATCGAAGTCTTCTTAGGTTCGTCTTCATTTGCCGATACCAGATTGATTCATCAAGCGTATCTCAATCGTAGTGTAAACTATATTATACAATATGTCAAGTATGCTTTACATGTTTTTGGAAATTTATCTAAAATTTTAACGAAATTGGCGAATGAATGATGATCAGCCAAATAATCCTCTCCACGGGTGGCACGAGCAAAGGTGGAGCAACTGTATCTCGACACCATCGCGTAGGGAGCGTTCCTCATGGGAGGACAACCATCGCAGCCGCAGAAGCGTTTCTCCTCATTGTCTGATCTCGGACAATCGTCCCCTTCAACAGGACACGACGGCAAAGCGAGAATCGTTCGCGTCCGCTTGGACACGAGCGGAAGGAAAGGCAAGGCTGTAACATTGGTGGAGGGGCTTCAGCATAATCCTCAGACGATGAACGAGATCGCCCGGATCTTGAAGCAGCATTGCGGCGCGGGGGGAACGGTGAAGGAGGGGAACGTTGAGATACAAGGAGACCAGCGCCGACGGGTCGGGGAAAAGCTTCAAGCGATGAACTATGTGGTCAAAACCGATCTGCCTTCGAATGCAGCGCTGACCAAATAGGATTCTCCTCACAAAGAGAATGTGTTTAGAATAGATATCCGACCGGAACTGATATCCCCGGGTAGATGTGCTTGCTCGTGAAGAACGTCCCTGCCAGCACCGCAACCGTGAAGTTCCCCTCCATCACCCACCGATATCCATAGAGAATCTCGAAGAGCGGTACGGGGTCCTCCTTCGCTTCGATCTTCAGGAGCGTCGTTTGCCGAGAGAGAAGCCCGGCGTAGACCTTTAAGACCTCCGAGCTGGTGGCGATCTCACCCGTGCGTGAATAGAACATCTGGAATCCGCTCAGGTTGCTTCCATTCTTTCCCCAGTCCAACGCAGAATACTGGAAGCCAAGCGCGACCGATGAGCTGAGATGATAATCGAGCGCAAGATTTGGGGCCTTCGCGAAGAAATAGACCGGCTCGGTGTTGAGATGCCAGTTCTGAGCATTCGAGGGGGCAGAATAGAGAATGAGCAACAGCGTAATGACACGTTTCATTGATCGTATCCTTATGCAAGAATCAGAGTAGAATTTCGAAGGCCCGTAGCACATTCCGGGCCTTCGCTGTATGAATTGACGGTTCGGTCTCTTGCCTTACTTGAGCAGCACCATTTTCTTCACTGCCTGATGGCCGCCGGCACGAAGCATGTACAGATACACGCCGCTGCTGAGATGTTCACCGTCGAACGGGACGTCGTAGTATCCCGGGGCAAGGATGCGCTGGAGCGGACGCGCGATCTCCTGTCCCTTGATGTCGTATACGGTCAATGTCACGTCCGCGTGTTCCGGAATGCCAAACCGGATGTTCGTTCGCGGATTGAACGGATTCGGAACGCATTGCTCGAGCACGAAGTCCGTCGGGATCAAGCGCGTCTCATCCTGCACAAGCGTGCTACGATCGACAAGGAACGACCAGATGATCGGTGCGGCCAAGGGATTTCCGAATACATCCGTAATCGCTCCGATCGTTACACGCATGCTGTCGCCGCGGGCGAGGTCGCTCTCGATCTTCGGCGTGATGACGAGTTCGTCTCCTTTGCACAGGATCGTGATGGGAATATCCCGGCCCTTCGTGATGTCGTACATGGTGATGTTTGCCGATGTCGCCGTCGTCGCATCGATGGCCTCGGTGAATTCTACCTTGATGTCGTCGCCCGGATCGAGGGATCCATCCGCCGGCTGCGGACTGCCGAAGCACACAGGCGCGGTGTGATCATACATGCCGCTATGGATGCGCGAGGCGTAGGAATCGCTGGCGCACTGCGTCACCGCCCGCAGTTCATATGCCCCCTCGGAAAGCGATGACATGTCCCACACGAAGGCAATGGAATCCGTTGGCAGCAACGCCTTCAAGACACTGAACAACACGGACCAGTCGGTCGTTCCGCGTGGCCGGTACTCGCACCGGATCAATTGGAGGTCCGTGTGCGCAGGATTATAGTTCTTCAGCACGATCGGCATCTGTCCGCTGTGGCTGGCGTTCGCAATCCAAGTCAGCGACGGTTGAATGATGCGTACGTCGCTGCAGGGTTTGATGAAATGCACGCTGAACGCGACTGATGTGTCGAACTGAGAATCGCACATGGAATAGAGATGAAGCTTCAGGTTCTCATAGTCGAAGACGCTCCCCGGCGCACGGCTGACGCGGAGATTTGCCCGTTGCGGATCGCTTTGGTTCGGGGGCAATGAGAACTGAAGTTCATCCGCGCCCATCACTGCGCCTCCAACGCTGATGATCGCTCCGTCTGGATTGCTTCCCTGCACGACTGAAAGCTTGTACGTCCGTGTTTCGTTATTCTGGGTGAGGTTGTACAAATAGAGGTCGAACGCCGCAGGCATCTCTGGTGCGACGCCGTTTGCGACGTAGGTGTTCATGCTCAATCCCACGCCTTCCCGAGGCAAGGTCCCCGGTTCCCAGGGACAGCTGCTCGTCCCGCCGAGAAGTTTGAACACCGGAGTGCAATAGACCGGATCACCGAGGATGTCGACCGAGAACACATCGCCTGGTGGATCGTTGTCATCGTCTGCAAGTTCGAAACCGACGGTGTTCGAGACCTCGATGGTCGTTCCGGCGGTAAATCCCACGTCCAGCTTCGCGAACACCTTGAGTCCGGTCTCAACCTCATTGAAATCCCCCGCTTTAGCGCCGATCCCCAACGCCGCTTCGGCCTCGATGAAGAGGTTCAGGCTGATGGACATCGCGGTCGTCGATGTGATGGACGCTTGGTTGTTTACGTTCGTCCCCGCAGAGAAGGAGATATTCTGCGGAAACTCCGGCAGATGAAGTGCATTCAGCTTGAGCATGGTATTTCGATCTAGCACTTGCTGCCATACATCGATCTGATTCTGCACAACGTCGGCAGAATCCCGCTGTCGCTTTTCCGGCGAAGCGCCGAGAACGGAGGCGAGTTCCTGCAAGCCGGGGATGACGCTGTTGCGAATATGGCTTTCCGTGTAGAGATACGTCGTCTTGAATCCGTTCCCGTTCCAGACGATGCCCGTATCCAGAACAACCGTCGCGAGAGCCGTGTCATAGTCGACGATGTCGGTGAGCGCATAGAGAATGTTCAATGCGGCTCCCATAAACACATCGCCCCTCGGTCCGACGATCTTGTCTCCGTCCGACGTCTTGAGCGTCTGCGTAGCCTGGATCTTGATCTGTTGCGATCCACTCATCGCCGCACGAATCCCTGCTTTCGCTTCGATCTCCCCGCCGACCCATGACCCTGTCGAGCCGACCCCCGGAACCTCTCCGCCGCCCCCCACCTTGAACTTAACGAACGCTCCGATGCCGATCTCCGATTGAACGGAAAAGCCAAGGTTCACGCTGACGCTTGAGGAGGTTGTGATGAAGCTATAGCTCTTGTCTCCGGGAGGATCGCGGAGGATCATCAACGGGATCTGTGGCGATACGGTCGAGAATTTGAAATCTCTCGGCCGCTGGCCGCGGATCAACATCCACACCGTGTCCTGACGGACATACTTGTCCACACGCGTCTCAACGACAAGCTGCTTCTGATACGGGTGCGGCCCGCCTCCCGCGAGTGTCGGATATCCGGGGATCAGCGGATAGTACACGCGTCCATTGTCGAGCGCGATCACCGAATCGGGATTGGTGTAGCCGACGAAGTCGATGAACTTGACCGTGCCCGAACTCGCCGGACATTCCACCATTCCATACTTCTCCTTCACGTCAACGCGGACGGCGTATGTGCGTTCCTGTTCCACGATCGGCACATCGTACACGCCGCTCCCGTGCGCCGGCAGATCGCTGATGGTCACGATCGGCGGCGAATGATAAACGTAGTTGTGAGTCGTGTCGTGTTCCGAAATATCCACGGTGTCTCGTGTGAAGTACTTGATGATCGCGATGCTGTCCTCGTTCTGCATGCCGACGAGCTGCGATGTGTAACGTTGCGACGGAAGTGTGAGCAGATAATTCCCGGTTCCGTCGGTGTGGATCGTCGTATCGATGTAGCCGGTCGCGAGGCTCCTGATCCGGAGATCTGCGATACCGAGGAAATTGTCACATCCGCCAAAGACGCGTCCGCTGAGTATGCGTTTCGTGGTATCGCGGAATGTCAAATTCAGAACAGGATCCTGCACGTCCAACAAGGTGTCGTGCGGAACGAATCCATGATTCAGGTATTCCATGCTGACCGTATACTTCCCCGCTTCGTTCACGCTCGTTGAGTAGTGTCCCAGCGAGTCGGTCATCTCTCCGGTCTGTTCGCCGTTCACCAGCACCTTCACACCGGGAAGCGGATAAGGCGGAACGCTGGTCAGGTACACCCATCCACTCACTTCAATGGAGGTGGTATCGATGAAATTGATCCCGGTGTACTGGTGATCCGTTTGCGTGAATGGCAGCACGAGAGAATCCTGCGGGAAGTTGGACCCTTTGAATCCGTGCCCTCGCTTGAACGGGCGAACGGTGACGTCGATCCCTTCCTCCCAATTGATACGGGCAATGGTGTACGAACCGTTCGTCAACGTCATCCCGTAGTGCCACACCGGCGGTGTGTCGGAAGCGAGCGTCGGTCCGCCGAGTGCCGTGCCATGGTTGTTTCCGCGGACGCAGTAGTCCCCCGCCGCGCTGTTTTGAATCAATCGCCAGTACGCGGCGAGATTCGCTTCGTTGCCAAGCAGGATGCGATGCCGATCGCGTGCGATCACATCGGGCGTTCGCGCTTCCTTCCAAAGCGTCACTTCGCTGATCATGCCGCAAAATGAACCGCTTGCCGAGCCATCGTTGTGCCCGATCTTCATGATGCCGTCGAATTCTTCCACGTCATGCGGAACGGCGTTCACAACGGATGAGTCATTCATAGAGAGCGTCGCTCGTCCCGGCTCGACCACGAGTGCGACGAAGGTCCAGATGCCATCGGGGACGATCAAGCCCGAAGACCATCCGTTCGCGGCGGGTTGGTCGTTCCAGTTGTAGCGCAATTCTCCGGCGCTCGTAAGGAAGAGCCCAGCGGCGGTGTTCTTCGCCTTGCTGATGAGAATGCCCGCGCCTTCGTTGGGCGTTCCGTTTCGTTTGATCCACGCGGTCATCGTCAGGGTGTTCGTGTTGAGATAGAGCGGGGCGATCGCGACATGATCGTCAACACCGTCGAACAGCACGCTCTTGTTCAGCGGTCCAGTCAACGAGTAGGCGCGCATCTCGACATTCTTCACGCCACCGCTTCCGGACGGGGTCGTCACGTTCCCTCGGACGGAACCGTCGGCCGGGGCGAACCCATAATTGGTCAGGCTGAGCACGACCGTGTTATCCTTGACCACATCCAGGACATATCGATGGATCTTTCCCGGTATCACCGTCTCATCATTCTTCTCCACCTGGTTGGAGTACACGCCGTCAAGCCGCACACCGTCGCGATAGAGTCGGAGCTCATTTTCATAGCCGGTCGGGAAGTCGGTCCAGTTCACGACGATCCTTCCTTCGTAGACTCCATCAGACGCGTTCAGGAATGCGGCGCGGCCAAAGCGGTCGTCCGAGTCGGCGCTGAAGAGCCCTGAGCCGGAATTGTATGACCGCACAACGTACTTGTACCGGACTCCCGGCGTGATCGCGGAATCCAGGTATGATTTCTGCGACGCAGGGATCATCGTCAACAGGCTGTCGTCGCGGAAGATCTGGTAATGCGTTGCATAGTCGGAAACGCAGGTCCATCCGAGGCGGATGTAGCCGATCGTCGTATCCTCCGAAACGGAGAAGTTCTCCGGTCGGTGATAGGCGGCGGTGCTTTGCCACTTCTGTTCGATCCCGGAATTGCCGTACGAAGAAGTGTACGTCGCTACACCCCAATTCGCACCATGGGCCGGCGTCGTATTCACGGTATAGGACGTCGCGTACGTTGTCGCGATCTGAACACCATTTTCATATACGCGGTAGTATGTGGTGAGATCGCTGGCGTTGGTCCAGCTCATCTGGATCGATTTGTCGCTGTTCGTCGAATTCGTCACCTGAAGATTGCCAGGCTTTCGAATCGCGGATGTGGAGCCCGTGTACGTCGGCTGCCAGTAGTCATGGAGCAACGCACCGTCCCAGCAATGCCGAACGAGTTTGTATGTGTAGGACTTCGACGGTCCGACAATATCAGTGTACGTTGTCGTCCATCCATAGCCGAAGCCGGTCGATGGGTATGTGTTATGATAGATCTGGACGTTATTCCGATACAGCGTTACCTCAATGAACGTGCCCCAAAGGTACTGCTGATAGACCGTCCAATTCAGCGAAACCCTGTATTCGGATGTCCCTTGAGTGGCTGTGAACGTCTCGCCGAGACCTGCCACGTTTCCCAGGATGGTCGTATCGATCGGTCCGACCTGTACGATCTCGACTGTAGGCGCCTGAAGGCTCGCCTCTTGTGCGAATGCAGGAGATGCGAGAGGAATGAGGATGAGCAGCAGGAGCGGGAAGGACCAAGGACGGCGTTTCATGGGAAGCCTCCTCCAAGGGGAATGGACGGGAATGGGGAGATCATCCTCTGCCGGAAACAGCGAAGCCTCTGTCAGCAGCGCCAACGGAGGCTTCGTTCCACTTCACAATCCTTCCCGCGAGAAATCTCAGTTGCGCGCCGTATGGGGTTTGGGGTAGGGGATGCTATCAATATGCACTTCCCAGATTCCAAATACAACCAAGGCGCACAGAATACGAACCGCGTTGGAAGCCGGTTCCGACCCCGGTTCCGTCCCGGGTTCCAACCCGGGA
>Ga0105093_10000949_pt1 | contig 11054 bp, 7 predicted proteins | sample PPLLak3March2015_2_FD_79111 | JGI IMG/M metagenome (GOLD analysis project Ga0105093, IMG submission 79111) | Freshwater sediment microbial communities from Prairie Pothole Lake near Jamestown, North Dakota, USA - PPLs Lake P8 Core (3) Depth... | ecosystem: Environmental > Aquatic > Freshwater >... | reverse complement strand
TCCCGGCGGCGTCTGCCGGTTCAGGTTCCAGAACGCTTTCTGAAGCCCCTTCTTCGCCGTCGGCGTGAACTCGTTGACCGTCGTGCCCTCGAGGTCCTTGATGGTGACGGTCACCTTCTGCGCGTCGGCCTTCAGGTAGTAGTAGATCGTCGCGCCAATCGGCGGATTGAGCGCCCGCACCATCTCGCCGAGCGTTTCGCCGCGCCGCTCGAAGCGATTCCACTTCACCGCCGCCTGCGGCGTGAACAGGTATGCCGCCTTCTCGAACACCTCCGGCTTGAATTCTTTCATCGGCGCGATGTCAGCGATGAAGAACCCGCGCGCGTAGCTGCCGATGGCCATCTCGCGGTCGCGCCGCTGGATGGCCAGGTCCCTGATGACCATCGTCGGCTGAGAGGTGGTGAACGCGGCCCACGTCTTGCCCTGGTCCACGGTCACCCAGATCCCGTTGTCGGTGCCGAGGTAGAGCACGTTGGCGTTATCGGGATCTTCCTCGACGTCGAAGATCGGGTTGTTCATCCCGCCCGAGATGTCGGTCCACGTCTTGCCGAGGTCCTTCGTCACGAACAGCCACGTCCGGTCTTCGCCGTGCGTTCGGTAGCCGCTGAACGCCGCGTAGGCCGTGTTCTCGTCGAAGGCCGACGGCACCACCCGCTTCACCCAGCGGTCGTATGGGATGATGTCGCCCTTGATGCCAGGCTTCGGCTTGCCGGCGGCGTCGTAGAACTGGTTCGTGAGGTTCGTCCACGTGGCGCCGCTATCGGTTGACACCTGCACGTTCCCGTCGTCGGTCCCCACCCAGTAGAGCCCCGGCTTCTTCGGCGACTCGGCGAAGCTGTAGATGGTGGCCCACTGCAGGTTGGTCTTCCGCGAGAGCGCGATCTTGTCCTTGCTCGCCTTGGTGAGGTCCGGGCTGATCTTCTGGAACGTGTTCGGCGCCCCCCGGCTGAGCGATCGCCAGACGTACTGGTTCGCGATGTAGACGATGCCGGGGTTGTGCGGCGAGAGGACGATGGGCGCGTTCCACTGGTAGCGGAGCGCCGGCTCGCCCGCCGCCACCTGCTCCGGCGTCAGGCGCACGGCCAGCGGGCTCGTCTCCCCGGTGTTGAGGTTCTGGCGGCTGGACGCGCCGAACTGGCTCTCGTAGTAGATGTACTCCGGGTTCCACCAGTCGCGGACGACGTAGAAGCCGTCGCCGGTCGGCAGGTACCGCCAGTCGGCCGCGAACATCCCGTACTGGTTGCGGTTCTGCGACGGCCCGATCCAGGCGCCGTTGTCCTGCGTGCCGCCCATCACGTTGTAGGGCTGATCCTGGTCCACCGCCACGTCGTAGAACTGCTGGGCGCGGATCTGGTTCTTCTGGCTCCAGTTCTTGCCGCCGTTCCACGTCTCGCTCACGGCGCCGTCGTTGCCGCTCAGGATGTGCGCCGAGTTGAGCGGGTCCACCCAGACGACGCGGTGGTCGACGTGCGTCTTGCCCGTGCCGTCCCAGCCGGTCACGGCGAACGTCTTGCCGCTGTCTTTCGACACGGTCGTGTTCGTGTCGCCGCAGTAGACGATTTTGTCGTCGTTCGGGTCGATGATGATCCGGCCGTAGTAGCCGCCCTCGGTCTGGTTCACCTGCGTGCTGCCGCCGGTGAGCTTGTACTCCGTCATCGCCTTCCAGGTCTCGCCCTGGTCGTCGCTGCGGTACACCACGCCGTTGCGCTTCTGCGGCTGGAGGTTCGCGAGCGCGCCCGAATAAAGCGTCTCGAGCACGAGGCGGTTCGTGATCTGCGATCGCACCTTGGCTTCGGTCGAATCGGCGGCCGCCGCGGGCTTCTTCATCAGTTTCTCGAGTTCGTCGAGCGCCTTCATCGTCGCCTCGTTGGCGGCGAAGGCCTTGCGCGCGGCGGGCACGAACTTCGCCAGGTCGACGGCGTTCTTCGTCAGGAAGTCCTTGTCCCCGATCGCCTCATTGAGCTTCTTGACCAGGTCGGCCTGGTCCTCGGCCGCGATCGGCGTGTGCTTCGCGCCCGACAGCTTCACGAACTGCGGGTCCATCTTGAACCCCTTGAACTGCGCGAACGACGAGTCCGGCTGGAACACCGCGCCGCCGCCGCGCCCGCCGAAGCCGCCCGGCGCGGCGAAGTTGGCCACACCGTCGCGCTCCGGGAAGCCGAGGTTCACCTCCTCGTCGACCCTCGCGTAGACGATGTTCGGGTTCTTCTCTGAAATCGCGAGCCCCGTCCGGCCGAGAGCGACGCCCTGCGGCAGGCCGCTAGCCAGCTTCTTCCAGGTCTTGCCGCCATCGGTGCTCTTGAACAGTTCGTTGCCCGGCTGGCGGTCGATATACGTCCAGGCCCGGCGGATCAGTTTGTAGGATGCCGCGATGATCACGTCCGAGTTGCGGGGATCGATGACGAAGTCGGCGACGCCGCGGTCCTTCATCGGGCCGAGGTTCGTCCAGGTCTTGCCGCCGTCGGTGCTCTTGAAGAGCCCCCGCTCGGAGTCCATCTCGTTGTCGTAGAGCTTCCCTTCCGCCGCCACGTAGACGATGTCGGGGTTCTTCGAGTCGACCTCGACCTTGTTGATGAAGTAGCTCTTCTCGAGGCCGGCCTTCGTCCACGTCTTGCCGGCATCCGTCGACTTCCAGACGCCGTTGCCGTGCGTGCTCGACCGCGCGTGCATCGGCTCGCCGGTGCCGAGATAGAGGATGTTCGAATCGGAGGGCGCGATGGCCATCCAGCCCGTGCTGAGCGTGCCGCCCTTCTCGAAGATCGGCTCGAACGAGATGCCGGCATCCTCGGTCTTCCAGACGCCGCTTGTCGCGGTCAGCACGTAGTACTTGGTGCTCTGCCCCCGCGGGACGGCGAAGCCGGTGATGCGCCCCGAAAAGGTCATCGGCCCGATCCACCGCCAGGTGAACTGGTTGAAGTCATCCGCTGTCAGCGGGGTCTGCGGCGGATTCTGGGCGTAGTTCATGGCACCGAACAGGCACACCAGGATCACGACCGCCGTGAAGAAGGGTCTCTTCGAGAAGATGGTCACGGGTCCTCCACTTGGGGGCTTCAAGGCCGGATCGTCCGGGAGAGCATACTTCAAACCAGCCGGCCGGTCCCCTTCGGGGCCGGCGCGGGGAATGATATCCTGACGGGTCTTGTCTTCCTCGGATTTCGTCGTCCTCGGCGGGGGCGTGGCCGGTTTGACCATCGCCCGCGAGATTGCCCGCGCGGGCCGCTCGGTGATCGTCGTCGAGCGCGGCGAAGGCGTGGGCGGCCTCGCGCGCACGTTTCGCCGCGAGGGCTTCTCGTTCGACCTCGGCGGCCACCGCTTCCACTCGAACAACGCCGATGTCGTCAACTGGCTGAAACAGTTGATGGGCGACGACCTGCTCCGCGTCGATCGGCGGAGCCGGATCCACCTGCGGGGGCGGTTCATCGACTATCCGATCCGCCTGACGCAGGCGACGCGGGCGTTCGGCGCGGCGCAGGCGGTCCGTGGCGGGTTCTCCTATCTCGCCGCGCTCGCGACGAACCACCGGCAGGAGGCGGTGACGTTCGAGGACTGGGTCACCCGGCGCTTCGGCCGCGTGCTGTACGAGATCTATTTCAAACCGTACACCGAGAAAGTGTGGGGCATCCGGTGCGACCAGCTGTCGGCTGACTGGGCGGCGCAGCGGATCAGCGTGCCCAACCTCGCAGAAACCGTGCGCAGCGCGCTCTTTCCGCCCAGGAACCCGCCGCCGACCGCGGTGCGGCAGTTCTACTACCCGCGCCTCGGTTACGGCACCATCTCCGATCGCCTCGCCGACGCCATCACTGCGCTCGGGCAGCAGGTGCTGACCTCGACGTCGCTCGCGAGACTGCGGTTCGGCCACGGCGATGCCGCCGTCGACGTCGTCGACGCCACCGGCGCCGCGCGGACCATCACGTGCGGGCAGGTGGTCTCGACGGTCCCGCTCGACGCGCTGCTCGGCGCGCTGGCCCACGAACCGGGCATCGCAGAGGTGGCGGCCGACACCCGCCTCGCCTACCGGGGCATCGTCCTCGTCTTTCTCGGCATCGCGAAGCCGCGGGTGTCGCCGGACTCGTGGACCTATTTCCCGAGTCCCGACCTGCTCTTCGGCCGCAGCCACGAGCCGAAGAACTGGAGTGCCGCGATGGTGCCCGCGCAGTCCGTCACGTCGCTGGCGCTCGAGGTGTTCTCTTCGCCGGGGGAACCGATCTGGAACGCCGGCGACGCGGAGCTCGCCGGGCGCGCGGTCGACGAGCTCGCCGGCATCGGATGGATCCGGCGCGCCGACGTGACGCACTCGTGGGTGCTGCGCGTGCCCTACGCGTACCCGGTGCACGACCTGGGTTACGCGGAGCGGTTCGCGAAGGTCCGTGGCGCGCTGGCCCGCTATCCGGCGCTGCGGCTGGCCGGGCGCACGGGAGCCTTCTTCTACATGAACGTCGACGGCGTGGTCGAGGATTGCTTCCGCCTGGCGGACGAGTTGAACCTGACCAGCCGTGGCGGCGTCCGCCCTCTGAAGGCCGACACGGCCCGCTGGGCTTAACGGTCCTTGGGAGTCGCGGCGATGGCCGCGGGGGCCGGTGTGCGCCGGCCCACCAGTTCCTGCGCGCCGCCGATGAGAAACCCGATGCCGGCGCAGGCGTAGTAGACCCAGTGCCACGGCACGGCCGCGATCATAAAGGCGGGACCGCGCACGCGCCACAGGAACCGGTAGAACCCCGCGTTCAGGACGGTCAGCCCAGCGGCCGCGACAGCGGCGACGCCGAGTGCCCATCCCGTCGATGGCAACGCCACCAGCGCCGCGCCAAGCACCGCCACCAGCGCGACGCTGATGCGCGAGCGCGTCCCGACGTTGAGGTCGTTGGGAAGCACGCCTGAACGTATCGCCAGGCGGGTCCAGGGGATCGCCCGCAGAAATACGTCGGTGCGCAACAGCAGCGGCGCGGTCCAGCGCTTCAGGTGCGTGACCTGCAGGTCCTTGCAAAGCCGGATCCGGTGGCCCGCCTGCCTCAGTCGGTAGCCGAATTCGATGTCCTCGACGATGTACGGGCCGCTGTAGCTGCTGTCGAGGCCCCGCAGCGCCGTGAACACATCGCGCCTGATCGCGCCGCACCCGCTCCAGAACGTCGAGGCTTCTTCGTGGCCCGTCTGGTGGACGTAGTGGTGCAGCAGGTTCCGGTACTGCGACAGGAACCCCGGGTCGGCCGGCGCATCGTCGTACGAGCCGATGACCGCCGCGATGCCTGGGTTGTCGCGCAGGTACGCCGCCACCCGCCCGACGAGGTCACGCGGCACGATGATGTCGGCGTCGATGGAGAGGAGGATCTCTCCCGTTGCCTCGGCCGCCCCGAGATTCCGTGCGCCGGGCGGCCCAATCGACGCCGGCAGTCGAAGCACGCGCGCGCCGAGCGCCTCGGCGAACTCCCCCGAGCCGTCGTCTTCGCCGTCGATGACGACGATGATCTCGTGGGCTGGAGGATCACAGGCCGCAAGACTGGTCATGCAGGCGCGAAACCACTCGCCGCCGTTGCGGACCGGTGTGATGACCGAGATACGCATAAGACCGGCCCAGCATAGCCGCCTGCCGGATCCTGTGCAAGGACGCGCCTTGCGGTACAATCGCGCGTCATGACGGAAGACGGCGCCGGGGCGCGGCTGGGCGTGAAGGCCCTGGCATCGGTCTTCCTGGCGCTCACCCTCGCGCTGTCGATCTTCAGGTTCCTCGATGCCGACGAAATGGAGCACGTGCACAGCACGTGGCACGTCCTGAATGGCGCCGTGCCGTACGTCGACTTCTTCCAGCACCATCACCCGCTGCTCTGGTACGTGCTGGCGCCCGCGCTCGCGGTCGCCGGCGAATCGGCCGCCACGATCGTGCTGTTCAGGTTCGTGTTCTTCGTGCTGACGCTGGCCATCGCGTGGGCGACGTACCGGTTCGCCCGCGAATGCCAGGCCTCCCGCGAGGCCGCGTGGCTCAGCGTGTGCCTGCTGCTGTCGATGACCACCTTCGTGTACGTGGCCATCGAGATTCGCCCGGACGTGCCGCAAGCCCTTTTCGGCGTACTCTCCGCCCTCTACTTCACGCGCATGCTGCGCAGCGAGCGTCCCCGTGACGCCGTGCTGTCTGGCGTGTTCGCCGCTGTCGCCTTCCTGTTCCAGCAAAAAGCCGTCCTGCTCATCGCGTTGTATCCCGCGCCCTTCGTGGTCTTCGCCCTCCGCCGCCGTCTGCCCTGGCGCCTCGGCCTGTACCTCGCCGGCGCGTTCGCGGCGGTCGGCGCGCCGTATGCCGCGTACCTCGCGGTGACGGGAAGCGTCGACGAGTACGTCGCCGCCAACTGGCTGCTGAACGCCAACCTCGGCGCGGGGCGTGCGCGGGTGAGCTTTCTGAGCTCCGTGGTCCTCCGCGACACCGGGCGCAACGCGGTGTTCTGGGGCCTGACGCTGGCCATGGCCGCCGCCGCCTTCCGGCGCAGGCTCGACTGCCGCTACGGGCTGCCCGCCTGGTTCGGCCTCGGGATCGTGGCGCTGGTTGTCGCCCTCAATCGGGTGGTCGACCGCTATCTCGCGGCGGCCGTGCCCTTTCTGGCCGTGGCAGTCGGCTTGTGGCTGGCGGGTGAGATCGAGCGGAGGCGCCTGCGCGGACCGCGGCTCGCGGCCGCGTTGCTGGTGGTGTGCCTGGTTCCCGGGGTGGCGATGGCGCGCTCGGTGTTCCGATCGAACCGCGGCCAGCTGGCGCGGATTCAGTTCGTGCTGGATCGCTCGGCGCCGGACGATCGGATGTACGACGAGTCGCGCGACTTCAATCTGTTCCGGCCCGACATGCACTACTTCTGGTTCATGACCAGGCCGGGCGTGCGCCTCTACAACCGCTTCTCCGGCGGCCGCTACGCCGGCTACGACGTCTGCCGGCTCCTCGCCGACGTCAGGCCGCGATTCGCGTCGGACCGCGCCGGACATCTGGCCGCCTGCGGGCTGGCAGACCAGTATCGCCAGACCCCGTTCGACTGGCTGATGGAGCGCGTCCCCGAGTGATCCCGGAAGCCGGTGTTACTTCGCTGCCGGCGCGGGCTCCGCAGGCACCGCAGGCACCGCCGGCGGCAGGTCGCTGCTCATAATCTGGTACTCGAATCTCCACTGGCCGCCGAGCTTCCGCAGGATCCAGATCACCTTGCCGCGATCCCGGCCTTCCGCGCGGCCATCCGGCGGCCTGAGATTGAGGCTGAACGTGCCGGCAAAGTAGGCCAGCGGCCCGTGCCCCTGGACCGACAGCATCTCGATGTTCAGGTCGGTCGCCCCGTCGACACCGAAGCGCTCGCTGTAGAAGCCCTTGATGGCTTCCACGCCGTTCAGCGTGCTGCGGTTGGCCGGCATCAACGACGCGTTGCCGGAGAAGAAGGTGCCGACTTTCTCCACGTCCTTGACGTTGTACGCCGCCACGAACTCCTGAATCATCTTCGAGATCTGCTCGGCGTCCGCCCGCTCGAACTGATCTGTCGGGGCCGATCCGCCGCACCCGATCAGGCCGAGCGCCATGCCCAGCACCACACAGACCATCAGTCCCTTACGCATGATGACGCTACCTCCAACCAGGGCATTGTAGGCGCTGGCTGGCAGCCTGTCGACATGGATTCGCCGTCGGCCGGAATCGACCTGAGGCGGCAGGCCCGCGCCTCCTTCCGGCGCACGGTGTCTAATCTGGCAGGCGACCACCTCTGGCCAGAGCCGGCTGCCTTGTGATCGGCGGGATCAACCGCACAAGGAGGGCGTATGCCGCGTGATCTGTTCGGAGACGTCGTTCACCGCGACCTGCGCGTCGGGAAGCGCACCTGGTACAGCCTGCCGCTGACCATCTTCGTCCATGCGATCGTCCTCGCCGGAGTGGTCATCGTTCCGCTCGTCGCCATCGATGAACTGCCCGGCTTGCCGCGCGCCGCCGCTGACTACGTGGTGATCGCGCCGCCCCAGCCGCCGCCGGCTGCGCCGCGCGCGCCGCGCCGCGCGGCCATCGACAGGCCGGCGGTGAACCCGCATGCCGCCCCGTTGGAGGCCCCTGCGGGCGTTGCCCCGGAACCCGGGCTGGTGCCGGAACCTGAACCAGCGGCGGGGCCGGGCTTCGCCGGCGGGCTTCCCGGCAGCATCGACGGCACGGGCCTGGCCGTCCAGCCTGAGACGCTGCCGCCGGTCGCGCCCGTCGCGCCTCTGCGCATCCTGTCGGATCTCCAGCGGCCTGCGAAGATCAAGGACGTGATGCCCGTGTACCCCGACTTCGCGATGCGCGCGCGCGTCGCAGGAATGGTCATTCTCGAGGCGACGATTGACGCCCAGGGACGGGTCACTGACGTCCGCGTCCTTCGGTCGGTCCCGCTGCTCGATCAGGCGGCCATCGATGCGGTCCGCCAGTGGGAGTTTTCGCCGACGCGCCTGAATGGCGTCGCCATCCCCGTCGTTATGACGGTCACGGTGAATTTCACGCTGCGCTGAGTCCCGGGATCGCTCGGCGGGGGTTACGCCCCGGGCTCGCCGATGAGCAGCCTGTTCTTCGGCGTGATGTCCATGGGAATCGTCTGCGTCCGGATGCGGTAGCCGCACCGGCCGAGGCGCACGGCGCGCATGATGTCGATGGCGGTTGCGCGGTCGACCCAGCCCGACAGCCCTCCGGTGTCGCCGGTCTTGAGATGGTGGCAGCACGGCAGGACGGCGACCCGGGCCCGGACCGATACGGCCTTGTCGAGCACGACATCCGTCAGGTTGCCGCATGCGTGGCAGGACACGACCAGATCCGTGCCGTGCGCGTCGACGTCGTCGAGCCCCTTCGCCACGAACTCCACGCGGCCCTCGAGCCTCGGCCAGGTCCGGACGAGCGCCTCGTGCAGCTTCGCAGCCGACGGAGGCAGGGCCTTGTCGACGACGATCGCGCCGAGCGAGGTGTCATCGAGGATCAGGAGCGTCTGCGCGAGCAGGCCGTGTCCCCCGCCCAGGTCGACGATGCGTCCCCCCCGGAAGAGGCGCCGCACGCGCCGTGCGACCTCCCAGGCCTCGTAGAGTTCCTTGCGCGGCAGGCAGCCGGCGTGGCAGACGGCGCGGGCGAGCCGGTCGAACAGCGTGCCGCCGGGGAACCGGTCGAGATCCCGATCCGTCAGCCGGCCACGCGATGATGGTGAGAACACGCAACCCGATCTTACCCGCGCGCGGCCAGCCCGAGCACGGCGCGCCGCAAGCGGCGGTGGCGATCGAAGCGCCGCACGAACTCCGACTCGCGGCGGCCGCCCTTGGCGCGGATCACGGCGACGAGCGCCGCCCGATCGGCGGCCGGCCATCCGCCTGCGTCTCCGAGCGCGAGCACGAGCGGGCTCCATCGATCCCACGCGAGGCGCTCGCCGCCGGTCCAGCCTTCGAACCGCCGCACGCCGAGGATCCGCGCAGCCTCGCGCGAGCACTCGCGCACGGCGCGCTCGCGGTCGGCCCCGCCTCGCGCGGCCAGCAGGCGAGAGACGTGCAGGCCGATGTTCCCAATCGAGACCTGGCCGAGCACGTCGCGGCGCGGCCCGGCGGTGTGCAGGAAGACGTACTCGGCTGACAGCCGGTGAATCGTCGCCGGGCTCGAGCGCTCGCCTGAATGAAGGGCCAGCCTGCGCCGTTCCTCGCGAATCAGCCCGAGGGCCTTCGCGTCGATCGGCCGGAACCCGAGCTTGTCGTAGAACCAGAAGGCGCCCGACTTTTGCCCTTCCGGGTTGCCGTGGCCCAACTGGAAGGGGTCGACCGCGAAGGTGTCGGCCCCGAACAGGGTCCTGGCCATCGACAGCACGCGGCCGTAGATCCGGGCCGACTCGCCGCCGCGGAACGTGTCGAAGACGTTGTACATCACCTCCGACGAGCCGAACAGGCCGCTGGCCAGGACATACCCGATGGGCACGCCGTTCTTGAGCGTCAGCATTCCGTAGACTGATTCGAGCAGCAGCCGGCGCTCGGACGTCAGCCCGTAGCAGGCGAACGCGAGTCCGTCCCCGTACTCGAAGATCCTGACGTCGTCGCGGTCCGCGTGGATGAAATTGTCGAGGTCCCGGCCGCGCGTCACCATCGCCTCGCGCGCCAGATCGATGAGCCGGTCCGCTTCCTCCGGCGGGACCGATCGGACCGCGCGCGGAGGCTTCACGATTTCGCCGCGCAGCACCGGGCGCGAACGATCGAGCGGGCGAGCCTGGAACACGGGCGGGCCGGACTCGTGCTTCGCGAGCGTGCGGGATGGCGTGCCGGGGCCTGGCGCGAGAACCAGCGGAATGCCGATGCGCTCGTAGATCGTCTCGCGGCCGAAGGTGGTGGGGTGAATCGTCTCGAACCGGCGGACGAGGAACGCCGCATCCGTTTCCGCCGGCCCCTTGAGCCGCTGGAGCAGCCTGCGCAGGGGCAGGTCGACGGCGTCGATCGTCGGTGTCTCCGAGTAGGGAAGCAGCAGGTGCAGAAGGCGCTCCACCTCGGCCGCGCCGTCGAACGCCTTCCAGTCGATCGTGATCTGCCCGGGCCAGCGCCGCGCGATCCATTGCGCGGTGAACCAGAAGAACACGTAGTGGATCGCCGTCCCGGCAATCCCGGTGTCGGCGAGCGCCTTGCGGTGGCGCCTTAAGTCGGCCCGCCGATCGAAGCGCCCGAGCATCGACTCGGCGACGTCCAGCACGGCCGCGTTGTCGGGATACGCGCGCAGATAGCACAGAAACTCGTGGACGCGCTCGACGGCACTCGCACGCGGCAGCCGCCGGCGTTCGAGCGCGTCGAGCAGCGCGAGCTTGCGCGCCGCGGCATCGCCTCCATAGGCGTACTTCAACTCGTCGACGTGCCGGAGCATGGCTGATAGGCGATCGTTCACGCGCGTCACCTCTGGAAGACCTGCACGCGGGCGGTGAATCGGGGCCTGCATGAAAAGCCGCGATTCGGGATCGCCGCGGGGCGGGGCGGGCCAGGCGGCGGACGAGCCGTACGGAGCAGCCCGCGGGGAGGACCGGAACCCGACGCCGAGCCGAGGAGGGTTCCCGGCCTGCGGAGTCCGGCTCGGGAGCCGCCGG
>Ga0105093_10000948_pt1 | contig 11059 bp, 13 predicted proteins | sample PPLLak3March2015_2_FD_79111 | JGI IMG/M metagenome (GOLD analysis project Ga0105093, IMG submission 79111) | Freshwater sediment microbial communities from Prairie Pothole Lake near Jamestown, North Dakota, USA - PPLs Lake P8 Core (3) Depth... | ecosystem: Environmental > Aquatic > Freshwater >... | reverse complement strand
TGTCCGCCGAGAAACTCCTTGATACGAGTGATGTACTGGTCGGCCCGGCAATTGGGATGCAACCGGATTTTCGTCTCGCTGCCTTCCCGCAGCGCATACAGCGTCATCGCGCTTTCGTCGAGACGCACCGCCTGTACCGGGTCGGCCATCATCAGCACGTTCAGGCGCAGGCTGTCTTCGGGGGAGAGGTCGCTAGCGGCCATCAGTTCAGTTGAATCCGTTTGCCCCAGGGTACCGGTTTCTTGCCCTTGACCAGCCAGATGGCAGGGTAGGGCGGCGCATGCTCAGGGAATTCCGCATCGGCATCCGTAAAATACACCAGCGCATCGGGCCGCAGGTTTTCCCGCTCCACCCATTCGAACACCGGGGCAAAGTCGGTGCCGCCGCCCCCGGCGAAAGCGCGCGGCAGGCGGAATTCTTCCCACGGTTCGAACACCCAGGGGCAATCTTCGGCGAGCTTTGCGTCACAGGCCAGCAGGGTAATGCGCACCGGCAGCGCGCCCTTGATCGCGTTGATTTCGGAAAGAAACTCCGTGAGCTCTTCCGCGCCGATCGAACCCGAGGTGTCGATCGCCACGATCAGATCGCATTGCGCGCTTTTCAGCGACGGCAGGATCATTTCGCCCTCGCGGCGGGACGGCCGCATGTAGTTGTAGTCGTTACGGGCACGCTCGAAGAAATAGTGCGCCAACAACGTGCGCCAGGGCAATTTTGGCTCCAGCCAGGTGTCGACCATGCGTGCCATGGCGCCACCGAGCTTGCCGGCGTGTTGCGCCTGCTGCGCGGCGCCGGCCAGATATTGCTGCCATTTCTGTCCCAGTTCCTCGCGCTCCTGCATGGTCAACGGTTCGGGCGGATTGTCGCTGCGCTCATCCTCGCCCGCCTCATGGCCGGATCGCCCCTGCCGGGGTTCAGCTTCGGCGCTGCCACCGTCGTCGCTCTGTTGGCGATCCTTGTTCTGCGCCTGCGCGCCTCCTGAAGACTGGCCCTGATGATCCTGCGGGGAATCGTCCGGCGGCGGTTCATTGCTCCGGCCGCCCTGGCTGCCGTCGGCATTGTTGTCATACAGGTGCTGGTCGAGAGTTTCGCCGTCCGGGTTGTCATCCAGACAGGGATAAATTTCCTCGGCGCTCATGTTGTCGTACATGTTCAGCACGACCACCTCGGGCGGCGCTTGCAGTCCGTCGCCGACGAGGATGGGATTGATCGCGAAGTCGCAGGCGAGATCCCATTTAAGCTGGATGCGGTGGCCGCGCCGGATGAAGTGGGTCAGTGCGCAGTGCAGCGCTTCATGCGCCAGCACGAACTCGATCTGGGACAGCGACAGGCGGCCGATATAGGACGGGTTGTAGTAGAAGCTTTTCATGTCCGTGGCGGTGGTACGACACCACGGCCCGGCCGCGATCATCGGCAGGCGCAATACCAGCGCCCCGAGGAAGGGCTTGTCGAGGATCAGCCGCGTCCGGGCCGCCGCCAGTTTGGTGGCGGGGTCGTTGGCGCTGGCGATTCGGGCGGAACTCGATGACATGACGTGTCAGGAAGCTGAGAGACTCAAGGGATCCTGCGCTGAGAGCCTATTCGTAGAGAACGATATCGGCGACCTGCTTCGCCCATTCCGCAAACTGCGGCACGGCAAACAGGGGTTGTCCGATATTGCGGTGGATGTCGGAAACCAGCATGACACCCATCTCCCGTAGCGGGAAGCGGGCGGCGTAGTCGAGAATGTGGCCCAGCATCTGCGTGACGTCGCTGCTGCCCCTGGCGCGGATGGCGCGGGCGACCAGTGCGGCGGCAACGGCGTATTGCAGATCGGTGTCGCGCGGGACATCGGCCTCGCGGCCTTCGACGATGGCGTCCAGATCGGGCATGCGGGACAGGTTGGCGAGATAAGCCGAAAATTCGATGCCGGCCGCCTGGCCGACGCAGGCCGCCAGCGCCGGGCCGAGGAGGTCGGGCCGGTCGCTGAACTTCTGCAACGCGCGATGGGCGAATTCCCATGAGCGCGGCGTCGGGAAGGCAGTGGGATTGCGCGCCGGGTCGAAGTCAAACAGCATCTCCGGGCGGAAGCGCAGGAAGCCGATCAGCCGGGAATCGATGCTGTTTTCGTAGGCCCACCGGCACCAGTCATCAAGGTTGGCTTCGACGTCGAAATGCGAAAACCGGTTGGCCAGCGGCGCCGGCATGGCATAGGTGACGCCCCGGTCGCCCTGCCGGTTGCCGGCGGCAAAAATCGCCCAGCCCGGCGGAACCTCGTACGCGCCGAGACGGCGGTCGAGAATCAACTGATAAGCCGCGGCGGAAACGGAGGGCGGCGCGGAAGTGATTTCATCGAGGAACAGGATACCCTTGGCGCCATGCCGCCCGGCGTCCGGCAGGATGGAAGGAATCGCCCAATCGACATGATCGCCGACGCGAAAGGGAATGCCGCGCAAGTCGGAAGGTTCCATTTGCGAGAGGCGGATATCGATCACCGGCGCCCGGTGCCTGGCCGCCATTTCGCTCACCATCTGCGATTTGCCGACGCCAGGCGGACCCCACATCATGACCGGCGTATGGTGGCCTTCGGCGGCGCTGAGGAATTCGGTTTCAAGAATCGGGATCAACTGGGCGGGACGCATAAGGGCAAGGAAGGCTTATCGAAGTTGAATATCTTACTGTGGATTAGCGCTCGCCAGATATCGAGCTTGCGCCGTTGACTGCCCGGCCTAATCCGCCAGCAGGGTGATGGTCGTTTCGGCCGTCGCCTTGTCGATGGCGAAGAGCAGTTCACAGTACTCGTTTTGCGGCTCGACCGGCGTCGGATCGTCCGCGCAGCTGCAACCGGTGATGATGCCGGAAAAGAAGACACCCACCCTGGCGCGAATGAAACCGGCTTCGTCGGCGGCAGCGATGATCATTGCCTCGAAGCAGTCGTCGAGGGCATGGCTGCTTGCCGTCAGGCCCTGTTGCAAGGGTAGCCGTCCGCCGCCCAGCTGTTCGATTTCCAGCTTGAGCACGGGCATGAATTCCGGCGAGTTCCAGGCGCCCAGCGCGGCGGGGAGACGAATCATTGCCGATGGAATCCTGCTCAGTTCGGCTTCCGGGTCGGCTTGGGCATGGCCACGACCTTGCTCGCGGGCGGCTCGTCCGTGTAGTAGGGTTTCTCGTTGTCGGACAGGCCGGCCATCAGGGCCAGTTCCCGCTCGCGCTCGGCGATCAGTCCGAACAGGTCGCGAATGTCGTTGATGGTGCTTTGCTGAAAGGGGTGGGGCGCGCCCTGCGCCGGCATGGCGTCCTTGACGATATTGCCCAGTACCTTGCGCAGTACGCGCAGGATGCGTTGTTCCTTCGACAGGTTGTCATCGTTCAATTGAGTGCTCCGTATAAGGGGAAGGTGATGAAGGGCTCAAGGTACAACAGGAAGGCCTGCGGCGCCAGTGGCGCGGCTTGATGCTGCAGCTGAATCCTGCCTGGAGGTCCGCTGCGACATGTCAGGCGGCTGCGCGGAGGCGGGCCTCGACCTGCAAGCGGGTGATGAGCGTCGGATCGGCTTGCGCTGGATACAGGCGACAATAGTGCGCCACGCCGTGGGCGTCGCCGATCGCGGCCTGCTCAAGTGCCGCGCGAGTCGCGGCGGAGAGCGGCAGCATCAGCAAGCGCGCGGCATGGCGCGCGAGAAAGGCGGATATCAGGGATCGGTCGCCGGCGAGGTCGAACGCATCGACCGCCAGCAGGCATTCGGGAAAGGCGGCGGCCGGCAGGCCCCGCGCCTCGACAGGGGTGCGGGCGGGGACATCGAGATACTCGCCGCTGCCGTTGGTCGCGCGCCGGAACCAGCGCGTACAGTTGCCCGCACGCTGCACGCGTGCCTCGACCTCGCCTGCCTGAGGGTCGTCAGGCAGCGCCCGCCAACCGGAAACGGTGCGGCGTTCGGGCAAGGCGGCGGCCGCCGCGAGCAGTGCCACCGGGCGGGCGTCGGCGCAGCGCCAGCATTCGTAGTTATCGATCAGTGCAAAGGGCAGGTCGGCCTCATGCTCGGCAATGGCTGCCATCAGAAACTCGGCGGCGGCCGTCGCGTCGAATTCGGTGGCCGGTGAGTACGGGAATCTTGCCAGACCTTCGCTTTTCGACCAGACGGCATAGCGGGCGTAATCGAGCGCACCTTGCCGGTTGAGGCTGCCCCAGCCGGCCGGTCGCCGGGCCAGCAGTTGCAGTTCCCAGTTCCTGCCGTCGACGCTGAGTGCGCGGCCGGTGTCCGATTCGACGATCTGTTCGACGCCCCGGTACGGATTGAGTCGACGCCGCGCGTAGCGGCGCAAGGCGGCGCTCAGGATGCCGCCGCCAGGCGGGAACGCAATTGCGTGATCAACTGTTCGGCGGATTCCTGCAATTCGGGATCGAGGACTTCGTACAGGTACTCGATTTCGTCCAGAAGCGTCTCGATTTCGCTCCGATCGGTCAGTTGCGTCAGACGTCCGGCAACTTGCTGCAGGTAGGCGTAGGGATTGATGCCAGGCATGGGTAACACTCCTCCGTTGGTCAGCAGACGGGATGACATCTTGCCGGTGGATTTGACCAGCTGCAAAAGATTGGTTCCGCTTCCGTTCAACAGCTCGCCGAAAATGACTAGAATCGCTATGAAACGGCAACAAGTTGGTTGCGGATCGGTACAAGATGCTTCCGGCGCTACAGCGCGTATCTTGCTGCGTGTCCGGCATGAGAGGTGGTGAGGGGCTTGTCCAAGATTTCCAGCTGGTTTCTTCCATTGGCGCGGCGCGTGCTCTATTTCTGGGTACGCACGACTGTCTTTGCCGAGGCTGCGGCGGTCATCGATCCGGCGCGTCCGGTCTGCTACGTCCTGCACGACCGCCATCTGTCGAACCTGCTCGTTCTTTTCGAGGAATCGCGCCGCGCGGGATTGCCGGCGGCCGAGGCGCCATTGGTTTTCGATGGCGTCAAGGCGGGGCGTTCGGTCTTCTTTCTGAACCGGCACCATAACGGCGGCACCCGCGAGGTTTCACGCCTGCTGGCGGCGGTGACGGGAGCCGTGGTGGCCGACCCGGAGATCGACATCCAGCTGGTGCCAGTGGTAATTCTCTGGGGACGCAGCCCGGACAAGCAGGAATCCATCCTCAAGGCGCTGTTCGCCGAGACCTGGCGCAACCCGGGCGCGTTTCGCCAGGCGCTTGCCGTGCTGCTGCATGGCCGACAGACGCTGGTGCGTTTCAATGCGCCGCTCTCGCTGCGCGAACTGGTGCATGGCGGCACCGCGCCGCTCGGCGAGACGCAGGCCGCGCGCAAGGTATCGCGCATCCTGCGCGTGCATTTCCAGCGCCAGCGGCAAATGGCGATCGGCCCCGATCTTTCGCACCGCAATACGCAGATCGAAATGTTGCTGGCCAGCGATCCGGTGCGCACGGCGATCGCCGAAGAGTCGACCAAACTGGGGATTTCCGCCGGCGAAGCCTATGGCAAGGCGAACAAGTTTGCGCTGGAGATCGCTTCCGATTATTCCTACGGTACGACGCGGGCGCTGGAGCTGTTCCTGACCTGGTTGCTGGAGCATCTCTACGACGGCATCGAGACGCATAATTTTGAAGCGCTGGCGCAGATCGCACCTGGCCAGGGCATCGTCTATATTCCCTGTCACCGCAGCCACGTCGACTACCTGCTGCTCTCCTACCTGATCCATCGCAACGGACTGACGCCGCCGCACATCGCCGCCGGCGTCAACCTCAACATGCCGCTGGTCGGCTCGCTGCTGCGTCGCGGGGGCGCTTTCTTCCTGCGCCGCAGCTTCAAGGGCGAACCGCTGTACGCGGCGGTTTTCCACGAATACCTGCACCTGATGCTGGCGCGCGGTTTTCCGATCGAGTATTTCATCGAGGGGGGGCGCAGCCGGACCGGCCGCACCCTGACGCCGAAGGCCGGCATTCTCGGCATGACCATCGCCAGTTACGTGCGCAGCCACGGCCGGCCTCTGGTCTTCGTGCCGGTGTATATCGGCTACGAGCGGCTGATCGAGGGGGCGACCTATGTGCGCGAGCTGGCTGGCCGTCCGAAGCAGCGGGAGTCGCTGTGGGACCTGCTGACCAGCGTCCGGAAAATCCGCCGCATCTATGGCCGGGTGCATGTCAATTTCGGCGATCCGTTGCCGCTCTCGGGATTCCTTGACCACTATCGGCCCGATTGGCGCTCGGCGCGCGACGACGAGAATGGCGACTGGGTGCGTGGTGCCACCCGCGAGGCGGCGATCACGCTGGCTACCCGGATCAACGATGCCGCCGTGATCAACCCGGTCAGCCTGATCGCGCTGGCGCTGCTGGCGACACCGCGGTGTACCGCGGATCTCATCGGGCTGCGCCGGCTGATTGCGCACTTTCAGGCGCTCGATGCCGCAGCGCCTTACTCGCCGCGGCGCATTGCCTGCGACCTCGATCCGGCGCAGGTGATCGCCCACGCCGAGCGGCTTGGCATCGTCGAACAGATTCCGCACCCGTTCGGCAACCTGGTGCGCGTGGTCGACGCGCAAGTGCAGCAGCTTGCCTACTTCCGCAACAACGTGCTGCACCTGTTTGCAGTGCCGGCGCTGATCGCCTGCCTGGTCGGCAACAATCGCAGCCTTGACGTGCAACGGCTGACCGATGCGGTCGTCGGTATTTACGGTGTGATGCGCTCGGCGCTATTCATGCGCTGGACGGAAGCGGAATTGCTGCATGAAATCCAGCACACCATCGCCGTCTTCGCCGAACGCGGTTTGCTGCGCCGCGCTGAACGCAGCGGCTGGCTGCTGGCACCGGAGACCAACAGCCAGGAGTTTCCCGAGTTGCACATGATCGGCGAAACGCTGCGGCCCCTGCTGGGCCGCCACTTCCTGGCGCTTGCCCTGTTGCAGCAGCGCGGCTCCGGCAAGTTGACGCGCGCCGTGCTGGAAAAGGATTGCCAGTCGCTGGCGCAACGTCTGGCGCTGCTGCACGGTTTCGGCGAGGCCGAAACGGCCGACCGGTCCGATTTCGCCAATCTCGTTTCCAACCTGCTCGATGGCGAACTGCTGATGGAAGACGAAGAAGGCCTGCTGCGCTTCGATCAGCGCCTGCTGGGGCCGCTTACCCATGTCGAACTGGTATTGCCGGCCGATGTCCGGCAATCGATCCGGCGGGTCGCCGAACAACCCTCTGCTTGAGCGCTGTCGCTGTCGACCGGCTATTCAGGCCAAAAACCGCGGGTCGGGCGGGGGCGGTTCATTTGGCCTCATCAACCATCAGAATGGTCTTTTCCTCGACTTCCTTGGCAACTTGAAGCAGCGTCGCATCCCCGGAGAGCGTCGCTAGCATTGGCGCCGGCTTGATCAGCCCGATCTTCGTCTTGCCATTTTCCGTGAATACCGAGATACGGCACGGTAGCGCCATGTTCAGGCGCATATCGGTTGCCAGAACCCTTGCCGCCTGCAGCGGATTACAAACTTCAAAAACCTTGCACTGCTCTTCGAAGGCAACGCCTTTGCTGCGCAGCGTGTTTCCCAGGTCGTGGACATGCAATACCCCGAAGCCGTGATTCTTCACCGCCGATTCAAGGTCGGCCGCCGCCAGGTCGAATGTCTTTGCGGTTTCAACTATGTAATACATGGATCACCTCATGGCTTTGATTGGTAAATTGTTCCTGCCGACGTTCATTATGCGCCGGCATTGTCTTGTGCGAATCGCCGGTCAGCCGGTCAGCCGAGCAGCTTGCGCTGGTCGAGAAATTTTTCGAGGATTTCGAGACGGGAAATCGGATCCTCGAGTTCCAGCAGCTTCTGCTTGGCCAGGTTCTGCACCGGCAGGATTTCCGTGATCCGGAAGCCGACCCATTCCGCATCGTCGAAGCGGTGCGGTTCGGGGATGCGGCTCGGACCCATGTCGCCGGCGATCCGGCGCAACAGTGGCAGCAGGCGCTGACGTTCAAGGGGAACCGGCAGCGGGCCGTCGTCGTTGATGATCTCGACCGTGGCGCGCAGCAGGTTGTTCGCGCCGAGCGTTTTTTCGAGGATGCGGAAGCGTAGTTCGCCGCGCACGGTCAACTGCAGGATGCCGAGTTGCTCCATTTCCCAGTCGGTGATGCGCGCCAGCGTCCCGACCGGGTGCGGTTCCGCGCTGCGGCCCGCTTCCTCGCCGGCGGCGATCAGGCAGATGCCGAAGGCGCAGGCTTCTTTCATGCAGGCGGCCGCCATGTCGAAATAACGCTGCTCGAAGATCCTGAGCGGCAACACGCCACCGGGGAAAAGCACGGTATTGAGCGGAAAAAGCGGGATTTCCAGACGCAGCGGCGGCTCGTCTTCCGGCGGCTGGGTAAAGCCGAGCCAGCTCATCATTGGCCCCAGCGCTGCATCAGGGTATGCGGCACGGTGAGCTGGTCGAGGACGCGGGCGACGACGAAGTCGACAAGGTCGGCGACCGTCTGCGGATGGTGGTAGAAGCCGGGGCTTGGCGGCAGGATGATGGCGCCGGCGCGCGCCAGGCGCAGCATGTTGTCGAGGTGAATCGCCGAAAACGGCGTTTCACGTGGAACCAGCACCAGCTTGCGGCCCTCCTTGAGCACGACGTCGGCGGCGCGCTCGATCAGGTTATCGGCCAGCCCCTGGGCGATGGCGGCCAGGGTGCCCATCGAACAGGGGCAGACGACCATCGCGTCAGGCGGGTTGGAACCTGAGGCGACCGGGGCGAACCATTCCTCGCGCCCGAAAACGGCCAGTTTTTCGGGGTCGACCGCTGGGCCAGCCTTTGATTCCATGGTCGCGCCCCGAAGGAAGTCCCCTTGGGGGACAGCAAGGCGGGCGAGCAAGGCGGTTTTGGCCTCGGCCGGGCGCGACGGCAGTTCCAGATCCATTTCCTGGCGGGCGACGATTTGCGCCGCCTGCGAATAGAGCAGCTGCACTTTGCAGCCGGCGGTCAGCAGGCATTCCAGCAGGCGCAGGCCATAGGGCATGCCGGAAGCGCCGGTAAAAGCGAGGCAGATCGTCTTGTTCATCGGGCAGGTTCCGCAACAGGGGTTTCTGCCAGCAGTTTAGCCGCGATCAGCCCGTTGAGGGTGCCGAATGCCAGCGCCGCGGCGGCGAAGATCGGCGTCAGCAGGAACACCCCGTCATGCGGGATCAGCCACAGGCGGGCGAGCAGCAACTGGCCGCCGATGTGGGCGAAGGCGGCGAGGATGCTGAGGCTGACCGGGCCGAACCAGCGCGCCGGCAGGTGGCGGGCGAGGCCGAGTGTGGCCAGGCTGAGCGTGGTGCCGGTGAGCGACAGGAAGAAGCCAGGGGCGAGGAAGTAGCCGAGCAGCAGGCTGCCGGCCAGCACCCGCAGGCCGCTGACCCAGACTGCGGTGCCCCAGCCGTAACGCATCAGCACGACAAGCGTGACGATGTTGGCAAGGCCGGGCTTGACGCCAGGCAGCGGGCTGGGAATCGCCGCGTCGACCAGCGACAGCGCGACCGCCGCCGTGGCCAGCCAGGCGACGCGGCGGTCTTCGGCGGTGACGGTGAGTTCAGTAACTGAGGCTGTCATAGGCCTTGGTGCGCCCGGCGATCTGCACGCTGACGCGATTGGGCGCGCAGATGGCGATCTCGCCAGGGCGCGCCAGCCAGCCCTGGCGCACACAATACTGGCGCGGCCCGGGGTCGGCGACGACGCGGGCGCGCCCCGGCTCAATGGTGATTTGCGTCGTGCCCAGCGGCCCTGGCACCTCGAAGTCGCGGCGGCTGTGCAGGTCGGCCTCGGCGAAGACCTGGCCGTTCTGGCGGATGATGGCGCGGTCGGCGAAACCGCCCTGCCAGAGCAGGGGCAGGCTGATGCCGACCAGTGCGGCGCCGCCGGCCATCACCAGCCAGTCGCCGGGGCGCAGCAGGGCGAGCCAGCGCATCAGCCGCCGGCCAGCGTGCGGTGGCGGATCAGGACGCGTGCCTTGCCGGAGAACTCGCGACCCAGCCATTCGGCCAGGTAAACGGAACGGTGCTGGCCGCCGGTGCAGCCGATGGCCACCGTCAGGTAGTTGCGGTTGTCGCGGATATAGGCCGGCAGCCAGGTGGCGATGAAACGGCTGATGTCGTCGCGCATGCGGATGACTTCCGCTTCCGCTTCGAGGAAATCGATGACCGGCCGGTCCTTGCCGGTCAGCGGGCGTAGTTCGGGATCGTAGTGCGGGTTGGGCAGGCAGCGGACGTCGAAGACGAGATCGGCGTCGAGCGGAATGCCGTGCTTGAATCCGAAGGACTCGAACATCAGGGTCAGGCCCTGGCCCGGCTCGGCGTCGATGAACTGGCGCACCCATTCGCGCAGTGCATTGGCCTTGAGGCCGCTGGTGTCGATGCGGTGCCCCAGCGTCGAGATCGGCGCCAGCAGTTCGCGCTCGGTGCAGATCGCTTCTTCCAGTGACTGGCCATCGGCGGCCAGCGGGTGGCGCCGGCGCGATTCGGAATAGCGTTTGAGCAGGGTCTCGTCGTCGGCATGAAGGAAGAGGAAAATCTGGCGCGTGCCTTCCTCGCCGAGCAGGCGCAGTTTTTCCGGCAGCAGTTCGATGCCGTGGCCTGAACGGGCGTCAATTGCGACCGCCACCTTGCGGATTTTCTCCTCCTTGAGCATGCGCACAAGAACCGTGAGCATGATTACCGGAAGATTGTCCACGCAGTAATAGCCCGCATCCTCGAGGAGGTGCAGGGCGACCGACTTGCCCGAGCCGGAGAGGCCGCTGATGAGAACCAGTTCCATCAGGCGGAGCATAATGAAGGCGGCGCTGGCAAGCAACCCGCGGCATAATAGCCATCAACGAGGAGACGATCATGCCCCCGACCATTCACCTTCCCGAACTGCCGTTTCTTGCCGAACTGACGACGCTCCGCCGCGACATTCACGCGCATCCGGAACTGGCCTTCAACGAGAATCGTACGGCTGAAGTGGTTGCCCGTGAGCTCGAGCGCTACGGCCTGGAGGTGCATCGCGGCATAGCCCGGACCGGGGTCGTCGGCATTCTGCGCGCCGGAACATCGTCGCGCATGATCGGTCTGCGCGCCGACATGGATGCCTTGCCGCTCGCCGAAATGAACGAGTTTCCG
>Ga0105093_10000947_pt1 | contig 11062 bp, 11 predicted proteins | sample PPLLak3March2015_2_FD_79111 | JGI IMG/M metagenome (GOLD analysis project Ga0105093, IMG submission 79111) | Freshwater sediment microbial communities from Prairie Pothole Lake near Jamestown, North Dakota, USA - PPLs Lake P8 Core (3) Depth... | ecosystem: Environmental > Aquatic > Freshwater >... | reverse complement strand
TCAATGTGGTGGATCTACTTTTTCTATACAATATTAGGTATTGTTTTGTTAACTATTTTTGGTATGCCGATTTGGGATTCTGTTAATCATTCAATGTGTGCTATTTCAACAGGCGGATTTGCAACAGTGGGTGGTAGTATAGGGGAATATAAAAGTATCATTTTGGAAATAATAATTATTTCTTTAATGTGTTTTGGCTCTATAGCCTTTTTTTCACACCATCATCTTCTGAGAGGAAAACTAAAACAATTTTTTAGTGATATGCAAGTAAGAGCACTTATTATTCTTGTCATTATTGGAGGAGTAATATTAGTTTTATTTAATTATAGTTATTATGATGGAAATCTGTTAACATCTTTAAGATATTCATTTTTCCAATACGCTTCAAGTCAAACAACAACAGGATTTCAAACAACGGCTCTTTCAGATTGGTCTATTAATTCAAAATTGTTAGTATCATTAGCCATGATTATTGGTGGAGCTGCTGGAGCGACTTGTGGTGGAATAAAGCTTTATAGATTTATTTTTCTTGGAAAATCTATCGGATGGAGAACAAGAAAAGTGATTTCTTCGCCTCGCAGGATTTTTGCGTTTAAACTTGATGGAAAAGATATATCTAATGAGGAAAGATTAGATATAACAAATGAGGTAACAATTATTGTTTTTTTATGGATTATATTTTTATTAATTGGTGTTTTTGTTCTTGGTTTTACGAACCCTGAGGCACCTCTTGAAGATAGCTTTTTTGAAATATGTAGTGCTCAGGGTAATGTTGGGATGTCACTTGGTATAACAAATATTTCAATGAGTCCTATTGCAAAAATTATGATGATAATCAATATGTATGTTGGTAGGCTTGAGATTATTCCAGTAATAATGATGTTATCAGCGATTTTCCGCAAATATATATGATTTAAAATAAAGCTCAAATCTTGTTTGTATTAAAAATATTATCAAAACTTTTATTTATAAAAATTAGATCATAATGTGCTAAAGCACGATTTCCCCTATTTTTTAGGGCCGACACTGAAGAATTAACACTCATTTCCGCCCCCGACATTTTTAGTAAATTTTTTATTTAAAAACTTGGTTATAAACAAATAAAATTTTAAACTAATAAAACATTCATGGTTATATGACTGATGAGGAAAATGCATTGGAATCTCGTTCTCTGGATGAACTCCGTAAAAAAGCGCATAGCATAAACTGTCAATTAACTGAAGAAGATTATACGCCTCGTGAGATAGAGATAATAGGTTATTACTTGCATAGAATAGCGGCTAGTTATCTAAGTTATTCTACACACAAAGAGTTTGAAAAAACAGAAAAAGAATACAAGGAGCTAGCGGCCGAAGCAATAAAATCTTTCGAACACACCCAATAAATTTATTATGCCTTTTTTTAAAATAAAAATTTCGGTATCTGAACATATTGATTGAATATAACCAATAAAGCAAATCCCATTGCAAATGATATGTAGACAATGTACATCATTGACCATGCATGAACATTTTCCAGGGATTTACTTTCGCTTTCTTTGATCATCAGGTAAGATATAAGGACGCTTGGTATTAATAAAAATGTCAATGGCCATAGATATTGATCTAAAAGACCTATGTTTATTAGTATTGGAATTGCTGTGAATGGGAAGAACATAAAAGGTAATGATATAAAAGCTGTTTTTTTGGTGCCATACGTATTTATCAATGTTCGTGTACCTGTTCTCTTATCTGCTACTGCGTCTGTTATATCTTTAGTTGCCATGCCACCGACTAAAAATAATGTGGCGATTGTTCCGATTATCAAAGATGTTGCTGTGAATGGGGTTTGTCCTTCTGGAATAAAGACACTCCATGAAGCAAGTATGCCAAAAAACCCCCTTGGTATAGCTATCCATATTTGGTTTAAGAACATAAACCGTTTTATCCTTGGTGGAAGCGAATAGGTGACTGTAAATATCATTATTAGAAATATAAAGACACCAAACCACAGATTTATTGTTACTGATCTCAGCAGAGCAAATAGATACAGAAGATAAGCAAGGCTCTGCGCCTCATCAGGTTTAACAATTCCCTTAGGTATAGGTCGGTAGGGTTTTGATATCATATCTGCTTCAAAATCTGTTGCTTGATTCAACGCGTTTGACGCTGCGTTTACTATAGCAACAGTGAAACTAGCCTGACCAACTGTAACCCACCAATCACCTTGTATTGGTATTTTGTTGTAGACCATGCTAGCAGCAATTATAGACATAGACACAACAAAAGGCGCAAATAATGTAAAAGGACGAACAAGATCTATATATCCACGTACGTGTACAGATAAAAACTTGGTTTTAGCATAAGGTTCTTTAATTGTGAGTTTACCGAATTTATCACGAAGCTCTTTTGATCCTCGTTCGCTCATCGTATATTTAGTATTCATAGGGTCGTTATATGTTTTTTGTGAGATATACGGCCGAATTCAACGCACAGTTAAAGCCTATCCCTGGAGCTTTTACACAATCACCAACTAGATATAAATTATCTATAGGTGTCTGAATTTTTGGTTTATCTCTATCAATTGTTTTGGCTACCCCATCAAGGTGCCATATCGCCGGATAAATGCACCAATTGAGGTTTTTATGAAAATCAGGGATCAGCTGTTTAAGATTTTTATCCAAAAGACCTCTTAGTCTAGTTAAGGTTTTTTTGTCTCTTGCTTCTTTAGGAGTGCAAATCATGTATGATTGAACAAGATATTCCTCATCTGGAGTGAGACCTGCATCCTTTGATGCTGACATAAAATCAATCATTCCAACGGCATCTTTTCCATCTACACCAATGTCTCTCTCTATGAAATGAAATGTTTTACCGACTAGAAATGGGTCGATTTTTTTAAGAGAATAATAAGCACAGAGGCTACCTGTTCCTTTTAGTGATTTAATCTCGTTTACATAGTCTTTTGGGAAATGTTTCTCATCAGCGATTTTAAAAAGATCCTGAACTAGTATGTTTGATATAATAACATCAAAATGTTGTTCCTTGTCATCTACTACAACTCCAACAGCTTTTTTATCAATAATAACAATTTTCTGTACAGACTTATTTAAATTTATCATGCCACCATTGTTTGTGATGTAGTCTGCTAGTTTCTGCGTTATGCTAACAAGACCGCCTTTAGGGTACCCGACAGGTTTTGATCCTTTCAGAAGCCCTTTCTGAGCGCGAAACATCTCCCCGGTTGAAATTTTATCTAGATTGTTCATCGTTGTAATCGATCGAGAAAAAACTTCAAGAATAAGTCGCATCTTTCCTTTGCCATATCTATTAATTGTTTCTGTCATTGAGACAAAATCCAATTTTTTCATTGTTTTTTCACCAGAAAAAAGAAGTCTAAATATATTTGGGAATATCTTGAGCTTATCAGCTCTTGACAAAAAAGGAAAATCATAGCCATCTTCTTTTATAAAACCAACAGATGATTCAAGAATCTCTATGTGTTCGTTTAGCTCAGATAATATGCTATTTGTGTTTGATAAAACTCCGCCGCCAATAGCATGATACCCTAGGTCCAGTTTGTAGCCATCTAGCATTTTTTCCTTAAAAATTGTTTCCAGGTCAGGTTGTGTAGTCAGGATTTCCATGTTGAATCTTGATAGAAGCTCTTTGTATTCATCTGGAGTTAGATCAGAAGGATTGAATGAGATTGCTCTTCCGCCGATTAATGATTCTTTTTCAAATATGGTTACTTTGTAACCTTTTTTTGTTAACAACGCTCCAGCGGTTAAACCGCCGATGCCGGCTCCTATTATACAAATATTTTTTACTTGATTCATTTACATCCTTGGTCTGAAAAGTCTTTCCCCTAATAGAGGCGTTAGAAGGATATACCATAAAATAGGGAAAATAATGAGAATTATACAGATTAATGGATCTATTATTGAAATAAGCATAATTGGAACAAGCGAATATCTTAAGAATGACTGAATGCCAATGTATTTCTGGATTTTATTGCGCAAAAAGATCTTAATGGATAAAAGTTTAATGCTGAAGAATAGGACACCAAATGTTGCTAATACTAGGAGGACAAGTTGCCAGATATAGTAATTATAACCCAAAATAACAAAGGGTGTGAAAAGTAGACAAGCTGAAAAAATTCGAATGCTCATCCCAAATAATTTAAATGAAAGAGGAATTGTAACGGCGTTATTCTCGACCCGAACCCCTGAAGAAAGTGCGATGTTTTTTACACCCATTTTATAGTCGTGATCCGCATCTTTTATGCCACCCTCGACCACATTCATATGTAACGCCTGATTAAAAGTGAGAATAAAAATAATCCATGTAATTATATTTGGAATACCAACTGCAAGAGCACCCGCTAGAAACAAAAAAGCCATTGAAATAGCAACAAAGAAATCTGATCCAGGAAATCTCTTTCCATATAGATTGTAAATGCTACCTAGCACACCGGCGAGTATTATGCATAACAGTGCAAAAAACTTGTATTCATCCAGAGTTTTTCCACGCCATAAATAAAATAAAAATAGAAATGCCAATAGACTTAAAAATACACAGATCGCAACAGCTGTTTTTTTCGATATATCACCACTCACCAAAGGTTTACCATGAAGGTCATCAACAAGAGAATCTAACTCAACATCTGCGTAGTCATTAAGTATAAAACCATACATGGCAGCACATGCGCCGATACCAAAAAGTATGGCAAGTGTAAAAAAATCAGAAACACCGACAGTTAGAGCACCGATAACAGGAGGAATTGCAAGAGCGCCAAGCCCAGGTATGCGCAACAGCTTCGCATAAGCAACAATCTTATTCATATTATATATGAAAAAGTTTGCTCTATATGAGTCTTTCTAAAAACAATTACATGGTTTTTGGTTGTAAAATAGTTCCGTGTAAAACGATGTTTGATAGAATAAATCCAAGCCCGGGGAAGAACACAAGGATGCCTGGCCATGGGTTGTTTTGGCTCATCAGCATAATGGGAACAATCATAAAGTTAATCATATAATGACTGCCGATATATTTTCTTGCTTTGCTTCGCTCAAACTTCTTAGTTGACAATAATTTATAAGATAAGAAAAACATGACCAGTGCTATCAATATTATAATCATCCACTGAGCATATTGGAATATTGACAGGGTTTCTAACCCCCATATTATGAAGAATGGCAAAAATACAACTATTATGTCAATCACTTGTAAACCATATGCTAATGCTTTGAAACTACTTGATATCTTAAGTTCCCCATTTTGGGTTCTAACTCCTAGTTTTATCGCAGCTGTTTTTGCACCACTTTCAAAATCATTTTCAATATCCTTAAGTCCTCCTGCTATAAACTGCATATAAAGTACCTGTAAGGAACCAAGTATACAAACTATCCAGGCTATTTTGGTTACACTAGCCAAATCTGTAACGTTGGCTGTAGCCCCATAGAGAATCAAGAAAAAGACTCCAAGTGCAACGAATATATCCATGAATGGAAGTTTTTTACTAACAAGATCGTATAAAGCTATGAAAAACGCCGATATTGCTAATATCAAAATCGGCAAAAGATTTTGATTGATAATCGCTATATAAATAGCTAATGCAAAAGAGATGACCATGGACAAAAAAGCAAACAGCCATGCTTTTTTAATTGAAATTGTACCACTTATCAGTGGTCTATCACTTATTTCTTTAGATGATTTGTCAATTTTGTAATCTATAATGTCGTTAAAAACAAATCCGAACGTATGGCCAAAAAAACCTATCAAAAACAAGATGAAAAGGGTTAATATATTATATTGTCCCATAGCGATTGCGCCCATCACCGGCGACATGCCCGTTAAAACAGCATTGAATGAACGCGCAAGTTTTAGGTACTCCCGTATTGCCATTGCCGCCCAAGAAGTAATAATGAAATAAAAAACCATCGATATAATATTTTATTATTTGAATCTCAAAAATTCTGCTATATGGATTTCATCGATATCCTCTCTTTTAGAATCAACAGTTATAAAACCAGTGCATCTTACATGGTATCTCCAGTAATTCATTATTCCCATAATTTTAAAATGATGTATGCCAAGCGATTTCATATCTATATGTAACGATATATTTTCATCTGTTGCATCTATTGAAAATGAAGACGGAATTTGTTTTCCTTTTTCAGGTTGAAAATCCTTTGCAGTAAATCTGATATTTTCTGGCTTAATATTTATATATCCCCCATATTTTTTATTTATTATAATCAACAACTTGCTGGAGGATATACTTTTCATAATGTTTCCCCATGTGACTGTATAGTTTTTTGAATTTATTTTTCCCCAGTACCAACCAAAGTTCATAATTGCAAAGATCTTGACTTCCCAGTTATGGTCATGATAACCAGTTCCATGGACTTCGATCTCTTTACCATTCACTTTTATTTTCCCTTTTACTTCTGCTCTTGGTAAAGCAACTCCCCACCAATCTCCGCCATGATGTTGTTCCTTCCAACCTTTTGTACAGCCTATAAAATTTAAATTTGCTGAAGTGTCCTTAAATTCGAGATTTATATCATATATCCACTTACCCGTGGATTCATCTATATATCCTTTCATAACATTTTTTCCAGCTATCTTAATCAATGGCATCTCGTGAGAGACTATGACGTCTTTCATAAGGAGCAATTTTCTTTGATGAGCGACAACATCTCCATCTTTATAGATGTCTAGTCTTAAAAATACGAAGCTTAATCTCAGACCACTAAGTACTCTCATACTCATCTGAACTGAGAAGCCATCGTTTAATACTGCATCAAAATACCACCATTCAGTAAATTGTAAAGATTTCGACCCATGATATGCATCATCTTTATAGTCAAGGTCCGATGGAGAAAATTTTAAATCTTTTTTATCCAATGGGCCAAAGTTTTTTACTGTTTTTTGTCGGTTAATTATTATTCCTCCTTTTTAAAATGAAGATCTTTAACACATTTAAAAGTTATTTCAAAAAAGTTTATTAGGTATCCTATAATATTGTCTTAATTGGAGTAGTAACAAGTGATAAGATGAAACTAAAAAATAAAATTCTCGCTTATTTTCATCTTCTCAGATTTCATGCCGCTGCTTCTGAGCCAGTAATAATGATTATCGGTGCACTAATAATGAATGAGCGCGATCTTTCAATTTTGTTTGTGATATTTTTAATCGGTATATTCTACCACATTTATGGTTATGTCTTAAATGATTATGCAGACGTAGAGATCGATAAAAAATCAGTGGATTTAAAAAACAAACCCTTAGTCAGTGGATCCATATCTAAGAGGAATGCGCTAATAATTACTATTCTATCATTTTTGGGTGCATATGTCCTTACATTCTTTTATTTCAGAGATGTTTTTCCAATACTTTTTCTATCTATAGCTATGTTCCTGGGCGGCGTTTATGATTTATGCGGAAAAAAAATTCCAGGTATATCTGATTTCGTGATAGCTGGGTCACTTGCATTTTCTTTTATTTTTGGTGCAAGCATTGTTTCAGTTAATTTTTCAAATACGATTTACATTATGTGGTTATTGATATTCTTTGGTATCGTTTTCATTAACATTGTCGAGGGTGGGCTAAAGGATGTTGATCATGATAATCTTAAAGGAGGAAAAACACTAGCCATTATAGCTGGAGTAAATGTTACGGGCAATAAGCTCGTACTCACTAGAAAATTTAAAGCAATAACTTATATCTTAATTTGTATTTGTTTATTTTTAATTTTTTTCTTAGGGTTACAGCCTGATATAAATTTTTGGAAATCAAGCTATTTGAATTGGGTTATCGCCTGTGTATTATTATTTTTTGTAATCTTAGGAATATATCTTTTGTTTCATCTTTCAATATTTAATCGATCAAAAATTAAAAGAGTATATGCGCTTATAAATGGTAGTGCTGGCGCTCTGATAATTATAATGTTTTTACCGTTATTGGGTTTTGAGGTTACTCTTATTCTACTCTTATTGCCAATTGCGTGGTATGTTGTTTTTGATATTATTCTTTATGGAAAACCATTTCAGCCAAATGTCTAGAAAATATAAAACTTAAATAATTATTATATTAAGTTTATTTAAATATTAATTTTACATATTTAACAGATTGAAATACTCGATAATTACGTCAATGGCCGATATTTCTATAATAAGATTTATATACTGACATAGGATATATATCCTAGCGAATGGGGGAGATACTGGAGTTTTTTATTAAATCTCTCCTCACCACCTTCAATCTTCCCCATTCTCTCCTTATTGCAAAAAACTTATTTAAACAAAATTTTTCCGGCATTGTCAGATACGAGTTCTCTATATTTTTCATCTGTGACAATCATAACAACCCAATCTGTAATCGCCCTTGACCTGATCGCTTTTGCGACGGGGGTGAAATCATCCAAGCTTCTGATTTCGTCGTCATCTACGATCGATATGTTCGTCTGATTTATACGTGGCTCGGTCTGATGTAACTCCTTTGATGGAATATCGATTATTATGTGTCCCTCAGGTATTTTGAGTATCTCCTCAAATTGTCTCTCTTTTTTCTTCCTTAGATCTACATCTTCGAGTTGTTTAACTATTTCTAATTCGTCTTTGTTTAGATTAGATAAAGAAATAGCATATGCTTGTTTGAACAGTTTTCTATATTTTATGGATGTGGCAATTTCGTGTTGAAAAGATCCCATTTTATTTAAGTTGTTTATCAGCTCTGAGTCAGTCATTTTGAACAACTCGAGAGGTTGCGTATCTGGTAGCATCTCTATAGCTCTCGAAAGCATTAGTTCTGCGATACGAACTGTTTTATGGAAATACACAGAAGAATACATCAAGCCTCTTGCCATCAGTATGTTCTCAACAACGCCGACGCCTTTTCTTTTAACTGCTAAAATGTTATTATTTATTATTAGAGTCTGTAAAAACCGTTCTGTATCTATCATCCCATATGCTACACCAGTGTAGTATGCATCCCGTATAAGATAATCAAGTTGATCAACATCTATAGCACTGTTTAAAAGCTCACTCAGATAAGGTTTCTTGTATGTCGTTCCTCTTATAATACCTGCTAATTCTTTTTGGTCTATGCTGTTTTTTTCTAGGAGCTCGTGTACACTAGGAGATGCTATAAATTTTTTTTCTTCTGAACTGAAAATACCGTACTCCCCTAAGATGAGTTTCTCAGTTAAATCGACGTGGTCAAAGTTAAGAGTGTTTCTAAGAATAGATTCCAGCGTATGAGAAAATGGACCATGGCCTATATCATGTAAAAGTGCTGCGCATGTTATTATTTGTTTTTCGTTTTTATCCATATTTAAAATGTCGGCAGCTTTCGATGCCATGTGGTAGGTTCCAAGAGAATGTTCAAGCCTAGTGTGATGCGCACCTGGGAAAACCAGATGAGCAAAACCGAGCTGCTTTATGTTGTATAAACGTTGTATCTCAGGTGTCTCTAGTAACTCAAGAAAAATACCATCTAGTTTTATGTCCCCGTGAATCGGATCCCTTATAACTTTGTGTTCTTCAATCATTTATCATCGGTTCTAATTTTTTAGACCTCTTGTAGTAAGAAAGCTCCCAGGCATTTAAGTTTCTCTTTGTATGAATCAGGGTATAGGAATCTTTCTGTGGCAGTGATACTACTCAATATTGAGTTTCCGTCCTGTGGGGTAAAGCAGAATCCTATGACTTCGTTGTCATTTAAAACATGTATAGTTGGTACAACAACTACTGTCTGGTCAAGTATCCTACCATAATGTCCATGGTCTCTACCAAAAGAGAACACGAGGTTAGCTGAATTTTTGTATGTTATCGCAACAAGAGGATTATCTATGAATCTCTGAGTGGCTTCTTCCTTTGTCATTTTTTTATCAAGTTTAACATCATACCATATACAATGCATGTACTGCGTGTTTACCTTTACTGCACTTGAGAACACGTTAAGATTAATCCCCAGTGTCTTGTACAGGTGATAAACATCTACTGCATGGTGTGTACCCATCTTTGGATCTTTATGTGTACCCACCTCGGGTGATGGTACATAGCTTTTCACCTGACTGATATCGTTTGCTCGTCTTATGCAGAGGAACCTTCCCTCTTTCATATGGTTCTTTTTCTTTTCTATCGCAAGAGTCTTTATTATAACAGCCATATTATGTGTGTTACAACTTACTACATGGATAAATTGGTCCTTTGATGTGATAGCTTCATCATTGATACCCACTGCATACATCTTTCCAAATCCAAACTCTGAACCCTGAGCTAAAAATCCCTTCACCTTGTTTTTGTATTTCATGTAGTATTTTTCTTTGTTCATCAGTCCTGTGCCTTTCGGTGTACAATCTATAACTACAGATGCTCGACTTATTGCCTCTTCAGCCCCATATATTGGTTCAATGCCTAGATCCTTGAACTCCTTTGCCTTATCGTCATTTACAGCAAGATTCGCTCCTCTGTTCATCAAACCTTTAATTTTTGGTCGATCTATTAACGTAGGGCTATGTTTGTAAAAAGTTACTTCGTCAATCTCTAAATCATCTTTAGCATCACACAATAAACCTATCAGTGGTTCTCCTATAGTTCCTGTTCCAACTACGTGTACAATATTACCATCTGACATTATTCTCCGCCTCCCCTTTTAGGGCAGTTCCTGTAATGTGGATATACCATTTAATTGTTGCCATTTTTTGGTGGAATAGTTTAAAAAGGAGAAGTTGTTTCACCCCTACAATGGCATTACCCTTAGACGTATTGGAAAAATCTATGAATCAGCGACTTTCTCTTTTGTTAAAAGACGGCCGAGTCATAGACGGCAAACTTACAGGCTACGATGAGTACATGAACATGGTATTGGAAGAAGTAGAGGAAACAAACGGCGAAGCCAAAAAAAGAATAGGCACTGTTATCCTTAGAGGTAACAACGTAGTAAGCATTTCCCTCCTGTAAGCGAAAAGCATATATATTCGGTTTTCATTTGTATATATTGGAAGGAATCGGGCTGGTAGTTTTTGTTAGAGTGCATCCCATCCCCTCCTAGTGAGGCCAGCCGTCCTTCCTTTT
>Ga0105093_10000945_pt1 | contig 11064 bp, 10 predicted proteins | sample PPLLak3March2015_2_FD_79111 | JGI IMG/M metagenome (GOLD analysis project Ga0105093, IMG submission 79111) | Freshwater sediment microbial communities from Prairie Pothole Lake near Jamestown, North Dakota, USA - PPLs Lake P8 Core (3) Depth... | ecosystem: Environmental > Aquatic > Freshwater >... | reverse complement strand
CGCTGGCTGAAAGCCTGGGACAGGCTGCGATGGCGTTATTCTGTTTAACGGGTAAACCAGCCGACATGGATCCTTCCCCTCAAACCGATCTACCCCTGAGCAACGTTCCGTCTGCGTTATTCCATAGTGTTCAGAGGCAGGCGAATCTGGTCGGCACATCATTTAGCAAAAAAGAAGCCAAGGCAACTAGCCAAAATATATATTTAAATTCAAGCTGTTATGTTTGTATGAAGATAGCGTTGGAGTGAAAAGGGATAAGGCAGTGACTATTTCTGAGAAATAAATTTCCCTTTGCAGGTGGATGGGCGACCGTCACACGGCGGCCGCCCATTTCTTTTTAGCGATGAGGCATACGCAGTTGACCGCCAGGAAGGCCATGGCTGCGGCCAGATGAAACAGATCCAGCGCGATGATGAAGCCGTCCGACAAATGCACATAGGGGAAGTTCTTGAAGACGATCAGCGCACCGGAAAAAATGACGGCCGCCAGAAGCGCGGCGCGCACCCAGGCACTGGCGCTGAGCTTCACCTGCCGGCGACTTGAAAGAATGAAATCGAAGGCGGCATAAAACACCAGGCCCAGCAGTATCACCGCTCCAATGTAGTGAATGTTGCGTGTAACGTAGAAATCCGCCAGCCAACCCAATCCCGGAATGTCGCTCATGTAGTAACGGTTGTAGATCGGCATCTGCCCGAATCCTGTCAGAGCCATGAAAAACAGGGTCAATAAATAAAGCAACCGGACCGGGCGCCAACGGACGGCCGTGCGTGTTTTTTCTACAGACATTCTTAACCGTCCCTCCTTCCGTCGTGCTGCTCGGCCTTGTTCCTGGCTTTCAGAAACCGAACGGTGGCGGCGGCGATACCGGCCACCGGCGCCATCACCATGGCCGCCGCCAGGTTGTTGGCGTCCGCCATGGCGTCCTGAACCGGGCTGAGATGTGGCCGGCCGTCATCCTGGGCGATGGCCCGGTTGAGGTCCTCGAACGGCACGGGTGAAACGTAGATCGTATTGGTTCCGCCGTTTTCGATTTCGCCGTAAACATACCCGCCGATCTCCTTGGCGATGGCGTGGGCCCGGGCGATGATGTCCTGCCGGGGTCCGATGGTTTGTACGTCTTCCGGGCAGGCATCGATGCAGGCTGGCTGTTCGCCCCGGGCGATGCGCTCGTAGCAGCGGTCGCACTTGTACATGACGCCGTTGCCGGCCAGCGAGGGCAGCAGCTTCAAATACAGCCCGATTCCGGTCTGGCGCTGGGGGATGTCCCAGGGGCACACGTTCTTGCACTTCGAGCCGCCGAGACAGATGTCCGGGTCGATCCGCGAAAGCCCGTTTTCCAGCTGCATGGCCGAGCCCCAGGGGCAGAGCTTGACGCAGGGCGGGTTCACGCAGTGCATGCAGCGCCGGGGAAGCGTGATCTCGGTGTCTTCGCCGTTGACCTTCACGATGGCACGCTGGATGAATAACCAGTTGTACGGCGTAAGGCGATCGTTGACGTCTCGCTTCTCGGACCAGTCGGAGACTTTGACCCGGGATGGATACATTTTAGGGAAAGGCTTGGCGGGTTCGGGAAACTTGGCGGCGTTGGTTTCGCGGCATGCCTCCACGCATGCCTCACAGCCGATGCATTTGCGGATGTCGATAAGTGTCGCCAGGTAACCGCGGTCGTCGTTGGCGGCCAGCGCCTGGGTTCCGGGAACGGCCGTTGCGGCGGCTCCGGCCACGGCCGCCATGCCGCTCTTCAAAAACATGCGGCGCGAAATCAATGAATTCACAAAAACCTCCTGAGAATTGGAGTTTGAACCGAACCCCTTCCGCCGATCGGTCGGTCCGGAAAAGGAAAAGGGCAGGCCTTAGCGGATACTGGCCGCATCGATCCGTGCCAGGTCCTACGTACTCCCGGCGAGAACTAAGCAATATTTATTCCACAGTTTCCGTCTTTAACGGAATGCCCCATTTTCGCATATATTTCCACACCGCCGTGCGGCTGATTCCGATGCGCCGCGCGGCTTCGGCCTTGTTCCAGCCGCAGGCGCGCAGCAGGCTCTGCAGCTCCTCGGGATTCAAACGCCGGGGCGCGGACGGCTTCCCGTGCAATGGTCGCCCGGTATCGAAGCGGACCGAACCCGGTTGGCGAATTTCGAGCGGCAGGTGTTCGAGCTCGATGCGGCCCGTCCGGCATAACACAAATGCGTGCTCGATGGCGTTCTCCAGCTCGCGCACGTTGCCCGGCCATGCATAGTCCATGCAGGTTCGGAGGGCGGACTCCGCTAACCCGGCCAACTCCTTCCCGGTTCGGCGGTTCAGCCGGTCTACGAAGTGGCCGGCGAGCAGCGGGACGTCTTCGCGGCGCTCCCGCAATGCCGGCAGATGAATCGGGAATACCTTGAGCCGGTAAAAGAGATCCTCGCGGAAAAGCCCCTGCCGGACCCGGGCATACAGATCCTGGTGGGTGGCGGCCAGAATCCGGATATCCACCTTGCGCCGGGCGGATTCGCCGACGCGCTCGATTTCACGCTCCTGCAGCACGCGCAGGAGCTTGACCTGAATAAACGGGCTGAGTTCGCCGATCTCGTCCAGAAAGACGGTGCCGCCGTCCGCCTCTTCGAATCGCCCTTTTCGGTCCCGCACGGCGCCGGTGAAGGCTCCGCGAACGTGGCCGAACAGCTCGCTTTCTAGAAGCGACTCCGGCAGCGCTGCGCAGTTCACCGTCACGAGAGGTTTCGGCGACCGGCCGCTGAGGTGATGGATGGCACCAGCGACGAGCTCCTTGCCGGTGCCGCTCTCTCCCTGAATCAGGACGGCTGCGTCGCTGGCACCGGCGGCGGCGATGGCCGCGAAAACATCCTGCATCGCGCGGCTTTTCCCGATCAGATTGCCGAAGGTGTACCTTTCCCCTAGTCGCCGGGCGGCGTCCTCGGCCCGGCGGCGGGCGTCGACCAGCTCGCTCAAATCGGTCAGGGTCTCCACCACGCCGATGATCCGGCCGCCCTCATCTCGCACCACGCGCGCGTTTTTGATCACCGGCACGTCGAAGCCGTCGCGGTGCCGCAGGTGGCACTCCTTGGCCTCGGTTTTGCCCCGCCGGATGAGCCCGCATTCTTTCAATCCGGTCGGACAGATTTTGTTGACGCAACGGCTGAACTGAAGCATGTCGCAGGTCCGTCCGATCGCATCGGCCGCTGCATAGCCGCTGATAGTTTGCATGGCCGAATTCCAGGAGGTGATGCGGCCGCTGCGGTCCAGGGTGAAAACACCCTCGGCCATGCAGTCGATGATTTGCTGAATAAACCGTCGGTTCATTCCTTTTTGCAGGGCAGATGACATGGGTAGGATCCTGCTCCGTTTTGACCGTTACTGTAACGTTAGCATAACGTTATCGTAACGATTGCGTTCCGTCAAGGCACTTGGCAACTGCCTTCCGCCTGAGAGGGCTCGCCGCTGTCCGTTGGTTCCTCGGTTGACGCGCTCCTGCGCATCGGATAGGTTTCGGCCACATGGGGCCGCCATCCGGTCCATCCAGCGACCGGCAACAGCAGGAAAGATCACGGAGGCTGAAATGTTCTCCAAGCTCCCCATCTGGATTCGGGTCACGGCGGCGGTTTGGATGCTTTGCGCCGCAGCGCGGTTCAGTTTCAGCGGAAGCCTGGCGGACGAACCGCAGAATCGAATGCTATCATCCCAGGAGGTTTGGGCCGGGCTGCTCCAGCGTCAGCCCTACCCTTTGGCATTTGGAAGACGGACAGCTGGTGTTCGAGGTAATCGACGATCCCTGCGCGATCAAGCTGCGCGCCATGAACCTGACCCAGCAGCCGTGGCGGTCCTGCCGGCCGCCCAACATCAAAGCGGGTGACCACCGATGACGGTTGAAGCGCCATGGCAGCCTGCCGAAGGCTACATCGATGTCTCCGGCGGTCGACTGCACTACCTGGATTGGGGAGGCGACGGACCGCAAGCCCATTTTCTGCACGGAAACGGTTTTTGTGCAGGAACGTACACGCCGTTCATTCGACACCTGGCTGGCGATCTCCACATCATCGCCAGCGACGTGCGCGGCCACGGCGGATCGGATTTCAACGGGATCGGACGCATCCGCAAGTGGGAAATTTTTGCGGAGGACCTGCGGACGATCATCGCGGCTACGGCCCGGCCGCCGATCATCGGAATGGGACACTCGCTGGGGGCCGTGTCCACCTGCATCGCCGCTGCCACCTTCCCCGAGCTGTTCAGCGCCATCGTGCTGGTGGACCCGGTCTTCCCGATGCCGGGCCGCTTGGCCATGATCGCCGGCATGCGGGCGCTGGGGTTGGGCGGGCGCCTGCCGCGCGCCCGCGCCGCCCGGCGGCGCCGAAAAGCCTTCCGGAGCAAGGCGGAAGCCCTCAAGCTGTTCCTCTCCGGCCGGGGGATTTTCAAAACCTGGTCGCCGGAGTTCGTGGAGGCGTATCTGGAGTGCGGTCTGTTGGAAAAAGATTCCGGCGCCGCCGTGCTGACGTGCGACCCGGAACTCGAAGCCCAGATCTTTGAGTCGATCCCGTTGAAAGTCTGGAGCTACGTCCGGCGGGTTCGCTGCCCCCTTTTGGCCATCCGCGGATCGCTTTCGGACGTTTTTCAGGCCGAGGCCGCGGATCGCTTGCAGCGCAGGGCCTCCCACGCCCGGGTGGTCACGATCGACGGCACCGGCCATTTCCCGACGATGGAAAAACCGAAGGAATGCGCACAGGCCATTCGCGGTTTTCTGCAGCGGCTCCACCCAAGAGAAACGCGCGGTTTTTGAAAACCGCGCGTTTCTTTTTCGAACTCGAGTCAGACGACCGTATGAATCGGGCAGCCGCCCGACGCGTTTTATCCTTCGACCTGCTGAATCCCCTCGAGTACCCAGAATGCCTTGGGGTTGTCAGCGGCGCGGCTGAAATGCCAGATTTCGCGAACCTGCCGGCCCATTTCGGTAGCGGCTTCCCGCATCATCACATCATAGAGGACCGATGCCACGATTTGGCCGTCGAGTTCGCGCACTTCCAAAATTTTGGGATTGATGAGCAGCAGTTCCGTTTTGCCGGGCGTCGGATCTTCCTGAAATTGGCGCTGAATTTCCTCAAAAACCTCTGGAGCGGTGAACTGCCGGATATCATCGAGGTCGCGCTTGTCCCAGGACGCCTGCATCCGGGTGTAAATGGCCTTGGCTCCTTTCAGGAACTCGTCCGAATCGAAGCCCGGCGGAAGGGACGGCTGGGCCGTGGGCGCATGCGTCGTGTCCGCCGCCGGATTGTATCCCGAGTTTCCCCAACTCTGGGCCGGTCCGCGGTCAAACGACATGGATTCGCCGGCGGAAGCTCCTGCGGCGGCCATCCGTCGGGCGCGCAGAACCCGCATGAGCAGAAAGAGGCCGCCTCCGATCAGTGCAATGTCCAGCAGGCCGATTCCGCCGGCTCCGTGCATGCCGCCGCCGAACAGCAGCGAGCCGATCAGCGAGCCCGCCACCAGGCCGCCCAACATGCCGCCCCAGCGCCCCATGCCGGACGCCGCGCCGGGCATTTGCGGGCTGGCCTGGCCGGGACTCATTTGCGGCGACGTCGGGCTCGTTGAGGGGGCCGGTGCGCTGCGCTGATAGCTCGGCCGGCTGCCGAAGGATTTGCCGCCGCCCAGCCGGGCCGCTTCAGCGGTTTCCCCCGTCACATAAAAAACGGCAAGAGCGATAATGAAAAGACCCGCAATCGAAAACCATCTTCTTCGTGTCATTCTTTCGTTTTCCTTTTGGGTGGTTACGTGGTTGTCGGGCGATCGGCCGATGCGCCTGCAGCCGCCAACCGGCGTCCCACAACGGACCCCGGTTATGCCCGTCGATATCACGAACGCATCGAACGCCAGCGGCAACCGCTGCCGGAGCAAATTTGCTATCGTATGTTAACCTAACAATTGGATTGAACCGCGTCAATAGGGAGTCACCGTTCGAGGATAGCGACCAGGCGGTCGATGATCTGCTCGGCCGCTGCCGCTTTTGACATGAGCGGCAGCGCCTGCACCCCGCCGGAGGCATCCAGCAGGGTCACCCGGTTGGTGTCCACCTCGAAGCCGCTGTCGACGGCCGAGACGTCGTTGGCGACGATCAGGTCCAATTTTTTACGGGCCAGCTTTTCGCGGGCGTTGTCGAGCACATCGCGGGTTTCCGCTGCAAAACCGATGACCGCTCGGAGGCGTCCGCCGGCGCCGCGCTGGCCGGCCACTGCGGAGAGAATATCGGATGTGCGCACCAGGTTCAGGGCCAACCGGTCGTCCCGCTTCTTGATCTTTTGCGGGGCGGGGGCCTCCGGCCGGTAATCGGCCACGGCAGCGGCCATGACCAGTGCATCCGCATGGCCGATGGAATCGAGTACGGCGCGCTCCATGTCCGCGCAGGATTCCACCGCGATCGCCTTAATGCCGTAAGGCGGTTCCAATGCCGCGGCGCCGTGGATCAACGTCACCGCGGCCCCACGGTCCCGGGCAGCGGCGGCCAGGGCGAAACCCATCTTCCCGCTGCTGCGGTTGCCGACGAACCGCACCGGGTCGAAGGCTTCGCGTGTTCCGCCGGCGGTCACGATCACGGCCGTGCCCGCCAAGCGGCCGCTGCGCCCGAGAACCCAGCGCGCGGCGTCCAGAATGGCCGCCGGCTCGGACATCCGGCCGTATCCGTGGCCGCCGGACGCCAGCCGGCCCGATGCGGGGCCAACGGTACAGACGCCGCGGCCCTTCAGGATCTCCATGTTCGCCGTCGTCACGGGGTGGCTCCACATGCCGGACTCCATCGCCGGCGCCAGCAGCAGGGGCGCCCGGCAGGCCAGCGCCGTGGTCGTGAGCATGTTGTCGGCCAGGCCGTGGGCCAGCTTGGCGATCGTGTTGGCCGTGGCCGGGGCAACGATCATCAGATCCGCCCGCTGCCCCAGGGAAACATGGCCGATGTCGGTCTCCTGCAAGAGCGAAAACATCTCCACGGCCACCGGCCGGTGGGTGATCGCCTGAAACGTGAGCGGCCGCACGAATTCGGTGGCGGCGCCGGTCATGACCACATCCACCAGAGCCCCGGTCTGGACCAGCCGGCTGGCGAGATCGGCGGATTTGAAGGCGGCAATCCCGCCGGTGACGCCCAGCACGATGTGTTTGCCCTCCAGCAGCGCAACCCGGGTGTCCATGTTCACTCCTCGCGATTCAGGTGATAGAACAAACGCAGTCCTTCCAGGGTCAGCATCGGATCGACCGATTCAATGACAGACGTCTGCTCCGCCAGGATGTGGGCCATCCCGCCGGTGGCGATCACCTTGGCCCGGCCGCCGAGCTCCGCCCGGATGCGCGCCACCAATCCCTCGATCAACCCGACATAGCCCAGCACGAGCCCGGACTGCATCGCATGCACCGTGTTCCGTCCGATCGCAGCCGGCGGCGCCGTCAATTCAATCCTCGGCAACTTGGCGGTCCGGCTGAACAGCGCCTCCGCGGCGATGCCGAGACCGGGGGCGATGGCGCCGCCGAGGTAGTCTCCCTCCCGGGAGATGGCATCGAAAGTGGTGGCCGTGCCGAAATCGACGACAATGCACGGGCACCCGTGCAGGGTCCGGGCGCCGAGGGCGTTTAGAATCCGGTCGGCGCCCGCCTCGGCCGGATAGTCGATGAGGATCTTGACGCCGGTTTTCAGCTGGTGCGTTACGATCAGCGGTTCGTGCCCGAGGTAACGGCGGCTCAAGTCCACAAACACGGTGGTGATCGGAGGCACGACGCAGGACAGGGCCACGCCGGTAATCTGCGACCAGTCGAGTTTGCTGTAGTCGAAAAAACTGCGCAACAGCATGGCGTACTCATCCGGCTGTTTGGCCCGATCCGTCGCCACGCGCCAGTGAACAATCCATTTTCCGTCCGCATGGAGGCCGAATGACGTGTTGGTGTTGTTGACGTTCATGGCCAGCAGCATGGTGTACCTCCACTGCATCCGTCGTTAAGCCGCCGCTGCGGGAAGCGCGATCATTACGCCGGCCGATCTTACCAGATTAAGCCGTGCAACGGAAATTTAATTTTTTTGAATGCTGAATGGCGTGGATGGGTCGCGCTCGCGCCGTCGTTGCCGCCGATCGACAATGCCGCTGCGGCGGTCGCGGGCGAGAAAGGTGTTGAGTTGCCGTCGATCCGCTGCGCTGCGCCGACGATCGAAGGGAACGACGTTGGACCGACGCTCGCCGCTCGGAGGGTCTGAGAACCCCCCGGAGGATTCGCCGATATCGCGGGCCTCCGCGGCGCCGGCTTCGTAGGGGGATTTGAAATAAAACAAATCGATAAAATCCGCTCGGAGGGAAACGACCAGATGTTGGATCCGGTCCAACATCCCCAGCAGATGGAGTTTCTGCGAGTTGAACCGGGAATCGGACGGCAGGGCCATGGCGGAGGTGACGGATTTCGCCTCTTTGAGATACGTGATGATTCGGAAAAATTTTTCGCTGGACATGCCCTCGTCCATCCTCCTCCCAGGACGAAGTTTCCTGATAGAAATAGGCTTTAACCGGAAATAAACCCCAATGCAAGAGCGGCGGCCAACCCGACGCTGAAAAGAGTGCTCAGCATCATCAGATCGCAGGCTTTCTTGATATCCTCGATCCGCACCTCTGCGAAGCGGATGCCGATGTAAGGCTTCTTGACCAGGATGCCGCCGTAGGTGTTGGGGCCGTTCAGTTTGACCTGCAGGGCGCCGGCGAACGCGGCTTCCGGGCGGCCGGCGTTGGGACTCGTGTGGTTGCCGCCCTCGGACCACGCGGTCTTGAGCGAACGAATCCCGGAACCGGAAAGGATTTGGGCGGCAAGCGCAATGAGGGGCACGGAAACGCGGGCCGGCACGAAGTTGAACACATCGTCCAGCCGCGCCGCGACTTTCCCGAAGTGATAATAACGTTCGTTCTTGTATCCCACCATGGAGTCCAGCGTGCTGACCATCTTGAACGCCATGGCCAGGGGGGCGCCGCCGACGGCGGCGAACAGCAGCGGCGAAAGCACGCCGTCGACAAAATTTTCAGCGACGGTCTCAATGGTGCCGCGGGCCATGTCATACGGCTGGTAGCGATCGACATCGCGGCCGACGATCCAAGCGAGGCGTTCGCGGGCATCGGCTGCCCGGTGTTGGGCCAGAAGCGTGAAGATCTCCATGGCTGCGTCGTTCAGCGACCGCACCGACAGGCAGAAATAGACCATCACGATCTCGATGGCGCTGGCCCAAAGCGGCTGGACGCTGCGGCCGGCATCGACCAGCAGCGCGGCCAGCCACCAGGTGCCGGCCACCAGAACGGCCGCAAACCCGCCGCCCGCCAGAACCGGATGAACCGGAAGGCGCCGGAACCAGGGTTCGGCGGCAACGATGGCCCGGCCCATCCAGCGCACCGGGTGAGGAAAACGGTGGGGATCGCCCAGGAGCATGTCCAGGGCGAACGCCGCCGGGATGACCATCCAGGAGGAAAGACCGTCCATGCACCCGCCCTCACCTCTTGGGGGATGAACTAGCGGTCGGCCGCAGCGGAGAAGCCGCAGCCGACCGGCTGATCGGGGCTGCGAGATCCGCCAGGCGCTCCGCCACCCGGCGGTTGGCGTCGGGGGTCTTGGGCGAAATTCGGATGAACCGGTCGGACAGACCCTGGAAGTTGCTGCAGTCGCGGATGAGGATCCGCTCCTGCGCCAAATCCGTCCACACCGTCGCAGCGGAAAGACCCTCTGGCAGCCGAACCAGAATAAAAGAGGTCGGGCTGGGAAAAACCCTGAGCCCCGGGATGCGGCCCAGCCGCTGCTCGAACCGCCTTCGCTCGACATCGAGATAGGAACGGGTCTCGGCCATGAAGCCATCGAGACCCGTTCCGGCCTCGCAGAGAAAGCGCACGGCGGCCTGGCCGAGCTGGTTGACGTTCCAGGGCCACAGGCCGCGGGCAAACGCCGCGATGGTCGCGGGCGCAGCCACCAGAAAGCCGACGCGCAGCCCGGGGATGCGGTAGATCTTTGAAATCGAAAGCAGGACCAGGAGGTTGTCGATTCCGCTCCGGACCAGGCTTTGGCCCTCACCGTCCGCGACGAAGGGCAGATAGGATTCATCCACGATGAAGCGAACCTGCGGGCGGCGGCGGCAAAGCCGCTTCAGATCATCAGCCGGGATGAGGGTTCCGGTGGGGTTGTTCGGATTGCAGATGAACACCGCATCGGCGAGGGCGGCGGCTTCTTCAAGTCGGTCCAGGTCGGCCCTGAAGCCGTCCGATTCCCGGCACAGGAAGAATTCAAACGCCACCCCCTGGAGGCGGCAGGCGTCGGCATAATCGGAATAAGTCGGGCCCACGATCAGTGCCCGGTTCACCTTCAGTGCGGCGGGGATGGAATAAATGAACTGGGTGGTTCCGTTTCCGGCGATCAGACGGTCGGCGGGAATCCCGAGATGTTCGGCGTAACACCGGATGATCCCCTGGTTGTCCACTTCCGGCAGCGCGCTCACGGTCTCGATCTGCCGCACGAGATCGTCGCACAGGCCGGCCGGCGGACCGAGCGGATTGACGTTGCTGCTCAGGTCGATGATCTCCGCCGGATCGCATCCCAGCCCGCGGGCCAGTTCGTATATGTTGCCGCCGTGGCCACCGATCATCGCAGGCCTCCCATGGAAGCGATCAGAAACAGACCGGCTTCGACCATTTCAGTCAATGCCCCCAGCATATCCCCGGTCACGCATCCCAGCCGTCGTTTGTAGTAGGCAATGACAACCCCCACCAGCAGGACAAAGCCCGCGTTCAAACCGAGGGCCATCGGTCCGAGGCCCGTGGAGAGCAGCATCGTGGCCGGCAGGGCCCAGCACTCACGCCAGCCGATCTTACGGGCGAAGAACGGCCGTCCCGTTCCGCCCTCCGGCCGCCCGTATTCCAGCCAGCGCATGGCGCAAAGGATGGCGCCGCGGGCATAGGCCGGAACCAGGATCAGCACCAGCACGCGGTGCGGGCCGAGGCCGCTGATGCCGGCCCACTTCAGAGCTAAAACGGAGCTCAGCACGACCACGCCCATGGCGCCGATGCGGCTGTCTTTCATGAT
>Ga0105093_10000941_pt1 | contig 11082 bp, 7 predicted proteins | sample PPLLak3March2015_2_FD_79111 | JGI IMG/M metagenome (GOLD analysis project Ga0105093, IMG submission 79111) | Freshwater sediment microbial communities from Prairie Pothole Lake near Jamestown, North Dakota, USA - PPLs Lake P8 Core (3) Depth... | ecosystem: Environmental > Aquatic > Freshwater >... | reverse complement strand
TGAGCGCTCTCCTGTCTTCAGGTGTGGGCGTCCAGGAAGCCCTGCGGCGGGCGGCCTCGGTCGGCGGGCCGTTCTGCAACCTGCTGGGGTTGCTCGTAGCCCGGATGGAAGTCGAAGATTTCAACAAGGCTATCGAGGTCACCCGCGCCCACCTGCCGGATCTTGCAGATGTGGAAGCCAATCTCTTCCTGCGCGACATCCAGGATTTCTTCGCCAATAACCGACCCGTGCTGGCCAGCATCCAGGGCCTGCAAGAAGCCGTGCATCGCTCGGTCGTGGAGTTGACTGAGGCCCGGGCTGCCCTGGTGCGCCAGCGCAGCGGATTGTTTGGGGTATTGGCGGTGGTGGGGTTGGTTCTGGCGATCATCGCGCCGTTCATGGGGGCGGGGATGATGTAGTGTCTTGAACTTCGAATCCTGTGGTTGTGAGTTCGAATCTCGCCGGGGGCGCTCGATTTACAGCGGTTCTTTCCTCATCGTAGTACACGCCCAGGAGGAGGAATCGCTTATAGATCCAAACGTAATTTGAAAACCGGGGGACTCACCAACTCCCGCAATGCCCGCGATTGGGCATGAAAGTTTTCATGAAGCGTTCCATCCGGGACCTCGCACCTAGCATTGTCGATGCGGTGCGGATCGCCCACCTCTAAGCAATAGGTGAATCTTCCACAACTATTCGTTCAGATCAGGAATATCATACTCGCCAAGCTGGAGAGGATATTGTCCATATTCGCGCACCAAGCTGATCACATACTCATAATTCTCGGCGGAGATATTGCTGGGCACGGAATGATCGGATTGGAAGATCATGCCGCCGCCTTTGGCTGCATTGAGTTTGCGCAGGACGATCGCTTTGAGTTCATCTTGGCTGCAGCCAGCCCATTCCATCACGTTCATGTTACCGCAAAAGGCAATGCGGTGACCATACTGGCGGCGTAGTTCAACAACATCCATACCTGCCTTGGCTTCCAGCGGATTATAGGCATCGATGCCGATCTCGATGAAATCTTCAAAGATGCGGCTTACGTTGCCACAACCATGATAAATAACCGGCAATCCGGCGGCGTGACAGACCTCAACCATGGCTGCCAGGCCAGGCTTATACCACTTGCGCCAGTACGCAGGATTGAAGAACAAATCCTTTCGATAAGCAACATCGCCCCAGATGACCATGCCATCGATCATCCCGTCTGCAGCTTTGATCTCGGCCTTGAGCATTTCCAGCGCCCATTCGTTTGTACGTTTGACAAACTCCCCGAAACGTTCCGGATAGAGTCCCACCCAGAGCAACAGGTTTTTCGGACCGACGATGCGAGTCATGTATTCGTTGGCTTCACACTGGCTTCCATAGACAGGAATGCTCGGACGGTTTTTCTTAACAGTCTCGATCCAGGGTGGCAGGTTGCGGGCGTACCCGTCACCAACGCCACCGATCTGGTTATCACCGGCACTGAAAAAACGATGCGGGTCGGCGGGGTCGTCAAATTCAAACGCCTCTGCTTTTTCAATGGTATTGGTCTCAAAACCCATGAACTCCGGCATGGGATCGGCAAATTTTTTGCGAAGCACAGCCTCGAAACCGGTTCGGACGACAACTTCCGCTTCGTTCTCGCGCAAGATCTCGAAATCCTTGATGTGGGGATCCATGTTATGGGTGGTCACAAACAGGTCGAGATCGTAGTATTGATAAATATCGGTATCAGCGGAGAGATTCTTTTCCTTGCGCCAGCGCTCGAGAAAACTTCCCCAGAAGAAATCACTGACCGGAATCCTGTCGGGCTCTTCATGCTGGAGGGCTTTGTTGAGGCGGTCCAATTTCCTAAGGCAGTTCTCGGTTCTTTCCATCAGTTTGATCCTCTTCTCAAAACAATAATGTGCCAGTTATGCACCACCCAACGAAGCCATCGATGGTTGTGGAGTAAATTTCAATGCCATAGCAGGTGCAGAAGGTGGGAGAGTCGGAAAGGTGACGGTGATGCCTTCGCTTGCCTGTTGCCAGGTCAGTGACATATCAAGGCCCGGCAGGCTCACGATCATGCCCGGTTCGGCACGCAGTCCGGAAAGAGTGACCGAAACACCGGGCAACATGTCCAGCAGAATTGCATAGAGAGCATCCGGTTTTTGCGTGAAGCGCACGCCAATCTTCTCGCGCGTCTCGCCTTCAGCGGTATGCCAGGGACGTGTGCCGAAGATCGCTTCGCCGTTGACCGCCAGCCATGCACCCAAACCTTCCAGCCGCTCCAGTTGCAGGTCAGAGATCGTGCCATCCGCCATAGGTCAACGTTCAGCAGCAAGTTGCCGTTCTTGCTGACAATGTTCACGAACATCCGGATCAACTCTTCGACGGTGAGCATGTGCGCGGCAGTTTCGTTGCGGTTGTAACCGAATGAATAACCGAGACCGCGGCACGTCTCCCACTTCTTGGCCGTCAGTACCCGGTTCGAGGAATACTCCGGCGTGGTGAAATCAGAGTGGACGGTGGGTGTGGATGTCTTGCCATCCAGGAACGCTTTTGTAAGAGTCCGATTCACCAGTCCTCGCATTCCCGGAATCCGGAGGAGTTTTTTCAAGGGAACAGGATCCACCTGGTAGAAGCGGTCGTTGATAACTCCCTCAGGTACATTGTTGTAATAGTGGGCGAACAGTGTCGGGACATCCGCTTTGAAAGGAAAGCCCACATCGCCCCACATCACCGATGGCTGATAGCGTTCAATCAATTCGTGCCAGTGGCTCGTGCAATACTCGATGTATTCGGGACTTTGCGGAATGCTCAGTCCTAGGTCCGCGGCGGTGGTGAGGGGTACCGTATTGAATGTCCAATCGAAACCGCCACAATAGTAGAGTCCCATGCGCATTCCGCGGGCGCGTACTGCAGATGCTAGTTCGCCAACGATGTCACGCTTTGCAGTGTAATCCTTCTTGAACGGGTTGGGATGCGCCGATGGCCAGAGTTGGAAACTTTCACAGTGCTTGCTGGTCAACACAACATAGCGCGCACCGACTCGTTCAAAGAGCGCCGCCCAGGCATCCGGGTCCCAACGTTTATTCGCCTCGTTGAAACGCGGCACAAAATCATCGTAAGAAAAATCCGGACCAAAAGTATTCCAGTGATATTCCTGCGTAGGGCTGCCCTCAATTCTCAGGGTGTTGAGGTACCACTCGGAGTATGGGTTGACACGTAAATGACCGGACCAACCCATTTTCTTAAGCGTCTGCATGATCCCCCCTCGCTGACGACCGCCCAGCCAGGGACTGAGAAGAGACCATAGTGGACGAAGATGCCCAGCTTGGCATCCTGGTACCAATCCGGAACGGTGTGTGTTGAGATGGATTCAAGCGTAGGCTGATAGGGTTCCATTATGTGATCCTTTTATAGGATTCCAGCAGGAATTTAGTTGTGGCTTGCAATATCACGCAGTGCCCGTGTCTGGGCATGAAAATTCTCTTCGGGCGTTCCATCCGGGATCTCGCACCCGGCTCCGCTGATGCTGCGCGGACCGCCCCACGTCATGCAGCGCTGAGTCGCTTCGTAAACTTTTTCTGGTGTTCCCTGCATCATGATCGCCACCGGGTCCACATTGCCGCAAAATGACACGCGGTCACCGAACTTTTCGGCAGCAGAATTCATGTTCACCATCCAGTCCAGATCGATGATGTCGGCACCGCTCTCCAGCATATCGGACAGGATGCGGGTGGTGTTACCGCAGATGTGCAAACGGGTCAAGGCCCCCATCTCGTGCACAGCGGAGAAAATGCGCTGCTCGTACGGCAAGGCAAAACGCCGGTACATGGCGGGGGAAATTTGCGAAGCCACCGCGTCACCTAGACCGATGATATCAGCGCCAGCCTGGACTTGTGCGCGGGCGAACGCGATTTCCACATTCACGCAAATCTCGAGTAGTTCTTCCAGCCAATCGGCACGTCGAACAAGGTCGGTCATCGTCAGGTAGACGGAGCGCAGATCCGCGGCTTCGGCTAAAGCGCCCTCCACCCATCCCATAATGGGAACCTCGCCACCGACGCGTTCTCGGAATAATCTTACCGCCTCGACCCGGTCACTCATCCGCGGACCGGTCCCCGGGTTCGGTGGAACGAGCCGCTTAATATCATCCAGTTCCACGATCAACGGTTCCCGATTCACGGGCAGATTGTTCTCGGAGAATTCCACCTCGAGGCCGAAATCCGCCGCTTCGCGGAACGGGTCGGAGATGGCCTGTACGATGTCCAGGTCAAACGCTTCGAGCACGGACAGGTTGGCATCCACCAGCACGCGATGGTCGTGGTAATAGGATGCCAGCGGATAGCCGATGTAATGCGCGGCGAAAGTCATCAGGATATCGAAGTTCGGCGGACGGTCCACCGGTTCGCCGCGCAGTCGTTTTTGGAAACGTTCTAGCGAATTCATTTCTGTTCGATCAACGAGCGCGCCACTTTGACCGCGAGACTGGCATCGTAGGCGAAACCATCCGCACCGATCTTTTTAGCATATTCCTCGGTGACGGGCGCACCGCCGACCATCACCTTCGCCTGCTTGCGCAGACCGGCTTCTTCCAATGCCTGGATGGTGGAGATCATTTTGGGCATGGTTGTGGTCAGCAAGGCCGATAAACCGATGATGTCTGGCCTGTGCTCGCGTACCGCGGCGACGAAGGTTTCGGGTTTGACATCCGCACCCAGGTCGATGACCTCGAACCCGCCACCCTCCAGCATCATGCCAACCAGGTTCTTGCCAATATCGTGCAGGTCGCCTGCCACGGTGCCGATTATTACCTTGCCGATCGCTGCCACACCGTTCTGCACGAGACGTGGCTTGAGCAATTTCAATCCACCTTGCATGGCACGCGCCGCAATCAGCATTTCGGGAACGAAGTACTCCCCAGCCTCGAAGCGGCGCCCCACTTCGCCCATCGCGGTCACAAGCGCGTTCTTGAGAATATCGTCGGGGGCGAGACCGGCATCCAGCGCGACCTGCACATCCTGTGCGACCGCTTTTTGGTCGCCGTCGAGGATGCCGTTGTAAATTATTTCCAAAATTTTATCCATGATATTACTCCTTGCAGTCTGGTTGTTCTTTGCATCGAATTTATCCTGCGGGTACGATGTCGCGAATATCCCGAAGGATTCGCAAGTTCGTGTTATTCGATGCTATATCATTCTGCTTTTCCAAGCGAACCGTAGCGACCATACTTGTGCACCGCTTCGATCATGGCGACAAAATTCTCCGGGCGGACGCCATCCATGATGCTGGTGGACGAACCGAGCGTGTACCCGCCTCCCGGCGCAAGTTTGGCGCAATACTCGCGTACCATTTCGTCAACTTCCCCCACGCTCCCGTACGCTAGTAGCGGCGTGGGGATGTTGCCGATCAGTGCCATCTTCCCCGCCCATTTCTTTTTTAATTCAAAAATATTGTTGGACTCGGGCTCGATGGGATGAGCAACGTTAATGCCAACTTCGTAAAGGATGGGCAGGATGTTGTCCATCTTTCCATCCGTGTGCATGAGCACTAATTTGCCGTGCTCCTTGGCGGGCGCGATCAGCCGCTTCATGCGGTGCGGGAAAATTTCCATGAACATCTTCGGGTGAATCAACAAGCCGGAGTTGTAGCCGATGTCATCATTGACCATCACCAATGCCACGTCCGCGCTGAAACGATCGAGCACCGCCCGCATCACTTTTTCCTGATGTTCTAGAAGAATGTCCATCAGTTTCTCCAGCAGCGGAAGGTTATCGTAGAACAGGTAAAGCGACTCGGTCACGCCGATCGCCAGCATGGCGCTGTCGAAGAACGAAGTCAGGTTGGGGATGATGCCCACGCCTGTTCCTTGCGCGGCACGGAGATACCGCTCGAGATGATGGAGTTGATCATCGAGCGGAGTCGGCGGCTCGAGATTCTCGAGGTCAGCCAGTGACTTGATGGAACCATCCACGTAATGACGCGTCCCGTCAGCGGCTTTCTTGAAGATGTTATTGGGTCGCCAGTTGAAGTTGCACAGCACGGCATCCTGTCCCATACACTGCGCGAACTCCACGTCATCTTCCGGCGTGATAGACTGCCCGCCCTCGGCGGCGTCGCCGATCACGTACGGCAGCTTACGCTCCAGCACATATTCGTACACCGCCTGGCTCGTCACCCAAAGCTCGATGTGTGGAAGTCGGTCGGCTTCGCGATGATGCAATGTTGCAAGCAGACGGTTGACGTCTGACCGGTTGGGATTGGTAGGTTCGATCTTCATACAGCCTCCGGAGCGGGGGTGATCTTCAGCGCGTACGCGGCGGAACCGGCGACCGACTCAGGTAGACATACTGTGGATGAGTCAACGTCAACGCTTAACGAACGTTCCTCCCCGAGCAGTTGGACCGTTGTCCCGGATTTAAATTTGAGTGACGGGAATCGGATTTCGGTGCTGGTCGGCGCATCGAGCAGGATCGCGTACAGAGCATTATCCCGTTGCGTAAACCGGACCGGGATCCGGTCCGCGGTTTCGGCTTCAGCCACCCGCCACGGACGCGTGGCAAAGATCGCCTCGCCGTTAACCGAAAGCCAGTGCCCCAAGCCTTCGAGCCGCTCGAGCTGCAGCGCGGGAATTGTGCCGTCTGCCATCGGACCGATGTCGAGCAGCAGGTTGCCGTTCTTGCTGACGATGTCCACGAGGTGACGGATGAGTTGCTCCACCGTGAGCATGTGCTCGGCGGTTTCGTTCTGGTTGTAGCCGAAGGAGTAGCCGAGTCCGCGCGTGGCTTCCCATTTGTAGTCCGTTAGTTTGCTGAACGAGGTGTATTCAGGCGTGGTGAAATCGGCGTGGAAATTTTTCGGCTTGCCTCCGGTGACGGGTGACTCGAGCACGCGCTTCAACAGCCAGCGCAGGAAGGCGCGCCCGAGGCGTGACTTCACGAGTTTACTCACATCCGCTTGCAGGGCGCGGTCATTGATCACGCCATCCGGGACCGAGTTGTAGTATTCGGCGTAAAGCGATTTCACATCCAGCTTGGCGGGGAAGCCAATGTCGTTCCACAGCACGGACGGTTTGTAGCGCTCGATCAGTTCTCGCCACTGTGCGCCAACATAGCGCGCGTATTCCTCCGTTTGCGGGATGGTGTTCGCCACCCCAACCAGGTCAGTAACTGGCTCGCTCTTGAACCACCAGTCGGGACCTCCGGAATAATACAGCCCCATGCGTAAGCCGCGGGCGCGGACTGCATACGTCAACTCGCCGACAAGGTCCCGGTCCGCGTGGAAATCGGAGCGATACGGATTCGGGTGCGCGCTCTGCCAGAGGGTGAACCCGTCATGATGCTTGGTGATCAGCACCACGTATTTCGCGCCGATACGTGCGAACAGGTCCACCCACGGTTCGGGGGTCCATTTTGCCGCGGCGGTGTTGAACATTTCCTTGAAATCGGGATAGGTAAAATTTTCGCCGTAGGTCTTGACGTGATAGGCGCGCGTCGGACTGTCTGCAATCTTGAGCGTGTTCCAGTACCATTCGGCATACGGATTGTTTTTAAACCAATATTCATAACCGAACTTTTTCGTGACCTCATGCAGCGATCCGGCGGGGTTTGCCCATCCTGGAACCGAGGATACACTCCACTGCACCATGATGCCGAACTTCGCATCGTGGAACCACTCCGGGACCGGATGCTGTTTCAAGGATTCGAGCGTGGGTTGATAAGTGGTCATCATGCCTCCTGATCAGTCTGCTGCTTCACCGTTGGCATTCTCTGCCAAAATCTTGACACGTTCCTGCGTGAGCGCGTCCGCTTCCTGCATCGCTTCCTCATAGATCTTGACCGGGAACTTGCCATGCAGTGGACTGATGCGCGCCCCGAGGGAGGATGTTTTCCAGAACAGCCAGGTGATCGGCTTGGCGAAGTTGCTGATGTTGACAGCGCGGTGGAAATCGTTCAGGGTGTTGTCGTCCCAGCCGCCGAACAGACCGTAGAAGAACGAGTACAGCGGAAAGGACAAGGTCACAGCGATGATGTAGATCAGGATCGAGGTCCCGGCATCGTTCTGCCACAGGAGACCAGTCAGGTTGCGCAGGATGAAGTAGTGCACCACACCCGCAAGCAGGGGCGCAGCGAATGTCTGCCAGAGATAGAGATGCAGCGGGAAGTTGACCCTGTGGTTGACGATGTAACCGACGATATCCTTGAGCAGCAATGCGATCATGTAGGCGATAACTAGCGCAAAGATCTGGAATTTACCGATCAACAAAAAGACCAGCGCGATGCGGATGATCTGTTCGCCCGTGGTCATGATCATGTTGATGTGCGGACGGTTCGCACCTTGTTGCACCACGTCGTTGGTCCAGGTGGGGAAGCCCAGCGCGTAATAAACAATCAACGGGATGACATACAGTGCGGCGCGTTCAAAGTCCTTGCCGCTCGCGCCGAGGATGAACCGGTCTGCGACAGAGAGCAGGGCAGCACAGAAGAATCCACTGATAATGCCGCCCCACTTGTATGCCATGGCGACGTAATATTTGCTGAGCACTTTGCGCGCATTGGAGATCGCTTCTGAAATGGATGGGAGCAGGTTGCCGTTCAGCGTAAGCAGGACCGCATAGGATGCTGCCAATCCCTGCGCCAGTTGCCAGTTGCCCCAGATCTCGTTGTAGTTGACGAGGAAGATGGTGGTGATGACGATCTCGATGGCTTGACCGAGTCCATATGCCATGCTACCGCCCATCATGAAAACGCCGAAGCCTAATGCACTTTTCACCGTTTCCTTGTCGAAGTGCGCCATGAAAATGATGCGCGTGTTGTAACCCAGCCGCCGGTACAGCCGCCAGCCCAGCAGGAAGGACAGGAACTCGGTCAGGTACGCGGCGATGGGCATGCCGAGCAGCCCGCCCATTGAGGAGCCAAAGCCGGGGTGAGCTTTGCCCCATGCCACCATTACCAGCACGATGGCGGACTGCGTGAACATCGGGAAGAACATTGTCAGCGCCAGGTCGATGATCTGGGTGTAGTCGAACCGCTGCCACGCACTCAACACGTTGCGGAACACGGACAGGAAGCCGGGGATTTGGATTACTGTGTGCAGGATGATAACCCACGCGTACAGCGCGAGCGTGTTGTGTGGGAAGACACCGCTGGCGAGCGCGGTCACCCATGCCACCTGGAACGCGCCGGTGAGTGCCTGCCACCACACGTAGAACTGAATGTACTTCACCGCCTTGCGCGGGTCATGCACGCGGTACTGCGAGAAGAACTTGACGAATGCGGTGCTGGTCCCAAAGTCGAACACCATCCAAACCACGGCAAAGATCTGAGTTACGCGTCCCCAGATGCCGAGCGCCTGTGCGGAAGGCAAAATGTAAACCGGAAGGATCACGGTTGTGTAGATCGTCAGCGGGATGGCGAGTATGAGTTGGAATACAAATGCCAGCAGGAACCCGCTCAAAGGACGATGGAAGCCAAGATTCTCCCAGTCCGTTTTCATCTGGCGGTTCTCAAATTCCCCCTTATCCACCACCAGCGAGTCCAGCGCTTCTGGGTGCGCCAAACTATACCGCCGCACAAAAATAAAAATTGTAGCAGAGGTCGTGACCAGCACGCCGAGCAGGATGAAGATGATATTCCGCGCCTGCGTGTGCGGGACCGGTGATGCCGGATAATCGCCGAACGTTTGCGGCGTGTTGCCAGCCGCACGCTCAGTCAGGTGATAGACAAGATAATTGAAATATGCCCAGTCCTGAATTTGCGGATTGGACGCGTCATCGAGGTACGGTGTGACAACGAACACGGAACCGGTGCCGACCATGCCTGAACCGAAGACCATTGACTGATCCTCAAACCCAATCACAATCGGATCCAGCGCTGCACCCGTGACCGTCATCCTGCCGCGCACCTGTGGAGCGCTGTTCCAGACGATGCCGGTGGCGGTAACGTCCCCGGACTTTTCCGGCGTGGTCAGGCTGAGCGCGTCCGTCTGCTCCTCGAGCGTGACCGGCGTACCGAGCAAGATACTCACTTCCTCGGATGTGTTGTCGGGAACGAGGAACAGCACCATCCCAGCGCCTGCCTTCACAGCGTCAGCGATAACATGCGGATTGTCCGTCTTGCCGTTGATGACGAACACATCCGCCTGTGCCGGATCGGTGACAAAGGTAAGTTCATCCGCCAGTGTGAGTGCCTGGTGAACGCTGCCTGTATCGGAGCCAACAAAATAAACATGGACCGGTTCTCCTTCAGCAGCAACCGGGACCGCGGCAAACGTCAGCGCGGCGATGGTCAGAACAAGTACGATGATGCGGAACTGCGATTTCGTTTTTCTCATGGCTGGGTTCCTTTGGAATGAGTTGTTTGCATCGGATGACGCGAATTAATCGAATTTTTCGAGAAATTCGCGAAATTCGATGCGATGGTTTTTAGCACTCTCTTCCGAAATGTTCCTTGTTCCACTTGCGCCCTTCATCCAACATGGCTTGATAATTTTGCAGGGGCAGGAAATTCGCCACCGAATTGCCAGTTCCCAAAACATAATGCCCGCCGGGACCGCAGACATCCAGGATCTGCCGCGTGCGTGCACGGACTTGCGCCTCGTCTCCCAAGGCGAGCAGGTTCATGTCCACGCCACCGACCAATGCCACACGTTCGCCCCAGCGCTGGTAAACCTGTTCCACCGGCAGGATCTTATCCTCAAAACTGTTCTTGGCGTCGATGCCAGCCGCGATCAGGTCATCCATCACCGCGTAGACGTTTCCGCACGAGTGGAGCACGAACACTTTGCCGGCACCATGCAGCAGGTCCGCCACACGCTTCAGGTGTGGGAAAAATTTCCGGCGCAGCATGGCAGGCGAGATAAAGGTCCCGCTGGCAAAGCCCATGTCATCGCCCAAGAACATACCGCCGATATTCGGCTCGCCCATCATATCCTCGATCACAGCGTAGATGATGCCGCTGACTTTTTCGATGATCGCGTCCACGAGGTCGGGCTGGTCGGCGAGCGCGTAACTGAACGGCACCATACCCATCAGCCACGTGGTCCACTCGAACAAACCGCCGGGGATGACCATCACCTTCATCCCGTCAGGCACGCGCTTTGCCATCAGCCGGGCACTGATGTTGACGT
>Ga0105093_10000939_pt1 | contig 11089 bp, 10 predicted proteins | sample PPLLak3March2015_2_FD_79111 | JGI IMG/M metagenome (GOLD analysis project Ga0105093, IMG submission 79111) | Freshwater sediment microbial communities from Prairie Pothole Lake near Jamestown, North Dakota, USA - PPLs Lake P8 Core (3) Depth... | ecosystem: Environmental > Aquatic > Freshwater >... | reverse complement strand
TCTCCCCGCTTTTTGTCTTGTCAAACTGCCGATGTTTGAATGGAGCCCAGTAACCCGGTTAAGCCTCTTTTAGGGGACGGGCGGCGGCAGAACAATGTCCAACAGTTCGGTTTCACCGTCTGAGATTTCCACGTCGGGGAAATCATCCGTTGTCAATTGATCCTCATCCTCGTTGTAAAAGGTAGATGCATTCAGGGCATAAGTTCCTGCAGTCAATGCGGTCGAGTATGGCCCACCGTTTAGGTAATTTTCAGCTTTGGCCTCGATGATCGTCGTGGCGTCGGTCGAACTGCACCGCTTTTCCTGCCGGAAGCTCACCGTTACATATTGGTCCACGCCTCCACCGTTGATTGTTACATCGCCTGCCAATGTTCCAATGAGGTTGGACCATACTATCTCGACATCGGTTGTGTCCGATGTGTCCGGATCTTGATTCATCCCGGGGCTGGTGATCACCTCGACGCAGCCGGCTTCGTATTCCTTCTTGTAGGCAACGATGGTGTAGAGATCGTCCACCCCGTTTTCGTCACGGTCCGGATTGAGGAAAAGGGCATAGCTGCCATCCGCCTCCGTTATGGTTGCGGCATAGGCCACCGGATTGCCGTCACCATCCGGCTGCTGGGCGCTGACGAGCGCACCGGCCACAGGGGCCCCGCCATCATCGCTTACGATTCCGCGCACGATGGCATATTCGGCCAGATCCAGGATCCGGACGGTCGGCTTGAGCAGCCAGTTGCCGCTGTTGCCGGCCTTCACCACGGACTTGGACGCGTCGAAATCCAGAATCAGCTCGGTCGTCTGGTTGTCTCTGACATCGAAGCCATGCACGATCTTGAGTCCGGTTTGAAATCCGCTGGGGACTTTCAGTTCGTAAACGTCCAGACCCGGGTTAGTGATGACATAGTTCGCATAGGGGTGACTCTGGCTCAGGACGTTGATGCCGTTGTCCGGCTCTCTGCCGATGATCAGGCGCATTTGGGTATAGGGTCCGGCGGGGAGGTCCACGATGCCGAGTTCTTCACGCACCCCGTTGACGAGCTCCAGCAGGTTGTAGGTCTTGCCGGCCTTGTCCGGAGACAGGACGTTGGTCCAGTTGCTGTCCGGACCCTCATCTCCGCCCATGTGCACCTCGACCCGGTCGATCGTTACATAGACCGCCCGATAGCTCTCCGACGTTGCATCCTGAAGGCTTAGGGACAGGGTTCCGGTGGTAGCCGAACCGCTGCTGCTGTCCCCGCCGCCGCCTCCGCCGCAGCCGATGAGGTGCGATAGCATCGCCAATATTACGAAAGTTGTTAACTGCCGTCCGGTGAATTTCATTTTGTTCCTCCTTTTGCATGCATTCGACTTTTATTCCAATTCGATATTGATAGCCGTCCAAGTAATCGTACCGGCTTGCAGATCTCCCTCTGCGGCGACGATGTCACCTGGTTTGACTGAATCGAAAAAGCTCGTCGATGAAATGGGCTTGCCCCCCAAACCCCTGAACCGATCGGGCGGGATGGAGGCCGTGTCGATCGTAACGCCCAATACGACCAATACGGGCGGCGCGACCGAACCCACCGGGCCGGCCAATTCCACGGTCGGGTTGGGCGGGGTTACCTGCAGGCTCGATGCGAATATGGTGCCGTCGGATCTACGCTGGCCTACCATCCGCATGTGCTCTCCGGGCTGGATCTCGTCCAGGCCGGCTGCCGTCCCGATGATACGCGTGGTGGCAGTTGTCTGGATGCTGATGGGCTCCAACCCCGACGGCACCAGGCGATTTTCGGTCGGCTCCACGGCTCCGGCATCGGATTCGATTCGGATGGTCCCGGGGAGACTGATTTCATCGGCCAGAATGGTTCGATCGGTCAAAGCGCCCCGGACGATGACACGGGTCCCGCGATGGAGGTCGCTCGGTGATAAATTCAAGTAGGCGGTCGTTTCGTCCGTGAGCACAGTGTACCGGCCGATGGAAAATTCATCCGAGCCGCTGGTTCGGGTGATGATACCCTCGAACTCGGCCGTTTCAAATGCGCCTGAGCCGAACTCCTCCAGCATTTCGACGCGGTCGGCTTTCAGCAGATTCGGAGATTGTAGCCTTCCTTCAGCCTCGAGGAGTTGACCGACTTGAGGAATTCCGCCGGTTAGCCCGCTCAGGTCGGCCGACGAGAAATCAATCGTGAGCGCGTTGATCTGATAGGTTTTGGCCGGCGTATCGACACGCTGAACCAGACCCTTGATGTCAACCGGACCTTCGAGGGGAAGTGAATCCGCGATCTTGTTCACATAGGTCGCCTGGATCCGGCCCGTCTCCTCGGCGTACCCGCTGATCTCCAGAACCATGCCGACGAAAACGTCGGTGGCGGTCGTATTCCGAAATACGCAAAGCGGATCTAAAACCACCGTTTGGCCTAAAACAATGACCTGTTTCGTAAAAGAGTCCAGGTCGGTCAGGTTCTCGACAGGCCCCTTGAGATCCTTGTTGAAGAAAATGCGGCGGGCGGTGGCGCTGCCATCCACATTCAATACGCCTTCGACACGGACCACCATGCCGGTTGAAAGATTGCGAGCGAGCGCCTCATCACCCGACCCCTCCGAGGTGCTGTCAATAAAGACCTCGGCGCTGTGGGTGGCATAGGCGACTCCGTTCACGATCACACTGCCGAAGCCCGTTACGCTGCCGACCGATGCTACGGTGACGCCGCTTCCACCGACACCACCTCCGGCCACACTGTCCCCTCCTCCGCCCCCGCAACCGCTGAGTGCGGCCAGGGCCATCGTCAGGGCCGCCGCTGCGACGATAATCTTAGATTGCGCGTATCGCATCGTGCGTTTTCCTTATCGTGTGGGTGAATATCGTCATTACGGCCGCTTGACGGAATGCGGCGCTGGCCCTTCGTCGGCCTCATCGTCGGAAACCGGTTCTTCTATGTAGAAAATCCCGAGCCCTGCGATATTCCGCCCGTCTCCGCGGACGCCGGGATTGGCGTCGCGATCGCGGATGGACAGCCAGCGGTCGAGTTTTTCAAGCAGCTTCTGCGAATAGTTTCTTGCGAGCCTGCGGAACTCCGGCAGCACATCGTCGGGCAGATTGTCGTAGAGCACCTTGCGCTGAAACTTGGGCGGCGTGTCGCTCGTCTGGAGATTGTGGCCGATGGCATCGATTAGATAGGCCGTATCAACCCCCAGGATGTGAAGCTTCATGGATTCGTCTGCTTTGGGCACATACGCTCTTTCAACCAAACGGACCCGGTCTGGATCCGATATTAAAACGGCTCCCTCGGCCGACAGTTCGTCCAGGATGGCTCGATGCGGAATATCGCCGCTGTAGCGCCGGACCAGTTCTTGAAAGCTGTTTCCTGGGCCGCCGATAGAAAGCGCCAAGGGCCTGCCGCGCGGGCTCAGAAAGTCTCTATCGCGGCGCCATCCGGAAATGACGCGGGCCGCCCGGTTGTATCGGTCCGCGCTGGAGCGGTCGTCCGGGTGGAATCGGCGGAGCGTTCGATTGACCTCTTTGCGGGTCAACCCGGTGACGACCGCCAGCCGCGAAATCGTCGCCTTGCGGCCTTCGATTGCAGACTCGCGGCGCGCGACTTCGACAAATTGGCTCCTGGCGATGTCGGCGAAGGTTCCATAGGAGACGCCGTTCCGCAGCAGGATCCGGATCAGTGGACGCAGGATTCGTGCGACAGCCGCTGCGAGAATCTGGTGCTTGCTATTTTTCATAAGTGGGCGATTCGGTAGAAGGCCATAATTGGGAAAATTTTCCCAAATTTTGGGGAAGGTGTCAAGGGAAAACCCGAAGAGCTTCCGCAACAGCCGACAGCAGGGACTTGAAGAGCAGCTGGCGCGCATAGGCGGGAAACGGAGAAGCCGGCAGCCACTGTCGCGGCTCATCCTCCCGGCGCCAGAGGAGCCGTTCGCAGATTTCGCTATTTGGCAGGCGCTGGCTGGCGAGCATGCACGCTATCGGTCGAAACCGTGCGCGCCCGTCCGATACCGGAAGAACGGTAGGGTGGCTCAATCGCAGCGCCGGGAATGATCTGGAGGGGGCGAAATGTGCGGCCGGCAGCCGCCGGTCGATAGGACGGCGGCCAGCGCAAGGAAGCAGCGAGGGGAAATCTTTAAGGCCGAGGTTAAAAGCCTTATTCGCACGCGGGCGCCCTGGGCGTTGCAGGGGAAGGTGCAGGGTTTTGGTGGTTGGAGCAGCCGGGCAAAAACCCTAAACGGCCAGAAGCCTCACTGGGCGGTTGATGCCAGAGCCTTTAGAATCGTATCCGGGGTCGCATGGTCCGCCGGCCCGGCAGGTTGATGGCTGAAAACAATCCTGCCGCTGGAGTCGATGACAAAGGTCCCGGGCAGTTGCAGGATATCGCCGACGGGTTTTCCAATTCCGGAGCCACGGGCCATGGCGGCCAGCCCCTTGATGGCAACCACCGGCGAAAGGACTCCCAGCGGGGACATGCGCTTGAGGTGGAATTGGCGGTAAAGCGCCTGCTGGGAGTCGGCGATCATGGGAAAGGGGACGTCGAATTTCTTCAAAAAGGCCGTGCATTCCGCCGGCGTTCCCATGCCGACCAGGACCACCTGGCCGCCGCCTTTCTCAAAGTCGGCCTTTCGATCGCGCAACTGCGCGACCTGCTCGCGGCAGAACGGTCAGCCGAAATGACGCAGGAACACCAGCACCAAACAATGGCGCGCCCAGAACTCGCTTAGTTGCCTGACCGTGCCGTCCGAAATCGTAACGCTTGCGTCCATCGCCGTTTGTCCTTCATTCTTGAGCCTGCTGATTGATCATTTTTGCAAAGCGCTCGTTAACCTGGTCGGCGTGGCATGATCATCGGTTGCAGTTTTAGTTATTCATCGACATCTTGGATAGCTTGCTCAGATAGGTGCTCCCAACCCCGAGCCACTTGGCAGCCTCGGCCTTGGTCCGGAAACGATTGATTACATACTCCAGATAGCGGGCCTTCATCAGCTCCTGCATGTCTTGCCAGTTGATATGGTTTTCATACAGCCAGGCGCAGCAGGCGTCGATCGAGTCGATGTCATCATGATCCGGGGGTGGGGGCAGTTGCTTTTGCAGCGGCTCGGGTTCGATCCCGATCTGATCATGCCAATTCGACTCTAACGCATCGCACATTTTGAGCATCTTGATCATCGTGGGCATGATACGAGCATAAACTTCGACATTCTGGTTCTGGATAATGACGACCCCTTCGCGCTTGACGGCATTGGTTATGTTGACGCCCATCTGCTGAGCAGCCTTTACCTCACCACCTTGAAATGCACCTTCCATCATCTCCAAAACAAGTGCTTTTAAGTCAGCGATCGCCTGCATCAATCTTCCTCCGATTCGAAAGCTGCAATGGAGCCGCCGCCCAAATTTTGGTTGTTGAATTTCTTCTGGTGAAAATCTTCTGCAGGAAATGGAAAATGACCGCTGCCAGAAGAAAAAGGCCGAAGAGCGTTCCATCAAGATTGGCGTGCTCCAAGGCGGTCGCGATAAAACATCCACCGCCGCCTCCGCCGGAGCCCGAGTTTTCACCGCCGCTCCCCGGGTTTGCGGACGCATCCCCGCTTCCCGAACCGTTGCTCTCGTCCACACTGTCACAGGGCAGGATTTGATCGCCGACCTCGGCGCACACGGGCTCGGCATAACCGCTCTCGTTTCCGGCGCTATCATAGGCGGTGAGCGTGATATAATAGCGCGATCCAATCTCAAGACCAGTCAAGGTAAACGTCGGGTTGTCAGGATCGCTGAATTCTGAGAGGGCAACATTGCCGAACAAATCATAGGGCGGCCCGGGAGCGTCCTTTTTGAAATACACGCCATAGCCTTCAAGATTGGCTTCTGTGTTGGGGTCCCAGGCCAGCGTTAAATCCGCAGGGAAGGCGCGGAGGGGGGCAAACAGCAATACCAGAAAAAACAGCCCGCCTGCCAAAACCCTCCGAAGGAGAGGCATGAATCTGTTTTGACTGTTTTCGGGGGACGTTGGCGAGCTATACGGAAAAATGGAATGAAAGAAAATCGCCGAGTAATCTGAGCCTGACATAATCGACACCTCCGGAATCGAATTGGTGGAGGAAAGACCTCGGCTCGATTCCGAAGGTTTTCCTCATCGATGCCTACGAGGTTAGCTGATGGGCTAGGGCCGATAAGGTTACCCTTCGCATTACGGCGATTCGCCCCAATTAAGTGGGTCCCCCGTTCCTGATGAGTTCTCAGGATTAAGCAAAGCACTTGTAAACCGTCCAGCTTTTTTTGTCAAGAGCGTTAGTGCAAAAATTGCAGTGCGATCGAGAGGTTGATTGGGGAAGTCTATTTGTTCGAATACCTTCCGAACTCACGAAACATGTCCTTGCGCCCCCAGAAGAGGTTCTGGGGTTCGAAGAAGATCTGGATGCCGACGCCGGCCGTCCATTCGGTATAGTCCGCGGAGTTGTTGATGGCGGCGAACCCGCCGGCGGCCACGTGGGCGGTGATCTGCTTCATGCCCTGAAGCCGCAGGTTGAAACCGATCTTGTCGTCGGTGTCGGAGTCGTATTCGCCATCGGCGTCGGCGGCGGCTTCGGGAGTGAAACCGCCGGTGTCGCCGTCGAACAGGGGATAGAAGGGGCTGCGGTCAAGGTGCTGGTGCAGCCAGCCGGCCGAGGCCTGCACATCGAACCAGTAGTCCCGGCAGGCGGCGGTGCGATAGCGCACGAAAGGACCGATCATCGTCATCAACTCGGGGCTGTAGTATCCGCCGTGGCCGTAGGTGTAGAAATCGCTGTTGCGTCGGAAGTGTTGGGCGGAGAAGAACAGCCCATAGCTGAACTCGTCTCCGTCGAAGAGCAGGGTGCGGCCGGCGGCCGCATCGAGGTGAACGGCCTGGTTGTCCCACACGCTGTCGCCCATGTAATAGTCGTAGCCGGCCGCGCCGCTCACCCACCAGCGGCTTGAGAGCGGCCAGGTCTTGCCCGCTTCGATGCCGTTGCGGGTGACCCGCCCCCACTCATCGTTGCTGTAGGGATCTTTCTGGCCGACGTAGGAAAGAATCGAATCCTTGACGTTGGAGCGGTGCACGTCCACGTAGCCACCCCCTGCGCCGAGCCGGGCTTCGAAGGTCGGGGTCGCGTCGACCGGTCCGTTCAGGGGCGTGGTGCCGACATGGATCTCCGTATGCAGGCGGCTTTCCAACTCGAAGCCCACCTCGGGCTGAACCACGAAGAGGTCTTCCTCCCAGTCCTGCTTCTTGGCGGCGCCGTCGAGTAGGCGGTAGTAGCGGCCGGCCTGGGGGCGGGATGAGCCGCTGCTGCCGGACAGGTACTTGGGGGTGACGGCTGCGGACCACTGCCGGCCGAGTTCGGTCGGATAGACGAGCGTCAAGGGCAGGGCGGTTTCCTCGAGGTCGCCGAACTTGCCGTCACCCTGTTTGCTGCGATGATAGAGGAAGGCCTCGGCGCGCGGGGAATCGGCGTTGAAATAACAGCGCTGCGGGTCGCGGTCGAGTTGGGCCGCTGTGACGGGTGCCCCGCGGTCGAAGAAGAAGCCTCCCGCGGGCGCACGGAGTTCGGGGTCCTCGTCAGCGGCCAGCCGATTGGCCAGCTGGTAGGCCCGGTCCGCGTCGCCGTCGGCGGTGTAAAGTCCGAGCAGGCCCGCGGCCAGCGACGGGCCGGGGCGTTCGGCGAAACTCTCCTCCATCAGGGTTCTGGCTTCCGCGCGACGGTCCTGGCGATAGCGCGTCCAGGCGAGCAGCTCCCGGGCGTCCGGGTCATCGGGGTTCAGGGCCAGCAGCTTCTCCAGATAGACGGCCGCGGCGTCCCAGTCCTTGGCGGCATAGGCGCGAGTCGCCGATTGGCGGTAGACCAGCTCTCGGAGTTTCCGTGTATCGGCGTCTTCGGCGATCCGGCCCCGGTCGAGCGGATCGAGGGCCGTAGCGATCCGGTCGGAATTCAGGCGGGTGTATCCCAGCCCCAGCGCAACATCCTTGTCGGCAGGGTCCTGCTCCGAAAGAATACCAAAAAGCCTTTCAGCCTCCTCGAATTCGCCGCGTTGGAACCGGTACCAGGCCAGGGCCGCCAGGGCGTCGCGGTCGTCCGGGGCCATCTTCAGCACCTCTTCGGCCATGCGGGCCTTCAGCTCCGAGTCCGGCGGCTGGGCTGCCAGCCGGCGTTTGAGAATCTGCAGCTCGAGATCCTCGACCTGGCCGCTCAGCTGCGGCGCCGTCTGCCTCAAGTCGGGCTTTTCCAGCCGCAGCAGTGCCAGAGCCTCGTCGTGGGGCAGTGCTGCGGCGAGTTCGCTGACAATTGCGAAGCGCAGGTCCGGAGGAAGCGGGCATGCCAGAAGCTCGCGCTGCAGGTCCGTGGCCGCCAGGTGGCCGCCGGCCTCGGCAAGCCTGCGGCCGACCGTGTGAAAGACATCCGGTCGGATGCACGCACGCCGGGCGCGGGCGTGAGCATCGAGGAAGGCGGTCAGGGCCGATGCGTCAGCCGTCTGCGCCAGGGCCTGGTAATCCTTGAGCAGTCGGGCTTCCAACAGGCGCCGTTCCCATGGGGGGCGCTGACGGGCAGGCAGCTGGGCGATACGCTCCTCGGCCTCGGCCCACCGGCCGCTTCGCATCAGCGCCTGGACCAGCGCCGGCCGCGTCTCCGCCGGGCGATATCCCTGATCGGCGAGATCGGCCAGGTGCGGGATGGCCTGAGCGTGCTTGCCTTGCTTGAGCAGGCTGTAAGCCAGCCCGAGCTGTGCGTTCAGCGCCTCCTCACGATCGCCGGAACCCATGGCCTCCGCAAAGAGCTGGGCGGCGGCCGGGTAGTTCCCGCGGGCGTAGAGGTGCCAGGCTTTGGCCCGGCCGGAGAGCTCCGCCGCCTGGCCGCCGGGCGGCGGCCGGTCCGTCCAGCCCTCCAGGATGTCTGCATCCTCGGGAGACCGGTATTCCCAATCCGGTTCGGCCGCCTCCGTCCGGCTGTCGTGCGGCCGGCTCTGGAACTGTTCCCCGGAGCGGCGCTGGATGACCGCCTGGGTGTGTTCATCCGTCGTCTGGCGGGCCGGCTGAGGATGGCTGCGCCTGGTCTGCGCGGGCGCCTCCTGCCGGATCTGGGCCGATGCCGTCGGCGCGGCCGCGGCCAACAGGAGCCAGGCGGTCATATATAATAGCCGGTGGGTCATCACCACTCCAGTTTTTCACGCGCGAGCAGAAAAAGCGTATTGGAAAAATAATCCTCGGATTCCTGCGCGATCTTCTCCGCAGCCTTCTGGAAAAGGTGGCGGGCCAGCGCCTGCCGCCCCAGCTTTTCGGCGCAGACGCCCATGACGGCGTAAAACCCCGCCGGAGCCTCATCGGCAGCTACGGCCTCGTCGATGAGATTGACCCGCCGGGGAAGATATCCGGCGCCTTCCACGAAGTGCAGGTAATCCGAAAAGGCCTCCAGGCGCTGTCGGTCGCCGTGCCAGGCCAGATAGAGCGGCACGCGGATGGCCTCATATCCGAAAAACGGGCTGCGCGCCTGATCGACTTTGGTTTGGTGGCTTCCCAGGGCGACCCAATCGGCCGGGAGCTTGAAGCGCGAGAACGCGCTTTTTTCCAGCAGGCTCCGGCTGTCCATCAGCACGCGCCTCCAGAAAGCCTCGTCATCCACGCGGGCGAATTCGTCGAAGGCAGGCAGTACCAGGTAGCCCATGTTGAAGCTTTGACCGTTTTCGCTGTTGAACCCGAAATATGCGGGTGCAATCAGGTGATATCCATCGACGGTCAGCGCCAGGTGGCCGCGAATGTCCCGAACGATGCGCTGGCCGGCTTCGCGATAAGGCGGGTGGTCCCAGCGCTGCGCGGCTTTCAGGAGCGCATAGGCGACGAGAATATCCCCATCGCTGGCGTTGTTGTAGTCGATGACGTTCCAAGCGCCATTGGGCCGGCGGCCCCAGGACCACGCCAGGAGCGCATCGCGGCGGACCTGTAGATTGTCCGCGGTCCATTTGAGGATGCGGTCGAAGGCCGGCCGGTCGTCGTTCAGCCAGGCCAGGAGCAGGCCGTAGCCCTGTCCTTCGGAGTGGCTGGCGGCGTTCTGGTTCGGGTCGCGCACGCGGCCGTCGGGAGCGACAAACGCACGCTGGTAAGCCGCCCAGTCGGCCGCTTCCGCCGGCCGGCAAACCGCCGGCGCCAGCAGGCAAATCAGAAGCGATAATGTGAGGCGATACAGCATGCGGGATGCGTTTGCCTGCTTATGAGAAATGGGTTTCTAAATCCCCCCGGCCCCCATTTCAAAAGGGGGAGAAGACGGATTCGGTTTGATCTCGACTGGCGCCGTGCGTCACCATGTTTGCTCTGAATTGAGTTAGCCCTGAGTCGGTGCCAGGCGCTGCCTGCGGCGGCGTTTCAGAATCCTGAGAATCAACGCGCATAACACCAGCAACAGCAGCAACAGGCCCGCCAGCGCAATAATCGGGTGCGAATTGATGAAGTTGTGCACGGCTGGGATCTGGCCGGGGTTGCCCAGGAAGTAGCTCGGGCCGATCAGGTGCGACAGGGTTTCAAAATTCGGCTCCTGAAGGTTGACGAGGAGCAGGTCGCCGCGGCTGCCGCCCTGAACCGTCGGGTTCCACAATGCTCGGCTGCCGGCCAGAAGGTCCTCCGGGACTCCGGCGGTCAAGATGATGACGGTGCGGTCGGCGGCGTCGGGATGCTGAAACTGCATCAAGGCGGCCCGGCCGGGACCCAGGACGCCGGAAAGGTCGTTTGTCACCGGGCTGAGGCTGTAAATGTCGGCGAGGTTCTGCGGGGACTGCGTTTGGGTGAGCGTGGTGGCGGACCAGAAATGAATCGGCTCGTCGGTCTGGGCCTGGGGGCGAGCCATTTGGGGAAATACCAGCCGCAGCGGATCGATGCCCGCGATGGGTGCCTTTTCCAGCGCCGTCTTAGGCAGGGTGGGCAGAACGCCGGCGACGAGCAGGTCCTTGCGATTCTTTTCGGGCTCGTAATTCGAAAGCCACGTCAGGCCGAAGGGCGGAAAGCCGATCTTCTGGGCGCAGAGGGCCAGCACGTTCACCGCGGCATTGGCGGCCGGCAGACTCTTTTCGGTCAGAACCACGGCCGCTTCGCGCATGTCCGGCCAGCGACCG
>Ga0105093_10000934_pt1 | contig 11122 bp, 9 predicted proteins | sample PPLLak3March2015_2_FD_79111 | JGI IMG/M metagenome (GOLD analysis project Ga0105093, IMG submission 79111) | Freshwater sediment microbial communities from Prairie Pothole Lake near Jamestown, North Dakota, USA - PPLs Lake P8 Core (3) Depth... | ecosystem: Environmental > Aquatic > Freshwater >... | reverse complement strand
TGAAAAAGACCTGGGAATTCACGACCGTGGCCGTCGCGATGCATGTCGGCCCCTACGACAAAGCCGGCGAAGCGATCGCCAAGATGACGGCCTGGGCCGCCGCCCAAGGTTACGATCCCGCCGGCCCGGTCCTGGAACGGTACCTCGACCAGGACCCCGACGCGGTCAAGGAAGAAGAGCTGCGGACGGAGATCTGGATCCCCGTCAAGAAGAGATGATCAGCGCTGGAACTTGTAGCCCAGCCACGGCACCGTGATCAGGTGCTTGGGAGCGGCCGGGTCGTCCTCGACCTTGCGCCGCAGGTTGTACATGAAGGTGTCGATCGTCCGCGTCGTCGGGTATTTCTCGTATTCCCAGACCTTGTTGAGGATGGTCTCCCGCGAGACGACCTGGCCCTCGCACGCAGCGAGAAGCCTCAGCAGGCTGAACTCCCGGGCGGTCAGGTGGAGCTCCCGCCCGGACTTGGCAGCGATCTTCTTGCGGAAGTCGATGGCCACGTCGCCGAAGGCCAGGTCCTCGATCTCGGGGACCTCGGGGCGCGACCGCCTCAGGACGGCGCGGACCCGGGCGATGAACTCGTCGGTGCCGAAGGGCTTGCTCAGGTAGTCGTCGCCGCCGAGCTCGAGGCCGAGGACCTTGTCGACCTCCTTCTTCTTCTTCCCGGACATGACGATGATGGGGATCTGGCGGCCGGCCTCGCGGAGCTTGCGGCAGACATCGAGGCCGCCCAGGGACGGCATGATGACGTCGAGCACGACGAGGTCGAAGCCCCCCTTGACCGCCTTGTTCAGTCCCTCGCGGCCGTCGGCCGCTTCGGCGACCTCATAGCCTTCGATCTGCAGGGCCGCGGCCAGGGTCTGCCGCAGGACCCGGTCGTCGTCGATGATCAGGATCTTTTTCATGGTCACCGCCTCCCCGGGAATTTCAGGGTGAAGGTCGTCCCGCGCCCCGGCGAGCCCTCGACGGCGATCTCGCCGCCGTGGGCGTCCATGATGTGCTTGACGATCTTCAGCCCGAGGCCGACGCCTCTCGGATCGTGCCGGGCGGCCTCGGGGGTCCGATAAAAGGCCTCGAAGATGCGCCCGCGGTCCTCGGGCGAGATGCCGATGCCGCGGTCGCTGACGCTGATCTCGGCCCCGCCTCCGGCCGTCGCGGCCAGCCGGACGGTGACGGCCTTGTGCCCGGCGCTGTACTTGACGGCGTTGTCGACCAGGTTGAGCACGGCCTGGCGGACCGCGTCCGGGTCCGCCCGGGCGAAGACGGGGCCCTCGGGGATCCGGGCCTCGAGGTCCAGGTCCTCGCCGGCGGACGCCGACCGGATGATCTCCACGACCCCGGCGACGAGAGGGTTGAGGTCGCTCTCGCGGATCTCGTAACGCTTGCTGTCCTGCTCGATGCGCCCGAAATCGAGAACGTTGTGAAGATACCGGCTGAGCCGGCCGCACTCTCCGGCCATGAGCTCGAGGAGGTGGTTGCGCACCGACGCCTGCTCCACCTTGCCCGACGAGAGGAGCTCGGAGATCGAATGGAGGGAGGACATGGGCGTCCGCAGCTCGTGGGACACCGCGGAGATGAACTCCGTCTTCAGGCGGCCGAGCTCCTCGAGCTTCTCGCGGGAGGCCCGCTCGTAGATCACTTCCTCCTGCAGCCGGATGCGGCGGAGGGCCGCCGCCATCTCGGCGGCGAGGGTCCGGACGAGCTCCTCGTCCTCGTCCGTGAGCTTCAAGCCCGACTTTTTCGGCCCGATGAAGAGCCAGCCGGAGGGCGCTCCGTCGCCGGGCGGAAGGGGCAGGACCGTCTCGAACCCGAGGCGCGCGAGATCGGCGACGGGCAGGGGCGCCTCCGAGCCGCCGGGGGCGGCGAGGAGAGAGGCAACGCCGCCGTCGTCGAGCCCGCTCCGGAGCGCGATCCCGGGGGACCCGGCGCCCGGCTCGGGGACGAAGACGCCGATACTCTCCACCGGAAGCGTCTCGTCCAAGGTCGCGGAGAAGAGGGCCAGAAGGTCCGGAGCGCCGGGGATCCTTTCGGCCGCCGTCGCGAACCCGAGCACGGCGCGCCGGTAATCATAACTCCGACGGAAGAAGGCCCGGTCGACGAGAAGCTGGATGCGGGACCGGGCGGGCGCGAAGGCCAGGGCCGCGATGAAGGCCGCCCCGACGGGGATCCATTTCCGCCCCGGGCCACCGCCGGCCTCGAAGAGCGCTTTGAGCCCTTCGACCGAGCCCAGATACAGGCCGATGGTGAGGGCGGTCAGGGCCGAATAGACGACGCTGCGGTTGATGATCACGTCGATGTCGAGGAGCCGATATTTCAAGATCGCGAAAGCCAGGGCCGGCGGCAGGACGACAAGAAAAACGCTGGCGGTCTCTTCGCTGAGCGGGGGGCGCAGCCCCATGGCGACAGGCAGGGAGTACAGGAGCATGAACGGGCCGAGGCCGACAACGAGGCCGTAGAGGACCCAGCGGATCTGGTCCCGTCGATCGCGCGATGGCGCGGCCCGGAAGGCCCGGAAGAGCACGGCGATCGCGGCGATGCAGAGGACGGCGAAGAAGATCCGGAAGTAGCTGAAGTTGGCTTTCAGGCGGAAGAGCTCGATCGAGGGGCGGAGGAGGGCGGCGACGAAGGTCCCGCTGAAGAAGCCGCCGAAGAGCAGCGCGACGGCCCAGAGCAACGGCCCGCCTGGGAGCCGCTCGCGGGCCGTGAACGTCAGACAGAACCTCAGCAGGATCACGGGGGTCAGCGTGTAGGCGAAGAAGAACAGGACCCCGGGGACGAGATGGAGGGGCCGGCCCTGGACGCCGTACCACTCGCCGTTGATCATCACCGCCGAGGAAAAGGCCAGGCACAGCCAGAAGAATAGGCGGGCTTTCCGGTCCTCGGGGCGGAGGGCGAAAACGCCGAAGCCGATGAGGAACCCCAGGGCGCCGGTCAGGAGAAAGATGAAGTGGCTGACTCCGCGGCCATAAAAGGACGCCAGGGGCTCCGAAACGGTCGTCGCGCGGCCGTCCCCGGCGACGACGAACTCGATCGGGTCCCCGATCCGGTGGTGCGCGGCGATGAACTTGAGATCGGGATCGGGGTCTCGGATCTCGAAGCCGTCGGCGCGGACGATGGACTCGGGCAGGAGGCCGACGGGAACGCCCGTCGCCGACTCGAGCGCGTCCCAAGGGACGGCCGGGCGGCCGAGGAGGCCGATGAAGCCGAGAACGCTCAAGCCGAGGATGATCGCCCCGGCCAAAAGAGAGAGGTAGAAGGCAACCCTGTTTCGTCCCACTGCTGTCCCGGTCCCAGTGGGGCCGATTATATCCGAGTCCGCCTGTCAATAACAAGCCGGACGAGCGGGCTTGAACGCCGTCCCCGGGCATGTTATCTTGAGGTCTCCCCCCAAAGAACCAAGAAGGACAAGGAGGCGACATGGCCGACCAAGCGGACCCTTCTCCGATCATCACGATCGAGCGCCACATCCTCGACGAGCAGGCCTTCCACCCCGAGGCCACGGGCACGCTGACCAACATCCTCTACGATCTGGCCCTGGCCGGCAAGGTCATCGCCAGCAAGACGACGAGGGCCGGCCTGGCCGAGATCCTCGGGCGCACGGGGGACACGAACGTCCAGGGCGAGATGGTCATGAAGCTCGACCGCTTCGCCGACCTGACGGTGACCCGCCTGACGGACCATACCGGCCGCCTGGCCGGCCTGGCCTCGGAAGAGAACGCCGACTTCCTGCCCATCCCCGCCCAATATCCGATGGGCAAGTACCTGCTCGTCTTCGATCCCCTCGACGGCTCCTCGAATGTCGATTACAACATGCCCGTAGGCACCATCTTCGGCATCTACCGGAGGCTCAAGGATTCCGGGCCGGTCGACGAGGCCGAATTCTTCCAACCGGGCCGGAACCTCGTCGCCGCGGGCTACATCGCCTACGGGACGAGCACGATGTTCGTCTACACGGCCGGGCATGGCGTCCACGGCTTCACGCTCGACCCGTCCGTGGGCGAGTTCCTGCTCTCCCACCCGAACATCGTCATTCCCAAAGCCAGGTATTTCAGCGTCAACCTCGGCTACCAGGTGTACTGGAGCCGGGGCGTCAAGCGCTTCACGGAGTACCTCCAAGGCCATGAGGGCGGCGTCAAGGGCCTGTCGTTGCGATACATCGGGACGCTGGCCTCCGACTTCCACCGCAATCTCCTCGCGGGCGGGGTTTTCTACTACCCCGCCGATACGAAGGACCCCAAGGCGCCGTCGGGCAAGCTGCGGCTCCTCTACGAGGCCGCGCCCCTCGCGTTCGTGGCCGAGCAGGCCGGCGGGTACGCCTCGAACGGGCGCGGGCCCATCCTCGACGTCACGCCGGCCTCCCTCCATCAGCGGACGCCCCTCTACATCGGGAACAAGGACCTGGTCCTGAAGGTCGAGGAATTCATCCGCGGGCTCGACGGCTGACGCAGGGCTGACGCGGCGGGCTTCCAACCTTTCCTCGATTGTGATATTCCTTTCGGTTCGAGGAGGTGTCCGATCATGTCGCCATCCCGCCGCTCGTTCATCAAGACCGGGACGATCTCGCTGGCCGCGCTGAGCCTCGGCGCCGGCAAACACTCCGCGGCAGCGCCCGCGGCCGCGCCCGGGGAACCCCAGGAGCTCCAGAGCCTCACGGCCGGCGTCCAGCCGCTCGCTCCCGAGGACTACGCCCTGCGCCGGGAGAAAGCCCGGCGCCTCCTCGCCGAGCACGGCTTCGACGCCATATTCATCGGCGGAGGCACGAATCTCCTCTACTTCACCAAGGTCGGCTGGTGGCTGAGCGAGCGCGTGTTCGGGGTCGTCCTCGGCCGCAAGTCGGAGCCCGTCTGGGTCTGCCCGGCCTTCGAGGTCAAGCGCGCCGAAGAGCTCGTTCCGGCCGGCCAGGAGATCCGGACCTGGGACGAACACGAGAGCCCCTACGTGACGATCGGCGGCGTTCTCAAGGACATCGGCGCCGCGGCCGGCAGGCTGGCCACGGCCCCGGACCTGCGCGCCTTCGAGGTCCACGGCCTGCGCCGGACGCTCGCCGCCGTCCAGGTCGTCGACGGGGCGCCCGTCACCGAGGGCTGCCGCGGCACCAAGACGGCCAAGGAGATCGCCTTCATGGACCTGGCCAACCGGATCACCAAGCTGGCCTACCGCGAGGGCTTCAAGACGCTCCGCGAGGGCATGACCACGCGCGACCTGGCCGGGGCCTTCTCGCGGGCGACGCAGAAGCTGGGCTCGTCCGGGGGCGGCGGGCCGCAGTTCGGCCCGAACACGGCCTTCCCCCACGGCTCTCAGGTCCCCCGGACCCTCACGCCGGGCGACGCCGTCCTCGTCGACGGCGGCTGTTCCGTCGAGGGCTACCGCTCCGACGTCTCCCGGACGGTCGTCTTCGGCCAGCCGTCCGACAAGCAGCGCCGCGTCTGGGACATCGTCCGGAAGGCCCAGGTCGCCGCGCTCAAGGCCGCCAGGCCCGGTGCGACCTGCGAGTCGGTCGACGCCGCGGCGCGCAGGGTCGTCGAGGACGCGGGTTTCGGTCCGGGCTACAAGTACTTCGCCCACCGCCTCGGCCACGGCATCGGCATGGAAGGCCACGAGTACCCCTATTTTGTCAAGGGCAACACGCTCAAGCTCGAGCCGGGCATGACCCTCAGCAACGAGCCGGGGATCTACATCTACGGCGAGTTCGGCATCCGCATCGAGGACTGCCTGGTCGTCACGGAGAACGGGGCCCGGCACCTCGGGGGCCACGAGGCGGTGTCGATCGAGGAGCCGATCGGCCCCGAATGAGGCGGCGGCACTCCCGCCCGCGCCGCCGCGCCGGGCGGCCCGGCGATCAGCCGGCCGCGAGGATCGTCCGTATCTTCTCCGCGTAGGCCTCGCTCGCCGCGTCGGGCGTCTCGATGACGATCGCCGCCGCGGAGGAGGCCCCCAATTCGAGCTGGGCGGCCCAGGAGATCTGCTCCTGGGCGAAGATCGCCGGTTTCATGATGGCGTCGTTCGAGCCCAGCTCCTTGAGGATGGCCACGCCGACGGCGTCGATGGCTACGCGGTCCGTCCCCGCCAGGAAGACCCCGGCGTCCTTGCGCGGCCCCGTCATCGGCCCCTCGTCGACGAAGGCGACAAGCCCGTCGAGGACGATAAGGGCCGGCGCGTAGGCGGTGTTGATCTCGGCGATCATCCGCCTCTGGTCGGGCGAGCCGTGGAGCTGGCGCATGAAGCTGTGCCCCTTGCGCGGCACGATCCCGACGGAGTTCTTGAGGGACATCGAGAAGACGCCGCCGAACTGGTGGGTCTTGAGGCAGCAGGTCGAGACGATGCAGCCCGCGGTCCTCATCGGCTTGGCGACGAGGAAGCCGTCCTTCCAGTGGGAGGCCGGCGGCTCCACGCGGACGTAGCCCGTTTCGCCGAGCTCGTCGAAATTCAGGAGCTTGGCGTCATAGGAGCCGGCCAGGGCCGGGATGCCCTTCTTCTCGAAGACCTGGGCCGTAGGCTCGGGGCCGCTGCGGTCTCCGATGGCTAGGCTCTTCGCCCCCATCTCGCGGGCCCGATCGAGCAGGGCCTTGAGGGTGTCGTTGTGGGTCGAGCCCGGCGTTTCGTCCGAGGTGTTGAAGTTCGGCTTGATGAGGACGCTCTCGCCTTGGAACGGGTTGATCTTCAGGAGGTCGAGGCATTTCTTCACTCCGTCGGCCCGGGAGTCGGTCTTGACCAGGACGACGCGCGACTTGCCGGTTAGGGCAGCGGCTTGGCCCGGCGAGGCGGTCACGGTCTGCGCGGGCCCGCCCGGGACGCCGCCGGCTTGCCCGGCCCAGGCCGCGGCGGAGAGCGCGGCTCCCCCGGCTGCCAGCCCGGCGCCCGCCGCGAAGAACTCCCGTCTCGTCATTCCGCTCGATCTCTTCATGGCTTATCTCCTTCAAAGCGATGCGCGGTCCGTTTCCTCCAATCTAGCATATCATCCCCTCGCTGACCAATGCGTTCGGACGCTCGCCGAAGGCCGCGCTCCCTGGGCCATCCCCTGGCCCTGCCTCCACGAGTTCCTGGCCGTCGCGACGCACCCGCGGATCTACGCCCCGCCGACACCGCTCGATCTGGCCGTCGATCAGGTCGAAGCCTGGCTCGGATCGCCGAGCCTGGTCCTGCTGGGAGAAGGCCCCGGCCATTGGACGCGGCTCAGCGCCCTCGTTCGAGGCGGGCAGGCCGCCGGCCCCAAGGTCCATGATGCGCGCATCGCGGCGATCTGCCTCGAGCATGGCGTCGAGGAGTTATGGACGATCGACCGCGACTTCAGCCGCTTGCCGACCCTCCGCGTCCGCAACCCCCTCAAGTCCGCTTAGAGTCCAGTCTCGCTCCGGCTTCCGCGTAAACGTCTTTCCGGTGGCCGATCTTCAGGACGATGATCTTATCCCCCTGAACGCGGTAGATGACCCTGAGATCGCCGACCCGCATCTTTCGGTGCCCCAACAGGCTCTGCCTCAACGGCCGTCCGGCCCGGGCCGGGTCCGGAAGCAATCGCTTTTCGATCGCCTGCCTGGCCCGCTCTTTGATATTTTCCGGCAAATCCTCGATGTCTTCCGCTACCTGAGGGTGGTAGAGGAGCCGGTAGATCACTTCTTCTTCCATACGCTTTTGTGAGAGAGAGCCCTTCTGGCCGAGAAGGTCTTTTCTCTTTGCGCGGCCGAATCCGCCCAGTAGGCGTCCTCTTCGTCGGCAACGGCCTCTTTGAGCAGATCTCTGGCTTTCAAGGAAACTGAAACATCATCGCGCCGCGCCAGTTCCTTGAGGGTCCAGTATAGGGACTCCTCCATCACGACGTTCACTCGGGGGTTTTTCGTCGGCATTCGAACACCTCGGACTCAGTGTATCACTTATGATGAACCTCGTCAAGGCCAAAAAAGGACCGGGCCGGACGCAGGTCACTTCGGGCCGCGGCAGTCGCGGACGCAGAGGCCGCAGATGAACTGGCTGACGTAGCCCTTCTTGCGGAAGTCCTTGAGCGTCTCGTAACAGGCCCGGTGGTCGAAGTCGTGGCGCGTCCCCTTGATCGCCTTAGCCGGGCAGGCGGCGACGCAGTCGTAGCAGGCGCCGCAGTCCCGCTCGAGCGGCGCGTCGGGCTCGAGCGGCATGTCCGTGAGGACCGTCACCAGCCGGAAGCGCGAACCCAGCTCCGGGTTGACGAGGAGGTTGTTCCTCCCCCACCAGCCCAGGCCGGCGGCGCGGCCGACGTGCTTGTGCGAGACGTGGGCCCGCTGCCCCTCCCAATCGACGATCTGCGAGGCCGCGATGGCCAGCGACCGGAAGCCGCGTTTCTGGATGTGGTCGGCGACGAGGAGCGCGCCGCGATCGAGGAAGAAGTTCATCTGCCGGTAGTGATGGAAATAGATCGCGGTCGGGTGGTCGCGGATATCGTCGAGGACGGCGCCGCTCAGCCGCTTTCCGAGCGATACGGCGAAGGGGAAGCGGTCGCGGGTCGCGGGCTCGAGCAGGAACGTGTCCCTGAGCGGGGTCACGTCCGCGACGCCGAAGAGGTCGAAGCCGAGGCCGATGGCAAAGGCCATCAGCTCCTGAAGATCCTTCGCTTTCGCCGCCTGTTCCATGACCGGGTTCATTCTATCGGCGCCCCCCAGACCCTGTCAAACGCGGCGGCGGAGCGCATCGTTTCTTGACACACCCTTGACAACTTCCGGGTCGGGAACGAATATGATGGCGGCGAACGGAGGGAACCGCCATGGGAACAAAGACCGCCCGCTTCGCCACCACTGTGCTCGTCGTGTTCACGCTCATCGCTCCCGCGGGCCTCGCGGCCAAGGAACGCCGGGGGGCCGACCTCGTCGTCACCACGCTCGACGGGACGCTGGTCTCGGGCGAGCTCATCGCCGTCAAGCCCGACTCGCTCCTTCTCCTCGCCGCCGGCGCGGCGGACCTGTCGGTCCCGCTCGGGGACATCCACACCGTGCGGATCGTCCGGAGATCTCGCTCGCGCTCGTTCGCGCTGATCGGGGCCGCCCTCGGCTTCGTTGGCTGCGGGACGGCGACCTATGTGATGGTCGATGAGGCGGTTTATGACAGCAAGGCAAAGATGGGGCTTTTGATCGGGGCCCTGGGCGCGGGGGCCGGAGCGATCATCGGCTCGCTGGCGGGATCGGCCGCGGGGGTGGATTCGGTCTTCACGGTCGCCGGCCAACCGGCCGAGGTCTTGGCCGGCTATTGGTTCCGGCTGGCCGCCCATTCTCGCACTGGACGCCAGGCGGGTCCCGCGACAATACCGAGCGTCGTGTCCGGTCCTGCTTCAAGACCGGGTGGCGCGGGGGGCCCGACGCACGGGTCGAGGTTCAGGCTCAACCTGGCGGTAGGATTTCCGAACACGGGAGGTGCGAGCTTCGGCGGGACCGGCGCCTTCCGCTTCCCGGAAGAGGGAGCCCCCGAGGCGGGGCCGTATCCTCTGGCCCTTCAGGGATATAGCGGCGGTGGGTCTGCTCGTTTGAAGCTGGGCCCCTTCGGGCTCGCTTACGATTGGCGGGAGGATTGGGCGGCCGAGGTTGAGATCATGCCCTTCGGGCTCGGCTACAACAACATCGAGGGCGAAATGACCTTCACGTCGAGCCTCGATGGCCTGCCTTACCGCGGCGACTACTACAGCGCTTACTCGGTGGACTGTCTCGCTTTGCTGTTCGGCCTGAGCTATCGCCCGATCGCGCCCTCGGCGCTCCAACGCCACGCTTTCGAGGCCGGCCTGGCGGCCGGGCCGGCCCTCGTCAGCCTGAAGAGCGCCGGAGAAGGATCCTTCCTCCTCCCTTCGGCCCGCAAGGTCGCGGTCTGCGCCCGGGTCAGAGCCGCCTACGACTTCTATATCGTCCCGGCCTTCTCGCTCGGCGCCTTCGCCGGCTACTGCTACACGGAGACCTCATTCAGCGGGCTCGAAGGCTCGATGACGGCGTTCTTCAGCTCGTCCGCCGAGCCCTACACGGAGATCCATCGACCGACAACGACGGCGCTGCCCGATCTCCCCGTCAAGGCGAGCGGTTTCTATTGGGGCCTGCGGGTCTCATTCAGGATCTAGGAATAGGAGACGGATCACGGCCGGCGCCGTCGCCGGAGGATTGGGGCTCCCGCCCGATGACTTGCCCCTCCGGACGGACAGCGGTATGATTCGGTTTCCGTCATCCACGCAATCCCGCCTCAGGAGGACGTCATGTCGAATCCGCTCAACCGCCGCAAGATCTTCATCGCCGCGCTGGCCGTCCTCATCCTGGCCGCCGCGATGCCGCCCGCGCCCCTCGACGCGCAAGCCAAGGCCAAGGCCAAGGCGCCGGCCGCGAAAGAGACCGACCCTTACGCCGGCCTCTCGCTCGCCGCGTTCAAGCTCCGGCCGATCGGACCGGCCCTGACCTCGGGCCGTATCTCCGACTTCGCCGTCCGGCCCGGCAAGCGCCACGAGTTCTTCGTCGCCTCCGCCTCGGGCGGCGTATGGAAGACGGTGAACGCGGGAACGACCTTCACCCCGGTCTTCGATTCCCAGGGATCCTACTCGATCGGCTGCATCGCCCTCGACCCGGCGAACCCCAACGTCGTCTGGGTCGGGACGGGCGAGAACAACAACCAGCGCAGCGTGTCCTACGGCGACGGCGTCTACAAGTCCGAGGACGGCGGCGCCTCCTGGAAGAACGTCGGCCTCAAGGCCTCGGAGCACATCGGCATGATCGCCGTCGACCCGCGCGACTCGGACGTCGTTTACGTCGCGGCCTACGGCCCGCTCTGGAGCCCCGGCGGCGACCGCGGCCTCTACAAGACAACCGACGGCGGCCAGACCTGGGCGGCCGTCCTCGCGGTCGACGAGAACACGGGGATCAGCGAGGTCCACTTCGATCCCCGCGATCCCGATATTCTCTACGCCGCGGCCCACCAGCGCCGCCGCCACGTTTTCACCCAGATCAGCGGCGGGCCCGGGTCGGCCGTCTACAAGTCCGCCGACGCCGGCAAGACCTGGCAGAAGATCGTCAAGGGCCTACCGGGAGGCGATCTCGGCCGCATCGGCCTGGCCCTCTCCCCCGTCGTCCCGGACCTTCTCTACGCCATCGTCGAAGCGCAGGAGGACAAGGGCGGCTTCTACCGCAGCACGGACGGC
>Ga0105093_10000932_pt1 | contig 11144 bp, 9 predicted proteins | sample PPLLak3March2015_2_FD_79111 | JGI IMG/M metagenome (GOLD analysis project Ga0105093, IMG submission 79111) | Freshwater sediment microbial communities from Prairie Pothole Lake near Jamestown, North Dakota, USA - PPLs Lake P8 Core (3) Depth... | ecosystem: Environmental > Aquatic > Freshwater >... | reverse complement strand
TAAAAAATTTGATTCGTGTTGAATTCGCGGCTTTAAGGGAAGAGCTGAGATTATTAAAACGATAGTACAATCGTTCTAAGCTAACGATTTTTTTATACAGGACATTATATGCAGGCAACTTGAAATACCGGAGGTAATGTACAATGGACATTTTGTCGGGAGATATTGTCTTATTGGTATTCAGACGAGTGGTGCGGAATAATATCGGAGATGTTTCGCTGGACAGCCAGATGCTCGATATCCTCATGGAGCTAGATGGCAAGAAAAATCTCGGTTTTATCGCAAAAAAAACGGGAATAAATACGGGGAACCTTCGCGAAGCAGTCTCAAAATTATTGAAACTCAATATCATTGAGATTGTTGCTGAAGGAGAAGGTACATTTCTTGATAATGCTTTTATGGATTATCTGAATGAACAGCTCGCTTTAGCTATAGGGCCCGTTGCGGAGGTTATTATTGAAGACGCCGTTTCTGATTTAGGATGCAAGATGTCTCAGATACCAGGCCGTAAAGTCGCAGAATTAATTGACCTTCTTTCAAGAGATATACAACGGGAGGAGAAAAGGGAATCCTTTAAACTGAATATGGTTAAGAGAATCAAGGAAAAAGGTTATTAATATGCTTCTTGTCTTTATCTCCTTTTAGGAATGACCTGAAACAGATTTCTATTTAAGGCAAGGTATTAAATACATGGAATTGAATAAATACAAGGAGTAAAAAAATGATAATTTCATGCGAAGAATGCGGGAAAAAATATCGTATCGACCCTTCGAAAGTTAGTGAGGAGGGTATGAACTTCAATTGTAAAGCCTGCAACCATGTTATTACCATTTCTAAACCGGAAACCCGGCCTCCCGATCCGGAGGCTCTTATTGAATCGGAGGTAGAAGTTGGTGCTGTAAAAACAGAAACGCCATCTGCAGAGCCGGAGGAAAAACCCGAAAAGAGAGTCAAGCTGCCTGCGGGCGTTCTGATAGAAGGAAAGAAGGGGAGATTCGGGTTGCGTTCAAAGATGGTTCTTCTCTTTTTTGTTCTTCCAATAATTATCGTAGCCGCAGCCGGTGCTCTGTATATCATGCAGATGAACTCGCTTTCTTCGCTGCTTACAGAGCAGAGCTCTGAAACGGTCAAGAAGATGGCGGAAGATCTGGTGAAAGAGAAGGCAAGATCGGCTTCAAAACAGATAAATCTGTACCTTGCAACACATCCTGAATTGAACAAAGAGGATTTTAATTCTGAGATGAAATTCAGACTTATTGCAGTTCAAAAAATTGGTTTAACTGGTTATACTTCTCTTTATTCAATACCTGATGAACAGGGATTAAGCGCTTTCTGGATGCATCCCAATGCAAAACTCATAGGTATTAACACAACTGAAAGCATGCAGAAGACGCTCGGCAAGGATTTCAAGGATTTCATTAAAATATATCAGGGCGCGTATAAAGGAATAGAGGCGGAAGGGTATTATTTAGGCAAGGATGCTGACGGGAAAAGCCAGGCAATATATATGGTAAGTTCTCCTGTTGAAGGAACTCCCTTTGTTGTCGCTGCAACCGTATTTCTTGATGAATTTACAAGGCCTATCAAGGTCATGGAGACGCGCGCCCAAAAACTTATCATTAATGCGAAATATATTATTTCGGCAATAATCATCGGCACAATAGTTTTAATCGGTCTGGTTGTTTCTATTTATGGCACCCTGCTTGTAAATAAGATCAGGTCATTGACCGATCTTGCCCAGAGAATCAGCATAGGAGATCTTGATGCAGAGGCAGGTATTAAATCCAAAGATGAGATCGGAGATCTCTATGACGCAATAGTTCGTATGCAGGAGAGCATCCGTCTTTCAATGGAAAGATTGCGCAGAAGAAGAAAATAAGAAACCGGCAAATCATCCGGAAATTCGCTTAACCCTGATAAACGGGATAAGTAAGTTTACGAGATTATTTCCTGCCGGAAAAACGCAGAAAATAATCTCTTACTTACTAATATTTTTTGATTTTTTATAAAATAATTTTGAGGCAAGTGATGATCGTTATACCTAAAGAAAAACCTGTAATCGAGAATTTGAACAGTTATTATCTTGATATTCGGAAGCTTGTTGAACATTACCAGGGGCAGCTTGGAGCAGGGGGTATATACTTTAAATCTCCTGCCGCCGAAGGTGTGATTTTCTTTGATAAGGATGAACTGCTGGGTGGGGTTTTCAAGGACAGGGAAAGAAATATTCATGGAAATGAGGTTCTGGACAATATTATCGAAGCTTCCTCTCGGTATAATTTTGTTATAAGTATTTATGAAATAGCCCAGAACAAAATATACTTCTGGGCAAACATGCCTGATGCAAAAAAAATATATAAAAATCTGAGCACAGAGTTTACGGATTTAGAAGGGCTCATAAAAAAGATGGCTTCAGAAAAACTTACCGGGTACATTGAAGTTGTCATCAATAACGGCAGCGAAGGGGGGCTTGTTTTTTTCAGTGACGGAGAAATTATAGGAGGTTCATATTCCTGGGGAAAAGGTGAAGTCAGCGCCCTGAAAGAAAACAGAGAGCTTCTTGTTGCCAAAACAAAAGATTCCGGAGGCATATTCCATGTCAGCAGGATTGAAGCTTCAAAACAATCTGCCTCCGGAGAGATAAGCGGGAATGAGCAAAAAACAGCTGCCGATATATTAATTGTATTAGAGGAATTACTGCAGATAGTTGAAGCTGAAGCGGCAAAGAAAAAAAATATTGTGAGAGACTTTGACAGTCTTCTTAAAAAGAAATTTATTGAAAAAGCCGATCAATATTTTTTTTTGGATCCTTTTGCAGATGAGTTTAAATATTCCGCAGGCAGGATAACTTTTTCCGGAGAAGCTACGGATGAAGAACTGTTGCGGGGAGTATTGGAATCAGTCAAAGAAATTGCCGAAGAGTCGGGATTTCTGTCAAATCTTAACGACAACTTGTCTAAATGGTCTCAAAAATATGCCGTTAAACTTGCTAAAACAGGCATAACATTCTGATTATAGAAATAATTATCTTATTAATATTATGGTTTATTCCGTTTATTAACTGTGTTTTGGTTGAAAATTCATGAAGAGTATTCCTTTTCAAAACTCATATGATTTTTCAGACAGTAAGTATTCTGAGTTCATAAACTCACTTCCTGTTGCAATTTACCGCACTACGATTGAGGGAAAGATTGTTTTTTGCAACAGGTTATTTTCCGATATGCTTGGATTCGACTCAACCGAAGAACTGATCGGCTATCCTGATGTAAAACTTTATAATAAATTGAAAGACAGGGGTTATTTGATCAGCTCGGCTTTGATGCTGGGACGAGTTGTTGATCTCCCCGTTTCTCTTGTTAAAAAGGACGGTACCCAAATATGGTGTTCGGTTACGGCAAAAACGGTTTTTGACGATGAAGAGACTGCGTTATTTCTGGATTCCGTAATCAGGGAAATAAGCGGAGAGATTGATGATAAGCATGATGGATCTAAGCTTGACTGCATTGTTGACGACATGAATGATATAATAATTATTTTTGCCTTGAACGGAGATATTATTGATATTAACAAAGCGGGAGCACAAATGTTCGGTTATAAAATGGATGAGCTTATTGGAAAACCGCTTGTCGATTATGTTGTTCAAAAACAAAGAGATCTCTTTATTCTTTTCCTTTCGGACATTCTGAAAATCGGTAAATATGACGGGATGTTATCTGTTGTTGACAGCAGTGGTACGGTGCATCACCTTGAATTCAATACTCTTTTGGTAAAAAAAGACGGAAAAGCGCAGCATATTAAAGGAATTGCAAGGGATATAACTGAAAAGATAAAGCAGCAGAAAGAGAGATCATTAAAGGAAAAACTACAGGGAGTTCAGGAGATGGCCGGTGGAGTGGCGCATAAATTAAATCAGCCGCTTACTGTTATAAGCAATCTTCTTAATGAAGTGTTGAATAATATGCCTCAGGACAGCATGAATCATCATAAACTTGAAAAAGTCCATAAACAACTTGAAAAATTGAATGAGATAACAAAAAAAATTGCTAGCATAAAAAAATATGAAGTAATAGATTATGTAGCAGGCGTCAGAATAGTGGATATAGATAAAGCTTCGTGATTTACGGCAGAGGGGAGATTTAATGACAAAAAACGTTCTCATAGTTGATGATGATAAGGATTTGCTTGTTTCACTTAAAGAAGGGCTTGGGAAGTACAATGAGACTTTTTCGGTTTTTACTTCAGAGAATGGGCTTGATGCAACCGAGAAGCTTAAAAAACACACAATTTCACTGGTTGTTACCGACCTCAAAATGGAGCCGATGGACGGTTTCAGCCTTTTGTCGCACATAATGGAAAACTATCCTGATATCCCTGTTATCATCATAACCGGATACAGCACGCCGGAAATGGAAAAACTTGCAAAAAAAGGCGGGGCTGTTGGTTACATTTCAAAGCCTTTCATTATCAAAGATCTTGCCGTGAAAATGTTGACAACTCTGCGCAGAGAGGCAGACGGGGGCACGCTGCACAATGTTTCGTCAGGTATGTTCCTGCAATTGGTGGAAATGGAGCAGAAGACCTGCACAATCAGGCTTGAAGATACCTCTTCTGGCAGAAAAGGGGTGCTTTTTTTTAAAGATGGTGAGCTCTTTGATGCGAGGATGAATGACCTTCAGAGCAAGGATGCAGCGTATGAAATATTCTCATGGGATCAGGTAGTCCTTTCGATACAGAATGTCTGCCAGGTGAAGGAAAATAAAATACAAAGCGACCTTCAGGGATTGATACTTGAGGCAATGCGGTTAAAAGATGAAAGAAGCGGAGCAGAGGAAGAATCGCCAGATGTTCCCGAACCTATCCCGGTTATTGAAGAAGTCAAGACTGAAAAACCGGATCCTGTATCGTCGGTTAGAAGCAGAATTGAGAAAAATCTTGGAGCAAGGAGCGGTGTTGAGGATATATATCTTGACAGTTCATGGAATGATCTGATTTCCCAGATGTCAAGACTGGGCGCTTTTTTCAGGATAGGGAAAATTAAATCGGTTTTTGTCGATATCGGCGAAACGCGCAACTTTATTTTGAAGCAGGATGAAGAGACTACGGTTGTTGCTGTAAGCCCGAAATGCCCACGGGACAGAATAATGCAGATTCTCAATTAAGATGGACTTTTTTACAAGCCCGACAATGTTCGATACAAAAATATTTTGCGGAAGGCGACATGAAAGATTTATTCAAAGATATACTGAGCGTTGAAGGAATTAAAGGGGTTGTCTTATTCTCTTTTAAAGGAGAGGTGCTGTTCAAAACATTTTTATCAGCGATACCTGAAGATCCTGAAACACGAGATTGGGCACTTTTTTTTGACTCGATAAAAAAGGTCGGTGAAAGCGACCTGATATTTGAAGACGGGAGAATGTATCTCAGGAAGACCGAGCTGGGATTTCTGGTTATTCTTATGAATTCTACAGCGCCGGTGGCATTGGTAAGATTAAACTGTGATGTACTGCTTCCATCCCTGAAACCAGCCAAGATTTCAAAAGGGCTCGGCAGGTTTTTTAAAAGATAGTTTATGATCAATAAAGATGAATATTCGTATATTAATGAAGTTAACGTGGGAATAATTGAAGATGGCTTTACCTCGTACTGAAATCAAAAAAGATCTTTATTCGAAAATCAACGAAGCAAAGGTCTGTTTTTCCATGGGGCTTTATGCCGAAGCCCTTGGAATTTACGAAGAGATCTTTGTTTTTTTCCCAGATTTAGAAGGCAAAGTAAAGGATGAGGTTAATGAACAGATAAACCTATTGAAAAAAATGATTGAAGAGTTTGAGCATGCCGATTCAAAGCGCGTCTCTGTTGACGATATTTCTCTGCTGAAATCCCTTTCCAGTCAAGAGGATGTTACTGCGATTCTTGACAGCTTCAGTGCTTTCAAGGAGCTTGGGCTTTTCGGAGAGGCCGTTGCCGAATATGAAAAACTGTTCTTACTTGATTATCCCATAGATAAAATTGTTCCGGAGATGTATGGGTCTCTCTATAAAGTTATTTCTCCGGACAAGATAATGGAAAAAATTGCCAATATCATAAGTGACGGGAAAATAGATAATGTAAAAAAGGCCAGGATAAATTACTGTTTCGGCCTTGAAATGGAAAAGATAGACCAGCGGGAAAACGCCCTCGAACTTTATAAATCAGCCGCCATAATCGATCCGAAAAATATTGAAATCGGCAAAAGAATTGAAGCCATATCCTCCACACTTTCTTTTAATTCCAGATACGATTATCTTCTCAGAAACAAAATGGTCACAACCGACCAGCTCCAGAAAGCTTTCGCATTATCCAAAAAGATGAACAAGAGCGTTGAGTTTATCCTCATAGATCAGTATAAAATCAATAAAGTAGAGATAGGAAAATCTTTTTCCGCATTTTACGGCTGCCCGTTTAGAATTTATGATCAGAAGATTCCTACACCGGTTGAACTTCTGGGAAATCTGAAGAAATCCTTTTTGCTCAATGAGATATGGATTCCATTGAGCTGGAATAAAGAAGGGGTTGAGATCCTGGTCGATGATCCGAAGAACCTTAATAAATCGGATAATATCAAAACTCTCATGAAGACCAGGAAAATAAATTTTTCCGTAGGCATAAAAGAGGATATTGAAGAATATATAAAACGGTTTTTTGATTCCGGAAAGAGTTCGGAAGAATCCGCTCAGGAAAGCGATGATTATTCCGAGCTGGATATTATCCCTGATATATCTTTCGAAGAAGAGGTAGAGGAAGAATCTTCGGGAGAAGAGCCGGATGAACAGTCAAGCCATGTTGTTAAACTGGTTGACCAGGTTCTTATCGCCGCCTACAGGAAGAACGCCTCTGATATTCATATTGAGCCGTCACCTGTTACAAAGATGACGGGCATCCGCTTTCGAATGGATGGAGTATGCCAGGAATATTTAAAAGCCCCCAATTCCATGGCAAAAGGCATTATTTCGAGGATCAAAATAATGGCTAATCTTGACATAGCTGAAAGACGTCTTCCACAGGACGGGAAGATAAAATTCAGGCGTAAGGGAATTCCGTCTTTTGAGCTCAGGGTCGCAACCCTCCCGACAGCAGGCGGTTTTGAGGATGTCGTTCTCAGGATTCTCGCAAAAGCGGGGGCCATGGAACTTGATAAGATGGGATTGAATGAGCGCAATCTTGCCGTTATGAAAAAGATCGTAGCAAAACCTTATGGACTTGTTTTGGTTGTAGGTCCTACTGGTTCAGGAAAGACGACGTCCCTTCATTCTGCGCTCGGATATATCAATAAACCTGGCGTCAAAATATGGACGGCTGAAGATCCGGTTGAGATTACGCAGCAGGGATTGCGGCAGGTCGAGGCGAAACCCAAGATAGGGCTCGATTTTGCCAGGATCATGCGCGCTTTTTTAAGAGCCGATCCCGATGTTATCATGATAGGTGAAATGCGTGATCATGAAACTGCGTCAATCGGCGTTGAGGCTTCGCTTACCGGGCACCTCGTTTTTTCTACACTTCATACAAACAGCGCGCCTGAAACCGTGACACGGCTGCTGGATATGAAGCTCAACCCTTTGAATTTTTCAGATGCATTTCTGGGGGTTATGGCACAGCGGCTCGTAAGAAGATTGTGCGCAAACTGCAGGCAGGAATATCATCCATTGCAAGAGGAATTTGATGAGATAGTCACCGATTACGGTAGTAAATATTTTGAAGCTACAGGCATAAAATATTCTCCGGATTTTGTCCTTTATAAACCGGGTAGCTGCGATATCTGCTCAGGCACCGGTTACAAGGGACGCTTAGGAATACACGAACTTATGGAAGGCACTCCTGAGATAAAGAGGATGATTAAAAAATCAGCTACCTCCGAAAGCCTTTTCGAGCAGGCAATGAAGGAGGAGATGACTACTCTGAAACAGGACGGGATATTGAAGTGCTTCAAAGGCTTGACTGATATCAGCGAGATCCGCCGCGTTTGCATAAATTAATTCAATCCTATCAATTTGTTCCCGCTATATTCAATGCCAGGGATAAAATATGGAAATAGGCTCTGCAGAGTGGGAAAATATAATAATAAGCGGCGCGAAGTTTTTTGATGTCAATGTGGGTTTAAAGGAGGTTCGACAGTTTTCGATTCATGCCGGAGAGCTTTTAAAGTGGAACTTAAAAATAAATTTAACAGCGATAACGGATCCTTTTGAAGTTGCCGTCAAACATTTTCTTGATTCAATTGCCCCTGCCGGCATAATCCCTGCCGACGCATCAATGCTTGATATAGGTTCCGGAGGAGGTTTTCCTGGTATTCCGCTGAAAGTTGTTATTCCGACTCTTTCGGTATCGCTGGTGGATTCTTCGCGGAAAAAAATAACATTTTTAAAACATGTCATAAGGAGAACAGGGATAGAGGAAATCGAAGCCGTTCAAGGCAGGGTGGAAGAACTGGCCGGAAGTTCGAAATTGTTCGATGTTATCATATGCCGCGCCTTCTCATCGCTTGAAATATTTGTCGGGTCGGCGCTTCCTCTTCTTGCTCCAAACGGCATGATCATATCCTTAAAAGGAAAAATAAACTCTGAGGAGATAGAAGCTGTAATGGCTTCAGGTGATAAAAAACGGGGCGCCGGTAAAATCTCGGGTCTTTCGATTGATATAAAAATTAAAAAATATTTACTTCCTTATATTGATTCGGAAAGAACCCTCATGATCATAAAAAAAATTCGCTGACATCTCACACTGCCTTTTTATTCCGTATTTGTTTGCAATCATGCAGAAAGTGATTATACTCCGCGACCGGATTATTTCAGCATATGCAAAAACAGAAATCCTGACTTTTTGTAATTACCGGGCAAATTTTAAAATACAGGAAGGATTAATGCAGAAATTGATTGAAAATGAAAAAATCAGAAATGTAGCCATTATCGCGCATGTTGACCATGGAAAAACAACTCTGGTGGATGGGATGTTCAGGCAGAGCGGTTTATTCAGGGTGGGACAGGAAGTCGATGAAAGAATCATGGACTCGATGGATCTTGAACGTGAAAGAGGCATTACAATTGCCGCTAAAAACTGTTCGGTGGTTTGGAACGGTGTAAAAATAAATATTATTGATACTCCGGGACATGCAGATTTCGGCGGTGAAGTCGAAAGAGCCATATCGATGGCAGACGGTGCGCTATTGCTTGTTGATGCTTCCGAAGGGCCTCTTCCGCAGACGCGTTTTGTCCTTAAAAAAGCGCTTGGCGCCGGCCTTAAGATTATAGTTGTAATAAATAAAATTGACCGGAAGGATGCTCGCCCGGATGAAGTGCTGGATGAAATATACGATCTTCTGATAGACCTTGATGCAAATGGAGATCAGCTTGAATTTCCGCTTCTATATGCGATAGGGCGGGAAGGAATTGCACAAAAGACTCTGGAGGAAACGGGAGAAAATCTTCATTTGCTCCTTGATACTATTTTAAAGGAGATTCCGCCTCCTTCCTATGATCCGGCGGAGCCTTTCCAGATGCTTGTCTCAGACCTCGGTTATTCCGACTACCTGGGAAGGCTTGCCATAGGCAAAATATTCAACGGAAAAATTGGACATCATGATGGTCTTATTTGCATCGACAGTGAAGGCAAACAAGTTCAGCTAAAGGTTTCCAAACTGCAAACATATGTCGGGTTGAAATTCATTGAAATTAATAATGCCGAACCGGGCGATATAGTGGTTCTTTCCGGAATAGAGAATGTTAAAATCGGAGATACTATCTGCAACAGGGATTTCCCGAAAGCTCTCAAAAGAATCGCCGTGGATGAGCCGACAGTCTCCATGAAATTTACCATAAACAACTCTCCTTTTTCGGGAAAGGAGGGAAAATATGTTCAATCGAGTAAAATACGTGAAAGGCTCAACAAGGAGATGCTGAGAAATGTAGCTGTCCAGATGAGCGATACTGAAGATAGGGAATCATTTGTTGTAAAGGGGAGAGGGGAGTTCCAGCTTGCCATACTTATTGAAACCATGCGCAGGGAGGGGTTTGAGCTCTGCGTCGGCCGTCCTGAAGTGATTATCAAGTACAGAAATGATGAAAAGCTCGAACCAGTGGAACATCTTTTCATAGATTGCGATGAAAACTTTCTTGGGATTGTTTCCGAAAAGCTCTCTTCGAAAAAAGGGCGGATGACCAATCTTGTAAATAACGGGAAGGGCAGGGTCAGGATTGAATTTTCAATTCCATCGAGATCGCTTATAGGCTACAGGGATGAGTTTCTTACCGATACCAAGGGAACAGGTATCATGAATTCATACTTTTCTGGCTATGAGGCGTACAGGGGCGATTTCCCGGTAAGATTTACAGGCTCAATTGTTTCGGACAGGCAGGGCGCTGCCGTAGCTTATGCGTTGTTTAATCTGGAACCGAGAGGGCAGCTTCTGATTGTTCCCGGCGATCCCGTTTATGAGGGGATGGTCGTCGGAGAGCATAATAAGGAAGGGGATATCAATGTCAATCCGTGCAAGGAGAAAAAGCTGTCAAACATGCGGGCGGCGGGAAAAGACGATAATATTCTCCTTTCTCCGGTCAGACCTCTGACGCTCGAACGGGCAATAAATTTCATCCGCGAGGATGAAATGGTTGAGGTTACTCCGCTTTCAATCCGCATCAGAAAAACAGTACTTTCCGCTCATAAAAGACATTCAATGCGGTCGGCAAAGCTTAAAGCAGGCCAATAATTTTGGAGAAGAGCCTTAATTTTTATTTGAGGCTGACGAATCGGGGATCGAGAGTTTTATCGTTAATTTTAAGAAGCACTATTGACGGAGGATAATTGCTGCGCGGCTGAGCCGCGCTTCCAGGGTTTATAAAAAGGACTCCGTCATGTTTTTCAATGAGAGGTCGGTGGGTGTGCCCTGAAATAACGGCGCTGAAGCCTGCGTCAGCGGGATCAAGATTGAGGTTTGCCACGTCATGGAGCACATAAAGCAATATCCCGCCTCTATTGATAATTTCCGTATCAGGTAATTTGACTGTCCAATCCCCATTGTCCATATTCCCTTTTACAGGGTAAACAGGAGCAATTTTTTTCAAATTGTCAAGAACTGCCGGTTTGCCTATGTCTCCGGCATGGACAATCAGATC
>Ga0105093_10000929_pt1 | contig 11163 bp, 10 predicted proteins | sample PPLLak3March2015_2_FD_79111 | JGI IMG/M metagenome (GOLD analysis project Ga0105093, IMG submission 79111) | Freshwater sediment microbial communities from Prairie Pothole Lake near Jamestown, North Dakota, USA - PPLs Lake P8 Core (3) Depth... | ecosystem: Environmental > Aquatic > Freshwater >... | reverse complement strand
GTAAGTCCGCGAGCCGGCTATGAGATGCTTTTCGCTTTGGAGGCTTTGTTTCTCATTCATCGAAGGATCTCCTTGTTGAACGCCCACCCCTAGGCAGCATACACGTAAAAGCTAACTGCTCAGATACTGTTAATCATACAGCATCCTCGGTCTTAATGCAACACTTATCAACGATCCAATCCATCTTCAACCGGGTTTCCAGAGTCTCACACCACCCTTTGTCTCGCAATAGTCTCGTACCTCCCATTTCATGGCTTCCAGGTCAGGCCAGAAAGAGCTGATCTGCGAGCGGTGCGCAGCAATTGATTTCTGCCACGCCGTCATCCCTCCAGGTGAAATTGGATGGGTAGTGAGCTGCCAGCCGCTTTCCGCCAGCTGTTCCAGCAGGTGGGCATCCGCGCGCGTGTATGGGAAATCGGCATAATACCACAGCTCCCTGCCCATTCTTTCCGCAGCCAGGCGGGTGAGCTGGTGGTCTACGTGATTGCCTAGGCCCAGCGGGCAGGCCAACCTGGTTTCCGCTGGAATGCTGTCGCTAAGTAGAGTCGTTAATTTGTCAACCAGGGAGGCTTCCGAGGGGTGCAAAGAGCCAAATAAAGCTGCTCGCGAGTCGTATAGATAGGTGCGCTGTCCGGGTTTAAATTCCATGAAGCGGTAAATGCAGTCTGGTATCTCAAAATGCCTGTAATCGGCACTCAGCAGGTTGCAGGAAGCGATATCTTCAGCCTGCCGCAGTTCCACCATCTCGCTGCCGGCTGACCTGCCCACTCCATCTTCAGCCGCCCGGCTCGCTTGCCAGCGTAGCTGCAGTTCAGTAGCAAATGTTGAAAGCGTCCCGTTTGGAACGCCTCCCGCGCACACGGTCCAGATCGAGGCGGAAATGCCAGACTGCGACTGCTCCCAGATCAACCCTCCGCACGACAGGGCAGCGTCATCCAAATGAGGTGAGAGGTATATCCAGTCCATCGTGAATCGATGTTATCATCAATACCCAAGGAACGGCAAGGAAGTGGATCTGCATTCTCTAAAACGGCTGCGCACTATTTTTATCACCATTATCCTGGCAACCTTACCTTGCTACTGCACCGGCTTGGCGATGGTAGGGTTTGAACAGTTCCAGTCCAACCGGCCTACTTCAACACCCACACCCTCCCTGACCCAGCTGCCAACGCTCACCCGCATACCCAGCCTGACAGCTCCTCCTCCTGCCACGGCCTCCTCCACCACTGAGCCTTCTACCCTCACACCCACCGTGACAGCCAGCGGCACCCTCACCCCTACCAGCACATTCTCCCCCACCTTACCTGCCTCACCTACCTTCACCGCAACCACCACTTCAATACCTTCTGCGACACCTACCTCTACATCAAGCCTACCTCCTCCTGAAACAGCCACAGATACTGTCCAGCCGCCAGAGCCGACGGTTTCTGACACTCCATAGGCCGGCTTCATCATCATTCACCGGAAAGCGGCTATAATTTCTGCATGCCTGCCAATACCCCCCATACCACTCAAACAATTAATCTCTTAAAGAAACTGGTCTCCGAGCCAGGGTTGTCTGCTTATGAAGACCCGGTGCGCCGGATGATCGAGGCGGCCTGGCAGCCGCTCACCGATGAAATCAGCATCAGCCGCCTTGGCAGCTTGCACGGCCTGCGCCGTGCTGCCCGGCTGCCATCTGAAGGCAAACCTCCCTCAATACTTCTCGCTGCCCATATGGACGCCATTGGCCTGATGGTGACCGGTATCGTCGATGGTTTTCTCACTCTGACCGAGGTCGGAGGGCTTGACCAGCGCATCCTCCCTGGTCAGAGGGTGATCGTGCATCCAGCCGATCCTAGAAGCGGCCGCCAGGACCTGCCCGGCATCATCGTCCGGCCTCCGGAATACCTGCTGCCAGGCGAAGCGCGCGGGAAATCCACGCCAATCGAATATTTGCTGGTCGATACCGGCCTTCCTCCCTCCCAGGTTGAAGAACAAATCCAGATTGGCGACCTGGTCAGCTTTGCCCAACCGCCCATCGAATTTGGCGAGGACTATCTGGCAGGCCATACACTCGATAACCGGGTTTCGGTGGCTGCCCTCACCTTCTGCCTGGAAGAGCTGCAGAATCGGTCGCTGGCCTGGGACGTCTGGGCTGTAGCCACCACCCAGGAGGAAGAAACCATGGCTGGAGCCTTTACCTCCGCCTTCCAGCTGCGGCCCTCCCTCGCCGTGGCCATCGATGTCACGTTCGGCGACGGGGCAGGAAGCTCTGGTCACAAGACATTCCCGATTGGCAAGGGTATCACGCTGGGGTGGGGACCAAACATCCACCCCGCTCTATACAAAACTTTTGCAGGATTAGCCGACCGTCTCGAAATACCCTGGAAGCTGGAACCTGTCCCGCGCATGTCTGGCACCGATGCCTACGGGTTGCAGGTGGCAGCCGAGGGCATTCCCACCATGGTGATCGGCATCCCGCTGCGCTACATGCACACCCCGGTAGAAATGGCTTCAATAAAAGACATCTTACGCACCGGACGACTGCTGGCTGAGTTTGCTGCCAGTTTGGATCAGAACACGATGGATAGGATAGTTTGGGATGCTTGATACCACCATTGGTCACAATTCGGATCTGACTAAAGACCAGCTGCTCCTGCTGGAGCGCTTATGCAACGCCTGCTCTGTCTCTGGCAATGAAAGCGAAGTGCGCGAGATCGTACTGGAACAGGTGCGTCCACATGCCAGCCAGCTGAAAGTCGATGCCCTGGGAAACGTGCTGGCAATCAGGGAAGGCACCCGGAGCCAGCTTGAAAACTCCGCCGCACTGTCGCCCTCCAGCCCGGCCTCTGGCACTTCTACCGGCCGAAGGCTGCGGGTGATGGTCGCCGCGCACATGGACGAAGTCGGATTTATGCTCACCTATGACGACGAAGGTGGATTATTCCGCTTCGAAATGGTTGGGGGAGTGGATGCTGAACATCTGCCTGGCAAGCCGGTCCAGGTTGGCCGCGATCATATCCCCGCAGTGATCGGTATGAAACCAATTCACCTGACCAAATCGGAAGAACGCCATCAGAAGGTCGACCTGGACAATCTGCGCATCGATGTCAGCCCGGGCAATGGAAGGAAGGTGAAAGTCGGTGACTGGGCGGCCTTCTCTTCTCCATTCATGCGCCTGGGGCCCAGTTTCTGCGCCAAAGCCCTGGATAACCGCCTGGGAGTCGCCAGCCTGGTCGAACTGTTCAAATCGCCGCCTCCCAATATTGACCTGTTGGCTGCATTCACCGTCCAGGAAGAGGTAGGTCTGCGTGGAGCCGCTGTGGCAGCGCATGCCCTTTCTCCAGACCTGGCACTGGTATTGGACTGCACCCCTGCCAGGGATTTGCCGGTCCTGGATCGCAGCGGGATGGCAGAAAACACCCAATATAACACCCGCCTTGGTTTTGGTCCGGCCGTCTACGTGGCAGATCGCAGCACGCTTTCGGATCCGCGCCTGGTGCGTCATATCCTGGAGATTGCCGAAAAAGAAAGCCTCCCCTGCCAGGTTCGCCAGCCAGGCGGAGGCGGGACAGATGCCGGTGCCATCCACAAACAGCTCGCGGGTATTCCCAGCGTCTCAATCTCAGTCCCGGCGCGCTACCTGCACACACCCTCCAGCATCTGCCGGTCTGAAGACTGGAAAAACTCACTGGCGCTGGTGTATGCTGTTCTGGCCCACCTGGAACCGGACATCCTGGCAGCCGAACGCTGATCTACTCATTTCTCCCTCTCCATTGCACACGTTCATCAAGGAGCATTCATGAAGTCTCTAATCCAAAAGCTCGTCGAAATTCCAGGCCCTTCGGGCTTCGAATCTCAAATCCGGGAGGTCATCAGAAAGGAAGTCGAGCCCCTGGCCGGGAATGCGCAGGTGGATAACCTCGGCAACCTGATTGTTTCCTGGGGTGAAGTAAAAGCGGGCGGCCTGAAAATCCTGCTGGCAGCCCACATGGACGAGATCGGCCTGATGGTCACTCACATCGACTAGCGCGGTTTTGTGCGCTTTACCACCATCGGCGGCGTGCGCCCGGTGAACCTCCTGGGGGGCAGGGTGCGCTTCATGAGTGGCATTCAAGGAATCATCGGTTCCGAGCGCTTGAGCGACGCCAGTAAAGCACCTGCCTTCGAGCACATGTTTATCGATGTCGGCGCTGCTGGTCCGGGTGACTGCCCGGTGAACGTGGGCGATGTGGCTGCCTTCGAGCGGCCTTTCCTGGAATTGGGCAGCCGCATGGTGGCAAAATCCCTGGACGACCGCATTGGCGTGGCTGTCCTGATCGAGACCCTGCGCGAATTAGATCGACGGAAAATTGAAAGCCCACACCAGGTCCTCTTTGTCTTCAGTGTGCAGGAAGAAGTCGGGGTGCGCGGAGCGACTACCGCTGCCTATGGAATCGATCCGGATTTGGGATTGGCAGTAGACGTCACACAGACCGGCGATACCCCCAACTCCGCCCGGATGGAAGTGAGCCTGGGCAAAGGACCGGCGATCAAGCTGCGCGACCAGGGCATGCTCGCAGATCCCAGGGTGGTGCGTTGGATGCTGGCAGCTGCCGAAGCGAACCGCATACCCTATCAAAGAGAAGTCCTCGAGCGCGGCAGCACCGACGCCGAAGCCATCCAGCTTACCCGTTCTGGCGTCCCGGCCGGTTGCCTCTCGATCCCCTGCCGTTATATTCATTCTCCCTCCGAGATGGTGGATCTCAACGACGCTCAAAATGCCGTCCAGCTGCTGGTTGCACTGCTGCAGGAAGCCATAGATCTGGCATGAAGCTGTTCTTAACCGTCCTGGCGCTGTGCGCCCTGCTCCTGGCGGCTTGCGACCAGGTCCAACCTCTCCTGGGCGGTACTGCCCTTCCATCCACCTCGCTGCCTCAACCGACGGTCACCCGGGCAGCGCCAGCCCAGCCGCCCGAAATCCTCACCCCCACTGAACCCGGTCCCACGACCTTAAGGCTGTGGGTGCCACCCCGCTTCGATCCTGACTCAGGCGACCTCGCTGGGGAGCTGTTCAGGAAGCGCTTGAATGAATTCACCCAGCAGCATCCCGGGATTGAGCTGGAAGTCCGGGTCAAGGCTCTCAGCGGAACGGGGGGTTTGCTCGACTCCCTTGTCACCACCAGTGCAGCTGCCCCACAGGCTATCCCGGATGTCGTCGCTCTCTCCCGCGAAGACCTGGAAGCCGCCGCCCTGAAAGGTCTCTTGCACACCTATTCCAGTTCCGTGGACATTCAAGACGGTCCGGATTGGTATGATTATGCCCGGCAGCTTGCCCAAATCCAGTCGAGTGTCTATGGCCTGCCTTTTGCTGGAGAAGTCGGGCTGCTGGCATATCGACCAGAATCCATACCCATCCCGCCCGCCGACTGGTCAGCCCTGCTGCAAAATCTTACTCCTATGATCTTCGCTGCAGGTGATCCGGATTCCATTTTCACGCTCACCCTCTACCAGGCTCGCGGGGGTGCCATCCAGGACAGTCAGGGACAGCCGTATTTGGAGGCTGCACAACTGGAAGAAGTACTGAATTTCTACGCCGAAGCCCGAAATCTGGGAGTGATGCCCGAATGGCTGGCCGAGATCGAAGACGACCAGGAAGCCTGGGATTCGTTTGTTGGCAGCGCAGCCAACCAGGTTTTTAGCTGGTCGTCGAATTACCTGTCTCATGGCAGCACCGATCTGGCGATCACCCCTACCCCCACCCCCGCCTCCTCCTTCACGTTGGCCAGGGGTTGGGTTTGGGCTCTTTCCTCTACAGACGAAGACCGGCTGCAGTTGGGTATGCAGCTGGCAGCTTTCCTGTCGGAAAGCGCCTTCCTGGCTGACTGGACCCAGGCGTCTGGTTACCTCCCACCCCGGCCCAGCGCACTCGAAGCCTGGAATGCCAATCCATACATGCCCATTCTGGCAGGCATCAGCACTTCCGCTCGCCTCCAGCCTTCTGAGGACATCCTGATCACCCTGGGAGCACCGCTGAAACAGGCCACGCTCTCTATCCTGGCGGGGGAAAGCGAGCCTGCCAGCGCCGCCCGGGCTGCAGCCGATTCTCTTCTCAAACCCTGATTTGACGCCCGGTTTTTTCGATGATATGATCAAATCGTCATATATTAAGCATGTCAGTTCATAAAAGTGCTTCTACCCCCTCTACAATTCCAACTCGAGGCATCAAGGATTCCCCACCTCCTGATAAACCAGGACGGTTGATGGCAGCCTGGGAAGGGATCTCTCGACTGGGTCTGGCTGAGTTTGCCTTTCGATTAGGCACCCATGTTTTGCTGATCACCAGCATCCTGGTTGTCGCCTGGGGATTGCGCAGATTCTATTCCCTCGCCCAGGTGGAACCGGCGAGCCGCCGCAGCCAGGCTCTGGCGCTTTCCCTGCCCACCGCGACCTACTCCTTCGACTCTGCTGAGCTGCCGCTCTTCGATCTTCAGAAATTAGAAAGCCCTGGATTATCCCGCCAGGCTTCTTTGCATACAGACTTACCCTCTCAACCTCGTTACGAAACTATCCAATACACCACTCAAGAAGGCGATACTCTCGTCACAGTCTCCGAAAAATTCGGTCTGCAGCCTGAGACCATCTTGTGGGCTAACCAGGATGTCTTCCAGGACCTCCCTCACAATTTTCGCTCCGGCCTGCTGCTGACCATCCTGCCGGTGGACGGAGCCTACCACCGCTCGTCTGCAGGAGATAACCTGGAGGCAGTAGCTAAGTTCTACCATGCCAATCCCGAAGCAATTCTCAGTTTCCCGGGCAACCATCTCAGACCTGAAGAAGTAGGCGATCTTACGAATCCCGTCTTCGTAGCTGGCACCTGGCTGATCATCCCCGGCGGATCCAGAGATTTTGTCACCTGGAAAGTGCCGGAAATACCGCGCCAGGATCCTGCCGTCGCTAAAATTCTCGGTTCAGGCGCCTGTGAAACGGTTGGGGATGGGCCTATCGGCAGCGGCAATTTCATCTGGCCATCAGATGCTCGCTACGTAAATGGATACGATTACCTTCCACAGGCCAATCATTTTGGCATCGATGTTCCAGGCGAGAGTGATCCGTCAGCCTATGCAGTGGATAGCGGAGTGGTTGTTTATGCCGGCTGGAATGAGTGGGGTTATGGCAATCTGGTCATCATCAATCACGGCAATGACTGGCAGACGCTGTACGCGAATTTGAGTGAGTATTACGTGGTTTGTGGTCAAACAATCTGGCAGGGGGGCGTGGTTGGGATCATGGGAGGTCCCGCCAATCCTTCTGCCACGGCTCCCGGCTTCCCATACCTGCATTTCGAGATGATGTACGAGGGCAGCCCTGTAAATCCCCACGATTATCTCCCCTGACCCCCTCTGCCCCTCCTCCCTCCATCGGAACTTAAAGCAATACAACCAAAACGTTTACCTATATTTTAATAAATCCATACCAATCCGTGGAATCCGCGTACAAAAAGGTCTTTCACGGCTTTCTTCAGCAGGTTGACCAAACCTTGTGTTTTATTTAAAAATCCGTACTGATCCGTTAAATCCGTGTACAAACCTCCTATACGACTTTATTCCGCAGCCAGGCGCTGAAGTAATCCATCAGGGCCACCACCACAGCAATCGCGAACATTTGGGCGCTGGCAGCGCGGTAGTTGAGCAGGTTGATATTTTGGAATAACAGGAAGCCGATCCCGCCGCCCCCGGCGAAACCGATGATGGTTGACATGCGCACGTTGATATCCCAGCGGTAAATCGTAAAGGAAATGTACGGCGGGACTATTTGCGGAATCACCGCATACATGATCGACTGCAGCCGGGTAGCGCCGGTGGCTTTGACCGCCTCCAGCGGGCCGGGCAAGATGCTCTCCACCTGCTCTGAATAGAGTTTTCCCAGGGCGGCAATCGTATGTAGGGTCAGCGCCAGCACACCTGCGAATGGACCGATGCCCACCCACACCACGAAAATAATCACCCAGATCAATGCCTCGATGGCACGCAGGACATTAAGTATTGTGCGGGTGATCGTATAGATCACGATTCCGATCGGTATGGCGTCGCGCTTGCGCGTGAGCACCGCCACCAGGATACCCAGGGCTGCTCCGACCAGCAGAAAGGAGGTAAAAACACGTGTGTAGTTATTAAATTCATACAGCCAGTTAAGGCCGGCTACCAGCAGGCCGGCAACCATGGCGCCCGCAGCCGCACCCAGGATCACGTTCGCGACAAAAATCCATGCCTTGGGCAGAGATCTATAGAGCAGCGTCCCGAGCCGCGCCAGCAATCCGCTGACGGCTGCTCCGCCTGCCAGGGCAGCAATCAATACCACCAGCAGGTGCAAAATTTCACCCAGGCTGCTGACAAAAGCGCCCAGGAAGTCAAGAGAACCCAACCGGTCTTCGAGCAGCTCGCCTGCCACGATAGCAATGCTGGCCAGCAGGTACAGGAAAAAGATTGCAGCCACAGCCACCACGATCGTAGCCGCCATCCTGCTCAACCTCACCGCCAGGCTGGGGCGTTTCTCCTCCTCTCCGGAAGGAAAAGCCCAGCGCCCTAAAAACCAGATCAGCAGGAGTGCAGCCCCCAATCCTGCCAGGGTCAGAAGTGGATTACCGGTCAGCTGCTCGCTCAGCGTCCTGATCCACCCGGCGACCACCGCACCCGCATACATACCCACCGGCCAGCCCAGCACGGCCAGCGCCAGGCTGCTCATGGGAGCGGTGATTTCACGCATCAGGTTCTGGGCGGCGAAGAAACTGACCGGCACAGCCAGTATAATTCCGAACACCGTGGCCAGCAGCGCCAGGAAAACGGTCTCGATGATCTTCCCCCAGGTTTCCCGCGCAGTCTGGGTGAAATACGGTACCCCGGTGTTAACGCGGGTGACGGCCTGGATCGTCTGCATGGCCTCGTCAGGACGGGGTGGGAGTTTTGCCTCGATCCTGAAGCGCCCGTCGGCGCCCGTCTCAAAATCCGCCAACTTTAACTTCACTTCACTGGATGGGATGAAGACAGCACGGCCGGAAGAAAATGGCTCGAAATTGAACCCTTCCAGTATGATCTCTGAGCGTGGATCCGCACACGCCGGCGTCATTACCAGGTAAGGCTCCCCCGGGCTGGCTGGTTCGGGGATTCTCGCGCCTGCCTGGCAGGGTACATAGACACCCAGCTCGACAATTTTCTCTGTTTTCTGGTATTCTATAATTTCAGGTTTTGCAATCGCCCGCAGCACCCGTGTCAGGCTGGCCTGGCGATTTGGTGAGTTGATCTGCTCGAAGCTCACCCTGGTGACTTTAAAACCGTAAGCGAAGATAATAAACGCCAGGGCAAACAGGCTTCCTTTCAAGATCGACGACTTCCAGGAAGCTTTTTTGATCGTTACGGCAGGTTTATCCGACCCGTTCGGCGTCTTTTCCATAGATTTCCTTGAATCGCTGGTCGTCGATCTCCTGTGGTGCACCTTCAAATACCAGCTTACCTTCGTTCAGGGCAATCACACGGTTGGCGTAGCGGTGCACCAGGTCGAGAAAGTGCAGGCTGCACAGGACCGTCACGCCGTCTTCTTTATTAATCAGCTCCAGGTACTGCATGATGCTGTGAGCCAGGACTGGATCCAGGCTGGCTACCGGCTCGTCCGCCAGGATCATCTCCGGGTCCTGCATCAATGCCCGGGCAATTCCCACCCGCTGCTGCTGGCCGCCGCTCAGCTCGTCGGCACGCTGGGCAGCCTTCTCGGCAATCCCCACCCGCTCGAGCTGCTGCATGGCTTTTTCGATATCGCGTTTTGGAAAGCGGTTCAGCAGGCTCCAGGTCGGGTTGACATAACCCAATCGTCCGGCCAGGACATTGGTCAGCACCGAGCTGCGGTGCACCAGGTTGAAGTGTTGGAAGACCATGCCGATCTTGCGCCGCACCCAGCGCATCTCTTCTTCCGACAGGTTGGTGATATCCACGTCGTTCCACAGCACCTGTCCGGCAGTCGGCTCGATCAGGCGGTTGATGCAGCGCAGCAGGGTGGATTTACCGGAACCGCTCAGTCCGATCACCGCCAGGAACTGGCCGTCTGGTACGTCAAAACTGACGTTATCCAGGGCCAGGACTCCCCCGTCGTAGATTTTGGTCAGGTTCCTGACTTGTAGCATGTTGGGAATTATTAAACCTGTCCCGGAGAACAATCCTCCGGGACAGGTTTTTGATCAGTCTGGATTACTCACCCAATCCTTCGAGAGTGAGGCCGGTCGCTTCAACCATCTTGCGAACCATGTCATACTCGGCGTCTTCTGCCGGGAGGATGCCGGTCCAGCCGTAGAAGTCCTGGCTGCCGATCGACTCATCCCAGGCTTCGGTCTCTGCGAAGGCCAGCAGGGCTTCCTCGATCTGTGCCCGCAGTTCTGCGGGGAAATCGGGACCGAAGGACAGCGTGTCGTTCGGGATAGCCGGGGAAGCCAGCAGGATGCGCACTTTCTGCATGATATCCGGTGCGTCGGTGCGGGCATTGGCGCGCGCGTCGAGCACTCGCCAGTCACTGCACAGCAGTCGTGAGTCGTCTTCATTCGGAGCGCAGGATTCGATCAAATCAGCCGGGATATCCCACATATCCTCGGTGACTTCGCCCGCCAGGTACTGGTCATAGGTCCATGCAGGTGAGCCATCTGGCTGCAGTGGGACGCTGTAGAAGGTGGTGGCGAAATCCACATCGCCGCGGTATACCGCCAGGGCTGCCTGCGGGTGTCCGCCGGTCTGCAGCGACTCGCCCGGTTCCACGCCGGCATCCTGCATCATGACCAGCGGTACCATGTAGTTGGAAGTCGAGCCGGGATCGCCGTACCCCCACTTCAAACCAGCCAGGTCTTCAATGGTCTGGGCTTCGCTGTCGCGCGGCACCAGGAACTGCGCCCAGTACACCGGGAAGCCGAAGCGCACGGCCTTGAAGGCTACGTCCACACCGCACAGCTGGTTGGCCAGGGCGTAGCCCAGGCCGGGGATGAAGCCCATCGTGTCGGTCGGCGAGGCGCACATCTCTTCGATGGTGGCAGCGTAAGAAGTAGGAACCACCACTTCAAAGTTCAATCCAGTCGCCTCTTTCAGGGCATCCGCCATGATTTGCCCACCCGAAGTGATAACACCCGCCTCAACCGAGGGGACGAACAGCACTTTGATCGGGTGTTCT